>Ga0207719_100138_pt1 | contig 59487 bp, 59 predicted proteins | sample A23P1SouthBayCA_2_FD_187279 | JGI IMG/M metagenome (GOLD analysis project Ga0207719, IMG submission 187279) | Aerobic enrichment media microbial communities from Eden Landing Ponds, California, USA - A23 P3 (3) (SPAdes) | ecosystem: Environmental > Aquatic > Marine > Unclassified | place...
CATCGCCGCCACGAACCGCTTCGACATGCTCGACCGCGCGATTCTCCGCCCGGGCCGCTTCGACCGCCTCATCGAGGTGCCCGAACCGAACCAGGAAGGCCGCGAGCAGATATTCGAGATTCACACCCGCGACATGAACGTCGCGGACGACGTGGACTTCGCCCGCCTCGCCACCGACGCCGAGGGCTTCTCCGGCGCCGACGTCGAGGCGCTCGCCACCGAGGCCGGGATGTTCGCCATCCGGGACCGCCGCGAGACGGTCACCGAGGCCGACTTCGAACAGGCGCTCGCGAAGCTCAACGAGGAGGAGGACAGCTTCTCCTCGCGGTACATCCGCTGACGATACATCCGCTGACGATACATCCGCTGACGATACATCCGCTGACTTTTCCCGCCCGTCCCCGATAGTTCGGGTATGGGCACCATCTCCGTCGTCTGGGGGAGCGCCACCGGGCCGACGCCGATGTCGGCGTACGACGCCGCGCTCGCTGAGGCGAACCTCCACAACTACAACCTCATTCCTGTTTCCTCGGTCATCCCCGCCGACGCGACGGTTGACGCCGTCGGTGACGCGCCCGATTTGGGGCCGGCGGGCAACCGCCTGACCGTCGTCGAAGCGAAGGCCGTCACGGCCGCACCGGGGCGCGCAACGGCGGGGCTCGGTTGGGCGACCGGTCCCGGTCCTGGACTGTTCTACGAATCAACCGGCGAGGACGAGGGCGTCGTCCGCGAACGAGTTCTAGAGGGACTCGCCGCCGGCGCCGAACTCCGCGAGTGGGCGCTCCCCGACACCGAGACGCGCGTCGTCTCCGCGTCCTCCGAATCCGAGTACGTCGCCGCCGTCGTCCTCGCCGCCTACGGCGAGAGCGAACCCGTCTTCGACGGCACCAAACCTTAAATCACGCTGGGCCCCTACAGGGGAGCGTGAACGGTAACACCCCCTACGCCGGCCGCGACGACGTCACCGACGCCGGCCAGCGCATGACGGCCGACGTGCCCGACGTGACACCCGAACAGCGGGCAGCGCTCCGGGCGCACGCCTCGGACATCGCTGACCGAACTCGTCGATACTTGCCGGGCGAGTTCACCGTCGGCGCGGAAGTCACGAGCGGCGTCGGCGGCCCCCGCGCGACAGTCGCCGTGCGTCCCCCTATCGGCAACCCCGTCACTGCGGGCTTCGAACCCGAGTTCGACGGCGACTCCGACCTCGACGAGGACGAACGAACCGAGGTCGCACAGGGGTTGGCGGCGGGCGCGGCGCTCCAGATGAAACAGGCAATCGGTGAGGACGCGGAACTGTCGGCGCGGTAGAGTCGGACGTTCGAGTCTTTTACTCCCCCCAGAAGAAATACAAATCACTAGATTACGGGTAGAAGATTCGGATTGAATGCTATGTGTTATACTCTTCGTATCGATTAATCAAGAAGAACAGATATGAGCCAACTTGATGTATTAGTAGGGTTGCGTATGTCCTATCGTGGTATAGGTGTCGTTGGTGTCTTTCATCACTAACCTTTGCCACCATACGCTCAAGAGAATCAAGTAAGTCGCTCAGTTCGGTAGCAGTCACCCCGTGGGCATCGTACAGCCCATTTTCTTTCATTATATCAATATAACCTCCGTGAGTCAGTTCGCGGTTCTCAGTCCACTCCTCCCTATCAACACAGATTATTTTCATAACCTCCTCTATGCTGTAATAGAGTTTTTTCGGAATGTGTTCATCAAACTCGCCATTCAAATATTGGTCAAAAGCGTCATTGTAGCCTTTCAGCGCCTTGCCCCATGGTTGTGTAGTTGCTAATTCCTGGATTTCCTCATCCATATCTACAATCCCTTCTGAACCAACTGGGACAAATTCAATGACGCCACCTTTTCCCAGCCGATTCACTTGCCATAATATACCTTCGGTAACAAGAACGTCCTCTATGTCGTTAATGGATTTATTGACAATATCTGTAGGAGAATAGCTCTTTGGTTCTTTTTCCAAATCAATATTCTCTTTTCTTCCCTCCATCTCTGATTTTATATTCTCTTTGTGGTATTCTTTTAGTATCATCTCAACATATGTCAAAATGTGGAGTGTGTCCCCCATCCGAATAAATTCCTCATGCTTTACCGTTTTGTGGATGTTTGATGAATCTCTATAATGGAATCTTCTAAATGGTGATGTGCCAATCTTCTTGATGAGATAATTCATTGGGATATGTCCATAAGTGGACATTGAGCGCGTAATCACCTCCAAGCGCTCTCTGGCGGGTTCGGTGAGATCCTCGTGAATGCGAGCTTTCGGTTCCCGCTCTCTATCAATCAAAGGAGTGTAACCGTCATCACTCATTACCAGAAGAATAGTCGGTATGGTGTAATAAAGGTGGCATGGACGGATGAGTATGGCAAATCCGACTAAGAGTGATGTTCCATCATCCCCCCACTTGAGCCGATTCCAACTGCTAACCTTGCCAATATAGGTCAAGGTATCTTACTTCATCTGCGTTAGTGACTTCGCTTCTGTGTAGCCGATTGACTACACAAAATCCCTATTTCCCCCAGAACGGGTCCCGCTTCCGGTGATTGTCGAGGAACTGCGTGAGTGCTTCGAGTTCGTCGGCTGGAATCTCCTCCTTCAATTCCTGTTCGAGGACTTTCGCGTGTTTCTCCGGCACGTCGATCCACAGTTCGTCGCCCTCCTCGATTTGGCGTCCCACTGTCGGGCCGTCGATGGCGACGCTGACGCGCTCGCCGGCGCGGGCCTCCTCGACGTCCTCGCCCTGTGCCTGAATCCCGTTCACCGTCCCGACTCTGGTCATCTCGTTGCCGTCCCACTTGCCGACGGGCGCGTTCGTCTTCAGCGTCCCCGAGAGGAGTTCCACGCCGACGACGGCGGGGTCCGATTGGCGGAAGGTGTGGTCCTGGAGGATGCGGAAGCGCGCGGGCCGGATGACGTTCTCGAAGACAGCCTCCTGTTGTTCGCGTTCGAGTTTGTCGACGAACTCCTCGTAGTCCTCGACGAGCTGGTATATGACGTCGTGGTTGAACACCGTCACGTTGGACTCGGCCGCGCGACGCTCCGCGTCGTTTGACATCTCGACGTTGAACCCGAGGATGACGCGCTCCTTCTCCTCCTCGACGGTGGAGGCGACGGACACGTCGCGGGGCGCGATGTCCCCGACTTCGGCGCGCATCACGGGGATTTCGGCCTCGTCCAAGGCGTTCGAGAGCGCCTCTAAGCTCCCGAGCGTGTCGGCCTTCGCGACGATGCCCTGCTCGGCGGTGTCGACCTGAACGGAGGCGAGTTCGGCTTCCACTTCCGAGAGCACCTCCCCTCGGTCCCGGTTCCGGACCGCGCGCACGGGCGCGCCGGCCATGGCGTCTTCGAGTCCTGGGGCGGCGATTTTGATGCCCGTCGCGGCGGACACCTCGTTGACGCGCTCGAACGCCTGCTCGGTGCGAATCTCGGAGAGCGGGCGGGGCTTCAACAGCGCGCGGACCTCCGTCTCGATGGGGCCCTGTAACCCGCCGACGACGATGTCGTCGCTCTCGCGTATCGTCCCGTCGTAGAGAATCACGTCGAGCGTCGTGCCGAAGCCCTGCTCCTCTTTGACCTCCAGGACGGTGCCCGCGCCCGGCCCCCCGACGTCTATCTCCATCTCCGACTTCATGTAGCGCTGTGCGAGGCCCATGAGCACCGTGAGGAGGTCCGGCACGCCCTCCCCGGTCTCCGCGGAGACGGGGATGACGCCGATGTTCGACTGGAAGTTCTGGACGCGCCAATAAAAATCAGAGGCGAAGCCGGCGTCGGAGAGTTCACCGATTATCTCGTACAGCTTCTCGTCGACCTCGCTTCGCACCCGGTCGCTCTGGGATTCATACGAGGGTTTGATGGGCGAGTCCGGGTTCGGGTTCCACCCGGGGACGGTGTCGACTTTGTTCGCCGCGACGACGAAGGGAGTCCCCGTGTTCTTCAGAATCTCGATGGCCTCCTCCGTCTGGGGCTGGAACCCGTCGTTGACGTCCACGACGAGGATGGCGATGTCCGCGAGCGCCCCGCCCCGGGAGCGAAGCGTCGTGAAGGAGTGGTGGCCCGGCGTGTCGATAAAGAGGAGGCCGGGCAGGTCGAACTCCGTCGGGTCGACGAGGCTCCCGGCGACCTGCGAGACAGTTTCCAGGGGCACCTCCGTCGACCCGATGTGCTGGGTGATGGCGCCCGCTTCACCCTCGATGACCGCGGAGCCGCGTATCTTATCGAGCAGGCTAGTCTTCCCGTGGTCGACGTGTCCGAGCACCGCCACGATGGGGGTTCGGAGCGCGCCGGCCGCGTGTCCGTCCGCGTCAGCGTCAGTATCTGGTTCCGACATGAGGAATCGCCCCGAAGAACGGCTGTTGTATCTGAACAGTCGTGGTGGGGCCCTAAGCGCTTCGACTCCTCCCCGCCCCCGCGAAATTTAAGTTACTCCCCGGGGAATGCGGCGTATGGCCGATATCCTCGCCCAGAACCTCTCCGGGAAAGCCGTGATGGGGTCGGACGGAACGGAACTCGGTGAACTGTACAACATCACGATGGACCTCAAATCCGGCTCCCTCGATGACCTGCTGGTCACGCCGTTGGAGGAGGGCCCGGCGCTCGACTTCCCCCGCGACGACGCGGGGCATTACCAGGTCCCGGTCGGACGCGTTCAGGCGGTGAAAGACTACATCGTCGTCGACCGATAATGCGGGTTCTGGACGCCACGGCGTTCATCGAGGGGTACGACAACGAAACCGACGAGCCGATAGCCACCGTGCCAGCCGTCAGGGAGGAACTCACCGACGAGACCCAGTTCCGCTACGAGGCGATGGAGGGGTCGGGGATGCACGTCCAGGTGCCGGGCGAGGCGGCGCTCGACCGGGTCCGGGCGGCGGCCCGCGAGACGGGCGACCTGGCGACGCTCTCCGAGGTGGACACCAGACTGCTGGCGGCGGCGCTCGAACTCGACGCCGTGCTCGTCACCGACGACTACGCGATGCAAAACGTCGCTGAGGCGCTCTCTATCACCATCGAGACTGTCTCACAGGACGGCATCGTCGACCAGCGCGACTGGACGTTCCAGTGTCAGGGCTGTGGCCGCGAGTTCGAGGAACAGAAGGAGCGCTGTCCGGTGTGTGGCACCGGCCTCGCGCGCAAGAACCCGAGCTGATTACTCGACGGCCGTCCGCTTCTCCACGTCCTCCAGACCCGCCTGTATTAGCTGCCGAACGACCTCCTCGCGCGGGACGCCGTACTCCCGGGCGAGGTCCTCGATGGCGGCGACGGTCTCGTCCGAACAGTAGGTCGCAATCTTCCGGGCCATGGGAGTCGTTCTCACCCGACTGTTGTAACTCCCCGTCAGACGCTCAGCCGACGCCGGCGGCGATGGCGGCGAACACGACGGCGTCGTAACAGCCGTGGACGGCGGCGGCGACCAGCAGGCTCTCCGTGTACGCGTACACCGCACCCAACACCAGCGAGAGGGTGAACACCGAGAGCAGCGCCGCGCCGAGCGACCCGCCGCCGCCGACGTACGCCGAGAGGTGGACGCCCGAGAACACCGCGCTGGCGACGAGGATAGCAGTACCATCCGGGAACGACGCCGCGAGACGCTTCTGGACGACGTTCCGGTACAGTAGCTCCTCGCCCGGTCCCACGAAGAGCAGCGAGGAGGGAATCAGCACCGCGAGCAGTTCCGGGTTCGATCTGACCGTATCGCTGAGCGTGTGTTCGGCCGTCTCGACGCCAAGAGAGGTAAACAGCGCCGAGTAGCCGAACACGACGACGGCGATGGCCGCCGCGCCGCCGACGAACCCGATTACGTCGCGCGTATCGGGGCGGGGGAGGTCGACGTATCCCCAGTCCCGTCCCGTGTACGTCAGAAAGGCGCCCGTCGCGCTCACGCCGCCGAGGAGCGTCGCCGCGCCGTTCCGGACGTTCGAGACGAACGGCGTCGCGTCGACGCCGACGCCGTCGAGCACCAACTGGAGGAGGAGCACCCAGACGGCGATGACGAGGTAGCCGGCGACGCCGGCGAGCGTGGCCGTGCCCAGCGCGTGGAGTCGCTCCCGGAGGGGTCCCCCCCGAACGGCGGCCGCGAGCGCCGCGCCGACGCCGCCGGCGCCCGCGAGCACCGCCCCCTGCCCGACGCCGAACACGGTCGCGTATCCCGCGAGTGCGCCGCCGCCGAGCGCGCCGACGCCGGCGCCAACCCGGTCGTCGACGAACCCGTAGCGGGCGGCCGCGAAGCCGAGAAATGCCAGCCCTCCGGCGACGGTCGCCACGGTCGGAAACGGGCCGGCCGCGTCCCAGGGCAGCAGCGTCCCGACGAGCGCGAGCCCGCCGGCGACGAATCCGGCGCTCACAGCGGGGTTGTCCATGCTTTCCCTCGCCGCCGCCGCGGCAAAACTACTGCGGGTTTCGTCCGTGGCGGTTATGCGCGTCCCCGTTCAACCCCCGGTATGCTCGGTGACGATTACCGGGGCGCCCTCGGGGCGTTCCCCTACGCCGCCCGCCACAGCGACTCGTGGCTGTTGCGCTCCTACGTCGTCGTCGCGGGCCTGCTCGCCCTGTTCGTCTCGCTGGCGCTGGTGTTCGCGCTGGTGACGCTCATCGCTGACACCGCCGCCCTCAAGGGCGGGAGCACCACGCTCTCGCGGGCGTTCTACGGCGTCGTCGGCCTGTTCGTCGTCTTCCCGCTCGTCGCGCCGGTGCTTGCCGTCGCGCGCCGCCACCGCCGTGAGTCACCCACCCGACGCCACGACTTCGCCTTCGCCGTCGCGGGCTACGTCTTCGTCCTCTCGGTGTACGCCGGCCTGCTCGCCTCGACGCCGCCCGCCAGACGCGACCCGGCGAGCGCCGCGGGCGTCCTCGAACCCGTCGTCGCCGTCCTCTACGACGCGCCCGCCGTCGTCGGCCTCCTTCTGCCGACGCTGGCCGCCGCCGCGCTCGGCGCGCTGTGGTGGCGCACCCGATAGCGACAGGGAAAAAGGGCTGCGAGCCCTTTCCTCCGTATGGCCGACGAAGCGCCGAAAGCCGCCGTCTTCTACGTGCTCCGAACCGACGAGGAGAGCGCCGTGCTCCAGGACGTCGCGAGCGGACAGGTCCACGCGCTCGCCGGCAACCCCGGTCTGGACGCGGGCACCGTCGTCGAGGCGACCATCGAGCCAGTCCCCCCGACGGGCGCCGCGTGGGAGCTCACGGAGCTCACCGACACGCGCGACATCGAGGTGACGGCCGTCGAGGGGTCGCCACACGAGGACGCTGTCGAAGCCGCCCCCGACGAAACGGGCGAACTCGCACAGCTCGCCGTCGACGGCGACACCGTCCACGTCATCGCCGTCCCGGACCCCGAGACGGCCGTCGCGGACGTCGTCGAGGACGACGCGACGCTCACCCGCGCCGCGCGCCTCGGCGCGGAGCGCGTGGAGGTGCGCACGGGCGAGGGGTTCATCAGCGTTCGCTACCGGTAGTCCGTTGACCGGCGCGTCGCCGCTCGCTTTTGGGCCGTTCCCCCTCTTTTTTGCGCGTCGTGGTGTCGCGCTGACGGCTGTATCCTGAAACACTTATTCACCGTCGTCTCACATGCCGTCCTATGGCCACGCTCGAAGTCCCGGAGGTGGACTTCAGCCGCTACTCCAACCGGCAACTCGCCGCCATCCCGCTCGCGGTGTTGGCGCTCGCGTTGCTGGTGTTGGTCGGCTGGTATCTCCTCTTTGGGACGCCCGTCTCGCTGGGCATCGAATTCACCGGCGGGACAGAACTCGTCGTCAACGCTGCTGAATCACCGAACGCCGTCCGCGAGACGTTCGACCAACCCGTCTCCTCCGTGCGGACGATACAGGGCGGCGAGAACACGCTCGTCACCTTCGACTCGCTCGACGACGACGCCATCCGCCAGAAGGCGTACGACGAGTACGGGGAGGGGAACGTCGAGTTGGTGTCGACAACGTCCGCGTCATTCGGGGAGAACGCCCGTGATACGGCCCTTCTCGGGGTTCTCATCGCGTTCATCGGGATGAGCATCATCGTCTTCGCCTTGTTCCGGACGTTCGTTCCCTCCATCGCCGTCGTCATCTCGGCGTTCTCCGACATCATCGTACCTTTGGCGCTGATGAACCTGTTGGGGATCCAACTGTCACTCGGGACGGTCGCGGCGCTGTTGATGCTCATCGGGTACTCCGTGGACTCCGACATCCTGCTCAACAACCACATCCTCAGACGCTCGGGCGACTTCTACGAGAGCACGTATCGCGCGATGCGCACCGGCGTCTCGATGACCATCACGTCGATAGCCGCGATGGGGGTGATGACGGTGGTGGCGTACTTCTTCGGCATCCAGTTGCTCACCTCCATCGGCATCGTCCTCGTCCTCGGACTCGCGACTGACCTGATGAACACGTACATGCTCAATTTGAGTCTCCTCCGCTGGTACAAGTTCGAGGGGGTGGCACGATGAACGTCAACCTCCGCGAGCGTTGGCGCATCGCGTTGCTCGTCGTCCTCGTCCTTTCGAGCGGGGCGGCCCTGTTCCTCCCTGCCATCGGGGCGGACTCCGGCCCGACGAACCTCCAGTACGGTCTCGAACTCGACGGTGGGGCGCGAGTGACTGCCCCCGTCGACGGCGTGACGGCGGACGTGAACGTCTCCGCCGACGACCCGGTCGCGTTCGAAGACAAGGTGGCGGCCGAACTCGGCGTCGAATCGACCGACGTGCGCGCGCTCCCGAGCGAGAACGCCGTCGAGGCGTACAACAACGTCTCGACGGACGAACTCGAATCCGCGCTGACGGCGCTCGACAGACCGCCCGAGAACGTCCGCACGGGGGTCACTGCCACGACCCGGAAGGCCGTCGCCAGAACCGTTCGGAACAAGATAAACGCCGCGGGGCTCTCCGGCGGCAACGTTCAGGTCGCAGACAACAAGTTCATCGTCATCGAGGTGCCCAACGCCAACGGCAGCGATATCCGCGACCTGGTCCGCGACCGCGGTGTCGTTCGGGTCGTCGCCAACTACCCCGTCACGGAGAACGGCTCCACGACGTACCGGAACACCACCGCCATCTCCCAGGAGCAGATCAGCGACGTGCGCCCCGCCGGAATGTACGGCCAACCGCCCCAGGCGGCAGTGCCCATCACGCTGACCCAGAACGGCGCGGACAGCTTCGCCAGCGTGATGTCCGAGAACGGGTTCACCGACTCGGACGCGACGACGGGTTCGGCCGGGCGCGGTCCGAACGCGTGTGCGCCCGGTCAGAACACGGTCAACGACGGCTACTGTATTCTCACCATCCGCGACGGCGAAGTCGTCTACTCCGCCGCGATGTCCGACGACCTCGCGGCCAGCATCGAGGACGGCACGTTCCAGGAGACCCGCCAGTTCCAGATTACCGCCGGCGACAACATGAGTCAGGCGCGTGACCTGCGCGTCGACCTCCAGGCCGGTGCGCTGCCCGCGCCGCTCGACCTCGAGGCCGGCACGGACTACTTCCTCTCCTCGGAGCTCGCCGAGGACTTCAAGCTCTACTCGCTTATCACCGGTCTCATCGCCGTGCTCGCGGTGTTCGGGGCGGTGTACGCCCGCTACCGCGAGCCGTGGGTCGCCGCGCCGATGGTGCTGACCGCGCTCTCGGAGGTGGTCATCCTGCTCGGCTTCTCGGCGGCCATCGGCTTGCCGCTGGACCTCTCCTATATCGCCGGGTTCATCGCCGTCATCGGTACGGGGGTGGACGACCTCATCATCATCGCTGACGAGGTGATGACCCAGGAGGTGTCGTCCTCCCGCGTCTTCCAGTCGCGCTTCCGGAAGGCGCTGTGGGTCATCGGCGCCGCCGCGGCGACGACCATCATCGCGATGTCGCCGCTGGCCGTCCTCTCGCTGGGGGCGCTCCGCGGGTTCGCCATCATCACGATTCTCGGCGTCCTCATCGGCGTCATCGTCACCCGCCCGGCGTACGGTGACATCCTCCGTGCCCGCCTGACCGACCACTGAGGCCGCTCGGCTGTTCTTTTTCCCGCTCGCGTCCGTTGTCGCCGGTATGCCCTCCGACGACAGCGACGCGGACGAACCCGAACGTCCTGATACCCCACTGGCCGCTGGCGAGGCTGCGGGCCTCACCGAACGGCAACTGTATGACGCGGTCCACGCGGCGGTCAACAACGCCGTCTGGGACGTGGTCGGAACGGTCGCTCTCACCCTCTTCGGGCTGGGTGCGTTCCTCGTGGGACTCCTGATACTGTTCAACGGCGCCGTCGCGCCCAGCGAGCCGCGGGTAGGGGTCGTCGTCTTCGGCACGCTCGTCGCCGGGCTGTCCGGGTTTGGACTGCTTCGCCTCTACGACTACGTTTAGAACTCGTCCAGCGCCGACTGCTCGGCCTTCGCCAGCACGTCGTCGCACGTCGACCAACTCCGCCGGGCGCAGTCGGGGAGCTCGCCGTGCTCGGCAACGAACTCGCGGAGGAACTCGCGGGTCGTCGGGTCGCTCGGGTAGCCACTTCCCACGTTGCCGTGCGCCTCCGATAGCGCCTCAACGTGGGCGTCGCGCTCGACTTTCGCGACGATGCTCGCCGCGCCGACGTGGGCGTCGCGCTCGTCGGCCCGGTGTTCCGCCCGGAGGTCGATGTCCCGTTCGACGCGCTCCCCGACCCGCCGCGCGAATCTGGCCTCGTCGGTGTCGCCCGCGTCGCAGAGCCCCGCGTCGCCGTCCGTCACGGCGTCCCCGATGGCGGCGGCGTGGGCCGCGACGGTCAGCGTGTTCATGTCCGTCGCCGGGTCGTCGATGCGCGATGCGGGTATCTCCGCGACGCCGACGGTGGCGGCCGCTCGGATTTCGCCCGCGAGTTCCACCCGGCGCTCGGGCCGCACGTCCTTCGAGTCCGCAACGTCCTCAGGGAGCGCGTCCACGGGCGCCCGCACCGCCGCCGCGAACATCGACCCGAGAACGGGTCCTTTTCCCGCTTCGTCGGCGCCGAAGCGCATCCTACCGCAGGTACTCCTCGTCCGCGAACGGTTCGTCCTCGCCCTCGACGGCCAGCACGTCGAGCGCGGTGACCTCGGCGTCGACGCCGAGCAGGCCGGCGAGCGACGGGTCTGTTCGTCCTTCGTCGCTGCTGATGAGCTCCTTGATGTACAGGCCGCCCGCGCCGTGGACCTCCAGGACTCCGTGGCGCGCGTCGTCGAGTTCGCCGTCGATGTCGTAGACGGTGCGCTCGCGCACCAGGTCCGCGCGGCGGTGGTCCACCCGGTTCGGGGTGCGCTGTTCGACCGTCTCCCCCCTGAGTTCGGCCATCGCGGCGTCGAGTTCCGCCTTGGTTATGTCCGCGCCGAACTCGACTGTCGCTCGGTACGTCTTGCTCGCGTCGAGTTTCTTCACGCGCTCGACCATCTCGTGGGTCGCGAGCGAGAGGTCGGAGACGGCGACAATACTAGATGAATCGTTGATTTCGGCCTGAAGCGCGTCCGCGTCGGGCGAGCGCTCCCGCGGCTTCTTCACCTCAACGACGAACGGCCGCCCGGTGCCGAGCATCTTGGCGTCCACGTCCTCGCGGCCCGCGCCGTGGAACAGCGCCTCCTCGCCGTCCATCGCCCCTTTGACGTGTGGCGTTATCTCCTCCTCGACGCTCGTCTCGTAGAGGTAGCCCGACCCGCCACAATACTCGCAGGGCTCCTCGCCGTCGTCGCCCAGCTGTTTCCCCGACCCGCCACACTCCCGGCAGGGCCACTCCGTCTGGGGCACGTCGCGCTCGCGTTTCTCGTAGCGGCCGTACACGAAGGCGGGATTTATCTGGACCTCCACCTCGTCGCGTTCGAGATGGCAGAGCGCCAGCACGTCCGGGCGCTCGAAGTCGACTTCCGTGTCCGTTAGCTGTCCGAATCGCTTCCCCACCTCGCGGTTGAACGCCGACTTGAGCGGCTCGCCCGCGTCGGGGTCCATCCCCGCCTCCTCGCGGAGCAGGCGGTCATTCTCCTCGATGAGCGGCGGAACGCGGGTGCCGACCTGATACGTCTCGAAGTCGACGCCCTCGAAGGCGTCGGCGGCGCGCTCAGCCCACTCGTCGTGGCGCGCACAGAACCCCTCGCAGACCCAACACGCCTCCGGGTCGGGCGCCTCGTACGGTTCGTCGTCGGCCAACGCGAGGGCGGTCCGCAGGGCGTTCCCCCGCTCGGCGTTCGTGAGTCCGAAGCTCCGGTCCGCGAAAGGTCGCCCGAGACAGGGGTCACAGAGCGGCCCGCTCGCGAGGAGCGCCCGGGCCGTGTCGAGTAACATACCTCACGTACGGGCGGGTCCCGCGGTTAGCTTTACGGTCCCACGCCTCGGAGTGTGCGCTATGTCCCTCCACGCGGTTGACGACGTCGACGACGCCATCACGGCGACGAAGGAACTCCTCCTGCCCTTCGAGTGGCGGCGCTGGCTCCGCTTCGCAGTCGTGGCGTTGTTCCTCGGCGGCAGTGCGGGGTTCCCCAGCATCGGCGGCCAGTGGTCGACGGAGATGAACGGCGTCACGCCAACCCACGTCCCCGAGCGGGCGCTGCTCGTCGTGCTCGTCGTCGCCGCCGTCGTGTTGCTCTTCGGCCTCGCCTTCGCCGCTGTCGGCGCGCTGATGGAGTTCGTCCTCTTCGAGGCGCTCGCGACGCGGACCTTGGAGATACGCGCCGCGATGGGCCGTCACGCCGGCAAGGGCCTTCGGCTGTTCGTGTTCCGGGCGGTGTTCTGGCTCGCCGTCGTCCTGCCGGTGCTCGCATTCGTCGCCGTCGCGGTGCTGTTCCCGCCGCTGTTCGTTCTGCTCCTGCTTTTGATACCCGTCGCGCTCCTCCTCTTCGCCCTCGCAGCAGTCGTGAACGCGTTCACGACGATGTTCGTCGTGCCGATAATGCTCCGCGAGGACTGCGGCGTCCTCGCGGGCTGGCGTCGCCTCTGGCCGGAACTCAGAACGAATCTCACGGAGTTCGGCGCCTACGCGGTGCTCGGGTTCGTGCTCAACGTCGCGACGGGCTTTCTCGTCGGCGTCGTCGCCGTCGTCGTGGGCCTCCTGCTGGCGATTCCGTTCCTCCTCGTCTTCGGCGTCCCCATCGTCGTGTTCGCCCTCAGCGACCTGTTCGTGCTCGCCGCCCTCGTCGTCGGTGGCGGCCTCTACGCGCTCGTGATGCTCGCGGTGTTGGCGTACGTCCAGGTCCCGGTCCAGACGTTCCACCGGTACTACGCCGTCCTCGTTCTCGGGGACATCGTGCCCTCGCTCGACCCCATCGAGGCCGTCCGACGCGACATCCGCACCGACGGCGCGGGCGACACCGAACTCCCGAGCGCCGCCGACATCGGCGCCGGACGCGACGATAGCGACGGCGACGACGCCGACGGTGTGGGCGACGACAGGAACGACGGCGACGACGTGGACGGCAACGACGCGGACCGGCCGCGCTGAGCCTTCGACGGACCTATTCGCCCGCCAGTTCTGTTTTCGGTATGCGCCAGTTCGTCGTCCTCGGTCACGAGGTGCCACTCGATGCGGAGTTCTCTCTCGACGACCTCGCGGGCGGTGCCGGCCGCCTCGACGCGCTCTGTCGGTGCGTGAACGCCGCGTTCTGTCTCTCCCACGACATCCGGGAGGACGTGCGGGTGTTCCTCGTCCTCCGGGATGAACTCACCATCCGCTTTGAGGGCTCGGAACTCCGATACCTCTCGCCCGACGAGCGCAACATCGCCTCGCTCATCCGGCAGGCCATCGAGGCGAAAGGGTCGGCCATCGGCCACCGCGAGGCGGAGAGCACCCCGGGCATCTACGTCTCGAAGCGCGGCTTCGAGGCCGTTCTTGAGGACGCCGACGGCCAGGTCGTCCAACTCCACGAGGACGGCACCCCGGTCGTCGACTTCGACCCGCCCGAGCGCCCCGTCTTCGTGCTCTCCGACCACGGCGACTTCACCGACGCGGAGGCCGCCACGCTCTCCGAGCGAGCGACGGAGCGGGTGTGTCTCGGCCCGCGCGCGCTCCACGGCGACGACGCCATAACCGTGGCGCACAACTTCCTCGACACCGCGGGCTACCGGGAGTACTGACCGCTCCGGTACTGCTTTCCGGAAGGATTAAACCGCCCCACGGCTTCGTTTTGAGTGCGGGCCGGTGGGGTAGCTTGGTATCCTTCGGCCTTCGGGTGGCCGTAACCGCGATTCGAATTCGCGCCGGCCCACTTCCCGCAATCGTTTTAGATTAACCAGACAGCGGTACGCCGTTTATAAATTGTCTTAGGAGGGAGATCTCTGCTTGACGCCCTCAACTGAATTCCCGAGGTTACTGACGAGGACATGACCGAGCGCGACGTAGAGAACACATCTTTGGAACAGTGATTTATGACGCACTCAATTACGGAGACCCGGGAATCAACTTCAGAAGTGAATCCATGCCGAAGAGATTTAATCGAAGTATTTCTAAAATACTTTCTCTACCCGACAAGTAATCTTAACCCAATTCCTTTAGTCGGCTTCTGAAAGTATCCAGACTTGGCTTGCGGCGATTTTCTTGCGTATCACCCTCCCCTCGTCAGCCAGTTTCTTAAGGCGGAAATCAGCATTACGGCGCGTACATCCGACCTCATCAGCCACCTCAGAAGTTGATGCAGGATTGTGCTTCCTAACCGCCTCAAGGAAGTCCTCGTCCAAGTACTGACGACGAGGGTCTTCCCCTTCAGTCATATTCGGTCGTTCTCACCCGTGTGAGATAAGCCTTCCCGAAATAGGAAAAGACTAAGTGAATTCCTACTATAGGAAAAGACGAGAAGGTCAGAGTCCTTCGGGGCGTAACTCATCGAAAACGCCCGCCTGTGGTATCAGGCGGACAATGACCTTCTCACACCGGAGCAAGAAAGGCCATGAGTAACTCACCGCTTGAATCACTTGAGTGCGACGAACAGACGACTAAATGCGCCTCGCGGAAAGAACCCACATTTATCCTTCACGGAGGCGGTATCCGCGAAGGCCATCGCGATTTATTACCGAGGTTCAATTGAAATGACGGAACGATGGAAATTAGAAATGGTGAAAGCAGTGAAACAGATATCTCAAATATTGCCGAATCTAGTTGATGAGTTGGAACGTATGAACGACCGGCAAGAAGCCGAATCGTTTGAGAAAAAGGAAAACGAAGAACGAAGTCCCACCCAGATAAACGAGCCTGATAACTGATTATGTCTGAAGAAGAAATCACGCGAGAAATTAAACCCCGTTCTGATGTACCAGCAAGCCACGAAGCTGTTACCTCCGATATTCCCGACCGTACGCTGAGTACGTCTCTTGCCTCTGATCTCATTGGGATGCGACAAGCGCATTTCAAGAAAGTTGTCCGCGAGTCACTGGACGAATCAATTGGATCAACAGCCACACTCCAACAGATTGCTGACGTATTCTCTATCTCACGCCCGAATCCGGCCGTTCTCTCACAGCGTCACTTTACAACTGAAGACGGGATGGACGGTCTACTCTCTCTTATCGAGTACCTCGAAGATGATGGTCAGGAACGCGCCGACTCGATCGATACTAACACCGTCTATCAAGGCTCGTGCCTCGACCATTTCGAGGAATTCCCTGAGAACAGCATCCAGACTGTAATCACATCACCACCGTACTGGGGAATGCGAGTTTACTCGAAGGAGTTCAACGTCAACTGGTCGGACGGAACCACATCACCAGTTGGTGGAGAGTCAACGCCAGAAGAGTATATCCGCAACACGCTGGAGTTGTTCATGCGAATGCGACCGATACTGAATGAGAGTGGGACTATTTGGTGGAACGTTGGCGATGTCTACAACACGCGGACGCAGATACGGACAGACTCCCTTGAACGAATGGAGGCGGTGAAGAACGGTGAGGACATCACATGGGCGGAGCGGAACGCGAAACGGCATTCAGCCGGGCACGAGTATCTGAAAGATAAGGACCTCACGCTCATCCCGTACCAGATAGCTAAAGGTCTCGAACGGTGCGGGTTCTACGTTCGCTCGGTTATCGTTTGGCGGAAAGAGAACGTCGTCCCAGAGACAGTCTCAGACAGGCCGACAGCGGGGCACGAAATCATCCTGCTCGTCTCGAAATCAAAACAGTACAAGTTCGACGAACAGGCTTGGCGTGATTCGGATATGGTGGGTCGTCGGTCGGCCAGCGAACCCGAGAATCTACGGACCGTTTGGGAGTTTAATAGTGCGCCAGGAAAAGACGCACACGGCGCTCCATTTCCTGTCGAGTTGCCTGCTCGATGCGCGACGCTAACTGCTGAGGGCGATGATATCGTCTACGACCCGTTCATGGGATCGGGTACGACCGCAGTAGCGGCCTCGAAACTTAGGCGGCCGTGGGTTGGGAGTGAGATTGCTGAGAAGTACATCGATATTACAGAAGACCGTCTGGAAGCAGAGACCACCGATGATTGGCCCGACCACTCGTCGACGTCGCTCGTAGAGTCCTCGTTAGACGAATTCACGGATGAGTGACGTACACTTTTATTTGGGCTTGATATCAAGGCCAAGTAGTGTCACATAGCTCACGTCCTACAGATACTCCGGACGGAGAGTACTTCGTCGCGCCCGAACGGGTGAAAGAAGCTGTCGATAATCTGTTCCTCACGCGAAATCGGCAGGTCCCTGTCCGCTATATCAAGTACTGGTTGCTGTTGAAGCTACGAGGACTGACAGCGGGTGGTAGTCCTGTTCGGGTGACCACGAACAACTTCGAGCCTGAAATGATAGAACTGCTAGAGGTTGAGTATCTCACGGACTACATTGATGATGGCAACAGCCCGTACTACGACCCGTTCAGTGCGACGACAAATAAAGGACGGACTGGTCCAGATGACTCGGGGGCACCCCGGTCGTACTTCCAGACGAACACTGGGAAGTTCCTAACCAACGACGTCGGGACAACCGACCCCAGAGACTGGCTGTCGATTCGTGAGGGTGACGATGGAGCGTATTATGTCACCTACACGGACGACTATTACGAGCACTTGGGCGATGGTCAGGATGGGTTCGCTCCGGGCGAGGGAGCACGACTAGAAATCCCGACTTTGGATTTGATGGCGTGGTACTACCGCTACGAACTCTTCGCGGAACGACTATCCTACTCTGAGCTCCGTGCCAAATTCGTTGAGGAGTTCAGCCTCAATGAGATGGAACTCTCACTTGTGTTCACGGAACCCGACGAACCTGAGGCAGCAATGGACGGGTTCTACACCACGAGCACTGACAAAGAGGATATCGCCCGGTACGTCGCAGAGAAGGCCGATACAGGAGCGCCAGATCTCACGTACGCAGATACGAAAGAGCCGCTCAGCCAGGACGAGCGCGACGTCATCGTTAAATCAACCCTCAAGACCACGTACTCCATGTTCGACACCGACATCGACCCCCGAGAAGACGCGATAGAGGCGATTACCGAAGACAATGAGCGCAATCTGCTCATGGTCGGCCCACCGGGAACAGGGAAGACCCATGAGTCATTCGAAATAGCCAACGATATCGGAGAGGAGACGTTTTTCTTCCAGTTCCACGAATCGTACTCGTACGAGGACTTCGTCGAAGCGTACGAACCCACGCCCGCAGCGGGTGGTGGAGTTGAATTCGAGGCAGTGGCGAAGGGATTCCGGAAAGCGTGCGAAGCGGCTGCGGAAACCAACGAATACGTGTTTGTCGTCCTCGACGAGATTAACCGCGCCAACGTCTCGCGAGTGTTTGGTGAACTATTCTCGCTTATTGAGTACCGCGAATCGATTACGGAGAAAGGTGTCGAACAGCGTATGCTCTACTCGGACAAGCCGCTGGTTATCCCGAATAATCTCGTCATCATGGCAACGATGAACAATCTCGACAAATCTACTGAGGATATGGAATTCGCCCTTCGTCGTCGATTCGCACAAATTACTGTCCCGCCGTCGACGGAGGCTCTCCGAGAGTTGCTCGGTGGGCAGGTTAGTCCCGACGAACTTGATGAACTCTGTCTGCTCCTGAACAGCGTCATCGAGGATGGCGAGTATCCCCTCGGCCACACGTACTTCAAAGACCTCGACAGCATTGATGAGCTGACAAAGTTGTACAGACGGCGTATCCGTCCGAGCGTCGAGGAATATCACGGAGAGTACCGCCGAGAACAATTGGAGATGATTGACGACATGTTCCAGAAAGCTGCCCGCATGGAACTTTCGGACGTCTCATGAGCCTCAGCTCAGACGATATCGAGTATCCTGAGGGAGTCTCTGGACCACTCGTAGAAGACAACTCAACCAGAGCAAACCATATTGGCCCTGAATTCGAACCCCAGATCCTGCCCAACGGCTACCGAAAATACCTCTCGTTGGAGATCGTTGAGGACGGATACATCGCGAATACCAACTCATACGTCGGTATCATCCCCTGTGAGGACGACACGTTCCTACCGATTATCCCGAAGACCGAGGTTAGAAACCTCAGTTACTTTCTACAGAAGAGCGACCGTCTCTTCCACGACCTTGACTCCCCCTTCGATGACGAGGTTCCGTACGAAACCGTGCTTGATGAGCTCACGAGCATGCATGAGCTCTTCATCCGACGCCTGCTTGAAGGAGTCGACCGAATTCGACGCGACGGGTTGCTGAAAACCCACAAGACAGAGTACGTAACACTCCAGCGAATCGAAGGTCAGGTCGACCGCCAAGAGTACGGGCGCAACGCAGCCCAGTTCCAGTATCGGAGTATCCCGCAACACCGCGAGGCGAAGGAGCTCAACAACATCCCGAATCAGTTCCTAAAGTACGCACTCGAATACATCGCGCGAGGGTCGTATGCCACGATAGAGAAGGACGAAATTTACCAACGTCTCGATTACTTCCGTCCAATCGACTCAGTTGAGCTAACGCCAGAATTGCTCGATGCTATCAGGCGTATCGAGCAGGAGCAAGACCTCCCGCCCTCGCGGCAGTACTATCTCGCACCACTTCAGCAGGCACGGTTCATTATCGAAGAGGCAGACATCTCTTTCGGGGAAGAAGAGACCGCCGAGCGGCCGAGTTTCATGTTTCGGATGTACGACGCGTACGAGGATTTTATCCGCAACACTGTCGAGGGAATCCTTCGCGACGAAGGATACAACGTCTTCGATGGGAATATCCGCCACCAACGAGAGCTCTACAACCCCCGGAGCGCAGACCAGTACAAGCTGGAACCCGACATTGTAGTCTCGGACGGCATACAAGACATCGCCGTGCTCGACGTCAAGTACAAACCAAGTCTGGAATCCACAGACCACTACCAGATGTGGATTTACAAACAGCAGTACGATGTCGACCGAGCTGTACTCATCTCAATACCAACCGACAGCGGAGAGACTGGCGTTGAGGAGTACACACGGAACCGATTTGGCGATTCAATAACGAACTTCCGCTACTCGCTTGCCGATTTCAGCAAGTCTGATGGCCTCCTTCGCGAATTTCTCGCTGAGATGTTTGGATTCCCAATATAAATCCCGTTGTCAATGGCGCTTTGTCCGATGAACGAGTTTTTCGTTCAACAAGCGACTTCGCGGCTTCACACCGGCGAGTTCAGCGCGCCGAAGTACACCTGCCACGCCAGCAGCGACTTCGCCACGAGGCTCAACACGATGTACGCCCGCTCACCGTACAGATAGTCCTCCCACTTCCAGACCTCGCGGTACTGGAATACCATGTTGAGCGCAAAGAGATTGAACAGTACGAACAGCGAGACGTAGATGACGATGACGAAGTCCGGCGGACTGCTGCCGCCCTTGAACGTGCGGATAATCGAGACGGCGATGACAACCCACGGGACGACGCCGGCGATTGAGCCGACGACGAACGAACTCCAGTCGGTCTCCGCTGTCAGGCGGTTGTGCCGCTCCATCACCAGCCCACAGAGGTTCATCACCGCGACGAGGCCGAACAGCGCAATCAGCGTCCCGAGGTCCCAGACGCCCGCGAGCATGGCGATGAGGACAATCATTATGGACGCGCTGACGGCGTACTCGTACCACCGGTAGGGGTTCATCCCCGCATCGAGGTAGGCGACGTAGCGGTCGTAGAGCACTGTCGTGACGAGCGCGTGTGCGAGCGCGGAGATGAACAGGAACGCGACCGCCAGATACGCCAACTCGACCGTTCCGACCGACTCCATGACGGGTTGGAGTCGCTGGCTTTCAGTGACGAACTCCAGCCGGGTCGCGGTAATCGTCCACTCCCGGGACGAGCTCAGAGAGAGCATCAACGCGCCCTGGAGGAAGTGTAGCACGGCCATCGCCGCGTTGAACCGGCGGAGATTCCAGTCGTTGGGGCTTGTTGCCATACGACACGTTTGTCGGCGTTTGGTATTGTCTTTTGGTGTGTTTTGGCGTTCGCGGACACGGGCGGGCTGAAATCGCGGCGTGAACTTCCCCTACGACGCCTCAGTACGGCGATTCGCCCGCCGCGCACACCGCGCGTCCCGCTCACCGGCGGTGTTCGAGTATCTGTAGGATGCGGAACCCGAGTTCGCCGTAGTCCTTCTCGGTTTCCCCCGCTCTCTCGCGCAGCGCTTCCGTGCGCTCGGTGTACTCCTCGTTGATTACGAGTTCGAGTTCCGCGCCGGTTTCCGCTTCGAACTCGTCGGCCAAGTCGTGGAGGCCCGTCAGTAGGAACCCATCGTCTCGGTTCCCGGGCACGATGGGCGACCAGAACTGGAAGACGTAGGCGTCGGCGTCGAAGAGGTCAGTGACGTACGTCTTGTCCGAGTTGAACTTCCGCCACAGGCGTTCGAGCGTGTGCTGGTAGTCCTCGTTCCCGTACGCCTCCCATCGGTCGGTGTCGGGTGTGCCCGAGTAGTGAAGCCCGTTGAGATGGGTCACAACCTCGCAGGTGTATACGACCTGTTCGCCGTCTTCCGTGTTGTCGACGCCTATCACGTCGATTTCGAGCTGGTTTCCCGCTTCGTGACTGCGCTGGTTGTACATCACCAACTCGCACCCCTCCACGAGCCGAAGGTACGAGCCGACGAGAAGCTCCCCTGATTCGGGCTGCTCGGTCATACGGACCTGCCGAGGCGCGACGGCAAAAAACGGTCGGCGGGCGGGGCCGTCCCTCCGCTTCGTCGCTGGCGTTTCAACTCGTAGTAGTCGCGTGGTGTCCGGACCCACACGCACCCCAAGCACCGCACTCCGAAATCCGATAGGTAGTTGAAAGCCCGCCCTCAACGCCGGGGTATGACTGACTCGGATTCGCCGCCCGTCGACCCGCTGCTCGGGGCGTCGCTCGACGACGCCGTCGAGGGCGTTCTCGACCGCGAGTACGGAAAGAACGTCGGGGACGTTCGGGCCACGCTCGACAGCATCGCGACGGACGGCACCGTCTCCAGCGAGGCCATCGAGGCGGAAGTCGAGGACGCCGCCGAACACGTCGCCGTGGTGGGGGAGAGCCTCGAAACCGCCCGCGACGCGCTCGACGCGGCCCGGGAGGCCGTGGCGCCCGTCGAGGACCTCGGCGCCGTCCAGTCGCGTCTCGGGCCGCTCGAAGCGCGCTACGAAAACGTCGAGGAGGCCGTGAACAATCTCCGGGCCCGTCACGAGTCGCTCGTCGAGCGCAGCCACCACCCGAAGGACGTCCACGACCTTGCGGTGTCGATTCGGGAGCTCAAACAGTCGGTTCGCCCGGCCTACGAGCGCGTCGAGCAGTTCCGTCACGACGCCGAGGCCTTCGAGACGTGGGCGAGCGACCCGAGCGTTCGCTACGACGAACTCGGTGACGACGCCGACTACGTCCGGGATCTCCTCGACGGACTCGACGCGGCGGCTGACAACATCGAATCGGACGACACCGACGGGGACGTCGCTGAGGCGTGGGCGGAGGCCGCCCTCCAGCGGCGGGTCGCTTCCCTCCTGCTCACCGATCTGCGGGCCGAACTGTCGGACCTCGAAAACTGGCCGGCGGATGTTGGTGGCGGGTCGGGCGAGGGGGCCGACGCGAGCGACGTTGCGGAGCGCCTTGAGAAATTCGGGGAACGCGAGTCAGCGCTGGCGGCGCGCCTTGATGCCCTCGGCCGCGACGAGTGGCAGGAGCGCTTCGCGGACCGACTCGATGCGTTTGAGGACGACCTCGACGCGTTCGACCCGCCCGTCCCGTGGGGGGCGGTTCTGGAGACGTTCTCGGAGCACCAAGCGGCGCTCGGGGAGTAACTCGTTCGTCGTCCGCAACTCAGCTCGTCGCCGGATACCTCTAATTCGTTGTCACGATTTCGACGACGGCGCGGTGGTCAAGGTCCGTGTCGGCGCTGACCTGGCGGCCCGAGCGGCAGTCGATGGCGTGGAGGAACCCGTCCCCGATGTCGGAGTGGAGGTGGTAGGCGAACCCCTCCGCCGTCGCGTCGCCGGGGAGGAGAAAACAGTCCCGGAACGGCCCCTTCGTCCAGTTGCCGTTCGCGCTCCCGGGGAAGACGGCCTTCACGCCGAGCACGTCGAAAAGCGCCGTTTCGAGCGCCGTCTGGACGCCTGTGCCGCCGAACTCGGTGACGAACTCGCGTATCTGTTCGAGGCCCGCGCGCTGCTCCGCGGAAATATCCCCTGTAATCTCGAAGTCGGCCTCGCCCTGCCGGTAGTCGACGACGTCGTTCTCCGCCGCGTTCTTCAGCGCCTTCTCGGCGTGCGCGCTCGCGGGGACGATGGTGAGGTGGTCGTAGTCGGGGTCCGACGTTATCTCCTCGTAGTTTTGCTGTGCCTCGGGCGTGTCCATCTTGTTCGCGGCGACGACCATCGGCTTCGTGCGCTTGCGGATTTCCCGCGCGAGCGCTTCTCTGTCCCCGTCGTCCCACGCCGTGTGGTCGAGTTCGAGGCCGAGCGAGAGGATGACCTGCTTTATCTCGTCTTCCTTGATGCGGAACGCGCTCATCTGCTCTTCGAGGACGTGTTGAATCGTGATTTCGTCGCCGGGGTTCGGGCCCTGGTAGGTGGCCTCGAACTTCTCGATGCCCTTCTCCAAGATGTCCAGATACCACATGTCGAGTTCGTCCTCCAGGAAGTCGATGTCCTCGCGCGGGTCGTGGCCCTCCGTGGCCTCGCCCTCGATGTCCGTCGTCCCGGAGAAGTCAACGACGTGGACCAGCACGTCCGTCTCGTTGAGGTCCGTGAGGAACTGGTTGCCCAGCCCGTTGCCCTCGTGTGCGCCGGGGATGAGCCCCGCCACGTCGACGAGTTTGACGGGCACGTACCGAGTTCCCGAATCGCAGTAGCCGTGGTTCGGCTCGCAGTTCTCCTCGAACTCCGGGGCGGCGCAGTCAATTCCCACATACGCCTCACCGACGCTCGGGTCGATAGTCGTGAACGGGTAGGCCCCCTCGGGCACGTCGTTCATCGTCGCGGCGTTGAACAGCGTGGACTTCCCCACCGAGGGCTTGCCCACCAGACCGACGCGGTAACTCATTGGACAGTGTGAGGGGGCCAGTTCCTAAACGGGTTTCTACCTCACGGCGGCGTGGTGCTCGCTCCCACGGCGCGAACGAAACGGCCAACCGGCTCCGGATGCTCTCCTCAGGTGGCCGATGACGAGATAGGGTCCCGAACCGGTCTCGGCAGCCGGTCGTGAGGAGCCCTATGAGTGCCGAGGCCGACTTTCTACCCATAATTTGGGGAAGGCGGTTGAACGCTACGGAGGCGAATTCCGAACATGGGGTCGCTTCCCTGGGTTATCACCGTCTCCGAACTGATGCCGTCGCAAGAACTAACGGATACTCATTTGAAGGGTAGAGCATGCAAACTCGTACTGAAACGCTCGCATCCCTGTATCAGGATGGATTTTTCGATATACCATCATACCAACGCAGCTACTCGTGGGAGGAGTCGCAGTTAGAAGACCTCATTGACGACCTTCGATATCTCTCCGAGGATTCTAACCACTTCTTCGGGAACATCATCCTCGACAAGAAAGACGAGCAGTATCAAACGGACCGAGGCAGGCGATTCGATGTGTACGACGTTGTTGACGGTCAACAGCGATTGACGACCGCACTCATTCTGCTACACGTCGCCACGCAGTTCGACGACGTAGTCGACGAGACGGTGTCTGAGGATAATCTGATATTCCCCGTTGGTGAGCGCCCACGACTGATGCCGCAGGACCAAGATAGCGAGTTCTTCCGGGATAGCCTGTTCGGAAGCGCGAGCTTGGAGTGCGAAACCCCCTCACAGGAGCGCCTCGAATACGCCAAGGAGTATTTCGAATCGGTGTTTGGGGACCTGCCTGTTCGAGAGCTATCCGAGCGGCTACGGTACGACTGTACCATCAACGTCGTAGAGATTGACAGTGACTCCGAGGCCGCATCGATTTTTGAGAGTCTGAACGACCGGGGGAAGCCACTGTCATCGCTTGACAAAACCAAGAGCTTCCTGATGTACATGGACGACCGTTCCAGCAACCGAGGCGCGCTTGAGTCGAAAATCAAGCAGCGTTTCGGGAGCATCTACCGCGAGTTGTTCGTCCTCTCTAACGGTCATGACAGAGTGAGTGATTTCGACGAAGACAGCGTTCAGCGGTTCCACTGGGGGATCTACGACGGGTATGATTCTGATGAGTACTTCAACAGTCTCGACGTACTCAAAGACCGGCTTCGAGAGGGATACCGGAACGGCGAGTACGATGCCGTTCAGGCGGCAATTGATGAGTACACATGGAACCTCCGTGAATCCACGTCAGCGTTTGCTGCGCTGTTCAATCCCTCGCAACGCCCTGACGACGTTGGGTCAGCACTGAAACGTCTGTTTGCCCTCGGTAGGGTTGCGAACGTTCTCCCCGTTCTGATGGCGGCACAGATGGAGTACGGGGACGATGCGCCCGACAAGATGGCCGACATCATCCGGGCCTGTGAAACACTCGTCTTCCGCGTCTACGCAACCGATGGCAGGCGGTCCGATACGGGACGTGGGCGACTCGTGCGCCTCGCACATTCGATTCATACAGACGACTCCTGTCTGTTCGAGGACGTGCTCAACCGTCTTGGCTCTATTACTCGCATCTACGCCGACGACGATCGCTTTGCGCGCGACCTTCGGGACCCCGGATTCTACGAGTCGATGTCCAGCCAAGATATCCGGTATCTACTGTACTACTACGGAGAGCAACTCGGCGTCGATATACATGAGGAGGCTCAGCCTGACCTCGAACGAATTCTCTCGACAGATTTCGAAGTCGAACATATTCTTGCTCGCGAACTTGCTGAGGAGCACATCCCCGAAAACCTCCGGGAGGATTTCGAAGACAACATCCATCGACTGGGGAATCTCACGATTGCCAGTTCGTACTGGAACAAATCCCTCTCTGACCTTCCGTTCACAAAAAAGAAAAATGCGGAAGGAAGTAGGGAGAAGGAGTATAAATCATCCGTACTCCGAGTCCAACAGATATTAGCAACGTATGAGCGGTTCGGACGGGACGAGATTGAGGAGAGAGAACAACAGATAGTCGACTTCGCACTTGAGGAGTGGGGAATCCCGTCTGAGACACAGCCGTCAGCTGAATCAAGTACTGGCGACGGCTCTGATGATGGGGAGTATGATAGCCTCCCGGACAGTTTCTTCCGTCGGCTAACGAATCGACAGGAAGCATTCGTTCGAATCCTGCTGGATAACGGGGGGTGGATGCTGAACGGGGATATCCGTCAGCGGATGGAGGACGAATATGACCTTTCGACGGGGGGCGGGCAAGCGATATCCGGTATCCTCTCGGGATTCACCCGGAAATACAGCGAGGACTTCACCTACACTCTCGTCGATTACGAGTGGATGGGGGACCAGATGCAGTATCGTCTGAATCCGGAATCAGGATATCTCGACGAACTGCGTGAACGATTCGAAACAGTGGGAGTATAGCGATACTTTTCGCTTCAGGGAACGACGAGCGGACGGCGAATATCGCTGTGGATAGATTGTGAGTCGTGCGTTCTGAGGCCGCTATTCGCGACGGGCGGCGGAGTCTCCCCATCCGGGATTCTCGGAGGTCCACCCACTACTCGTCCTCACTCGCCATACCCTCCTTGATGCCGCTGACGATTGCTTCGAGGTCCTCGGCGTCGATATCGAGGTTCAGCGAGACCGCGTGTGGCTCCGTCGCGGGACCGTCGGCCACCGCGCCGTCCCCGTTCGGCGCCTGTTGGGCCGCCGCCTGTGCTTGCTCGGCGGCTTCCTTCGCCTCTTGGGCCGCCTCCTGGGCCGCCGTCGCGGTGTCCGCGAGCGTCGCTACGAGTTCCGGAACGGACTCGACTGCCTCCTGAAGCTCCGCCTCAGTCGCTTCAACTTCCGCTGTCGCATCTTCGGCCTCAGTTGTCGCTTTTTCGTCCGCCGCTTCGACTTCCGCTGTGGCCGCTTCGTCCGTCGCTTCGCCCGATTCAGCCTCGGCTTCGGGTCCAGTAGTTTCATCTCCTGACTCGCCCGTGTCCGTGCTTTCCCCGTCTTCCGGTGTGGACTCGTCGTCCTCGGGGCCGGTTTCTTCGCTGGTCGGCGCGGCGCCTTTCGACCCGTCAGATTCCTCCAGTTCTTCCGATACCTGTTCTGTCGCTTCCGTCGCCCCGGCCGCTTCCGCCGCCGTCTCCGTGGATCGTGTCTCCCCTTCGTTCACCGGTTCTTCGGACTCGTCACCCGTCGCTTCTTCATCACTCTCGGTCGTTTCCTCCCCGTCTTCGGCCGCGGCCTCCGACTCGGGAAGCCGGTACTGCCCGTCGTCGCGGTCGAGCAGGCCCGCCCAGTCGTAGAGCTCAAGCAGCGTTTCGATGCCGGTTTCGACACGGCTCGTGTCGAGGTCCTGTCCGGCCAGGCCGCTGACGATGGGAACGAGCCTGTCCTCCTCCATCGGATTCCCCGTGAGCACGCCGCGAACGTCATCGGTGAGGTCCCAGTCGTCGAGCAGGTCGCGGGCCCGTTCCCTCGCCCGCTGTTCGTCGCCGTCGGCGAGCGCCGTCGCCAGTGCGCGCCCGGGTTCGGTCAACTGATGTTTCTGTTTGTGGGGCTCCAGCACGCCGACCTCCTCGAGAAACCGCGTCTGTCGCCCAACCGCGTCGGAGACGCTGGTCACGTCCTCGACGTCGGTCGTGTACTGTGGCTCATCCGCGGCCTCCACCTCGTCCCAACCGACGAGGATTTCCTGGAGCGTGTCGAGGTCAACGCCCTTCGGAATGGAGTGTTCGACCATCGCTGAACCGTTCAGTATCCGGTTCAAAAAAGAGTTGGCCAAATAGCGGCGTTTGACTCACTAACTCCCGAGAGCGCAGAGCGTTTTGGCGTTCTTTTCGTCCTTTGGCTCGCGTTCGAGCCCGCTCACTCCCCGCCCACGTACCACTGGTCCGCGGGCCGTCGCACCGACCCGACGACGTTCTCCGCGGTGTATCGTTTTGCCGCCGTCTCCGAGAGGCGGTCGGCCCACGCTACCCGCTCGCCGTCCGCGCCCGGCCCTCGGCTGTCGTACTCCGCGAAGGTGGTCGTTTCCTCGGCCGCCGGCCGGGACCAGTTGTCCCACCCCTCGGCGCGGATATGGTTCCCCATCTCGGTTCGGAGAAAGGCGACGTGCGCGTAGTCCCGCCACGGCCGCCCGAGGTACGCCGCCGACACGTCGGGTGCGGCCGTCAGGGTACAGTCCGCGAACACGAATCCGAAGGGTTGGTCCCGCGGCGTCGCGGCGGCCGTAATGTACGAGTCCGCCTTCGAGTGGATGGTACAGTCCTCGAAGAACGCGGTGGCGCTCCCGAACACGAAGTCGGTCGTCCCCTCGATGTAACACTCGGAGAAGCGCTGGCGCGCCCCCTCGCCGGCGACGTACACCGTGTCCTGGTTGCCGAGGAACCGGCAGTCGCGGAACGCGACGCCGTCGGCGTCGACGTGGAGCGCAACGGCCTGTCCGGCGTCCGGGCCGGCGTCGTTTTCGACCGTGAGGTTCCGCGCCCGGAAGCCGTTGCCGCGGACCTTCAGCGTGTACGTGTGGAAGGTGCTGTTGCGCCCGCGGCCGACGCCGTCGAAGTGGTCGTCGTGGGTGATTAGCACGTCCTCACCGGGTGCCCCGACGAGGCTGATTTCGGGGTTCCAGGCGGGGACTGTCACCTTCTCCTCGTAGACGCCCCCAGTAACGAGAATCCGGATTCGCTCCGGTGGGAACGACTTCGCGTCGTCTATCGCCGCCTGAATCCGTTCGTAATCGCCGCTCCCCGACTGGTCGACGACACAGTCGTACTCGGCCCCGTCATGTGCGCCCATCGAGACGTGGCTACGGCCTCCCCACGCATAGATTCGGGTGGCTTCCGGCTTCGAAACACGTTCGACGACCGGCCGTCGTTCCCGACCCCGGGCTGTACGACCGTGCCTGTCTACCCCGAGGAACCCCGGCGTCCCGGACTCCTCGGGCGCGCACTCGAACGGCTCGCGTTCTGACGTCCTGCCTTCTAACGCTCCACCCCGAACGCCCCGCAAGCGGTGGGAATTACGGGCGTCGGATCTCTATGCCCCCCATGGACGTCATCGCTGTCGCGGCCGTGAGCGAGAACGGCATCATCGGGGACGGCGACACGCTTCCCTGGAGCCTCCCGGCGGAGGTCGAACGCTACCGGGAGCGCGTCGCCGGCCACACCGTCGTCATCGGGCGCAAGACGTTCGAAATGTACGACGACCCGCCGGGCGCGCACCGTATCGTGTTGAGCAGGAGCGAGCGCTCCGACGACGATCCGTCGGTCACGTACGCGGGAAGCGTCAAGGCGGCGCTCGATGCCGCCCGCGAGCGCGGTGTCGAGACGCTGTACGTGCTCGGCGGTAGCGGCGTGTACGAGGCGTTTCTCCCGCACTGCGACCGGATACTCCTGAGCCGCGTTCACGGCACCTTCGAGGGCGACGCCAGGTTCCCCGATATCGAGCGCTCGGAATGGAAACTCGTCGAGGAGACGGCGTTCGAGGGGTACACGCTCGAAGAGTGGGTGCGTGAGTCATAGGAAAAGCCGATTCGGCGGCGTTCGTCCGACGTTCTGCCGTGTCCAACGGGGATAGCGCGTGGAACTTATTATTTGGAAATAATATGCTCGTATCCGCATTATCGAAAACAGTTGTTCAGTGAAGAACGGATTGAGCGGACGAACACGGAACCCTTATCCGCGGGAGCGAACTGTGTGTACTCGTAATGGCAAACGGTACGGTTGATTTCTTCAACGACACGGGCGGTTACGGTTTCATCGAGACAGAGGACTCCGACGACGACGTGTTCTTCCACATGGAAGACGTTGGCGGCGAGGACCTGACCGAAGGCACCGAGATAGAGTTTGAGATTGAACAGGCCCCCAAGGGTCCCCGCGCGACGAACGTCGTCCGCGCCTAACTGAGGCGTCACGACGCGTTTTTTCGCTTTCACTCAGCCCGTAGCGACGGCGGTGTTCCGCAAAACCGACAGCGAATCACCGGGAGCGGCGGCGTCACCACCGGCGACGGCGCTTCTCCGGCCGTCCCGGACGGAGAGAGTTAAGTTCGCCCCACGACGACAACCGCGTAGACCGTCTCGCGCATCATGAGCAAGGAATACGAGCTACTCATCGTCGGCGGGGGTATCAGCGGCGCGTCGCTGCTGTACACGGCGGCGAAGTTCACCGACATCGAGCGCATCGCGCTCGTCGAGAAGGAACCGGGCATCGCGCGGATAAACTCACACCGGACGAACAACTCCCAGACGCTCCACTTCGGGGACATCGAGACGAACTACACCTTGGAGAAGGCCGAGGAGGTGAAGGAGGGCGCCGAACTCCTCGCGGGTTATCTCGAATCGACGGACCCCGACCGGGAACGACACAGCAAGCGGAGCAAGATGGTGCTCGCCGTCGGGGAGGAGGAAGCCGAGACGCTCGACGAGCGATACGAGAGCGGGTTCGGTGACCTCTACCCGAAACTCCGGTCCATCGGACGCGAGGAGATAGCCGACCTGGAGCCGAACGTCGTCGCGGGGCGGGACTCCGACACCGAACTCCGTGCGCTCCAGACGCCGGACGGCTACGTCGTCGACTACGGCGCGACGGCCGAGTCGTTCGTCGACGCGGCCCGCGAAGTCGAGGGCATCGATATTTACACTGGGACGACCGTCGAGGACCTCTCCGAGACCGACGAGGGGTTCCGCGCCGAAACGGACGAGGGGACCTTCACCTCGGACGCGGCCGTCGTCGCCGCCGGTTCGCACAGCCTCCAGATAGCCAAGGAGATGGGGTACGGCCAGCACCTCTCCTTGCTCCCCGTCGCGGGGAGTTTCTTCCTCGCGGAGGAGTTCCTGAACGGGAAGGTGTACACCCTCCAGATGAAGAAACTCCCCTTCGCCGCGGTTCACGGCGACGCCGACGTCCACGACGCTTCGATTACTCGCTTCGGCCCGACGGCGAAGGTGGTCCCCACGCTGGAGCGGGGCCGCCTCTCGACGGTCGGTGACTTCCTCGACGTGTTCGGCTTCTCGCCCGCGGCCGCACTGAGCTACGCCACCATCCTCGCGGACAGGATTCTGCTCCCCTACGTCGTGCGCAACCTCCTCTACGACGTGCCCGAAATCGGCCCGCGGGCATTCCTCCCCCACGTCCAGAAGGTCGTGCCGAACGCCACCCTCGACGACATCGAGCGCGCGGAGGGGTACGGCGGCGTTCGCCCCCAGATAGTCAACACCGAGCGCAAGGAACTCGACATGGGCGAGGCGAAGATAGTGGGTGAGGACATCGTGTTCAACATCACCCCCTCCCCGGGCGCGTCGACGTGTCTGAAGAACGCCCGCCGGGACACGGAGACGCTGATGGACTTCTTCGACGGCGAGTACGAGTTCGACCGCGAGGCGTTCCACGACGCCACCATCGAGAACTTCCCCCGCGACGCGTAGCCGAGAACGAACCGCTTTTGCCCGTCTCGCCGAACTCCGCGTATGGAACGCCTCCGCGACTCCCTGCACGAAGCGCCCATCATCGACAAGGACGGCTACTCCTATCTCGTCCACCCCATCAGCAACGGCGTGCCGATGCTCGACCCGGCGCTCCTCCGGGAGGTCGTCGTCGCCGTGACGCAGGCGACGGACCTCGACGTGGACAAAATCGTCGCCCCCGAGGCGATGGGCATCCACATCGCCACCGCGCTCTCCTTGCAGACTGACATCCCCCTCGTCGTCATCCGCAAGCGCTCCTACGGCCTCGAAAACGAGGTGTCGCTCCATCAGACCACCGGGTACTCCGAGTCGGAGATGTACATCAACGACATCGAACCCGACGACAGGGTGTTGATTCTCGACGACCTGCTCTCGACGGGCGGCACGCTCGCGGCCATCGCGGAGGCGCTTGATGACATCGGCGCGGACATCGCGGACATCGTCGTCGTCATCCGCAAAGTCGGGGGGAGCGCGTTAGACGACACGGAGTACGAGGCGACGAGTCTCGTCGACATCTCCGTTGAGGACGGCGACGTGACGATACACGACTGAGCGGTTGTGTACTGGGATGCGACAGTTGCGGACCGGGACTGACGCCCGAATCTATCCACGAACGTGGGCACAAACCGATATTTCTGGCAACAGATGCGCTCGGACACGGAACGCTTATTGAATCCCTCCCGCACGTCCGGGGCATAGCATGGCCAGCGAGCAGGGGGAGATAGAGTTGGAGTACGAACGCGACGACAAACCACCGCTGGGGAAATCAGTTCTACTGGGCCTCCAGCACGTCGCGGTGATGCTCGTGCCCGCGACGGCCGTGGCGTACATCGTCGGCGGCGCCGTCGGCGTCGGCGGCGCGACGACGGCGTACCTCGTCCAGATGGTGTTGCTGTTCTCGGGGCTCGCCACGGTGGTTCAGGCGTACACCGTCGGCCCTGTCGGCGCGAAACTCCCCATCGTGATGGGGACGAGTTTCACCTTCGTCGGCGCCGCGTCGACCATTGGCGTGAACTCCGGGTTGGCGGCCGTGTTCGGCGCGATACTCGTCACCGGGTTCGCCGTCGAGGTGTTCATCGGCTGGCAGTTCGAGCGCATCCGACCGTTCTTCCCGCCGCTGGTGACGGGACTGGTTGTTATTATCATCGGCCTGTATCTCATCCCCGTCGCGATGGACTACGCGGCGGGCGGCGTGGGCGCCGCCGACTACGGCGCCGCACACAACCTCGGCCTCGCGGCGCTCGTGTTGGGCATTGCCGTTGCGCTCAATCTGTTCACTGAGGGCGTCACCCGCCTGTTGAGCACGCTCGCGGGCATTCTCGTCGGCTACCTCGCGGCCTTCGCGGGCGGCTACGTGAGTTTCGGGGCCGTCTGGGAGGCGGCGTGGTTCGCGATTCCCTCGCCCGGCAAGTTCGGGTTCGCCTTCGAACCGGTTCCCATCATCACCTTCGCCTTCCTCTTTCTCGTCTCCGCGATGGAGACGGTGGGCGACATGTCCGGCATCACCGCCGCCGAGGGCCGGAACCCCAGTTCGCGGGAGTTCCGCGGCGGCCTGTTCACCGACGGCATCATGAGTTCAATCGGCTCGGTGTTCGGCGCGTTCCCGCTCACCTCCTTCTCGCAGAACGTCGGCATCGTCAACTTCACCGGCGTGATGAGCCGTCACGTCGTCGCCGTCGCGGGCGTCATGCTCGCGATACTCGGCCTGAGTCCGAAGGTTGGCGCGGCCGTCGCCACCATCCCCTCCGCCGTCTTCGGCGGCGCCGTCCTGTTGATGGCCGGGATGGTCGCGGCCAGCGGCGCGCGGCTCGTCTTCCTCCACACGGAACTCGACCGGCGGAACATGGTCGTCGTCGGCGTCTCGCTGGGGCTCGGCCTCGGCGTCGCGACGACGCCCGGCGCCCTCTCAGGGCTCCCGGAGGCCGCCGAGACGTTCTTTGGCGAACCCGTCATCATGACGGCGCTCTCCGCGCTCCTGCTCAACACGTTCGCGCCCGGGGAACAGAGCCCGCTCGGCGCGGATTCGGTGGACGAACCGCCGGCGGACCCGACGGGCGCGACGGCCGAGAACGACGACTGATTACGCGCTCGCTTCCGTCGTCCCGTTCGTCGCGGACTCGTCGACGACGTATCGCTGGCCCATCATCGGGTCGAGCAGGCTGTCGACCGGCGCCCTCCCGTCTCTGAGCGTCGGCACGTCGTCGGTGCGGACCCGTCCCCGGTAGTTGTTGACCGCCCCGCTCAGGTTGAGGCCGATGTCGCGTTCGCGGTTCCGCTCGCGGAGCGTCGCCTGGCTCACCCGCTCGGGGTTCTTGCTGGCGAGTATCTCCACGTTCTGGACGACGCCCGAGTCGCTCGTCCGGAAACTGTACATCGAGGGGAACACCTCGCCCATCGTGCGGTACTCCGCGCGGTAGAACTTCGAAGCCGGCCCGGAGGGCGCGGAGATGACGTTGGCGTACGCCATCCCGTCCTCGGAGAGTCTGTCGTTCGCGAGCGACATGAACTCCCGCGTCGTCAACTGGAAGGGGACCTTGTTCTTCTTGTAGGCGTCGAGGACGATGAGGTCGTACGTGTGCTCCGTGTTCCGTAAGAATCGGCGGCCGTCGCCGGTGTGGACGTTCATCTCGTACTCGTCGGCCTCGAAGTACTGCTGTGCCACCCGCACGACCTCGGGGTCGAGTTCCACCACGTCGATGGTGGCGTTGTACTCCTCCGCGAAGCGCTTCGGGCCGCTGAACCCGCCGCCGCCGACGAACAACACCCGGTCGATGTCGTCGGGATTCTCGGCAACGAGATACGGCAGGTGGAAGTAGCGGGTGTACTCGAAGACGTGGCGGGTCGGGTCGGACTTGTCCATCGCGGAGTGGCGCTGCCCGTCCAGATACAGCGTCCGCGTGTCGCCCGCGTCGATGACGTCGAGCTCCTGGTAGGACGTCTGGGTCTGGTAGACGACCTCGCCGCGGGCGGTGTAGCCGAGCGCGCCGCTGGCGCTCGCGGCGACTAATAACAGGGAGACGCCCAGCGCCTTCCGGGTCGGACCACCCGAGTCGGACCACCCGACCAGCAGCGCCGTTCCGACGAGCAACGCGCCGAGGACCAGATTGATGGCCGTCACGGAGAGTTCGGGGATGAGGAAGAACGTCGTGCCGAACGCGCCGACGATGCTCCCGACGGTGCCGAGCGCGTACACCCGCCCGGACGCCTCACCGATGCCCTCGCGCGCGGAGAGTTCGGCGGCGTAGGGGCTGATGAACCCGAGCAGATACGTCGGGGGACCGAACAGGACGATGATGGCCGGCAGGGAGGCGAAGCGGTACGGGAGCGGGATGACGCCCGTCGCGACGAGTATCTCCTCCCCGAGGAAGACGAGGACGGCGATGTAGGCGGCCGTCCCGAGCAGGAGCGCGGCGAGTTTCGCGTTGCTCGCCCGGCGCGCCGCGCGCTTCCCGCCGAAGTGGTAGCCGAGGCTCAGCGCCGCGAGGAACACGGCGATGATGCCGCCCCACGTGTAGATGGAACTCCCGAACTGGGGGGCGACGATGCGGCCCGCGAGAATCTCCAGCCCCATGCTGGCTACGCCGGAGACGAACACCGCCAACTCGGGTCGTTCGACCCGGTTCCAGAGGTTCATTCGCTGGTCGGTAGTGCCCGCGTCCGGTTAAGCCCTTAGCCGATTACAGCGCTTCGATGAGTTCGACGACGTACCCCTCCGGGTCCGTGACGAACGCCGCGCGCAGGCCCAACTCCTCGAACGTCTCCGCTTCACGCTCGATTTCGCTGTCCCACTCCTCGACGCAGGCGTCCACCATCCCGTCCACGTCCGCGACCTCGACGGCGAGGTGTTCGATGCCCGCGGGTTCGACTGGCTCCGTCTCCTCGGGGTCGTATTTGAACTGGATTTCGGCGTCGCCGTCCCCGGAGACGAAGTAGTTCGTCGCGCCGTTCGCCTCGAACTGGCGGGCGTCGTCGAGACCCAACGTCCCCTCGTAGAACCCGCACATTGCGTCCAAGTCGGTGACACGAACCGCTGTGTGGAGCACGTCGCTCATACCGTCAGGGCGCGCCGGTACGCATAAACCGTACCGGTTCAGACGCGCTGGGCACGCCGCAATGCGACCTCCGCGATGCCCGCCGTGGCAGAACAGTCGGGGCACGCCCGCACCGCGCCGTCCGAGTCCGCGAACACCCGGACGAAGCGCTCGGAGACGTGCGCTCCGCAGTGGTCACACGACGGCATCGGTTCCTTTTTCGCTGGGGTTCGGTTCCATGTGTGGTAATGACACGGCGCCCGATGGGAAAGAGCGTTTTCCGAACTCTGACCCAAATTCGACCACAAAGCGCACGCTTTTGCCCGCGAGCGCCCGACGCCGGGTATGAGCGAGTTGGCCTGGGAGACCCTCGACGCCGAAATCGCGTACTCCTGTCCGGGGTTCGACGTGGTCCACGAGGACGTTCGATTACCCGATGGAACGGAGACCGATTACGATTACCTCGAGGAACCGCCCGCCGCCGTCGTGCTCGGCTTCACACCCGAGGAAAATGTGGTGCTCATCGAGGAGTGGCGACAGCCGGTGGGACGGGTGAACCGCGGCCTCCCCGCGGGGTCGATGGAAGGCGCGGAGGACCCCGAGCAGGCCGCCCGCCGGGAGTTCGAGGAGGAGACCGGCTACGTCGCTGACTCGATGGAACACCTCCTCGTGACCGAACCCGCGAACGGCGTCACCGACACCGTCCACCACCATTTCCTCGCGCGGGGGTGTACGCCGGACGGGGCACAGGAACTGGATGCGGACGAGCAGATAGACGTCGAGACGGTGCCCTTCGAGGACCTGTTCGCCGCGGTGCTCGCTGGCGATGTACGAGATGGTCGGACCGCGCTCACGGTCCTCTATCACGCCGCGACGCGGAACCTCGGGTGATTTAACCGTCGGGGTTCTCGTCTCCGGGAATGCGAGAGTCCTTCGAGGTCCACGCACAGGACGGCGCCGGCCGCGTCGGGGAACTCGACGTTCCCCGCGCGGGCGTGACCGTCGAGACGCCGGCGCTGATGCCCGTCGTCCACCCGAACCGGCAGACGGTTCCCCCCGAGCGGTTCCCCGAGTTCGGCGCGGAGATACTCATCACGAACTCCTACATCATCAAGGGGACCGCCGAACTCCGCGAGCAGGCCCGCACCGAAGGCCTCCACGAGATGCTCGGCTTCGACGGCGCCATCGTCACCGACTCCGGCTCCTTCCAGCTCTCGGAGTACGGCGACATCGACGTGACCAACGAGGAGATACTGCGCTTCCAGCACGAGATTGGTTCGGACATCGGGACCCCCGTCGACATCCCGACGCCGCCGGACGCGAGCAGGGAGCGCGCCGAGTCCGATTTGGCGACGACGACGGAGCGCATCGGTGACGCCGCCGCGCTCCGAGAGGAGTTGGGCGAGATGCTCCTCAACGCGCCCGTTCAGGGCGCGACGTACCCGGACCTCCGCGAGCGCGCGGGCCGGGAGGCGGCCGCGACGAATCTCGATGTCTACCCCGTCGGCGCGGCGGTGCCGATGCTCAACGGCTATCGCTACGCCGAACTCGTCGAGGCGGTGCTGGCCGCCAAGCGGGGACTGCCCGCCGACGCGCCCGTCCACCTGTTCGGCGCGGGCCACCCGATGACGTTCGCGCTCGCGGCGGCGATGGGCTGTGACCTCTTCGACTCGGCGGCGTACGCCCTCTACGCCCGCGACGACCGGTATCTCACCGTGCGGGGCACCGAACCCGTCGACGACCTCCGGGAGTTCCCCTGCGCCTGTGACGTCTGTACGTCGCATACGCCCGACGAACTGCGCGCGCTCCCCCAGCGCGAACGGGAGGCCGCGCTCGCGGAACACAACCTCCACGTCTCCTTCGCGGAGATACGCCGGGTGAAACAGGCGATTCACGACGGCGACCTGTTCGAACTCGTCGAGTCGCGCGCGCGCTCGCACCCGACCCTTCTTGATGGGTACCGGACGCTTCTCGATTACGCCGACCAACTGGAGAAGTCGGACCCCGCCCAGAAGTCCGCCTTCTTCTATCTCTCCGCGGAGAGCGCCCGCCGTCCCGAGGTCGTCCGCCACCGCGAGCGCCTGGCGCGCCTCGACCCGCCCGAACGCGTACTGTTGGCCGAGGGCGGCGCGGACGTGTTTGGAACCGAGGCGTTCGACGCCGAGTGGCGCGTCGACCCGCCCTTCGGCCCGGTGCCGCCGGCGCTCGTTCACACGTATCCGCTGGGCGCGGAGACGCCCGACCGGATGGACCCACAAGGGTACGAGGCGGCCGCGGCGGGCGTCTCCCGACTCGCCGCCGAGAATCCGAACACGGAGTTCGCGCTCGCGCACCGCGGGTGGCCCGAAACGGCGCTCGCGGCGGTCCCCGAACGAATCGAGCGCATCGACCTTTCGACGGATAGTTCAGAACCCGGGACGGAGGACGGCGCATGACCGAGTTCTTCGAGGTCCACGAGCGGGACGGCGCGGCCCGCATCGGGGAACTCCGCCTCCCCGAGTCGGTGCGGACGCCGGCGCTCGCCGTCGACCGGTCCGTCTCGGACCCCGGCGCGGGCGACGTGCCGCTCGTCGATTCCGGGAGCCTCTGGCGCGCCGACAGGGAGACCGAAGCGGACGCCGACTCCCTCACCGTGCTCCCGCACCGCGGATTCCCGGCCGGCACCGCCGAGGAAGTCGAGGACGCCTTCCAACCGGAGTATCCGGAGACCGAGTATCCGAGCGCGGCCGTCGTCTCGCAGCGCAGTGCGGATGATTACGGCGCGGACGCCTACGTCCTCGCGGGCGCACAGGGGTTCGTCGGCCACGCGTCGGCGTTCCGGGAGGCGATAATCGAGACGCGCGAGTCGATTCCCTCGGATGCGGCGCTGTACGTCCCCGGGGTGGCGACGCCCGCGAACGTCGCCCTCCTCGTGTACGCCGGCGTGGATATCGTAGACGCCGACGCCGCCGTCGTGGAGGGAACGCGGGGGCGGTATCTGACGACCGACGGCGACAGACACATCGACCGCTTAGAGGAGTTGCCCTGCGCGTGTCCGGCCTGTCGGGGCGGCATCGAGAACTTCGACCGGGAGGACGCCGCCGAACACAACGAACACGCCCTGCGCGCCGAACTCGCGCGCGTCCGGACCCGGATTCGCGACGGGCGCCTGCGGGACTATCTGGAGTCGCAGGTGCGAGTCGAACCGTGGCTCACGGCCGGCCTCCGCGAGTTCGACCAGCAGTGGGGGTACATCGAGTCCCATACGCCGATTCAGCGCAACTCCCTGCTGGCGGCGACGACGGAGGACGCGCTCCGCCGCCCGGAGATTCAGCGCTTCGCGGACCGGGTGTGTACCCGGTACGAGTCGCGCTTCGACGACCTGCCGCTTCTCTTGGTCCCATGTTCGGCCCGGAAGCCGTACAGCGAGTCCAAGAGCCACAGCGAGTTCCAGGAGGCGGCGCGCTACCGGGGTCATCTGGTCTCCATCACTTCGCCCATCGGGGCCGTCCCGCGGGAACTCGAACTCACCTACCCGGCCCAACACTACGACTCCGCGGTGACGGGTCGGTGGTCCGAGTCGGAAATCGAGTTCGTCGCCACCGTACTGGAGCGCTATCTCGACGCGAACGACTACCCGCGAATCGTCGCGCACGTGCCCGAGGACTACGAGCCAATCGTCGAGCGCGCGACGGCCGGCTTCGACGGCCCCGTCGAGTTCACGGTCGAAGACCATCCCACCGACGAGGACTCCCTCTCGAACCTCGCGGCGGCCGTAGAGGGCGAGCGCCAGATTCGAGTGTCGGAGCGGGAGCGAAACACGCTGCGCGCCGTCGCTGACTGGCAGTTCGGCGCGGGTGCGGGCGACGCGCTGTTCGACGACTTCGAACTTCGCGGGCGCTACCCCAAGAACAAGGCGTTCATCGACGACGAGCAGATTGCCGCGCTCGTGCCCAACTACGGCACGCTCTCCTTCACCATCGCGGGCGCGCGCCACTGGGTCGAGAGCGACGCGCCCACGAAGCGCGTCGAGATAGACGGCTTCGTCCCCCACGGGAGCGTTCTCGCGCCCGGCATCACGGACGCCGACCCCTCGATTCGGGTGGGCGACGAGGTGATAATCGAGGGTCCGAAGGCGTTCGGTGTCGGGCGCGCGGAGATGAACGGCGCGGAGATGCTCGACTCGACGCGGGGCATCGCGTGTACGCCGCGCCACGTTGTGGAGAAGTGACAACAAGTTCCCCCGACCTTGGACTTTTTACGTAATGGCGAACATATTGGCAAACAAGAGGGAATAGATGGCCGACAATAGGGACCCGACACTGACTGACGATGGGAGGAGGCCGGACCCGGTGGAGTGGACCGTCTCGAAGTCGCTGCTCGACGCCCAGTCGCGCACGAATCAAGCGTTCGAACACTACCTCCTCTACGCGCTCTGCCGCGAGCAGGGCCACGACGGGGAGACGCTCGACCGGATTCTCGGGCAGGCGATCCGCGACCACGAGCGCATCATCGAGGACCTCGAAGCGGCGCGCGCGCAGATTGATTCCTGAGGGAACCCACGGACGAGCGCAGCCCGCGGTGTACTTATGGTAGATACTAGAGGTAAAGACCATTAGGTTCCCAATATACTTGTATTCAAGATTCGAATGTAGAACAACGCTCCCCCACGATTCTCGATGAGACTGACATCGCCAACTGATTTCGACATTCTCGACGCCCTCTCCGACGGCCGCCGGAACAACGCGGTCAACATCGCACACGAACTCGACCGGAATCGCTCGTACATCAACACTCGTCTTCCGGTTCTCGCTGACTACGGACTGGTCGAGCGCGTCGGTCCCGCGCCAAACAGCGGCCTCTACGCGATAACCGAGCGCGGGCAGGCCGTCCTCGAACACCGTGAGACGTACGACGACCCGGACGTGGATTTCGACGAGCTCGTCGAATCGGCCGTCGAGTAGCGCGACCTCTCTGTTCTCCGCAGCCAACTCCCGTACAGCGACGCGTTTATTCTCCCGTCCCCGTCTCCTCAGTCCGTTTCTCACGCCCTGAACTCCGAATTAACGAGACATTATCAATATAAATCAATCCTTACTACCTTCAAGATATACCAACGGTATCTATAAGTAGTGTGGGGCGATAGACACTACCCGTCTGGTGGCGAAGTCACCGGACTTCACCCAACTGGAATGGAACCCACGAGAACAGTATGGAAACAAGGATGACAGCCTCGGATGACGGCGACGGCGAGGACGCACGCGACACGACGCGGACGACCATCGAGGTCAGCCGCGACGTGTGGCGACAGGTGCGTAGCGACGCCGTCGCTGAGGGACAAAACGTCTCACAGAAACTAGAGGAGGTGCTCGAGGATTACTACGACCTCGACTGACGCGCGGCCACGGCGGCCGGCGGAGCACGCGACGACGAGGCAGGGGTATCGGTTTTCGAACGATGACGACAACAATTCATACAACACGTAATGACGAACGATAGACGCAAACAGGCGCGCGCAGTCCTGCTCGCAGTGCTGATGGTCGGCTCCGTCTTTGGCGGGACCATCGCGTTCGCGGGTGGGGCTGCCGCAGCAGCAACTGATATCTCTGGCACCCAGTCGTCCGACATCGTTGTCGATGACGACCAGGCTCAGCAGGATATTCAGTTCAACGTCACAGTAGAGGATAGCACTTCAGAAACAGTTATCGTGAACACGTCGGCGCTCCGCGATGCGGGCGCCGAAGTGAGTTCGATTTCGAACAGGAACGTCTCTCAGAACCAGTCCGACGACGGTTCTTCGTCGATCGAACTCGGCAACAACAACAACGTCGAGATCACGCTTCCCGACGAGGGACAAGTGAATGGCGGTACTGAGTTCGACGTTCGCTTCGAAATCGAGTACGACACCTCCGGTGTCGAAACGACGTCGGGAGACAGTCTCAGCTTCCCGGTCCAGACGCTGAACGCGACTGGCTCGGCGAACGGTTCCGTTTCGTTCGACGCAGTTGATGATGTCGCGTCAGCCGGCTCGCCCACCGACCTCCCCATCGGTGACAGTATTGACCAGTCCATCGAGACTATCGACCTCAACACCGGTGGTAACGAGGACGGCTTCGTGTACGTCAACGTGACCGGTGTCGAAAACTACAACGTCGACACCGACTCTCTGAGCGCAGGTGACATCACCGCAGTTGGTGATGATACTGCGGGAGAGTCCACGAAGACAGTCAACACGAACAATCAGGCGACAGTCTTCTACTTCAGTGTTGAGGACGCGAACAGCGACGGTAGCGTCACCATCGACACGGCCAACCTGACCGCGTTCGATACGAGCGGCGCACAGTCCGCGGATCTCGACTACGAGGTTGCCATGACGATGGGGGCCACTCCCGACTCGTCGCTCAACGCTGCGGGCGACGCGCCTGACAACGCGCCCAACGCGGACGACTTCTCGACCACCTCGTTCGCTATCGGTGACACTGTCGACGACAGCTCCGCAAGCGTCACGGCGACTCCGAACGTCGCCGGCGAGAACGCCAACCACACGGTCAAGACGTTCGTCACGTCCGGGAACCTCGTGAACGGGCTCGAAGTCGCGTACCCGTCCGGGACGCCGACGACGAACGTCTCGAACGTCACCGCTAGCGACCTCTCGCTGAGCATCAGCGGCGAGAGCGTCGCCATCGACAGCATCTCGAAGCCGGACGACAACACGCTCGTCGTCCGCTTCCCGCAACATACGGCTGACTCCGCGAAGTCGATTACCCTGACGTCGGAGAACCATCCGTTCCAGAATCCCGACACGGAGAGCGAAACAACGGTCGACGTGAACGTCCTCTCCGGTGATACGACGGTCGACGACCTCAACACCGACCCGACGCTGTCGGTAGTCTCGCCGGCCGTGATCCAGGACGCTTCCGTGGAAGTCGTCGCGGAGACGACCTCCGACGGACTGATTCAGGGTGGCGAGAACCTCAACGTCAGCGCGACGGTCACGGGTCTCGAAGGTGACGCTGGCGAGGAAGTCACTGCGGACCTCTCCGACTTCGGTGCCAACGAGAACGAAGTTCTCGACAACACCAACGGACCTGACACCACCTTCCACTGGAACGAAACTGTCACCGCCGGGAACCTCCCCGAGGATGGTACCTACACCATCACGGTGACGGCGACCGAGGACAGCGGGTCCACGGACACCGCCGAAACCAACGCTATCGAGGTTGACGATGTCGTGACGCGCACGCTCACAGTCTCGCCAAAGGAGGGCAACTCCAACGCGAACTACGGCGTCACGTTCGAGTCTGACCGAACACAGTCCACCCTCGTGAACGGTCTCGAAGTGGACCTCTCCCGCCTCGGCGCGAACGCGACGAACGTCACGGCCGCGAATCTGGACGTGACACATAACGGTGACTCGCGCTCGATTACCGACGTCTCCACGTCCAACGACAACCAGACGCTGACGGTGACGTTCGATGCCGTCGAAGTTGGAAACACCGACGTCGTCAAACTCACCTCGACGGACCGCGAGTTCGTCAACGGTGGGACGATAGAGGACAGCGCGGACGTGGATCTCCTCAGCGGTGGTTCCAGCGTCGAATCTGGGACTACCAACACGGTCGACATCCAAGCTGACACCAAACCGTACGTTCAGAACGTCATCGTCGAGAACGCTCCGATCAACGACTCGGACGCTGGCACGGAGCAGACCGTCACGGTCGTCTTCGACCAGCTGATGGACACGAGTGTCGCACCGTCGGTGAACGTCACCGGTCTGAACACTGACCCGATTGAGGTCAGTGGTAGCTACGACAACGTGACGACGTGGCAGGGTACGGTCACCATCCCCGACGAGAACGAGGAGAACCTGGCCACAGTCGACGTCAAGAACGCCAAGGACGACGAGGGCAACAGCCTCGTCGCGCCCACAACAGCGAACTTTGACGTCGACACCAAGGAGCCGACCGTCAGTGTGAACGAGGCCTACACTGACGACGTGCTCGTCAGCGGTGACCTTGACCTCTCGAATGACGTGTTCTCCGTGAGCGGCGAGAACACCGTGACGTACGACTACACGGTCGACGGCGAGACGTGGAACACGTCGGAGATCGATGCTGGCGTGCTCAACACGTCGAACCTGAGCGACGGTACGGTCACGCTGCGCGTCACCGCGAGCGACGACGCGCAGAACACGAACAGCACGACGACGACGGTCGTTGTTGACAACACGGCACCGTCCGGCTTGGACATCGTCGTGCCCGGTAGCCAGGTCGAACTCGCGTCCGACGACGCGCTCGACCTCGGGTACGAGTACAACGAGTCGAATCCCGCTACGGTCAAAGTTCTCGTCGGTGACGCCGCTGATCCGGCTGTCTCCTTCGACGTCAACGACAGTCAGTACGTCGACGACGGGACGCTGAAGACCATCACCATCGCGGAAGTCGGTGATGGAAACGACCTCACCGACGGAACGTACAACCTCACCGTCCGCGCGCTCGACGCTGCGGGCAACGAAATGGACTCCGACACGTTCGAGGATGGCATCCTCATCAACGATGTCGCTCCCACGCTGAATGTCGGCAACGAGATTGCCGACACGAAGCCCGCGAAGAACGTCACCGTCGACTACGATTACAGTGACGAGAACGGTGCGAACGCGACGCTGACGTTCAAAGTCATCGCGGACAACGGCAACGTGCTCCGCACCGAGACGCTGGAGGACGTCGAGTCCGGCACGGACACGACGGAGGAGGTCCAGCTCCCGGACAGCGAGGGCACCTTCAACGTCACCGTGACCGCGGAGAACGACCTCGACGGTGACACTACCGTCGCGGCGACGAACGACTTCGAAGTCGCGGCTGACCCCGTGGAAGACACGGACGCGCCGTACATCGAGCACATCGAGGCGGCGACCGGCAACGACGACGTCGTCGTCACGTTCAGTGAGGGAATCAGTCAGGAATCGCTAGACGCGAGTGACTTCTCGTACCAAGACCGTAGCGCCGACGGTGCGAGCGCAGTCGAGAGAGTCATCTGGACCGACGACGCGCAGGTGAAGCTCGAACTGAACGAGCCCGTCTCGGCCTCCGACCTCACCGAATCCGCCGACCTCATCGGCGCGCGTGAGGACCAGATCTCAGACACCAGCAACAACTGGATGAGCACCGACGGTGTCGCGTTGCAGGACACCGAAGCGCCTGCGGAACCCAAGTTCGACATCGGTCACATCGTTCACTTGGGCAACCAGAACAGTTACCCGGTCGCCCTCGACCTCGCTAATGTCGAGGAGACCGTCGATGTGACCGTTACGCTCTCCGACGGCGAGGAGACCGCCTCGACCACCGTCGAGTCGGTCGCGCCTTCGACGGACCCTGTTGTCTCCGTCGATGCGAGCGCCCTCGCTGACGGCGAGATCGATGTTCAGGCCACGCTCTCGGACCACGCGCCGACGACGCACACGAGTACGAACTCGACAGTCGTCAGCAAGCACACCGAACTGCTCTCGGGCATCGACGCCCAGGAGGGTTCGGACACGGTCCTCATCGAGTTCGCCACCCCCGTCACCGACGCGAACGGTGACGCGCTCACGGCGGCGAACTTCACCTACACCGATGCGAACGACGCCAACGCGAGCGGCGTCGCGAGCGTCGAACACAGCGCCGGTGACGCAGTCGCAACCGTGACGCTGAACGCGTCCGCGAGCGCGACCGACATCGGCAACGACACGCTCGGTATCGCTGCGGACGAGGTTCGAGACGTCTTCGGTGGGCTCGCGGACGCGGAGTCCGCGACGCTCGGAGACAACCTCGCTCCGTCGGTCGAGGACTTCGATGTGACGGCGAACGACACCTCCGGTGAGGTGACGGTGACTGCCGTTACCGACGAAGCGCTCGACACGCTGAACGTCACGCTTGACACCGCGGAGGAACTCCCCTCCGAGACCGAGACCAGCACCGAGCCCGGTGCTGAGCTCGTCCGTTCGGACTTCTCGGAGAACGCGTCCGACGGGACGTACACGTACACGGCCACGTACGACGCGCCGCGCGACGGCCAGTACGAGGCTGACCTGATGACGTTCGCTGACGCTGCTGGGAACGGTTACGAAAGCGCTCACGATATCGCTTGGATAGACTCCAGCGACACGCTCGACACAAGCGCTCCCTCGGTCGATAACGCCTTCATCTCGGATACAAACGGGGCTGCGACGCTCGTCGAAGTTCGCTTCAGCGAGCCTATCCGCAACTGGAACGTCGCTCTCGACACGGACGACGTGTCTGTCGAGAACGGCGACGTTGAGGATGCTGCGTTCGGTCTCAACACCGCCGAAATCACTCTCGACGGCCAGCTCTCGACCGACGACGCGCCGAACGTGACCATCGACGGCACGGCGTACTCCGAGGAGTACGGCGACGCCACGAACGGCATGGGTAACACCACTGCCGTCCACACCACCCACCTCACCCTCAAGGAGGGCCAGAACTTCGTCTCGGTGCCCGCGGAGACCGGCTCCGTCGGCATCGACGAACTCGACACGTCGAGTGTCGACTCCATCTGGACCTACGACGACGGTGAGTGGATGGTGAACATCCCCGGCACCGGCGTCGAGGACTTCACGTCGCTCCACGGCGGTCAGGGGTACGTGGTCGTTGCTGACTCCGAGACCACCGTTGACGTGAACGTTCAGAACACCCTCGACACAACGGGTGGCACGCCGACCCTGCCCGGCCAGACCCAGCTCGAAGAGGGCTGGAACCTGGTCGGCCATTGGCAGGAGGGCGGTCAGAACAGTGAAGACGCACTCGGCTCCATCTGGTCGGACGTCCACGACGTGTACGGCCAGAACGGCAACCAGTTCGAGTCCATCGAGGACAACGAGATCCTCGAACCCGGTGAGGCCTACTGGACGTTCGTCACCGACGACACCGTCTACGGCCCGGCGGACTGGAACGCCGCCTAACCACACCCCATATCCAATTTATATGAGGTGAAAACAACTGACATGATACCACACTCACTACGGTCCCGCGAAGGTGGGCTGCTCGTGGTCGCCGTCGTCATCATGGCGCTCGTCGCCACGATGGCTGTCGGCGGCGCCGCACAGCAGCCGACGCCGCCCCACGCCGTCTACGGGTCGGTAACGGACCAGAACGGCGATGCCGTGGCTGACGTGACTGTCGAGGCCGTCTACGACGGGGACGTGATCGCGTCCACCCAGGCGGCGTCCGACGGCAGTTACGACTTCAAGGTCCCCGACCCGGACGACGGGCAGAGCGGCGAGTCGTTCACCGTTCGAGTCGCGAACGGCGACGACAGCGAGACCGTGACCTACCAGTCCGGTGGGGTGACCGAGGTCAATCTCCAGTCCGACACTGGAACAGCGCCGACGACAACGACGGACGAGCCGGATGACACGACGACGCCGACGCCGACCACGACGACGGACGAGCCGGATGATACGACAACGTCGACGCCGACCACCACGACGGACGACGGTGACGACGACTCCGGCGGTGGTGGCTTCCCCGTCGACCCGCCAGACGAGGATGACGACACCACAACGGCGGAACCGACGACAGAACCCGACGACGGCGGTGACGACGAAGCCGACGTCGAGCCGACCCCCGACGGCGGCGCACAGGTCGACATCAGTGCGCCGAGCGAGGGCGGTCAGTTCGACGCGAACTTCTCGGGCACCGGCGTTGCGGACGCTGGCGACGACGGCGTCGCACTCGAGGGTCTCAACGGGAGCACGAGCGGCACGGCGAGTCTCACCGTCACCAAGGGGCAGGCGGCTGACGTGCCTGGCCTGTCGGACTCGGTCGTCGGCTACATCAACGTCGAGGAGAGCACGGGCGGGAGCGTCACTGACGTGACGTTCCGGTTCACCGTTCAGGCGGCGACGCTCGAGCAACGCGGTGTTGCTCCCGAGGACGTCTCGCTCTACCGGTACTCCGGCGGCGAGTGGACCGAACTCGAGACCACGCTGGTTGGCTCGACGGCACAGGTCCACCGCTACACCGCTCACTCGCCGGGGTTCTCGGCGTTCGCTGTCGCACCGCGCGGCGTCGAACAACAGGAACCCACGACGACGGAGGAACCGACAACGTCGACTACAGAAGAGCCGACCACGTCGACCACATCGGAACCGTCGACGACGGACGAACCGAGCACCTCGGAGCCGACGCCGACGACGGAGACGACGGAACCGAGCGAAGAAACCACGACGGAGGAGCCGACCAGCGGCACCGGTAGCGGCGGCATCCCCGGTTTCACGACCGGCATCACGCTCGTCGCCCTGCTCGCCGCGGCGCTGCTGGCGCTCCGTCGCCCATAGCGGCCCTGCTGATTTATTTTTATAGAAACGCCGGATAGCGGCCGCGCTACGCCACGCTCGGCTGTTCCGTTCTACACGACTCTCGCTCACTCGCTCTCGAAAAGCCGGAAGGTTCAGGCTGGGGCGGCCCCGAGGTGACGTATGAGCGAACACGAGGCCGCAGGCGCACAGGAGTCGACCCTCCCGCCGCGGTCGGTGGTGGTCACGCTCGTGCTCGGCGGCATCATCCTGCCCGGCGTGGTGAGCTACCTCCTCGACGGCGCGGGCTACACCCTCGCCTCGGATATCGCGTGGGTCGGCGGGTACGCGCTCGGCGTGTTCCTGGCGTGGTACGGGTGGATTCGCCCGCTCGACATCACCGGCCCGGACTGACCCCCGCGAAGAACGGAAATTTCAAGGGTGTCTCGCGGCGAGTATGGCGTAATGGAAGCGCTCACGCCGCTCCCCCTCATCGACGACTTCATCCGGCCGTACGACGCGGGGCAGGTACTCATCCTGCTGTTCGCGTTGTCAATCGTCGGGTCGATTCCGCTCAAATCGAAAAAGCTCCTCGCAGCGAACGGCCTGCTGTTCGGCCTCCTGTTCCTGCTGACGCCGTCCTCGATGGCGAGCTACTCCGTTCGCCTGCTGGGAATCGTGTTGCTCGTCGCCGCGCCCGTGATATACGCGACGAGTCGCAGATAGCGCGGGGAGTCCTCGAAATCAGTCGTCGGCGGTGGCCGCGGGGCGTCCGAGCAACGCCTCGTAGCGCGCGCCCGTCTGCTTGAGCGTTTCTTCCGTGTACAGTCGCTCGTGGGGGACCGAGAGGTGCTCCGCGGCGAGTTCGTCTATCTTCTCCTCGACGGCCGCCGCGTCCCGGCCATGGACCATCGTGAACAGATTGTATGGCCACTCCTGTGCGGGCCGGCGCGGCCGGTGATAACACAGCGTCACGAAGGGGAGCGCGCCGACGCGTTCCCCGACGGCGTCGCGCTCCCCGTCGGGCACGTCCCAGACGACCATACAGTTCGAGTCGAAGCCGGTGACGACGTGGTTGACGACACAGCCGATGCGCTTGAGACAGCGTCGCTCGCGGAGGTCGGCAACGGCGTCGAGAACGGTGTCCGTGTCGGTCCCGAGCGCGGCCGCGATGTCTTCGTACGGTGTCGCGGTGAGCGGGAAGCCGTCCTGTATCTCCAGGAGGAGGTCGGCCTCGAAGCCGGTGAGTTCCTCGCGGGCGTCCTCGACGCGCGTCGCCGTCGCCGCCGTCCGCGCGGAGGCCCCGCCGGCGATGCGGTCGGCGTTGACGACGGGAAACTCCAGGTCGATGTAGTAGTCCGTCCGCATCGGGAGCGTGAGCACGTCGGTTCCGAGGCGCTCGGCTATCGCCGCGAGGATTTCCTCCCGGCGCTCGCGGCTGCCGGCGGTGACGACGAACCACATGTTCCACTCGTGGGCGCGCCGGTAGTTGTGGTTCACCTGGCGGTAGCCGTTGATGACTTCGGCGGCGGACTCGAACGCCGATTCGGGCACCGAGACGGCCGCGAGCGTCGAGGACCCAATGACTGGGGGGTTGAGAACCGCGCCGAACCTGCGGAACACGCCCCGCTCGCGGAGCCGTCGCACCCGTTCGAGCGCGTCCGTCTCCGTCGTGTCGAGCGCCTCGGCCACCCGCGCGAACGGGCGGCGCTCGACGGGGAAGCCGCTTTGGTAGCCGTCGACGAGTTCCGCGTCGGTGGCGTCGAGGGCGTCCCGCCAGTCGTCGGCCATTGGGGACACGTAGGGGGGACCGAACGTACACTTTTCGTTCGCTATCGCGCTGTTGGACTGGCTCGACTTTTCGACGTGTTCAGTTCGCGGGACGGAGGCCGAGGGTTTTTCGACGCGCACCCCTACGTCGCGAGTATGAGCGCGATGCGCGAGTACGGCGACTGGCCGCTGAAGCGTCTGATGACCGAGGTCGTGGGCACGGGACCGAAGTCCGCCGAGGACATGACCCGCGAGCAGGCGAGCGACGCGATGGCCCGCATCCTGGACGACGAACCCGACCACACGACGCTGGGCGCGTTCTGGCTGGCGAACCGCTGGAAGCACAACTCCCCCGAGGAACTGGCGGCGTTCAGCGACGTGATTCGGGAGACCAGCGTCGAGACGGCCGTGCCCGACTGCGACCCCGTCGACTGCGGCGCGAACTACGACGGAAAGGGCGACTCGGCCATCCTCGGCGTCGCCGCCGGGGCCGTCGCCGCCGCCGCGGGCACGCCCGTCGTGGCCCACTCCGGCGACCGGGTCCCGACGCAGCGACAGGACGCGTACAAACACGTCCTCGACGAACTCGGCGTCCGCACGGACCTCGAACCCCGGGAGTCGGCCGACATGGTCGACGAGACCGGGTTCGGCTTCTACTACCGGCCGAACTTCGACCCCGGTACCGAGGCTCTCGACGAGCGCAGAGCGATGATGGGCGTGCGAACGTACGTCAACACCGTCGAGACGCTGATGAACCCCGCCGACGCCGACGTTCATCTGGGCTCCTTCTACCATCTGTCCTTTGCGAAGCGCGTCATCGAGACGTTCGAGCGCATGGAGAGCCAGGACGTGGGCACCGTCGTGATGTTCCAGGGGATGGAGGGGTACGACGACATCCGCCCCGGCTCGACCACGGTCGCCGTCGAGCGCGGCGACGGCCTGGAGGACTTCGAAATCAGTACGGCGCAGTACGGCCTCGACGTGGAGACTGAGGACCTCGAAGTTGAGGACGTGGCGGTCGAATCCGCCGAAATCACCGAGGACGTGCTGGCGGGCGAGCGCACGGACGCCTTCGCGGACGCCATCGCGCTCAACGCCGCGGTCCGCATCTACGCCCGCGGCGACGTCGACGACCTCGAAGCCGGCTTGGCGGCCGCTCGCGACGCCATAGACAGCGGGGCGGCCGAATCGGTGCTGGAAGCGATGCGCGCGTTCTGAGGTGCTTCAGGCGCTGAAGCGCCCATTCCTCCGAGGCGGCAGGGTTTTCCCTCGCCCGCTCGCATAGGCGTCCATGACAGTCGCCGCGACGCTTCACACAAGCGAGGGGGACATCGAAGTCGAACTGTACGACGAGCGCGTTCCGAAAACCGTCGAGAACTTCATCAGCCTCGCGGAGGCGGCGAACGACTACGAGGCGGCCGAGGTCGGTCCCGAGGGAGAGGCGTGGGAGGACCCCGACTCCGGCGAGAAGCGCATCGACCCGCTGTACGACGACGTGCCCTTCCACCGGGTCATTGATGACTTCATGATTCAGACCGGCGACCCCGAGGGCACCGGCCGCGGCGGCCCCGGGTACACCTTCGACGACGAGTTCGTCGACGAACTCTCCCACGACGGCGCGGGCGTCCTCTCGATGGCGAACCGGGGGCCGGACACGAACGGCTCGCAGTTCTTCATCACGCTGGCCGCCCAGCCCCACCTCGACGGCCGCCACGCCGTCTTCGGGGAAGTGACCGACGGCATGGACGTCGTCGAGGCCATCGCGGACGTGGAGACGGACGGGAACGACCAGCCCAAACGCGACGTGACGCTCGAATCGGTCGAAATCCACGACTGAGTGGCGGGCGAAACGTTGAGTACGCCGCCGCGCGCAGATACTAGCATGAGTGGGGGACAACGCCGCGCGTCGTCGGAGCGACCGACGAACGTCGTGCTCGTCACGGTCGACTCGCTGCGAGCCGACGGCGTCGGGTTCCACGACGAGTCGCGGCACACGCCGGTCCTCGACGGCCTTGCCGAGGAGGGGACCGTCTTCGAGCGCGCGTACGCTACCGGCAACTGGACGCCCTTCTCCTTCCCTTCGATTCTCGCCTCGCGTCCCGTGTTCGCTGACACGGGCACCATCGGCGTCACGGAGTCACCGACGCTCGCAGCATCGCTCTCCGAGTCGGGCGTCGCCACCGGCGGGTTCAACGCCGCGAACGGCTTCCTCACCGACCACTGGGGGTACGACCACGGCTTCGACGCCTTCGAGTCGTTCCTGACGAGCGAGGGGCGCATCGGCCGGGCGCTCGCCGCCCACCCGACCGTTCAGGCGTGGCTACAGCTCGCCGCGGCGCCGTTCCGCCGTGCCGGGGCGCGCCTGCGCGGCGGGAGTGACGACCGGCCGTTCCTCGACACCGCCCGCACGCTCGACGTGGAGCGCGCGGCCACCGACTTCGTCGACGACGCCGAGGAGCCCTTTTTCCTCTGGATTCACTACATGGACGCACACACGCCGTACGCGCCCGCGCCGCGTTACATCCGCGAGGTGTCCGACGGCGCCGTCGGGACACACCGGATGCTCCTCGCGCACACCCGCGCCGGCCTCGGCCGCGGCGTCGGTGACCGGACGCTCGCGGACCTGCGCACGCTGTATCAGGGCGGCGTCCGACAGGTCGACGCCAGCGTCGGCCGGATTCTCGACCACCTTGAGGCCGCCGGCGTGCGCGAGGAGACGACGATGCTCGTCGCGGGCGACCACGGCGAGGAGTTCCAGGACCACGGCCACCTCGCGCACTACCCGAAACTGTACGACGAACTCATCCACGTCCCCCTGATAGCGTCCGGCCCGGGCGTCGTCTCCCAGCGGGTGCGCGAACCGGTCGGACTGGACGCGCTGCCCCCGACCGTCGCCGGGCTACTGGACACCGACGCGCCCGACGCGTGGACCGGCGAGGACCTCACGGGCACCCTCTCCGGCGAGGAGCGTCCCGACAGCGACCCGGTCATCTCGGTGGCCGTCCGCGGCGAGGCGGTGACGACACAGCCGATTCCGCGCGGGCTGGACGAGGGCGACCTGTACGTGAGCGTCCGGAACGACGAGTGGACGTACATCCTGAACACCGCCACGGAGGCGGGCGAGCTGTACCACCGCCAGAGCGACCCCGCCCAGCGCCACGACCTGTTGGCGACCGGGGACGACCCGGACCCCGACGTCCGTGGCGCCGTCGACGACCTGCGTCCGCTCGCGGAGACGCACGCCCGCTCGCTCGACGCGGGCGAGGCGGACGCGACGATGGATGGGGACCTCGAAGCGAGACTCTCGGCGCTCGGATACCGCTGATGGTGCGGGCACTGCTGCGCGAACTCGTCGACGGAGCGCACGCCGTCCGACTCAGGCGATTCTTCCTCGTCGGCCTCGTCGCGGCGGGCGTCCAGACCGTACTGTTGTGGCTGTTCGTGGACTGGGCCGACGTCCAGTATCTCGTCGCCGCGGCCGTCGCCATCGAGATAACCATCCTCTTCCAGTTCTTCCTCAACAACGCGTGGACGTTCGCGGACTCGCGTCGCACCGGACTGCTTCCGATGCTCCGGGGGATGCTCCGGACGAACGTCGTGCGCGGGACCGCGATACCGATTCAGTTGGGCGCGCTGTACGGCATCATGGCGCTCGGCGGCGTCCACTACCTCGTGGCGAACGGCGGCGCCATCGCCATCAGCGGCGTCTATCGCTACGTCTTCGACGCCCGCTGGACGTGGAGCTAGGGGGGAGACCGACCGACAGGGCGAAGGTGCTACGCTCACTGAAACAGTGTATGGCAGACGAGGAGCCCGTCGACCCCGCGACGGTCGGTGAGGCCGACGCCCCGCCGGTCGAGGAACGGCCCTACAAGGTCATCTTCGAGGCGAACAAGTGTATCGGCGCGGGCAAGTGCGCGGAGGTGTCCGAGAACTGGTCGATGGACATCGAAACCGGGCTCGCGCGCCCGGAGACGTACTTCTTCGGTGAGGACGATTTGGAGCACAACGTCCGGGCGGCGGAGGTGTGCCCCGCGAAGAAGGACGTCGGCGTCATTCACGTCGTGGACCGTCGCACCGGCGAGGAGATAGCGCCGGACCCCGAGGGCGACGGCACGCTCTCCGTGGACTGGTGACCCGTAACTGACTTGCCGCGCTCGGGGGTAAGGGGGAACGAGCGGGGGTGGCCGAGCGGCCCAAGGCGGCGGGCTTAAGACCCGCTGGGGCAGCCCATCGCGGGTTCGAATCCCGTCCCCCGCACTCGCTGCGCTCGTGCGGGTGACGTACCTTGCCTCGCTGCGCTCGGCAAGGTCCCGTCCCCCGCAGTATCTTCTGACGGAAACGGATGCGAGAACCCGCCGAGGCGCGGCGCCGTCCCTCAGATACTCCTGACACGGCACGACGATGCGCCCCTGTCGGCCGTGCGAAGACGAAAGATTTTATGATTATTGTCAGTTCCTCTGTGCTATGGCTATCGTCTACGTGATAAATGCGGCCGTGACGGCGTACGTCGCGACCGTTGCCCTCTCGTTGCTGGCGTACGGCGGTCTCGATTACTTCCGCGAACCGGACAGGACTGTCGGCGTACTGGAAGCGGTCGCCGGGGGTGTGCTCTCGCTCTATCTGCTCGTGTTCCATTTCAAGGGGCTGACGCGGGCTATCCCGCGCGAACTCTCCGGTCCGCTCCTCTCGAAACTGTACATCGTCCTCCCGGCTGTCGTCGCCGTCGTCACCACCGACTACCTGCTGCGGCGAATCGTTCCGTTGGTCGCTGATTCCGGCGGCGACACCACGGACTCGCAAGCCGACACGGAGCCCACGCTGGGCGACCGGGTTCGCTCCCGGCGGTCCGTGTTGGGGGCGACGTTGGGTCTCGTCAGCGCCTCGCTGATGGGCGGAATGAACGTGTTGAGCGGTATGTTGCGGCCGCCGATAGGCGGCACCGACATCGCGGAGTTCGAGAAACAAACGTCGTTCGACGCACCGGGGTTCCCGATGGCGCTGGACTTCAACGACGACTACGGGTTCCTGACGACCGCCCGGGGTAGCGTTTTCAAGTTCGACCAGCCGTCGTCCGAGCAGTCGTCGCTTCAGTTCACGGAGGTCGCCTCCGGCATCAAGCAGCCACAGGGAGTCGAGGTTCACGGGGACACGCTGTACACCGTCGACAACGGCTCGGCGGGCATGGGCAAGTACGGGCCCGAAAAGGGGTACGAGATGTTACAGGAGTCGAACGGCAAAGTGGTCGCCTTCGACATCGGGTCCGACGGGTCGCTGAGCAACAAACGAACGGTCATTTCGGGACTGCCGGTGGTCAACCGGGACCACGCGCTCCACCAGATAGTCACCGGCCCGGACGGACGGCTGTACCTCTCTATTGGCCATCTCGGCGGCCAGAAGTACTCCCCGATGTTCGAAAACGGGAGCTACGCCCCGAGCGAGGAGGACCACCCGAACTTCGAGTATCTGGGGACGGTCATCTCCTTTGCGCCGGACGGCTCTGACATCGAAATCGTCGCGAGCGGACTGCGGAACGTGTACGATCTCAGCTTCGACCAGCAGGGCAACCTCTTCGGGGCCAACAACGACGGCATGTCGGTCCAGTCGAGAGTGTGGGAATCGCTGTATCACATCACCGACGGCGCGGACTTCGGCTACCCGGAGTACGGAACGTTCGATTCCAGTCCCGACGACGTGGACGTCACGGACCCGATATGGACGCTCTCCGCGCCACAGTCGACGGGCATCGAAACCACCGACGCGTTCGGCATCCAGGACGGTGTCGTCGTGGGTATCAAGGGCAAGGTCGTGTTCGTCCCGATTGAGCAGGGTGACAACGGCGTGTTCGTCCCCGACTTCCTCCGCCCCGAACCGACCGTCATCGACATGAACGACAGCCCGATAATCGTGGAGGCGGGCCCCAACGGACTGCTGTGGGTCAGCACCCGGGCCCAACAGACGCTCACGCTCTGGGAGGTCTGAGCGACCGGTTTCAAACACCGGCGTCCCGCACGGCTCCCGACGGGAGCCGAAGCCGCTTTGATTCTCCGGCCCCTCCCATCGGTAATGCCAGCCACATCCCCCTTCGAGGCCCACGACGCCTTCGAGCGCGTCGGGGACGACGAGTTCGCCGTGACCGACTCCGACTTCGAGGCCCGCGTTCACGTCGACGAGGGCGAGCGCCGCGTCGTCGTTGACGTGCCCACGCTCGACGCCGTCGTCGTCGGTGAGGACGTGGGCGACGCCCTTCAGGCCGGGTGGCGAGACACCTTAGAGCGACGCCTCGAACACCCGACCGGCGTCACGCGAGGCCCCAACCCGGAGCTCGCTGACGTGACCCTCGCCGGCGAGACGGTGTCGGTGTGGATGACCCACAGCGGCGGGCTCTCGCCCGCCGAGGACGCCCGCGCCGTCGTGACGTTCGTCGAGGGGACCTGGTTCGAGGGCATCGTCCCCGGATACGACTACCGCGAGGACGTGGCGGCGATGCGGAACCGAGCGCACGAGGCGGGCGGCGGCGAGCCGACGCCGCTGTAGGGGGTAGTGAGTCGCCGCCGGAGAGTGGGCGGCGGGGAATCGACGCCGCTGTAGGCGGTGGATTCGCCGCGTTCGCTTCTGTGGACCGATAAGGGCAAATCCGTCGGGCCATCAGTTCAGGTATGGCCCTCGCTGCCGTCTCGCTCGTCGTGCTCGGCGTGCTCGCCGTCGTCCACGTCGCCGTGGCCGCGCTCTCGCTCCGGTTTCTCCGGGTCCAGATGGCGACGACGTGGTCGCCGTACGTGTACGCCGCGTTGCTCGTCCCGCTCGTGTACACCGTGAGTAGCCTCGTCGTGCTCGGCGCGCTCGGCATCGGCGCCGGCGTCGAGTTGGGGCGCGGAACGCTACTCGTCGCGCTGTTCGCCGTGCCGTTCGCGCTCGGCGTCGCCATCGACGTGCTCTGGATGCCCGCCCCCGAGGACGTCGAACTCCCCGCGGAACTGCAGTAGGGCGAGCGCCGTCAGCGTCGGCGCCGCGGCGAGCGGCGGGAAAAGAAGAGTGGGAAGGAGTTCCCACGCCTGCGCGAGGCCGCGCCGTCCGAGGAGGACGAGGCCGAACACCGCCACGACGAGCGCCCGTGCGGGACCCCCGATATGTTCCAGTGCGAGCGCCGCGTCCGCGATGTCAACGAGTACGGCGAGCGCGAGTATCGTCCGGGCCGACGCGCCGGGCACGCGCACCCGCTCGGCGGGCCGGAAGTTCGGGCGGAACCCCTCGGGGAAAAAGTCGGGGAGCTGAAACGGGGGCAGCGAGAAGCTGAGGCTGAACCCCGATTTCTCCTCGTCCCCGCGCTCGTCACTCATCGGCGTGCCGGATAGCGTCGACCACGTCTTCGAGGACGGCCGCCGGCGGCTGGCTCGCGTCGACGCGCACGAAGCGCTCCGGCTCCGCCGCGATGAGTTGCTCGTAGCGCTCGCGGACGGCGGCGAGGAACTCGGTCCGTTCGAACTTGTTCGTCCGTCCGCTTCGCTCGGCGGCCGTCTCGGGGTCGACGTCGAGATAGATTGTCCGGTCCGGCGGGCGGGTCCAGGGTCGATGAACGGATTTCAGATACTCCGTTGGGTTCTCGACGTCGCCGGCGAGCGCGACCGACTGGTAGGCGTACCGGGAGTCGGAGTAGCGGTCGGAGATGACGAGATTTCCATCCCTGAGCGCGGGGCGGACGACCCGCGAGAGGTGGTCGGCGTGGTCCGCGACGTAGAGAAAGCACTCCGCGAGCGAGTCGGCGTCGTCGTCGTTCACCGAGCGTTCGACGGCCTCGCCGTACCACGACTCGGTGGGTTCGCGGGTGAACGTCGCGTCGGGGAACTCCCCGCGCAGCGCCTCGACGACGGTTGTTTTCCCGCTCCCGTCGAGGCCCTCTAGCGTGACGAGCATATCCGCTTATTCGGCCGGGGGTACGAAAGGATGTTCCGTCCGAGTTTCAGTACGTGGGCTGTTCGCGCATCCCGGCGATTCCGGCCCCGGCGGCGCTGATGGCGATGATTGAGCCGATGACCAGGATGGGGAGCATCTGTCCAACCGTGTAGTAGGCGATGTCGAAGTGGCCAACGGCGAACAGGGCAACTGCGACGCCGAAGCCCCCGATACCGCCGTACTCCGCGAGCGAGCGCATCCGCGGTTCGCTGCGCACGGCGATGGCCCCCATCGCGAGCATTACGGACGCCGGAATCGCCCACCAGCCGAACGCGTCGAACGCCAACGGAAAGAACCGAAGGCTCAGAATCTGGAGCGCGAAGCCGCCCACGACTGTGGCGATGTACGCGGCAAGCGTCTTTTTCGGGGACATCGTATCGTTATTTCTACTCGTGTCCTTCAATAACAATAAAAACTTGTCATTTTCGGGTTGGGTATTTTCCGCACTCGAAATAGCCTACGCGGCGTGGAATCAGCTTTTACTCCGGAGTGATGCCGCCACCGGCGCATACCTTCTTGTCGTCCCCGCCCCTAACTTAGGGCATGGACGTACTCGTCGTCGGCGGCACGGGGTTCATCGGCACGCATCTCTGCGGGGAACTGGCGGAGCGGGGCCACGACGTGACGGCGCTCGCACGCAGTCCGGGGGAGGCAGACCTCCCCGACGGCGTGGACACGGTGATGGGCGACGTGACGGCCTACGACTCCATCGAACCCGCGTTCGAGGGCCGCGACGCGGCGGTGAACCTCGTCGCGCTCTCGCCGCTGTTCGAACCGAAGGGCGGGAACAGCAAGCACTTCGAGGTTCACCGGGACGGGACGGAGAACGTCGTCCAGGCCTGCGAGGAACACGGCGTCGAACGGCTCACCCACCTGAGCGCGCTGGACGCCGACCCCGACGCGAACACCGCCTACCTCCGCGCGAAGGGCGAGGCGGAGGACATCGTGACGGGGTCCGATTTGGAGTGGGTCGTGTTCCGGCCCTCCGTCGTGTTCGGTGAGGGCGGGGAGTTCGTCTCCTTCACGAAGCGACTGAAGGGGCTGTTCGCACCCGGGCTCCCCATCTACCCGCTCCCGGGCGGCGGGAAGACGCGCTTCCAACCCATCTGGGTCGGTGACCTCGTGCCGATGCTCGCGGACAGCCTCGAATCCGAGGCCCACGCGGGCGAAATCTACCGCATCGGCGGCCCGGAGAAGCTCACGCTCGCGGAGGTCGCGCGCCTCGCGTTCGCTGCCGAGGGGAAGTCGATACGCATCGTCCCGCTGCCGATGGCGCTGGCCGGGGTCGGTCTCAGCGTCGGCGGGGCGGTGCCCGGATTCCCGATGGGCGCGGACCAGTACCGCTCGCTGAAGATGGACAACACGACCGAGGAGAACGACATCGACGCGTTCGGCGTCGAGTCCGGCGATTTAACGACGCTGTCGTCGTATCTCGACGCTCCCTAAGGGGGAGACGGCATATCGGCCGAGAACGACGCTTTCGCCTGATTTGTGCGCAATCCGACCAACGGAGTTGCCGGCTGGACGCCGCCACGGAAACGTGGCGCGCGTTGGCGAACGGAATACGGTGTGTCCCGCGACCCTTTTTCGCCGCTAACGACGCTCTCAAGCGACGGAAAGGTTTAATAGTTATAGACCACCGTTTGTAGACGGTACTCATGGAAGAAAACCGTAGACGATTCATACAAGCGATAGGCGCCGGATCGGTCGGGCTGCTCGCCGGTTGTTCCGGCGGTGGCGGTGATGACGAGACGACGACTGAGGGACCGGGTGGAACGACATCCGGTGGGAAAACGACGAGCGGCGGTGGCTCGGAAATCACTCCGGAGTCAGTCATCCACCAGAAGGCCGGTGGGAAGGACATCTGGGACAAGCTCGACCTCGGGCACTTCTACTACGCCGAATACAGCGGCGACTTCGACGTGCGCGTCAAGGTTCACAGCGTCGAACAGGGCGTCAGCGAGTACGCCAAGGGCGGAATAATGTTCCGCAACTCGATGGAATCGGACGACGTTCACGTCATGACTCGGCGCGGGCCGGCCGGTTACTCGAACGTGCAGTGGCGCCCGGAGAAAGGCTCCAACGCCGGTAGTCTGACGTCCGACATCGGTGATGGCAAGGCCAAGCTCGACAAGACCTTCTGGGCCTGGCATCGTCTGGTGCGAGAGGGAGACACGGTCAAGTTCCACGTCAGCGACAACGGTGAGGACTGGCAGCTGATGGCCGAGCTGACCAGCGACGACGTCAACCTGGCCGACGAGGGGCTGCTCGGACTCGCCGCGACGAGCCACAACCAGGCACAGGCGGTGAACATCTACTACACCGGCTTCGAGGGCGTCACACCGACCACCGCGGAAGACCTCGGTGGCCCGGTCGTCTCGGGTAGCGTCGAAATCCTCGACGAGATGCCCGACGACATCGACGTCCCCGAGGAGCCCGAACAGACCACCACAACGGAACCGGAACCGGAAGCCGAGCTGGTGAACCACTTCACCTTCGACGGTGACACGATCACGGACGAGGTGTCCGGAGACACCGGTTCGATGGGCGGCGGCGTTTCGACCGGTGCCAGCG
>Ga0207719_100139_pt1 | contig 59137 bp, 48 predicted proteins | sample A23P1SouthBayCA_2_FD_187279 | JGI IMG/M metagenome (GOLD analysis project Ga0207719, IMG submission 187279) | Aerobic enrichment media microbial communities from Eden Landing Ponds, California, USA - A23 P3 (3) (SPAdes) | ecosystem: Environmental > Aquatic > Marine > Unclassified | place...
AGGCGCTGGAGTAGTTGATGACCGATCCCTCGCCGCGCTCGACCATACCGGGCAGCGCAGCGTGGGTGCAGTTGAGCGTGCCAAAGAGCGACACGCCTAGTTTCGCCTGCCAGTCTTCTGGCTCGGAATCGAGGAACCGCTGCGTTCCCATCAGGCCGGCGTTGTTGACGAGGACGTCCAGCGCGCCGAACTCCTCGACGGTGGCTTCGACCATCGCGACGGCGGCGTCGTACTCCGAGACGTCGGTTTCCAGGCCGATCGCACGAACGTCGTGCTCGTCGGCGAGACGGTCTGCGACGTCCTGGGCGCCGTCGCCGTCGAGGTCGGCGATGACGACGTTCGCGCCGAGCGCGGCGAAGGCCTCCGCGACGGCCTCGCCGATGCCCTGGGCCGCTCCAGTCACACAGACGGTCTGATCCGTGAAGTCGAAGGACTCACGGATGTCGGGGGAGGGAGCCGCCACGAGTGCTCACTTCCCCTCGAATTCGGGCTGTTCGTCGGTGCCGAAGGCGTCGATCGCCTTCGCGTAGTCGTCGGACTGCGCCAGAGCGGGCCACGCGTGGCTGGCGAACTCGATCCCAGCGTCGTAGCCGACGTTTCGGGTGATGTTCGAGGCCTGCTTGATCGAGCGGACAGCGAGCGGGGGCTTGCTCGCGAGTTCCGACGCCAACTCGTCGACCTCCGCTTCGAGTTCGTCCTCGTCGGCGACAACGTCCGTGAGGATGCCTTCCTCGGCCGCGTCGACAGCGCCGATGCGTTCGCCGGTCATCGTGATCTCTTTCGCGCGCATCGCGCCGACGATCGTCGTGAGGCGCTGGGCCGCTGCGCCGCCGGGGAGGACGCCGAAGTTGACCTCGGGCTGGCCGAACGTGGCCTCTTCGACGGCGAAGCGGAAGTCCGAAGACATCACGATCTCGAAGCCGCCGCCGAGACAGAGGCCGTCGACGGCCGCGATGACCGGAGCGTGGTACTCCTCGAAGGCCGCACACATCTCGCAGAACAGATCCGGGACGCGCTTTTTTTCGTGGTACGTCGAGAAGTCGCTCATCTCGCCGACGTCGAGGCCGGAACAGAAGGCCTTCTCGCCCGCTGAATCGACGATAACGGCCCGTACAGCGATGCCGTCGCCCTCGTCGTCGAGCGCCTGGAAGGCGTCGAAGGCGTCGATGAGGTCGTGCTGCATCTGGATGTTGATGGCGTTCATCGCCTCGGGCCGATCAAGCGTGATGCGGCCGAGACCGGTCTCCTCGTCGTAAGACCATTCGATGGTATCGAAGTCGGTGTCTGACATCGTCCGTCGATTCACCGTCGGTCCATTAATACTTAACGACGATGCCGTCGCTTGCCGCCGACACCGGCGTATACAGAAGCGTATACAGAAGCGGCAGCTCTGACCGATCGGCGCAAGATCGCGGTAGTTCGGCGTGCGCTACATTACAGCATTACGTGTGTAACGCCGAGAGTCGGAGTCAGTCAAACAATCGTGGAGGATCCGAAAACAGTGATGTATACATCTTTGTATACAGCTCCGGTACGCGGACCGGGGTCACGAAGTGATGGCAGATCGTCAGGAACGAAGCGGGACAGAAAACAGTCAGGGGGGCGACGCGGGGTCAGGGGCTGTCGTGCGAGCGAAGTTTCAGGTCTGACCGCGGTTTGGCCACGCAAGTGAGAACGTAGCCTTCCTCTTTCTCGGAAGCAGAAAGGAACATCCCCTCGACCTGCTCGACCTCACCCTCCTCGACGCGCATCGCCGAGCAGACCCCACAGACGCCCATCCGGCACTGGTAGGGGAGATCGAGCCCGGCTTCCTCGGCGGCCTCCAAGATAGGTTTGTCCGCTGCGACCTGGATGGTCCGCCCCTCGTCGACGAACTCGACGTCGTAGTATTCGACCATATTAGAGACGCTGTTCGTAGACGTGTTCGACCGGTTCGAGCCCGTGGGCTTCGAGCATCTCTTTGGCGCCTTCGTCGCCCGCCAGGACGTCGATGCGGTAGTAATCGACGTCGCGCGGTTCCTCGGAGAACCACTCGGCCGCTGCTTCGAGCATCTTCGCGGCCGCACCTTGTCGGCGGTAGTCCTCGCGAACGAACAGGCCGTTGACGTATCCGTGGTTGTCCAGTTGGAAGATGGGGTGATCGCCCATCACGCGGGCTTCGAGAACGCCGATCGGTTCGTCGGCGTCGTCGCTTTCGGCCAGCAGGACGATGCCGTACTTCGAGTCGACGAGCTGATTTTCGAAGTACTGGAGCCAGCGTTCGTTGGCCTCTTCGCTGTGGCTGTATCGCTCGTCGTACTCCGAGAGATGACTGGTGAAGCCGTGCCAGAGGTCCAAGATTTCCTCGCCATCCGCTTCAGTGGCATATCGTGTTTGGATTCCCATACTCTCCGTACCGAACCGGTCCTCCTAAAAGATTCGCGTCCAGGTCGGCGGGAACTGATTGACGGTTGACTCGACGATCGGACCGTCGAAGAGGTGAAGGATTCCCGTGGCGGGCGAGGAGACTGGAACGGGGCGCGGAGACGCGCCTGCGGCCGTGCGCGGGGGCACACGAAAGATCGAGTTCGCGATACGTCGTTGGGGAGAAACCTTAATAACGATCCACACTAACCCAGGAGTGAAGGCGTTCCACAAGCCATGCCAACGGAAAAACGATTCAAACAGCAGATCCAGAACGGCCGGATGATCGAAGACGAGTCCGAAATGACAGAGGGCTACAAGAAGGCGCTCAAGGCTACACTCAAAGTCTCGGCGGACACCGAGCTGATGAGTGCGCCGGCGTACTACGAGCAATCGATGAACGCGCCGACGCTCGACGCCCGCGCCTCCTGTGTCAGCGTCATTCAGGACGAGCTCGGTCACGGCCACATCGCCTACCGGCTCCTGGAAGACCTGGGGGAGGACCGCGAGGAACTCATCTACGAGCGTGAGCCCCACGAGTTCCGCAACACCTACGGCTTCGACCAGCACCTCGACACCTTCGCCGAGCTCGTCAGCGCCCACGGGATGTTCGACCGCGCCGGGATGGTGCTCCTGAGCGACATCGAGGAGAACACCTCCTATGCGCCCTGGAAGCGCGCCCTGCGGAAGGTCGGCAAGGAAGAACAGTTCCACCTCCGTCACGGCGAGACCTGGATGCGTCGGCTGTCCAACAAGTCCGACAAGACAAAGGGCCTCGTCCAGGATGCCGTCGACTGGATGTTCCCGATGGGTATCGAGTGGTTCGGCCTCCCGGACGACCAGAAGCACAACACCGACCAGCTCGACTACCGCATCAAGGGCAAGACGAACGACGAGCTCCGACAGGAGTGGATGAGCCACACCGTCCCGCTGGCCAACGATCTGGGTCTCGACGTGCCCGCTCACTACGACGAGGAAGCCGACGAGTACGTCCTCGAATACGACGCTCCCGTCGCCTTCGACGCCGAGAACAAAGACTGGCGCTTCGAGGAGCCGATCGGCTGGGACGACGTACTCGACCGCTGGCGGGACCGCGGCCCCGCAAACGAGAAGTACGTCAACCTGCTGCAGGCCGGAGAGATCAAAGTGGGTGTCTGAGATGAGCACGAACGCCGCAGACGCTGGAACCGTTGGGTTCGACATCGGCCCCGGTGAGGACGCCGACGAGTTCGAACAGGAACTCTGGGACACCCTCGACACAGTCCCAGACCCACACATCCCGGTCAGCCTCGTCGATATGGCGATGATCTACGACATCGAGGCCGAAGGCGGGGACGTCACGGTGACGATGACCTACCCGTGTATGGGATGCCCGGCGTACGATATGATCCAAGACGACGTCCGCGCAGCGCTGCGAACGGTTCGCGGCGTCAGCGACGTCGAAATCGAGATCACCTGGGATCCCGTCTGGTCGAAGGATATGCTGACCGAGAAGGCACACGAAGAACTCAAAGACGCGGGGATCGCAATATGAAATACCACGTGTTCACCCGGCACAGAGCCGGCGACGATATGATCCACGCCGGGACGGTCCAGGCCGATTCGGACCGTCTGGCACGGATCTACGCGCACCGAACCTACGACGAGGAGGACTGGGAGTTTATGGGCGTCGTCCGTGAGGAACACCTGCTCGAAGTCGACGAACAGCCCATCGTGGGCGGGAGGGCACGATGAGCGCCGAAGCCGAGAACGCCTGGCCCGAGGCAGCAGTCGACTACGTGAAGGCCATCGCCGACACGAAACTCCTGCTCGGTCAGCGCTACGGCGAGTGGATGCTGAAGGGCCCCAACCTCGAAGACGACATTTCGGGCGCCAGTAACGCCCAAGACGAGATCGGACAGGTCCGACAGCTGTTCCGTCTGCTCACCCAGCAGGGCGTCGAAGACGACTGGCTCGAGTCCAGTCGCAGCGCAGAGGAGTACGCGAACGCGTCGATCCTCGACGAGGAGGCCGAAAACTGGCCGACCTTCATCGTGCAGGTCGCGCTGGCCGACCGCGCGGCGTGGCTATTGCTCGATGCGATCGTCCACGACGACTTCACGGGAATGGTCCAGAAGATGGGCGAAGACGAGTACTTCCACCTCGAACATCACGACGCCCGTCTGGAGACGCTGGCCGAAGACCAGCCCGAAGCCGTCGAGGCGGCCCTCGAACGGTACTTCCCCGGCATCCTCGCGTTCATCGGACCGTCGAGCTACGGCTCCTCGGAGGATCCGCTCGTCTCCGCCGGCTTCACGGACCGCTCGGTCGCAGAGATCCGCGGCGCGTTCCACGAACACTACGAGGAACTGTTCGCTGGAACCGACGTCTCGGTGCCCCCGCTCGAGGAGGACGTTCCCGACCCTGAAGCGTGGGACGAAACGCGCCGCCGCAGCGGCGAGGGTCACGTCGAACCGAGTGTCGTCGAACAGCTACAGGGAATCTCCAACCAGGAGTACGTGATCGAATGAGTTCATCGAACGCTACCCCGAACGGCGGCCGCACCGACCCCGGCAGCGACGACACCGCCAGCGACAAGGGCCAGAAAGAGAGCGCGAAGGTCGAGGCGGTCTGCCCGTTCTGTGGGTCCGCCGACACCGAACTGGAATCGACGTTCGGCTCGGAGGTCTCAAAGAGCCAGTTCTACTGTAACGGCTGCCACACGATCTTCGAGCGGATCAAGTACGACGGCGCAATGCCCGATACCGGGCGCGAACGCGACGGAACGCGCTGAGCAGTCATACTGTCTGACAGAGCTGTGTGAAGATTATCGGCACCCCGTGGGTGCCAACATAATTCACGAACTGCTGTCCGACAGTATCAGCCCACTGTCCGGCCGTTCACCCTGCTGTCATCCCATACCGTTTTCGTACGGGCGGGTGACCGTCCGCCGGTGATCGCTCTCACGAGCCGGCGATCACCGGAAAATACTCTCGTTGTGCGGTGGTCGCTACAGCAACCGTTAGCCGATTTTCCGGAAGTCCCAGGAAACCGTCCGTTCGGGCGTGAGCGCGATCTTGACGCGCTGGTGTCGACCCGCGTCCGGGACGGACTTGACGGTCCCGAACAGTCCGCGCTCGATCTCCTTTTCGAACTCCCGATCGTCGACGACCCGTGCCGACCCGCGCCACTGGATTCCGCGGTGCTGATTGAACTCCGCCTCGCCCGCGTCGACGACGGCGGCGGCTTTCCCCGTCGACTCGACGTTCTTGACCTTCACCGAGTCGGCGTCGGTCTCGAAGCAGAGTTGGCCGTCGACGATCGTGAACGCAACCGGGACGACGTGCGGGAGGCCGTCGGGGCCGACGCTAGCGAATCGGGCGACGTCGGCCGCCTCGAAGAGTTCCGCCTGTTCGTCGTCGGTGAGCGCGATCTTGTCGTAGTTTCGTGGCATCGCTCAGAGCCCCAGCGCCTCGCTCGCGACGGTCGTCTTCTGGATCTCCGAGGTTCCGCCGATGATCGAGAGGATGCGGGCGTCGCGGTAGTAGCGCTCCAGCGGGTAGTCCGTCCGGTAGCCCTTCCCGCCGAAGATCTGCATCGCGTTCCGGGCGCAGAACTCCGCGGCGTCGCTCGCGGTGAACTTTGCCCGCGAGGAGACGCGGGTGTCGCCCTCGCCGTCGGCGATGCGGACCGCGGAGTCGTAGACGAGGTTGCGAGCCGACTCCAGTTTCGAATCCATCTCGGCGACGAGCACCTGAACGGCCTGGTACTCGCCGACGGCTTTGCCGCCCTGCTCGCGGTCGCCCGCGTAGTCGACGGCCTCGTCGAAGGCGGCCCGCCCGATGCCCAGGCCAATCGCCCCGAGGCCGGTGCGCGCCATATCGATCGTTCCCATCGCGATGCGGAAGCCGCCGCCGATCCGACCGAGCAGGGCGTCGGCGTCGACCGTGACGTCCTCGAAGGTGGCGTCGCCGGTCACGTGACCGTGCATTCCGAGGTACTCACCGCGCTCGAAGGTGAAGCCCTCGACGTCCTCGGGACTCGGAACGATGAAGACGCTCACGCCGTGGGAATCCTCGGGCTGAGGGCGCTTGCGCGCGACGACGAGGTGGACGTCTGCGACGCCCGCGTTCGTCCCGAAGGACTTCTCACCGGAGATGCGGTAGCCGCCGTCGGTCGCTTCGGCGACCGTCTGGAGTTCGGTCGGCGAGGACCCCGCGCCGGGTTCGGTCAGGAGCATCGCACCGACGGACTCGCCGGCGACCATCTTCGGCAGCAGGCGCTCGCGCTGTTCGTCGCTGCCGAAGTTCAGAACCGGCAGCATCGCGAACGTGTGGCCCTGAATGATCTCCGCGACCGCCCCGCTCTCCTCGGCGATCCGTTCGAGCGCCAGGCAGTACGAGACGAAGTCGCCGCCCAGTCCACCGTACTCCTCGGGGATCAAGATCCCGAGCAGGCCGGCGTCGCCAGCGGCTTCGACGACGTCGCGGGGGAACTCCCGCGTCTTTTCGATCTCCTCGGCGCGGGGGGCGAGCGTCTCCGTCGCGAACGTCTCTGCACGGTCGAGAACGTCGTGGTGCTCTTCCGAAAGAGCGCGCTCCAGTAGCGTCATACCTACCTCTGGACGGTGAGGGGACTTATCTGTAACGTGACTCCCTCGTAGAACCGACGGGGCACGTCTCAGGCATCGAAAAGCGGGACTGGCGCCTCAACGACGGTCCACGAGCGGGCCTGATAGGTCCGCGTCGGCGGCGACGTACCGAACCGGAGAATCGCGGACCGAGGAATCGTCGTCGCGGACGGCGAGTCCGCGGTCCGCGGCGAACGAAAGATGCGCCGCAGCCTCGCCCGCGCCCATCTTCGCGTGGATTCCCGTCATCTCGCCGAAGCAGTCCCGTGCCACGTCCCAGGGAGTTCGTCCGGGGCCGGAATCGGGGAGCGCTCGCACCATCTCCCGGACGCGTTCGGCGTGGTGCTCGCGAATGACGCCGATCCGAGCCAAGAGATCGACCGACGGTCCGTGGCCGGGGAACGCGCGGAGGGAGGACTCGCCGGTCGCGTCGCTCGCAACATCCCCGGTCGCGTCGCTCGCAACTCCGACGCTGCGGGCGCGCGATTCGATGCGGTCGAGCGTGGCGAGATACACGGAGAGCGCCGCGTCCATCCGCGTGTCCGATCCGCCGACGTTCGGCGTGTACGTCGGCAGTACGGCGTCGCCGAGAAAGAGCGCGTCGGCCGCTACGAGCGAGAGGTGTCCGTTCGTATGGCCCGGGGTGTGAAAGGCTTCGAGCCCGGCGACGCGGTCGCCGCCGGAAACGGCTCGTACCGGACACTGATCGGGCATCGGCGAGGGATCGTCCCCCGCTTTGATCGCCTCGACGGTCTCGTCGGGAACGCCCCACTCGCGGAGCCGACGGGCGTCGCGGGCGACGCGGCGTGTTCGCTCGGCCGCGTAGTCGGCGACTAGCGGGGCGTCCGCCTCGTGGAGGACCAACTCCGCATCTGCGGCAGCAGCCAGGCGCGGAGCCAGCCCCGAGTGGTCCGCGTGCCAGTGGCTCACGACGACCGTCTCGACGGTGCCGATCGGCAGACTCACTGCAGATAACCCCTCGGTGAGCGTCTCCCACGAGTCGTCTCCCGGTGGTCCAGGATCGACCACGAGGCCGCGGTCGGGCACGACGTACGTACTGTTTGCGCCTTCGGGACTGGCCGCGGTGTGAGCGATGCGTTCGACAGCGAGGGGTTCTTCAGACATCGTCAATTCTCACCGGATTCGTCCGCGCGTTCTGTGTGGCCGGGTTCGTGTTCGGGACCGTTGTCGAATCCGAGGTCCATCCAGTCTGTGCGTACGGCTTCACGGAGGTCCTCGGGGTACGTCGTCTCGAACGTGACTCGCGGTGCGATGTACTCTTCGTCCCAGCGAGGGTCCCAGGCGGCGTTGACGTAGACGTTCGCACCCGTCGACCCGTCGCGTCGGTAGTGGGTCGCGGTCGCGGCAGGCGCCTCCGAGTCAGAGAACTCCCAGTCGTTCGCGGGGTGGGCTTTCACCCAGATGTCGTCGAAGGCCCGCCCGAGATCCATCGGCGCCGTTTCGGTGTCGAGAACGACGACCTTGTCGAACAGGCGCGAGAAGGAAAAGAGGGTGTTCGCCAGTTGCCACTCGAACCCGGCGTAGAGAATCTCGCTCGCGACGAGGCAGATGCCGAGGCCGGCTTCCGACGGCAACGCGAGCCACTCGACGGGCGCGACGCCCCAGTAGTTGTTCACGCGGCCGTACAGTCGCGCGGACTCGATGATCGAGAGAAGCGTCCGTCCGTCGGCCATCGGCGCGCCGGTCGGCGAGAACGGTATCAGCGGCTCCTCGCGGGTTCGTACGGTCTCGACGCGCGCCTCGAACGTCGTGGTCGCGACGGCGTCTTCCCACGGGGCTCGGGGGCCGGCGGGGCTGGATTCACTCGTCGGCTGGGCGTCAGTCACTCGACCAGACGTCGCCCGTTGGTCCGCACTGACCGTCGGTGGATCGTCACCGACCGTTGCTTCGACAACCACCTCACTGGCGGCCGGAACCGCGCCGGCTGGCGTCGGTGCGACCGAGATGGACCCGAGAGCGCTCGCGACGTGCGGCGCGCCCGCGACGTGCGAGTCGCCGACCCACCGCATCGTGGCCCCGACGAGCGCCGCAGGCGGGGCACCCAACAGGATCGTGATCGGCGTGTCGTCCGTGACGTGCTGAATAGGGTCCGACGGCACCGACAGCCGAAGCGTATCGCTCCCGTGGATCGACCCGCGAACGGGGAGCCAGTGCGTCTGCTCGACGGAGGGGCCAGCCGAATCGTCGGCGTCTGGCCCGTCGGCACTCGCTGCTGGAATGGCCGCGAGGCCGAGCGTGACGACTGGCACGTCCGCACCGTCGATGGCGGGTAAGCCGAGAGATCTGACGTCGACTCCTGTCTCCGTTGCTGACGCCGCTGCAGTGTCCGGAGTCGGCCCTCCTCGCCGGGCAGCCACCAGCGCATCGAGAACATCGAGGTAGTCGGCTTCGATGCCAAGGTCTAGGGCTGCGCCGACGCGGGACCACGGCTCGCGGGACCGGACTGCGAGGCGATCCGGCCCACCGAGTGCCCCACTGACGAGGCGCCCCGTGCCGCCGGTTTTCTCCAGAAGGATCGCTGGACCGTTCTCTCCGGCTGCTTCTCCGGCGACCGCCGCGGCGGTGTCCGCCCAGTGGACGCGGTCGCCGATCTCGACGAGGTCGTCGGCCGTCCGGAGCGAATCGAGGTGGGTTCGAAAGTCAGTCATCGCTCGGTACCCCCGCTTGCGGAGTCCACATCGGCGTTCGGCCCGCCCGCGAGGTCGACAGTAGAGAGGTCGACGCCGGCATCCGAGAGGATCTCGCGGGCGCGCTCGCGGAGTTGCTCGTCGGGGACCGATCCCGTCCCCTCGCGCGCGGCGGCGTCTGTACCCGCGGTGGCGTCGATGTACGCCTTCGCCGTCTTCGATTTGGAGGTGCCGGTCTCGGCGTCCCCCTTCTCCTCTGGCGTCTGATAGATGTTCAGTGGGACTTTCGGCATCGCCTCGGCTCCGAACTGGTGGAAATCCTCTTCGGGGTCGGCATAGAGCGCGAGGGCTTCGAGCACTTCACGCGTCGACAGCGGATCGACGTCGGGATCGACGAAGACGAAGAAGTCGACGTGCAGCATTCCCCAGGTAGTGAAGATGAAGTTCGCCAGTTCGTGGAGATAGCCCGGTCGCGGGACGTCCGTCGAGACGACGTAGACCGTTCGGGGGGTGAAGCGCCACGGAACGCACCGCTCGACGTCGTAGCCAGCGGCCCGGAGACCGAGCGTCGCGTCCGGACCGACGCACGCGACCTCGGTCGTCGAACTCGTGTTCTGGGAGTATCCGACGCCCGATCCCTCGACGCAGAAGGGGATCAGCGGCTGCTCGCGGTGAGTCACGGCTTCGACTTCCAGGACCGGCATCGAGCGCCGCGGACCGTGCATATAGCCGAAGTAATCGCCGAACGGGCCTTCGTCTAGCCGCTCGCCTGGGAGGATCTGACCCTCGATGACGAGTTCCGCGCTGGCGGGTACTTTGAGGTCGTTGGTCGTACACTCGACGAGTTCGATTGGTTCGCCTTTCAGCCCGCCGGCGAAGGCCGCCTCGTCGCTTCCGGTCGGGATCCACATCGACGCGGTGAACTGCGCGGCGGGTTCGACGCCCACCGCGATCGCGACGGGCATCGGTTCGTCGCGGCGCTCGTACCGGTAGTAGAACAGATTTGGCGTCTGTTCGCCCGCCAGCAGGAGAACGCTCGCGCGGTCGCCGTCCTGAATCATCGCGCGATGGGACGACCAGTCCGTCCACTCGGAGTCGGGGTCGGGAGCCACCATCGTGTGAAGATTCGAGTAGCGGCCGCCGTCGGCGGCGTGGATGTACGGCCACGGGAGCGCGAAGAGGTCCGCGTCGCTCCCGCGCCGGATCACAGCCTTACACGGCGCCGTCTCGTCGTCGACGATCGTCGGTTCGATCGGCCGTCGGAGTCGATCGATGACGCGTTCGTAGTACTCCTCGCCGTCGAGATCTGGGGGGAGCCCCAGCGCCCGTGCCGGGCGGGCCCACGGCCGGTTCCGTGGGCCGCGGTAGGGATCACCGACCAGCCGAGCCGGAATTTCGCTTTCCGTGACAGACTCGAAGACCGGCACGCGGTCGTCGCGGTCGTTCGCGAGCATCGTGATCGCGCTCGCTTCCAGATTCCAGGAGACGGAGGTCTCGATTCGGTTGAGTTCGCCGACGGCTTCCAGCCCGGCCAGGTAGGTCCGGAGACTGCTGGCCGGTCCTTCGGGTCCCGGTGCAGCGACAGTGCCTCCGTCCGGACGCGACGGTCGTCCAGCATCTCTATTCGACTGGTTCATTCCTTCTCGCCGCCGCCGAGTTTGAGTTCCATCTCCTCGCGTTCGCGTTCGGTTCGGAGGTCGACGTAGCGTTCCACGAGCTCGGGGCGCGTCTCGGAGAGGTGCTCGCGCAGCAGCGACCGGACTGCCGTCGAGACCGAGTCGTACTCTCCGGTCTCGACCAGGTACGAGACCAACGTCTTGACGTCTTCGCCCCGGGCGGTCAAGACGTTCGATCCCTCCTGACTCTCCTCGAAGCACTCTTTCAGCACCGTCTCGTCGACGCTGACTTCGCCGACGTCCGTCTTGATGATCTGGATGTACCACTGCTCCTCGCGGTTCTCGTGAGGGCCTCGGAGGATGGTAAGCGGGTCTGGGTCGGTGAGCTCCGCTGGGTCGCGGGCGATGCGGGCCCGCGTGGTGAAGATGTGTTTCGTCTCCTGATCCATCACCTGCAACGTGAGTTCGCCGTCGGTGTCGGCGGGCAGGTGATCCTCGGAGGTGATGTATTGGTCGCTCACGCGACATCCCCGCCGTGGCCGGCCACCGTATTCATACCAGATACTCCGGATGCGGGCCAACATAAAGCCTTCCCGGTGCGGTCGAATTTCGATCGCCGATACACTCGGATGTACACACTACCACAATCCGTCATCTGGTGCGCCGACGACCCGAATTGACCGACGTAGCGCCGACAGTTGCTTAGAATAAATAGATTTTGTACCAATTTCTGAAAATAGATTTCGAGTCGTTAGAAAGCGGCTATGTAGAGTTCCACAGATAATTAGGCCATATTATATTAATTAAAATAGTGTCGAAATATTCGATTATTTATTTCCTATATAGACATTCGGCTTGGTATACTATCGTCCAGGGACACCACAATGTCCGCTGTTCAGGCGAGGCTCACGAGAGAGTGGATAGGGCTACAAGTCGCGTTGGCAATATACTGTCGGACAGAACTATGTGAAAATTATCAGCACCCCGTGGGTGCCAGAATGATTCACGAACTTCTGTCCGGCAGTATAGGCCAAGCGCCGGGCACAGACTGCAGCAGATTGGTCACGTGACGACTACGCGTCGTCTGTCCCGACTGACTCCGCGTTCACAACTTCAAGGGCCAGCTCGAGAAGTTCGTCGGCGTGGCTCTCCTCGCGTGCTTCCGCAGTCACCCGAACGAGCGGTTCTGTCCCACTCGGCCTGACGAGGAACCATCCCTCGTCGGTCTCGACGCGCAGTCCGTCGATCGTATCGATGTCGTCGAAGCGGTCACGAAAGACCGATTCGATTGCGGCCATCGATTCGGCCCGGTCGTCGACTTCGACGTTCGCACGCCGAGTGGTAAACTGTTCGACCGGTAGGGAATCGACGAGCTCAGCGAGTGGGCCTCGCTGCTGGACGAGTACCGCGAGACTGAGCGCTGCGTGGTGGCCATCGGGGGCGAGCGTCTCGCCCGGCCAGATCCACGCACCCGACGGCTCACCGCCGAAGACGAACGCCTCGTCACTGGCCGCTTCGGCGACGTGGACGTCGCCGACTGGGGTGTACTCCACGTCGCCCCCGGCGCCGGTGACGGCGTCGGCGACGACGAGGCTCGTGTCGACCGGGACCGCGACGTGCGGGGCCGTGTCAGCGTACTCGGCGTTCGTCCTCGCGCGTTCGACAGCGTCGCGTGCGAACAGTGCCAAGAGGAGGTCGCCAGGGACGAACTCGCCACTTCCCGTGACGGCCATCATCCGGTCCGAATCGCCGTCGTGAGCGATCCCGACGTCGGCATCTAGCGCCGGTACCGCGGCCGCGAGAGCGGTCAGGGTATCGGCGTTCGGTTCGCTCTTTCGCGCCGGGAAGCGACCGTCAACTTGCCCGTCGAGCGTGTGAACCGTCGCGCCGAGTTCGTAGAGCGCATCGACGGTGGTGCGTCCGGTACCGTTGCCCAGATCGACGACGACCGAGAGATCGGTGAGAGGCTGATCCCTGTCCGGGTCGAACACGTCGACGAGGCGGTCGACGTGACGCTGGGAGGGGTCGTCGGCGACGTTCGTCTCAGTACCGAAGCCATCCCAGGCAGCGTGGTCGACCACGTCCGACGCGAGCCGATCCTCGATAGCGGCCGTCTGGTCGGGAGGGAACGACTGGCCAGAGCGTGTCCAAAGTTTGATTCCGTTGTCCGGTGCGGGGTTGTGTGATGCCGTGATTCCGACTCCAGCGTCGGCGTCGAGCCACTCGACGCTTCGCGCGAGCGTCGGCGTCGAGACGACGCCGAGACGGATCACATTCGTACCACACTCGCGCAGGCCGGCCGAAAGGGCGTCGGCGAGAACCGCGCCCGTCGTCCGTGCGTCGCGGCCGACGACGACCGTCTGAGTGTCTGCTGCGACCGCTCTCCCGACATCGAGAGCGAGGTCGGCCGTGACGACGTCTCCAACTGGGCCGCGAATCCCACTCGTCCCGAACATACACTGGGTACACAATGCGGGTAACTCGTTATAAGCAGCGGGATCGCTTTCAGGCGGGTGACAGAACGTGAGTGACAAATAGAAGCAGTGAATGAAGTTAATGAACACAACTGATGATCAAATCTAGTGAACACAATTACTGAATAGAATAACTACTGAATAGATATTGGAAGGAAGAACACGACTGTCGAGTGCTGGGTACATCGAACTGTTGTTACGCGTGAGCAGAATTTAAACGAAAGCTACGGACTCGGCTCGTATACCAACACCCCACACCCCCACACCCCTGTGTCCGCTGTTATCCGCGAACCAGAGGGCCAGACACAGTGGCGATCGGATTCGAACAGCGGACACGGTGGGGTGCAGACTGGCGGATTCCGAGAAATGGTCGGCAACAGCGGCGAACGGGTCCGAACAGCGGACACAGTGGTGTGACGGGCGGCACAGATGAGACGGGCCGGCAGCAGCCGGCGGTGACCTCAGACTTCCGTGAAGTCTTCGAGCGTGGGGCTCCCGTCGGTGTCGTCCTCTTCGACGTAGGACGCGATGGAGTCGTGAACGCCGACGAGTTCCACCGTCTCCATCATCGCCGAGAGAATGAGTTCGACGTCCATATCGAGCGCGTACTCTCGGTACGTCCCACCGCGGCGACCCTCGTTGCGCTCGGAGACGGAGACGATCCCGAGCATCGCGAGTTCGCTCAGGTGATCCCGCATCCGACGCGGGACGAGCGGGTCACGATTCGCGAGTTCCGCGAAGCGCGTGTAGCGCGGACGCACGTCGCGGGAGCGGACTGGCGCCTCCCCGTCGAGATCCAGCGTCAAGAGCGCGTACAGAACGAGATGACCGTGCTCGGTCAATCCGTTGATTCCTTCCTTAATGCGGCCGCGTTCGAGTGCACGGCGGCCACGCCGCACGTGTTCTTCGGTCACGACCGAGGTTTCCTCGTCGCGGGCGAGATCGCCCGCTTTCATCAGGAGGTCGATCGACTGGCGCGCGTCACCGGCGTCTTTCGCGCCGTAGGCCGCACAGAGCGGGATGACCTCGTCGCTGAGGACGTCGTCGTGGAACGCGACGTCGCCGCGCTGTTCGAGGATTGCACGCAGATTCTCCGCGTTGTACGCGGGGAAGTGGATCTCCTGTTCACACAGCGAGCTCTTGACCTTCGGGGAGAGGTCGTCCCGGAAAGAGAAGTCGTTCGAGATACCGATGAGCCCGATCTTCGCCGTTTCGAGATCTCCGTTAGCCCGAGCCCGGGGCAGTTGATAGAGGATGCTGTCGTCGTTGACGTGGTCGATCTCGTCAAGGACGACGAGGACAGTCCCTCCACGGGCGTCGAGGTCCTCCCAGAGCATCTCGTAGACGGACGCGAGCGGGTATCCGGTCGTGGAGATCTGGTTCGCTTCCGAGCGGAGGCTATTGACGAGACGTGTCGCGATCTGATAGGAGCTCGTGAGGCCGTCGCAGTTCAGAAAGATGACCGAGAGGTCGATGTCGTCGTACTGTGCGGCGTCCTCCCGAAGGTGTGAAAGTAGGTACTTCGTCGCCGCTGTCTTCCCGACGCCGGTCTTCCCGTAGAGAAAGATGTTGTTCGGCTGCTCCCCGTTGATCACGGGCTGGAGCGCCGCCTGGTACGTCTGGAGCTCCTCGTCCCGACCCACGAGCTCGTCGGGTTGGTAGTCCTCCCGCAAGGCGTCCCGGTCGCGATAGATTTCGTTGTCCCGCTCGAAGAGGACCATACGTCGTTGATATGCCACGAGGATAATAAAACCACCGTGTCCGCAGTGTCCGCTGTTCTCGTTCTTTATAAATATCTCGGGGAACACACCCCCTCCACTATGTCCGCTGTTCAGGCTCCGAAGAAGGGAAGAAAATAATCTGTGTATTATTTTCGGTGGTTTTATATTAGTTACAGATGATGTGGTCCGTAGTGTTGAAAACGAAGCGACTACTACGCCTATGTAATCGCTAGTATACTGACCGTACAGTAGGTACAGTTGGCCGTACGTCGCCTACTGGTCGGTTGGGTGCGAGGTTCCTCTGAGCCGAACTGTAATAGCTATGAGCTAGTAGACAGAACAGCGGACATCGTGGTGCGGCTCCTCCACAGAAGTATAGAACTGAGGTATGCTGTTTTCGTCGAGGGCACTGCCTGACTGTTCTCGATTGGCGTCTCTGTTCGAGTTCCTCTTAATTATCCGAATACGGGGTATTTAGGGACTTTCGGGGTAATTCGTGGGGTTTAGTCTCGCGCGGCGAGCCCCCGTCTCTATCTCACCTCCACCACCTCTGGGTGTCAGAACTGCGGACATAGTGGAGGGGGTGTGTCCCCCCGACTGTGAGTGATTCTATGAACACGGCGAGGAGTACGGCAGAACAGCGGACATAGTGGAGGGGGAGGGTTCCCTGGACCTCGTATCACCCCTATTCCTGGGTGAATGTGTCTTGTTCTTGGAAGCTTCCCCATCGGAATACCGCTCAGAACAGCGGACATAGTGGTGTGTCCGCTCGGCTTCGTCGTGAGGATACCCCATCAGTCAGAGCGTCCTGTGGCATCGTCTCTCCTCGCATCGTGACCGATCCACGTAGAAGACGTATGCGCTATCAGGACAGAACCGTCCCGTCTATCGACGGAGAACAGCGGACATAGTGGAGGGAGGGGGAAGGGGGAGATCGCCCCGCCTCATCACAAGTCATCGCGTCACCCGCAAAGCGGGAGCGTCCAATTACTTGTTGTACGAGTCGGGGATCAGCACGACGCCGTGACCGCCCGTGAGCCTGCTGACGATAGAACCGGCTTTGTCGAGGGCCGTCGAAATCGACGCGGCAGGCAGATAGAAGTCGGTTTCGGTCGATTCACCGCGGGCGTGGTTCTTTTTGCTGGCAGTAGCCATTGTATTTCCACGTAGCACCCGGATCGTTATGAGGCTTCGTCAGTACTCGTTCGGGTATTTTTATTTCTCATCCACGCTCCGGCGATTATATTGAAGAATCATTTAATATTTGCCTCCAAAGCTGAATACTTACCTATCGTTCGTGATGGTTTTCGTGGTCGGTCCCGACGAGAAGATTCCTCAGGTCGAGAGGATTTCGATCAGATTTCCTTCGGGATCCTTGAGGAAGAAAATGGTCGTTCCGCTTTCGGTCGTTTGGGGTTCCGATAGCGTCTCGACACGGTCAGGCAGTTCGGCGTAGAACTCTGTTACGTCGTCGACGGAGATGCCGACGTGCGTTGCGCCCTGCGCGTTCAGGTGCGTTTCGGATTCGGACTGCGTCTCGTCGGTTGGCTCGTAGGCCACGAGTTCGATCCGAACGCCGTCGCCATCGAGGTGGGCGAAATCGGCACTCGCGCCGTCGACGTCGACGCCCGTCGCGAACGCGTCGCCGCCGACGGAAAACCGGGTGAGGACGTCGAGTCCCAGTACGTCGCGATAGAACGCGACGGCGCGGTCGAGATCCGAGACAGTGATGCCGACGTGGTGCGCAGCGGGTTCGGCCATACCGCGTCTCGGACTGGGGGGCTGAAAGAGCCACCGGACCGCTCTCGACTCGCCGAACACCCACCGACCTATTTCCCTACGGCAGGTCGACGTCGACCCCTGACTGCAGGCTCGCAGCTTTGACGGTGTTGTACATCAGCATCGCAATCGTGAGCGGGCCGACACCGCCCGGCACGGGCGTGATCGCACTCGCTTTCTCTTTGGCACTCTCGAAGTCGACGTCGCCGACGAGTTGGTACCCTTTCTCGGTGTTGGCGTCGACGCGGTTGATCCCGACGTCGATCACGACCGCGCCCTCGCTCAGCATCTCGGCGTCGATCATCTCCGGAACGCCGGCGGCTGCGACGACGATGTCCGCGTTCCGAGTCTTTTCGGCGAGGTCCTGTGTCCGCGAGTGACACACTGTCGTCGTCGCGTTCCCGCCCGGGCCGCGCTGGATGAGCAGATTCGCCATCGGCTTGCCGACGATGTCCGAGCGACCGACGACGACGGCGTCTTTCCCTTCGGTTTCGATGTCGTAGGCCTCCAGCAACTTCTGTACGCCGTGGGGGGTGCAGGGCTTGTACCGCGCGTTCCCCGCAACGAGGCGACCAACGTTTTCGGGGTGGAACCCGTCGACGTCTTTCTCCGGTTCGATTCGGTTCAACACGGCCCGCTCGTCGACGTGGTCCGGCACGGGCATCTGGACGAGAATTCCGTGCACGTTGGGATCGGCGTTCAGTTCGTCGATACGGTCGAACAACACCTCCGCCGGATCCTCCGGGTCGATCTCGTGGTGATAACTCTCGATGCCGAGTTCGTCGCACGCCTGCTGCTTCATCGAGACGTACGTCTTGCTCGCGCCGTCGTCGCTCATTAGAACCGTCGCCAGCCCGGGTGTGACCCCTTCCTCACGCAGCGTCTCGACTGAGTACGATACGTCCGCTCGAATCCCATCCCCGACCTCGTTGCCGTCTATCGTGGTTGTCATTTTTCGTAGTCCGCGGGCACGCGCGTTCGATTTCGTGCGGTCCCACGAATCCTCTGAAATGTACTTTCTTCTCGAACCGGATATTTGGCTGCGAGGAATAGTCAACACATTGAAAAACCTCTTCGACTGTCGGAGCGACTTCGTTTCGCTCAGCGAACGCGGCGACCGAAGGTGATGGGAGCGGACGCGAAAGCCGCTTTCACGCGGATCTCTCTTTATTCTCTGATTGGCCGACATTGATGTCACTGGCGCGCCTGTCCTCACCCACTGTGGGAAGCCGTATCAGATGTGTGATCTAACGCCGTCCCGCGTATGACCCGTTCGCCGAGGGTGGGAGCGACGTCACCCGAGGCTCGTCTTCTGTCGATCGGCGGTGAGAACGCAGCGGCGACTCCCTCACTGTTTCCGGTCCGGCGGTTCGACGTCGTGGTGGGTTTGAATCTCCGGAAGTCGATCGAACGCCTGCCGCACGATCGAGGTATGGTCTTGGCCGCGTTCCTCACGATAGAGCGCGAGCGACAGGCCCGACAATGAGAGGAGCGCCAGAATAGCGAACGGCGCGCCCGTGAGCACGGCCAGCGCCTGGAGCGTCTCCGCCCCTCCGACGAGAAGCACGGCAAGCGCCACGGCGGCCTGAAACGCGCCCCAGATCGCGATGCTCCCTCGGGACGGAGCAACGCCCCGTCGCGACGCGAGAATCGCGGCGATCAGCGTCGACGTGTCCGCCGAGGTTACCATAAACACGACGATGAGCGCCAGGAACAAGAACAAGAGGAGGTCGCCGAGCGGCAGCGCCGACAGCAGGGGAAAGCCCGCAACCGCCTCCGAACCGCCGCGGTCCGCGATGGCTGCGAGCACGTCAGCCCGTCCGGAGTGCTGGATCGACAGCGACGTCCCGCCGAAGACGAGGAACCACACGCCGGTCGCCGCCGACGTGGCCACGACGCTCGTGAATGCGACGGTTCGCAGCCGCCGTCCGCGAGACAGAGCAGCCAGGAACATTCCCGCGAACGGAGCCCACGAGAACCACCACGCCCAGTTCCAGACGGTCCACTCGGTGACCCACGACCCGGTCGCGTACAGGCTCATTGGCACGAAGTTTACGACGTACGCCCCGAGTGCGGTCGGTGCGCGCTCTGCGATGAACGAGCGCGGGCCGACGACGAGGAGCAAGAGCGCGAACAGGCCGAACAAGACGACGGTGAGACCTGCGATCCGTCGGATGCCCCGATGCAACCCGGAAACCGCAGAGAGAACGTAGACCGCGGCCAGCCCTCCGACGAAAAGCACTGGCCCGAGTCCGCCCGGTGGAACGCCCCACTGGTACTCGACGCCGGCTAGGAACTGCTGGGAGACGAGCGCGATCGAGGTCGCGACGCCGCCGATCGTCGCGAAAACCGCGAGCGTGTCGACGAGGCGACTCCACGAGGAGTCCAGTCCGTCGACGCCGAGGAACGGCGTCAGAATCGACGACACCCGGAGGGGCGCCCCGCGCTCGAACACGAAGTAGGCGATCGGAATCCCGACGACCGCGTAGGCGCTCCACGCCGAGATCCCCCAGTGAAAGAGCGCGTACACGAGCGCCGCCCCGATCGCGGCCTCAGAGCCCGCGGCGACGTCGAAGTACGGCGGCGGCTGCCGATAGTGAAAGAGCGCCTCTGCGGGCCCCCAGAAGACGATGCCGGCCGCGATTCCCGCAGTGAACACGAGCGCGAAGTACGTCGGGTACGTGTAGGTGGGTTCGACGTCCTCGCCGCCGAGCTTGACGTCACCCCAGGCGCTGAACAGCAGCACTGCGCAGTAGCCGACCGACAGGAGCACGGTCCCCAACAGCACCGGTCCCAGCCCTTGAAGCACGGAGTTCGTCAGGCCGTCGACTACCGCCGCAGTGGTTCCGGGAAACGTGAATTGGAACCCGAAGTAGAGCGTGAAGACGAGTATCGGTAGCCCGAGTGTCACCGGATCGTGGACTGAGACGAGATCTGAGAGCACCGCACGCACGGAACCGCGTCGGATGCGGAGCAGCGACGACTCGCTGGAGACGTCCGGACGAATCCGCTCGTACGGCAGCGCGGCGAGATACCCGAGACCGGAGCCAAAAAACACGAGTGCGAGTACCAGCCACGTCTGCCCTCCGAGCGCCTGACCGACGAAGGAGGGGAAGAAGAATCCGACCAAGACGACCCCGCCCGATCCGACGAACGCCAATAGAAGGGCGCTCGCCAGCATCTGTTGGGAACCCGTGCCGTCAGTCGTACTCATACGTTATCTGTTAGCAGGAGACACTATCATTCTGTTGCCTGTCACTGCGGCCGAGTTCCGCGCCGCTTTGGACACGGTGGTCACGTCCCCTCCGCATTGCGCGCTGCGTCGTCCGATCCATCGGAGCGGTCCCCCGTCACCGAAACTCCCAGCAAATCGTCGCGAGCGGTCCCGTCTGCGCTTCCATTCAACACGGACGCTCCGAGGAGTTGCCCGCCGATCGCCCGTAGATCGATCACTTCGTCGGCTCCGACGGCGTCCAGTTTGCCGACGTGCGTCTCCTCGTTGGCGACGGCGACGATCCGGACGTCGGGATTCACGTTTCGCGCCGCGAGGACGGCTAAGACGTTCTCGGCGTCGTCGTCGCCCGCGACAGCGACGCCGCTCGCGACGTCCACTCGTGCGTCTTCGAGCGCCGACTCGTCCGTGGGATCGTCGGTCAGGACTTCGATTCCCTGATCGGTCAACCGCGACGCGGCGTCGGCGTCGGGCGTGACGACGACGAGATCAGTCTCGTCGCCGACCCGTTCGAGGAACGATTCTGTCACGTCGCCGTATCCGAGGACCACCACGTGATCCTCGAGGAGTGAGAGTTCTGATGCGGTCATAGTTCCGAAGGCAGCCGCCATTCGAGATTCGATCGCGGGGCCGATGAGCGCGCCGATTGCGACGGTGAACGCGCCCGTGCCGAACAGGATCACCGATAGCGAGAACAGTTTCGCTTCCGCCGTCGTCGGCGTGATGTCGCCGTAGCCGACCGTCGCGATAGTGACGATGACGTAGTAGATCGCGTCGCCCCAGCCGTCGAGACCTATGAACTGTCCGCGGAGGCCGTAGGAGCCGACGGTTCCGTAGAGGCCGACGCCCAGGATCGAGGTCAGCGACGCGATCTGAAACGACGAGAGGTCGAGCGTCTGCTCGAACCCCTCTCGGTTCCAGACGAGGAGAGGGAAGGTGACGAGGATAAGGAGCAACAGCGGGATCTCTGTCGTTCGCCCCGTCGTGAGCGGCAGCAGTGCGAGTCCCGGTAGGAGCGCTGTCGCTGCCATCCACGCGAGTCGCTTCCGTCGTCGGAGTCCGAACGTTACGATCCCCAGTGGAAACGCGAACAGGACGCCCGCAAAGCGGACGAACGTCTCCGCCATCGGCAGGACGCCCGCGAGCGGCCCGGCGACGACGGGCTGCGCCTGGCTCAGGTTCGAGAGCCCGGTTACGAACGCGAGTACCGTCACCGCGGCGGTCAGCGCGACCGTCGGCTTTGCCCCCGAAAACTCCCGCCACTCGACGAACGGGACGCGATCCGTCGGATAGAACACCTCCTCGAACGGCCGCTCGCCGGCTTCGTCGCGTGAGTCAACCACTACCATACCTTCGAGTATCGGAGATAAAAACTGTACTGTTGTCTCGTTGTCTTTTTGTGTCCCACCGGCAGGCTAAACATCTCCAGCGATGTAGCATCGGATATGTCACGAAAACAGATAGTACTCCGTCTGGCTTCTCTGCCGATCGGCGTCTCAATTCGGAGACGAGTCGCCTTCTGCTGGACCCGTTCACGCGGAGGTGTGCCCGTGTGAACGCTGCGATCCTGTTCGGTATGGGCACGATGCTCGCGTGGGGTTTTTGGATCATCTTCGGCGACGTCGCCTCGAACACGATCGACCCTGAGATGGCCGCGTTCGCGTCGTACCTGACCGCGACAGTGGTCACAGGCCTCTACGTAGTCTACTCCGACGCGTCGCTGGCGGTGACGCAGCGCGGACTGATTTACTCCGCTGTCGCGGGTGTCGCGGCCGCGGTCGGCGTCGTCTCGACGTTCGTCGGCGTCACGGTCGGCTCGACCGCCGTCGTCTCGACTATCGGCGGGATGTACTTCGTCACGGCCGCCGTGATCAGCGTCGCCGCGCTCGGTGAACCGCTGTCGTTCCAGAAGGCGATCGGCATCGGTCTCGCGCTCGTCGCTATCGTCATTATCAATCAGGGGTAGTGACTCCCGGAGGCGCTGAGCTATCGACGCAACCGACGAAGACACAACACATTTTCAGACTGTCACGATGTGCCCGTCGTGGCCACTCTACCGACTTTTAAGACGCCCGCTGAGGTAGTCGACTGCGTATGAAGCGAACCATCAGCACGGACGACGCACCAGCCGCAGTCGGCGCGTACAGCCAGGCAACGACGAACGGTAGCATTCTGATCACTGCCGGACAGCTCCCGTTGACGACCGATGGCGAACTCCTCGACGACGAGTCGGTCGCAGACCAGACGCGGCAGTGCCTGCGCAACGTCGAAGCCATTCTCGAATCCGAGGGACTCTCGCTCTCGGACGTACTGAAGACGACTGTCTTCCTCGACGACATCGACGACTTCGACGAGTTCAACGAGGCCTACAGCGAGTTCTTCGACGAGGAACCGCCCGCACGCAGCGCCGTTGGCGCCGGTGCCGTCCCGAAGGGTGCGGCCGTCGAGATCGAAGCGATCGCGACGACCGAGTGAGGCGTTCAGAACTGCCCTTCGAGTCGCCCTCGTGCCCGTCGAACCGTTCCAAAGCACTCGTCGAGCCGCATCGAAGCACCCGCCGAACCGCTTGACTCGCCCATCGAACCGCGCAACACACCTCACCCGGTCCAGCGGCTGACACGAACCTACCCATAGCAAACGCTTAATGAATCTCGCCCTGCTACGGTTTCTCGTATGAACGACGCGGCTCCCACCGATCTTCTCCGGGTCGACCTGAGCGCCGGCACGGTCGAGCGCGACCCGATCCCGGAGCGGTGGCTGGCCGAGTACGTGGGCGGCAAAGGGCTCGGTGCCCGCTATCTCTACGAGCGGCTCGCACCCGGGACCGACCCGCTTGGCCCGGACAATTACCTGCTGTTTATGCTCGGGCCGCTGAGCGGCCTCCTCCCCGGCGAACCGCAGTTCGCGGCGATCACCCGCTCACCGCTAACGGGGACGTTCCTCGATTCCTACAGCGGCGGCGACTTCGCCGCCGACCTCGTCGGCGCGCTCGATGGTGCTCTCGGCGTCGCGATCACCGGCCAGGCCGACGAGCCCACGGTGCTCGAACTCGACGACGGCGAGGCGACGCTCTCGCCCGCACCCGACCTCTGGGGCCGCGACGTCGTCGAGACCTGCGACGCGTTCGAAAACTCCGTCGCCTGCGTCGGCCCCGCGGGCGAGAACCGCGTGCGATACGCGACGATCGCCTCCGACGGCGGCGATCACCACGCCGGCCGCGGGGGTGCGGGCGCGGTGATGGGCGCAAAGCGGCTGAAAGCCGTCGTCGCGAGCGGCGCTCCGCTCGATCTCGACCCCGAGACCGCGGCACTCCGCGAGGAGTACGAACGCCGCTACCGCGAGACCGACGTCGGTCGCTGGCACGCCGCGAGCGCGACGCTGGAAACCGTCGACTTCGCCGACGAGGTAGGCGTCCTCTCCACGCGCGGGTGGCAGGAAGGCTCGTTCGACGGCGCGGACGCCATCGGCATCGACGCCGTCCGTGACGCGGCCGTCGACCGCGAGCGCGAGGGTGACGTGCCCGGCGGCTTCCGCGTCGAGACCGAGACCGGCGAGTCGGTGCCGCGCGGCGCAACCCAGATGTCGCTCGGTGCGGGCCTGGGAATCGACGACTTCGACGCCGTCGCGGCGCTTGGGCAGGTCTGCGACCGACTCGGTCTCGACGTCATCAGCGCCGGCAACGCGGTCGCGTGGGCGATTCGCGCCGCGGATGCGGGCGTCGTCGACCTCGATCCGGTGCTCGACGGCGCGCCCACCTTCGGCGACGACGACGCGGCACGGGAACTCATCGAGGGAATCGCTGCACGAGAATCGGGCGTCGCCGACGCGCTCGCAGACGGGGTGGAAGCGGCCGCCACATCGCTCGGCGGTGCTGATCTCGTCCCGACGATCAAGTCGATGGAGGTCCCCGCCTACGACCCGCGTGGGTCCCCGTCGATGGCGCTGGCGTACGCGACGAGCGACCGCGGGGCCTGTCACCGCCGCTCGCTCCCGGCCGAGACCGAAGTGTTTCAGGGCGATTCATGGGACGACGCCGACCGCGTCCGCTTGGTGATCCGCGAGCAGACGATCACCTCGGTCCTCTGGAGCCTCATCGCCGACGACTTCGCTGGCGCCGTCCTCGAAGACGACCTCGGGGCCGAATGGCTCTCGACAGTCGACACGCCAGCGCCGACTGACCCCGCTGAACTACTCCGCGTTGGCGAACGCACTTGGACGCTCACGCGCCTGTTCAACGTCCGCGAGGGCTTCGACGCGGCGGACGAGACGATCCCGTCGGCTTTCGAGCGTCCGCTCGCCGGGGGCCCCGCGGACGGACGCGCCATCGACACGGGGTGGTTCGACCGACTGCGACGCCGCTACTACGCTGCCCGCGACTGGAGCGTCGAGGGAGTTCCGACCCGTGCGCTCCTGGACCGACTTGATCTCCTCGACGTCGTCGACGACGACACGCCCGTGGCTCGCGAGTCGCTGGCGCGTTGTGACGACTGAGGTCGGATCCGTCCGGAAAAATTGAACTGTGAGTCGCGACTGCGCGCTTCGATCAGTCGTCCGCGGGTGCGTCGCTGCCCTCGGACGGCTCGACGCCCACCTCGATCTCGGCGGCGGCGGCCTTGTACTCCGGGATCTTCGCGCGCTCGTCGAGCACGTCGTTCGTGAGGCGGTTCGCGGAGGCGGCCGCGAAGTGCGGCGTCGTCCAGATGACGCCCTCTTTGATGTCTTCTGTGACGTGGGCCTCGACGTTAATCTCGCCGCGGCGGGATTTGACGGTGACCTTCTCGCCGTCTTCGATCCCGTAGCGCTCGGCGTCGTTCGGGTGCACGTCGACGAAGTTCTCCGGGTACTGGTTGTTGAGCCGCGGCGAGCGTCGGCTCATCGTCCCCGTGTTGTAGTGCTCTTCGAGCCGCGCGGTCGTCAGAATGAGCGGGTACTCGTCGTCGGGCGTCTCCTTCGGCGGCTGGTGGGTGACGCCTTCGATCTGGCCGAGACCGCTCTCGGTGTCGAAGCTGTCCTCGTAGAGGAACGGGTCGCCCTCGTCACCGGGCTCGTAGCAGGGCCAGTGGACGCCGTCCTCGCCGAGGCGGTCGTAGGTCATTCCGTGGTAGATCGGACAGACCTCCCGAAGTTCTTCGAACACTTCCTCGGGGGTGTCGAACTCGAAGCCCTCGCCGAACAGGCGGGTCCCGACCTCACAGAGGATGTCGAGGTCGTGCTTGGTGTTCTCGTGGACCTTCTGGACCGGTCGCATCCGCTGGACGCGGCGGTCGGTGTTGGTGACGGTGCCGCCCCGTTCGGCCCACGTCGTCGCCGGGAGGACGACGTCGGCGAACTCGGCGGTTTCGGTCATAAAGATGTCCTGCACCATCAGGAAGTCGACTTCCTCTAAGCGCTCGGCGACGCGGTTGGCGTCGGGTTCGGACATCACGGGGTTCTCGCCCATCACGTACATCCCGTGGATTTTCTCGCCGATGTTGTGGGTGATCTCGACGTTCGTGAGCCCCGGTTCGTCGGGAACCTCGAATCCCCAGACGTCTTCGACGCTCTCGCGGGCCTCGTCGTCGTCGACGAGCTGGTAGCCCGGCAGGACGTTCGGCATCGCGCCGACGTCGCTCGTCCCCTGGACGTTGTTCTGCCCGCGTAACGGGTTGACGCCAGTGCCGGGACGACCGAGATTGCCGGTGACGAGCGCGAGGTTGATCTCGTTTTGGACGTTGTCGACGCCGCAGGTGTGCTGGCTCATCCCCATCCCGGTGAAGATGGCGGCGTTGTCGGCGTTCGCGTACTTCTCGGCGGCGAGTTCGATGTCTTCGAGCGGGACGCCGCACTCCTCGGCGGCGGCTTCCTTGTCGAAGTCTTCCAGCGTCTCGCGCAGGTCCTCGATGCCCTCGGTGCGCTCGGCGATGAACTCCTCGTCCACCCAGTCGTTTTCGAGGACCGTCTTGAGGACGATGTTGAGAAGCGGGATGTCGGTGCCCGGTTCGAGCTGGAGGTGTTGGTGGCGGTCGGTGTCCTCGATCTCGAAGGAGCGGGTCGTCTTGTTGGCGTGTGGATCGACCTGGATGACGGTCGCACCGTCGAGTACCGCTTGGCGGAAGTAGTTGCTGTTCGCGATGGGGTGCTGTTCGGCGGGGTTCGCCCCCTGGATCCACAGCACGTCGGCCTCGTTCATGAGGTCCTCCATACTGTTTGTCATCGCACCCGCGCCGAGGCTCGTCCGCAGCGCCCAGACGGTCGAGGCGTGACACATTCGGGTGCAATTGTCGACGTTGTTGGTGCCGTAGCGGCGCGCGAGTTTCTGGAGGAGGTAGTTCTCCTCGTTCATCGTCTTCGAGGAGCCGAAAAAGCCCATCGCGTCAGGGCCGTGCTCTTCGCGGATGGACTCCATCTCCGAGACGATACGCTCGTAGGCCTCGTCCCACGACGCCTCGCGGAACTCGCCGTCTTCCTTGATCAACGGCTCCGTGAGTCGGTCCTCGTGGTCGACGACCTGCGTCGCCGCACCGCCTTTGATGCAGACGCGGCCGTCGTTGACGGGGGCGTCGCCCCACGGCATAAATCGCATATCGCTCGGCTCCTCTCCTGGCTGTACCTGGATGCCGCACCCGACGCCACAGTACGGACAGATCGTCTTCACCGGATCTTGATCTTCACTTGACATTATTGGGCTCCTCCCGCTGATGGATCATCACGTTCGTATTCCTTCCCTGCCACAAGTATGAATCTTTCTCACATACAGTACACCGGTTTATCCGGACGATCGTCTCCAGCGATGGGTTTCCGCCTCAACTGGATATCCGGAGACCTCAGTGACGATACGGTATCACGTGACGGCTGCTCTTCCCTGCCGGCCGTTATCTCTCTCCAGACATATCGGAATAGCGATCTTTCCTACCCCGAGCCGATGCCGATCGAGACAACTCACGAACGTGTTGTGTTCTCGCCGCTCCCGTTCAGTTCCGCGTCAGAGGAAAACGTTGAGGCGACTGGCGGGGCTACCGCGTGTATGGAACTCACTGCAGCAGTCGTCGACGAAAAATGCCGTGCGTACCCCGAGGTGCAAGCCCTCTCGACTGTCGAGGAGGAGCACGTCGACCTGCTCCCGGAGACGTTCGCGAGCGGCGATTACGGCTGGCGCGACGCCGAGTGGGTCGTCCAGTGGTACGGCCGGCGGTTTCTGGGAGAGATCCCCAACGCGGACCGCCGCGCGATCGAAGACGCGTACGACGAGAACGACTACGAGGATGTTCACGATGCCATCTCGGCTGCTGTCGAGGCTGATACCGCAACCGAGATGATGTCGTCGCTGACTGTCCTGGCCGGCGTCGACGTCCCGATCGCATCGGCGTTCTGCCAGTTCATCGACCCCGAGCACTACGTCGTCGTCGACTCGCGGCAGTGGGCGACGCTCCGTGAACTCGGGGAACTCGACGATCAGTACCCCGAGCCAGTCACGGTCGAGGCGTACGAGGACTATCTCGATACCTACCGGGCCGTCGCCGAGCGCTGTGATTGTTCCCTGTGGGATCTCTATCGGGCGATCTGGGTCATCGCCGCAGAAGAGTAAAGACACAGCAAAGGTCGGGTCGGCGTCGCGACCGACCCCACAGAGCGGCCGCGACCGCCCGTCTTAGAACAGACCGCTGATGTTGCCGTCTTCGTCGATGTCCATTCCGGCAGCCGCCGGCTCGGCCGGGAGACCGGGCATATCGAGCACGTCGCCCGTGAGCGCGACGATGAACCCTGCGCCGGCCGAGGGATAGAGTTCGCGGACCTCGAGTTCCCAGCCCTCGGGCGCGCCCTTCTTGCTCGGATCGTCACTCAGCGAGTGGAACGTCTTCGAGAGACAGACCGGCGCGTCGTCGAAGCCGAGTTCCTCCATCCGCTCGATGTCGTCTTCGGCGCTGCCGGTGTAGTTGACGCCCTCGGCGCCATAGACCTCGGTCGCGACTGTCTCGATCTTCTCTTTGATCGGCGCGTCGTCGGGATAGAGGTGGTCGAAGTCGTCCTCGTCGCCCGCCTCGACCGCGTCGACGACGTGCTCTGCGAGGTCGACGCCGCCTTCGCTACCCTCGGCGAAGACGTTCGATTCGGCGATTTCGACGCCGAGGTCCTCGCGACAGTGTTCGACGACTGCCTCGATCTCTTCGTCGGTGTCGTCGGGGAAGCGGTTGAGCGCGACGACGACTGGGACGCCGAACTTCTGGAGGTTCTCGACGTGCTTGTCGAGGTTCGCGAAGCCGGCTTCGAGTTCGTCGACGCCGGCCTCCTTGACGGCGTCCAGGTCTGCGGGCCACATCCCCATTCCGTGGTACTTCAGCGCGCGGACCGTCGAGACGAGGACGACCGCGTTCGGCGTCATATCACCGAGTCGGCAGACGATGTTCATAAACTTCTCCGCGCCGAGGTCCGACCCGAATCCGGCCTCCGTGACGAGATAATCGCCCATCCCGAAGGCGGCCTTGTCGGCGATCAGGGAGTTCGTCCCGTGAGCGATGTTCGCGAACGGGCCGCCGTGGACGAAGGCGGGCGTGCCCTCGATGGTCTGGACGAGGTTCGGCTTGATCGCGTCCTTCAGGAGCATCGTGGCCGGGCCGGTTGCGTCGATGTCGTCGACGGTGATCGGCTCGCCGTCCTCGCCGTAGGCGACGATGATGCGCGCGACGCGCTCTTTGAGGTCGCCGAGGTCCTCCGCGAGACAGAGCACGGCCATCAGTTCCGAGGCCGCCGTGAGGAGGAAGCGTTCCTCGCGCGGCGTGCCGCCGGTTTTCCCACCGAGGCCGATGACGATGTCGCGAAGCGCGCGGTCGTTCATATCCAGCGCGCGGGGCCACGACACGTCGTTGATGTCGACGTCGAACTCGTCGCTCTGAGAGATCTTCGCGTCGAGCATCGCCGAGATGAGGTTGTGCGCGGACGTGAGCGCGTGCAGGTCGCCGGTGAAGTGGAGGTTGATGTCCTCCATCGGGAGCACTTGCGAATAGCCGCCGCCGGCCGCGCCGCCCTTGACGCCGAAGACCGGGCCCAGCGACGGTTCTCGAATCGCGATCATCGCGTCCTCGCCGACGTGATTGAGCGTCTGTCCGAGACCGACCGTCGTGACGGTCTTGCCCTCGCCCATCGGCGTGGGCGTCATCCCGGTTACCAGTACGAGGTTTTCTTCCTTTTCGGATGCGTTGTCACGGAGTCGATCGACGGTATCGTGCGTCAGTTTCGCTTTATAATCTCCGTGCGCCTCGAAGTCGTCGGCGTCGATGCCCCAGGGATCGAGGACGTCCTCGATCGGTTCCATCTCCGCTGATTGTGCGATTTCGTAGTCTGTCGGGAAGCCTTCGCTGTCGTCTGACGACGTCATATCTCCGGATGACCCTCGGAGGCCACGTAAGGGTATCGGAGAACATATATTGTAAATATCACTTCGTGTTTCGTTTGCGCGCCACATCAACCCGAACCTTCCCGAATTTTTCGGACTCCTTCGAAAAAATTCGACAACTTACGATTTCTGCCGTGGATTGACGTGCCTACACGTGTAATGCTATTTTACAGGGCACACTACGGTTTATCACGTACGATCGTGACGTGAATACAGTCCCTCATCAGCGTATTCTGATCCGATACGATCGTATGCGTGACCCCCGACCCTATATTTGTACAATAGCTGACTTTTCTTGTTCCGGTCGCTCTGCGATAGGTTAATCAGGTGACCGCCGCCGAATACGTGGTATGAAGTATCACGAGGCGGCCGACTATCTCACCTCGTTTCAGCGGCGCCGGCCCAAACTCGGGATCGAGACGACGGCGCGGATGCTCTCGCACTTTGGCGATCCGCATCTCGACGTCGACTGCGTGCAGATCGCCGGCTCGAACGGGAAAGGAAGCACGGCGCGGATGCTCGAAAGCGTCCTCCGTCGCGCGGGCGTGAGCGTCGGCTTATTCACCTCTCCGGGACTGAACGACTTTCGCGAGCAGGTACGCGTCGACGGACGCAAGGTCCCCAAATCGAAGATCGCCGAGTACGCGGCGGAACTAGGACCCTGCGTCGACCGGCTCCGCGAGGACGACGACGAGCCCACCCACTTCGAGGTTCTCACTGCGGTGGCGCTCCGACACTTCAGCGAGATGGATGTCGACGTGGCGGTGTTAGAAGTCGGTATCGGCGGCCGGTACGACGCGACGAGCGCCGTCGACCCAGTGGCCAGTGCCGTCACGAGTGTGAGCTTAGAGCACACGGAACTTCTGGGCGACACCATCGAAGAGATCGCACGCGACAAAGCACAGGTCGCGCCCCGGGATACGCCCCTCGTCACCGGTGCCGACGGCGCGGCCCTCGATGCGATTCGCGAGGTGACGGACGCCATCTCTGTCGGCTCCGCGGAGACGGACCCTGACGTCGTCGCGGCCGAAGTCGGGATGCACTCCGACGTCGAAAGCGAAATTTCGATCACGGGCCCGGACTGGTCGGTCGAGACGCAGAGTCCACTGTTAGGCGCCCACCAGGCAACCAACGCGGGCGTCGCGGCCACGCTCGCGCGACAGATCGCCGACGTCGACGTCACCACGATCGCGGAGGGTCTCCGATCGGTGCTGTGGCCGGGGCGTTTCGAGATTATGTCTACTGACCCGATGACCGTCCTCGACGGTTCGCACAATCCCGGTGCCGCCGAGACCATCGCCGACCTCGTCGAGCGCTACGACTACGACGACCTTCATCTCGTCTTCGCTGCGATGTCCGACAAGGACTACGACGAGATGATTGCGTCGCTTCCCACCGTCGCGACCGCGTACGCGACCCGGCCGGACCTCGACCGCGCCGAAGATCCGGACGCCCTCGCTGACACACTCGCAGAGTACGCCGCGGAGGTAGACGTCGTCCCGTCAGTTCCCGAGGCCACGGAGCGAGCGATCGAGTCAGCCGACGAGGACGATTTCGTCCTCGTCACCGGATCGCTGTACGCGGTCGCGGAGGCCCGCGACCGCTGGACCCGACGGCTCGTTCCCGTCTCTCGGACACGGCAATCGCACGTCGAGAACGCCTTCGTCGGTGCCACCTTCGACGCCGACGTCTCGGATGCGACGGCCGACGAACCACAGCTGGTAGACGCCGCTCCAGACACTCTCGAAGGCATCGATCGACGGGTCTTCCGGACCTACCTTCGCAAAGAGCAGGCCGAACGCGTGGCCGACCACCTCTCGGACATCGGCGGGCAGTGCTACCGCTCGACGGCTGGCAGCCCGGAGAAGTTGGTGGCGACGGTGCTCGCCGGGACGACCACTCAGTTCCGGGACCTCGCACGGACGCTCTCGGCCGATGGCCTCGGACTCCGGCGCTTCGCGACGCAACTCGAAGACCGCCTCGATCCCGTCGAACCACCTCGCGAGGCGGGTCTGGAGCCGCTCGCTACCGACGGAACGGCGGTGATGGGCATCCTCAACGTCACGCCCGACAGCTTCCACGACGGCGGCGAGTACGAGGCCCTCGATGCGGCCGTCGACCGTGCCGAAGCGATGATCGAAGACGGAGTCGACATCATCGACGTCGGGGGCGAGAGCACCCGCCCAGGTGCCGAGCCTGTGCCTGTCGACGAGGAAATCAACCGTGTCGTGCCGGTCATCCAGGAGATCGCCGACCTCGGCGTCCCGATTTCGATCGACACCCGGAAAGCGGCCGTGGCCGACGCGGCGCTCGACGCCGGCGCGGACATCGTCAACGACGTCTCGCAGCTCGCCGACCCGGAGATGCCCTTCGTCGTCGCCGCACACGACGCCTCGCTCGTCTTGATGCACAGTCTCACCGTGCCGGTCGACCCGGACCGCACGACCACCTACGACGACGTCGTCGAAGACGTCCTCGACGAACTCTCCGAGCAGCTCATTCGGGCTCAGCGCGCTGGTATCGACGGCGACAAGATCGTCATCGACCCCGGGTGTGGCTTCGGGAAGTCGCCCGCGGAGTCGTTCGAGCTGATCGACCGGACTGCCGAGTTCGAGGCCCTGGACTGCCCCGTCCTGATCGGGCACTCCCGGAAGTCGATGTTCGCAGCGATCGACCACGCTGACGATGATCGCCTTGCGCCGACGCTCGGGGGAACGGCAATCGCCGCCGACCGCGGCGCAGCGGTCGTCCGCGTCCACGACGTCGCCGAGAACGTCGCGGTTGCGCGTGCGGCAGAAGGTCGCGTCGAGCCCGATTCCTAACCTCTCCTCTCCTCTCCTCTCCTCTCCTCTCCTCTCCTCTCCCGTGCCCCAGCGACGGCGCAGACCGATACACTTTCACCACGCGCTATGTTATTCAATCGCGTGATTCTACAGGTCGCTGCCGCAGCCGCCGCCGGCCCCCTTTTCCAGTCGGTGGCGCCGCTGCAGGCGTTCGATCCATCGGTCGTGTTCGACGCACCAGCGCCGACTCGAGCTGCGGGCGCGTTTCTGGCCAGCGTCGTCTTCGGAGGTCTCGTGATCTATCGGTACGGCGACCGCCTGGCCGCCGCCGTCGAGGCGTCGACGGAGAGCCCGGTTTTATCGGTGCTCTACGGCTTTATCGCCTACGGACTGGTCTCGTTCCTCGTCGTTTATGCGTACAGTCAACTCGTGGGCTTCGGAGTCGGGGCCTCTCTCATCACCGTCGCCGGCGCCGTCGTACTCGGTGGCGCGCTACTCTCTCTCGGCGGGCTCGGCTTCGTCATCGTCGGCTCGTGGCTCGCGAACGCCGCTGGCCTACAGGATCCGTGGCTTGGATTGCTCGGCGTCGCACTCGGTGCGTCGATCGCCGTTCTCGTCTTACCGGTCGTCTTCGGCGCGCTCGTGTGGTTCGGCGTCGCCGCCGTCGGCATCGGCGGGCCGGTCAGGCGATGGATCCACGCCGATGCCGCGGAGCGTCGCGCCGAAGAACACTGATACGATTGCGGCACATAGTTCCTCTATGAGCGTCTCACAGCTCATCACTGCGTCCGGTGGCGTGCTCCTTCAGCTCCCGTTCGAGTCGCTCCAGGGGGCCGTGAATCTCGCGGGGGCGGTGATCCTCCTCGTAATGCTCGTGGCTCTCGGCGGCTTCATTTACCGGGGCCTCCAGGACGACGGAATTAGCTGGCCCGACGAGACCGATTCGGAGACCGAGGGCGTCCAGCGCCGTCCTCCCTCTGAGGAGGACGACGACGAGTGGAAGTACTACTGACACCCCCGGGCGAACCCGCCAACTGACCGCCCACGAGTACGTAGCGTTTGCGCGCCTTCACGCACCCGATCGAACGCGGCCGTGCGGCCGTGCAATCGGTCGGAGACGCTACGAGACGACCCACGGCATTAGTCCGAAATGTCGACTCGGACTGATGGCTCTCGTTGTCGCGTGAGTGTCCCGAAGAATCGAGTCGACGACGGTCACCGATCACCGTCGCGGTACGATCGCCGGCAGCGTTTGCAGCGACGATTGCTCGTGTCTTATCGAATGTCAGACCTCCATCGAACTCCCGGTTCGGCCAGGGCGGGGTGCTGGCGGCCGAACACTTAGTCGCTGCCCTCCGTGTCGGCGCCGCTTCTGATCTCTGTCACCGTTTCGTTGCCCGAAGTGACGACGTCGATCTCGGATTCGTCGCTGAGATCCTGGATGCGCTCTGCGAACTTCTCCGACGAGAGGATCTCGTGTTCGTTACTGAGACCCTGATAGACCGTATAACACATCAGGACTAGGATGACCGCGAACGGGAAGCCGGTCGCGATCGCAGCCGTCTGCAGGGCGTTGAGGCCGCCGCCGATGAGCAGTACGGCCGCGACTGCACCCTCGGTGACTGCCCAGAAGATGCGCTGCACCTTCGGGACGTCGTGTTTACCGCCCGACGTCAGGTGGTCGATGACCAGTGAACCCGAGTCAGAGGAGGTCACGAAGAACGTGATCACGAGCAGGGTCGCCAGAAGCCCCGAAATGGCTCCGAGCGGGAACTGCTCTAACATCGCGAACATCGCGACGGTCTGACCGAACTCGTTGTAGGTCGCGAGCACCTGCCCGTTACCGACGATCGTGTTCTGCAGCGCGCTGCCGCCGAACGCGGCGAGCCAGAGCGTCGAGAACAGCGATGGGAGGAACAGCACGCCCATCACGAACTCGCGGACGGTCCGGCCCTTCGAGATACGCGCGATGAACATCCCGACGAAGGGCGACCACGCGATCCACCAGGCCCAGTAGAACACCGTCCACGCACCGACGGTACCGCCGCCCTCGCCCATCGTTCCGGTGAAGAACGACAGCGAGAGGAGGCTGCCGAAGTACGCGCCGAGGCCTTCGACCCAGGCACCGAAGATGTAGAGCGTCGGGCCCACGATGAGGAGGAACCCGAGCAGGGTCAACATCAGGTAGAGGTTGATCGTGCTCAGCCGCTTGACGCCGCCTTCGAGACCGGCCGCGACAGAGAGCGTCGCGATGGCCGTGATGCCGGCGATCAGGAGCACCTGCGGAATAGTTCCGGTCGGAATGCTCACGAGCCCCAGCATATCGCCGAGGACGTAGGACAGACCGGTGTTCACCTGCGCGACGCCGAGCCCCAGCGAGGTCGCGAGCCCGAACAGGGTCGCGAATACCGTCACGAGGTCGATGACGTGGCCGGGCCACCCGTAGATCCGCTCTCCGAGCAGCGGCCAGAAGATTGACCGGAACGTCAGCGGTAGTCCGCGGTTGAACGAGAAGAAGGCGAGGCCGAGGCCGACCAGGCCGTAGATCGCCCACGGGTGGAAGCCCCAGTGGAAGAACGTCTGTGTCATCGCGGCCACGCCTGCTGCGCCGGTTCCTGCCTCAGCGTTGTAGAACCCTGGTACGTTCGAGACGTAGTACAGCGGTTCGGAGACACTGAAGAACATCAGGCCGATACCCATCCCGGCGCTGAACAGCATCGCCATCCACGCGAAGTCGCTGAACTCCTTTTCTGCTTCGACGCCGCCGATCCGGATCGTTCCGAATTTGCCCAGCGCGAAGTACAGTATTGTGACGATGAAGATGTTCACCGCCAGGAGGTAGAACCAGCCGAAGTTCCCCTCGAAGAAGCTACGCACTGCCGAGTACGCCTGTGCGGCCTGATCGCCGAGAAGCACCGTTACTGCGATGAACACCGCGATCAAAAGCAGTGCGACCGGGAACACGATGGGATGGATGTCGAATCCGAGCCGCTGGATGTTCGTGTCGCCCGGCTTCCGGTCGGACTCGGGATGGAACAGTTCCACCTGGAGTCCTTCGCTCATTCCTCCGTCGTCGCTATCTGACATACGCTACCTCCGCTGCGCCGAATTTACGTGGTTCGTTTGGTATCATTGTGGTGCCACCGATTCGGGTATTGCGGCTCGTCTGTCTCCCCCAGGTCCGCTCTCCCGCTCAGCTCGGTTTCCGCCCTGTACTGCCGACGCCGGGAGTGTACCCACCATCGCACGTCGTTGGTTGAGTCACTCCTGAGTGGAATGTTACACAACCTCACTCACTATCAATCGTTGAGATATAATAAAGCTTGGGCAATATTCGCCAGTGAGAGACTAAAACCGGCGATTAGACTCTGTAGACGCATTTTTGCGGCGTGGTCACTCACGGATTTATGCCCTCGCGTGGTTCCTGTGTCGGGGAACGCTGTTTCGAGTAAACTGTTTCGTGCGGTACGCACGGGCGGAGGTACATATATTCATTCCTCTCTCTTGATCACTGGTTGGCAAAGTGTGACGGATCAGCGTGCGTGAAATTAACGTACATACGACCCTTAATCCACATAGTGATAGAATCCTTACTTGTTGTGGTTCGGTGGCTCCGACGCCTGGGGGTCCGGATCGTTGCACCCCTTCGCGCCGATCCGGAGAAGTCCGGCTTCCGCCTGTCGAGTCCGGAGACGAGTACGACGACGCTCGACGGCGACGTGGGCTGGGGGTCGCGGCCGCCAGCGCTCTTGCGGTGTGATCGCTGTGGTAGCGACATCTATCAGCGCCATCCGCACGACGATATCGACTGTCCTCGATGCGTCGCGGAGTACGATTACGACCAGTTCCCGGACCTCGAACTTCAGCACTTTCTCTGCTCGGTCTGTGGCTCGGAGATGGAACACGGCCACCGGCACCCGAACACGATCGAGGTTCCCGAGTGGGCGACGTGCCACGAATGTCGGTACCACTGGGAGTTCAGACACGACTACTGATCTTATGGGACGTGGATCCGTGACAATCTACGGTATCCCGGGTGTTGAGATAGTTATGTTCGACTGTATTGGGCTGCTGTCTTGGATGGACGACAGTATTATACGTGTTCACACCGCGCACACGACGTATGCCAAACTATCTTGCGACGGCCGCCGCTCTCTTCGTGGTCGTCCTCTTCGCGGTCGCCGTCCTCGCGATGACTGTGGGCAACTACGCTGCTGCCGGCGTGCTGTTTTTCAGTGCCAGCATCGTCATTTACTTCCGAGAAAAACGGTTGGTCGGAGAGTAGTCCCCGCGTTCACCTGCTCGATTCGTTTTCTACTGTCGCGGTCGGCCTGCACGTCTACAGCTCTTCCATCGCCATCCGCTGGGTGATCACCGGCACCGTCGCGGTCCGCACCACTCTGTCGGTCGTGCCACCGAGAAGCGACCCGATCGTGCCGCGGTACGCCGAGCCCATCACGATCGCGCCCATCCCCTCGTCTTCGGCGTAGTCGACGATCTCCTCGCTCGGCGACCCGGTCCGCATCGCCGTCGTGCACTTGACACCGTGCTCGGCGGCGATGTCCTCGATCTCGCCGAGGACCTCCTCGCCGTACTTCCGGTAATCTTCCCGCATCTGCTCTTCGTCGTCCCGCAGCGCCAGCGCTCGCGGTGCGCCGGGCAGGTCGATGACGTAGAGAGTAGTGACCTCCGCATCGAGTGCGGCTGCCAGTTCGATCCCGTGAATTGCGCCTTTCTTCGCCTCGTCGCTCCCGTCGTACGGTATCAGTATGTGCTCGTACATTGCGCCGAACCACTCTGACCGACACGACCCGTTTACAAATAACTTTCCGCGCTATCGACGGCCTCACGGGCTCGAAACGCCCACGATCTGCGGAACTATATACCTATGCGGACCGACGTGAAGTCGCTCTCTCTCGTTCGGTGATACAAACTGTTCGTAAGGCGTCGCGAGGAGTGAGGTGACGACCGATTCTCAGTCGGCCTGTCCGGCCGCCCCCGACGCGGCGGTCGTCTCGACGCCCGGCCCGTTCTCGATGGCTTCGACCAGTAGCTCTGCGACGTCGACGATCTCGATGTCGTCCTCGTAGCCGCCGGTCTTGCGCCCGTCCTCGTACATCGTCATACACATCGGACACGCGACGACGAACTTCTCGACGTCGCTGCCGGCGTCGGTGTCTTCGAGGGCTTCGCGCATCCGCTCTTCGCTCGGTTTGGACTCTTCGTCGATGTCCATCCAGAGGCCGCCGCCACCGCCCCCACAACAGAAGGAGTTGCTGCGGTTGCGGGGCATCTCCGCGAGGGTCGCGCCCGTCGCCCGGATCAGTTCGCGCGGCGCCTCGTACTCGTCGTTGTAGCGGCCGAGATGGCACGGATCGTGGTAGGTGACCGTGTAGTCGAGTTCGTTGCCACGGAGACCGAGTTCGCCCGCTTCGACCAACTCTTCGACGGCTTGCGTCCAGTGCAACACGTCGACGTCGCCGTCCGCGTTCCACTCGCCGTCGAACTCGAAGCTCATTATGGGGTCGTCGGCGAAGTTCTCGTACTCCACCTCCGGGTACTCGTTCTTGAACGTGTTGTACGAGTGTGGGTCCGTACAGATGATCTTCTCTGGATCGACCTCGTCGAATGTCTCGACGTGATGACCCGCCAGGTCGACGTAGAGGAACTCCTCGCCGAGTCGGCGAATGTCGTTGCCGTCGTATTTCTCGTCCTCGAAGAGGATCCCGTACTCGACGTCGGCGTGTTCGAGGATCTTCGCGAGCGAGCGCGCGACCTTCTTGTTCCGCTCGTCGTAACTCGGGTAGTCGCCGACGTACCAGAGGTACTCGACGTCCTCTTCGCGGGCGTCTGTGAGGTCGAACTCCAGGTCGTCAGCCCACGCGGCGCGCTCGTCCGGCGGGTCGCCGAAGGTGTTGCCCATCCCCATGATGTTGTCGAAGGTGTCCTGGACGTTCGAGTCGACGTCGCCCTGGTCGGTGAGCTGTCGGTTCATCCGCGTGAACGACTTGAGGTGCTCGATGTCGACCGGGCAGGCGTCCATACAAGCCATACAGGACATACACGACTCCATCGTCTCGGAGGCGACGACGCTCTCGCCGCCGTCGGCGATGATGTCGACGGGCTCTGTCTCCCCGGCGTCGAGATCCTCCCGATAGCTCTTGAGATCGAGGATGACGTCCCGCGGATCGAGCGGGCGTCCGGACGCCTTGGCCGGACAGACGGACGAACAGCGGCCACACTTCGTACAGGCGTCCTGGTCGAGTAGTTCCTTCCAGGAGAAGTCGTTGATCTCCTCGGCGCCGGTGTCGGCGTCGAGGTCGGCCGGGACACCGGGCAGACGCTTGCCGGCCTTCTCGTCGCGCGCGACGATATTTGCGTACGACGAGAGCATATGGAACGGCTTGCCGTACGGAATGGCGGCGACGAATGCGAGCGCGAGCAGGGCGTGCGACCACCAGATCGCCGGGTAGATGGCCTGCGCCATCGACTCGCTAACGCCCGCGATCACCAGCACGTCCGCGACGAACCATCCGACGAAGCTCACGGTCTCGAAGGCGGGAAAGCCCGTCCCGAGGATCCGCACGCCCTCGGCGACGTAGCCACCGACGCCGAGCAGGAACAGCGCCCAGATGAAGAAGTCGTCTTCCAGACTGGTGTGTTTCCCCCAGAGACGCGCCTTCCGACCGGCGTAGCGCCGGTACAGCGCGACGCCGACGCCGACGACGAACAGCAGTCCCATCGCGTCCATCACCAGCGAGTACGCGAGATAGAAGTCGCCGACGAAGAAGGACTGCTCGGTGCCGAGCATCCCCGTGACGTTCCGGTAGATGTCCATATCGATGGCGAGGATCGTGGTCCCGATGAGGAGCGTGAGAAAGCCCCACATAATGAACGCGTGCATCAGGCCGCCCCTCGTGTCCCGGTCGAAGAGCTTCCGGTTCGAGAGGACGATCCGCGCGGCGGTAACTATGCGACTCGGCAGCGCGTCGAGTCTGTCGAACCAGTCCTCTTGTCCGGACGTGTAGCGCACGAAGTTCTGGTAGACACCGTACGCGAACACAACAATCGTCACCGCGGCGAGCAGGTAGAACACTATCTCGCCGAGGTGACTGATACCCCAGAGCGTGGGCCTGGTTACAGTTCCTTCGGCAACCATCACGGTTGTTGATTCTCGAATCCGCTCATAAAACTTGGTGCGCGGCAGTTTTTCGGCCCATCTCGGTCCATCAACGGCGCAGATCGTGGTAAATCGTATTAGACAGTTGATCTGTTGTGGTTGAGAAGTGATATGAGAGAAACCGGTGACGACTGCGCGCAATCAGGATCGTTCGGACGATCGCGCGACACTGCACCCGACGATGTGGGCACCAAGTATTATACTTCCGTCCTCCCACTCGGTGCATACGATGAACGTGCCTGCTCGCTTCGATCACCCGGCGTGGACCGCCGGTGTCGCGACCGTCGTCAGCTATGGCCTCGGCCTGTTCGGCTTGTTCGTGCTGCTGTTCGTCCTTCCCTTCCTGCTTTTCCTGCTCGTGTGAGCGCGACGAACGGCGACCGGCCGCCGCGCTAAAATCGTCCCAACGCTCGTTCTACCTGCGCGCTCCTTCTGCGAGCGATATAAAAGGAGGTTCAATAATCAAGATGTAGTTAATTATCGTTGGATATGGAAACGTGTAGGTGTATGGGGCAGTGTACCACTGGAGGGCGTACGCGCGAGACACGTTACCACAGTGGGCGAAGTAACCGACCCAGAAATCGAATACGATGAGCACGAACGACTTCCCATCGAACGCAGGTACAGTAATTATCGGAGCTGGCATCGTCGGCAGCTCTCTTGCAGGAGAACTCGCGGAACGCGGCCGCGACGACATCCTCTTGATCGATAAAGGACCGCTCTCGGATCCTGGCGGATCGACCGGCCACGCCTCGAACTTCATCTTCCCGGTCGAACACAGCAAGGATATGACGCAGTTGACCTCCGACAGCCGAGATATCTACCGAGAGTTCGACACCTTCACGAACTCCGGCGGGATCGAGGTCGCCCGGACCGAAGAGCGAATGGCGGAACTCAAGCGCCGCGTCGTCTCCGCGAAATCCTTCGGCGAGGAAGCCGAACTCCTCACTCCCGAGGAGGTCGAAGAACTCGTTCCCTACGTCAACACGGACATCATCAAAGGCGGCTTCTACAGCAAGGGCGCAGGCACGTGTGACCCGCTCCGCGCGGGCGAACTCTATCGCCAGCAAGCGAAGGACAAAGACGCACTCAGCACCGCGGCGAACACCGAAGTCACCGACCTCCACGTCGAAGACGGAGAAATCCAGGCTGTCGAGACTGACAAAGGCACCGTGCAGGCCGACGAGGTCATCATCGCCGCGGGCCTCTGGAGCCCGAAGATTGCCGATATGGCCGGTGTCGACATCCCGCTGTCACCGGCCGTCCACCAGATGGTCTCCGTCGGGCCGATCGATCGCTTCGAGGACGGCGAGGGCGAGATCAACTACCCCGTCATCCGGGATATGGACACCCAGATGTACGAGCGCCAGCACGGCAACGATATGGAGGTCGGGTCCTACGAGCACCGACCCATCCTCTGGGACGTCGACGACGTCCCCTCGATCGAGGAATCGCCACTGTCGCCGACGCAGCCACCGCTCACCGAGGACGCCTTCGAGGACTCGATGCAGCACGCGCTGGAAATCATCCCCGACGTCCTCGACGACCCCGACGCCGGAATCCGTCACTCCATCGACGGTCTGCTGTCGGTCACGCCCGACGGCCACCCGCTTCTTGGCCCGATCCCCGAGGTCGACGGCCTCTGGTCCTGTGCCGCGATCTGGATCAAGGAAGCGCCGGCCATCGCACGCGAGGTCTCGAAGTGGATGACCAAGGGCCACCCCGACATCGACATCGTCGCCCACGACCACGTCGCCCGCTTCGACGAGTACGGTGAGACCGAGGAGTTCGTCAAGAGCCGCGGCTACGAGGGCTACCAGAAGATCTACGGCATCGTCCACCCGCGCGAGCAGTGGCAGTCGGTCCGGCCGCTCCGGACGAGCGCGTTCTACCACCGTCAGCAGGAACTCGACGCCGAGTTCTTCGAGGCCGGCGGCTGGGAACGGCCGCGGTGGTTCGAATCGAACGCTGACCTCGTCGAGAAGTACGAAGACGAGATCGAAGGCCTCCGAAGACCGAACGAGTGGGACAACCGCTGGTGGTCCGAGATTATGCTCGGCGAGCACCTGCACCTGCGCGACAACGTGGGGATGATCGGCGACACCGGCTTCGGCATCTTCGACATCATCGGCAGCGACGCCGAGGAGAATATGGAGCGGATCTGCGTCGCGCCGATGGATCTCGACGTCGACAGCTCTGTGTACACCGCAGTCCTCGCGCCGAACGGCGGCTTCGTCTCGGACCTGACGGTCGCACGCCTCGGCAAGAATCACTACCGCGTCATCACCGGCGGCGCTCACGCCGGCCAGGACAAGACGTGGTTCAGTGACCACCTCGAAGGCGACAGCGAACTCATCGGCCGCTCCTCGGAACTCTGTACGCTGGGCGTGTGGGGTCCGGACGCCGAGGAACTGATGAACTCGATCTCCGAGGAGGAGATGACCGCCGACAGCTTCGACTTCGCCGAGATGAAAGACGTCACTATCGGCGCGGTCGACGCCAAGGCGTTCCGCATCTCCTACGTCGGCGAGTTCGGGTGGGAGATCTACGCCCCGATGGACCAGGGCCAGCGGCTCTGGGACACCATCTACGAGGCCGGCCAGGAGTACGACATCCGCCCCGTCGGGACGGGTGTCTACGGCGAGACCGGCCGGATGGAGAAGAGCTACCGCCTGATGGGCGCCGAACTCGAAATCGACTACACGCCGGCAGAAGCGGGCCTGACGCTCCACGGCGTCAAGGACGCCGACTTCATCGGCAAAGAGGCCTACGCCGAGGGCATCGAAGAGGAGAACAGCGCGACGCTGTGTACCCTCTCGGTCACGGATCACGCTCCCGACGGCGGCGAGCGGCGGTTTATGACGGGCGGTGAGCCGGTCCTCGACCAAGACGGAAACGTCCTCATCGACGACGAGGGCCGTCGCTCGTACGTCACCTCGGCCGGTACCGGCCCCTCGGTCGGCAAGCACCTCCTGATGGCCTACCTGCCGCAGGAGTACGCCACCGAGGGCGAGGAACTGCAGGTCGAGTACTTCGGCCAGCAGTACCCGGTCGAAGTCGAGGTCGCCGGCAACGGCGGCGTCTTCGACCCGAACAACGATCGGCTGTTCCGCAACGAATACTGATTATGGAAGTACTCACCGCAATCAAGCGCGTTCCGGAAACGGGCGCGAAGATCGTACTGACGGAGGACAAACTGGACATCGACACCAGTTCGCTGGGCTTCACCTTCAGCCCGCACGAGGAGTGTGCGGTCGAGGAGGGCGTCCAGTTGGTCGAAGAGCACGGCGGCAACGTGACCGTGCTCACGCTCGGTGAGGAAGACGCGACCGAGCAACTCCGCTCGGCCATCGCGATGGGTGCCGACGACGGCATCCTGCTGGAAAGCGACGAGGATCGCGGGCCCGCCGGGACGGCGAAGGCGATCGCCGATGCGGCCAGCGACGCCGACTTCGACCTCCTGCTGTTCGGTAACGAGTCCGCCGACACGGCGAACCACCAGGTGGGCGTCCGCGTCGCCGAGCAACTGGGTCTGCCCTGCGTCACTGGTATCAAAGACCTCGACGTCACGGACGACACGGTGACTGCGCAGCGCGAGATCCCCGGCGGCTCCGAGGTCTACGAGGTCGACCTCCCCGCCGTCGTCACGGTCAAGGAAGGCCTGAACGAACCGCGCTACCCGTCGATGCGCGCGAAGATGCAGGCCCGGAAGGCGTCCGTCGAACACGACGAACCCGCAGCGTACGACGAGGGGCTCGAACTCATCGAACTCGAAGTGCCCGAGTCCGACGACAGTCCCGCCGAGGTCCTCGGCGAGAGCCCCGACGCGGCCGACGACGCCGTCGACGTGCTCGAAGACTTGGAGGTGCTCTGACGATGGTACTCGTACTCGTCGAACACGACAACGGCGAAGTCGACGACACCTCTCTGGAGACGCTGACGCTCGCCCGCGACGTCGCAGAACAGGCCGGCGAATCGCTCGAAGCCATCGCGTTCGGTCCCGAAGCCGACGGCATCGCCGAGACGGTCGGCGCGTACGGCGCCGCGGTGCTCAACACCGTCGACCACGCGGATCTCGACGACTACGCGCCGGAGGCATACGGCCGCGCGGTCGTCCAATGCGCCGAGGAGACGGGCACCGAAGCGATCATCGCGCCTGGGACGGATCGCGGCGCGGAGACACTCTCGCACGCCGCCTCGAAACTCGACGTGACGATGGCTGCCGAAGTCACGGACGTCGAGGTCGGCGACGACTACGAGCTCACCCGGCAGCGCTGGGGGGGCACGCTCATCGAGCACGCCCGACTCTCCGCCGATACGAACCTGCTCACGGTCGCGCCCAACGAGATCTCCGCCAGCGAGAGCGGCGGCGACGCGGCGGACGTGAGCGCGTTCACGCCGGAACTCGACGACGGCGACCTCCGCGTCCAACTCACGCGCGTCGAAGAATCGGACATCGAGGGGGTCCCGCTCGCGGAGGCCCGCGTCGTGGTCGGCGGCGGTCGCGGCACCGATGGCGACTTCTCCGAACTGGAAGACCTGGTCGAGAAGATTCCCAACGCAGCGCTCGGATCTTCGCGGGCGGCCGTCAACGAGGGTTGGCGCCCCCACGACGACCAGATCGGCCAGACGGGGAACAAGATCGCGCCCGAGATCTACATCGCGGCCGGCATCAGTGGCGCCGTCCAGCACATGGTCGGCTGTAAGGGCGCCGAGAACATTCTCGCGATCAACACCGACCCCGAGGCGGCCATCATCCAGAAGGCCGACTGGGCCGTCGTCGCCGACCTCCACGAGGTCGCCCCGGCGATGAGCGAGGAACTGGAGAGCCGCGGGCACGCCGACTGACGCCGCGCTCTCTTCCCGTTCGCTCAGGCTCTGACTCCTGAGATATAATCTCTTTGGCCGACTCGACGGTTAGACATAGCATATACGGACAACCCAACAATAATTTGGCCACAAACTGTTTGTATGCCAATTATTTATTTACGCTCTCCCCTCCTGGTGGACTTCGTATGTCACCGATGTCCATCGACAGCCTACGAATCGGCGTGCTGCAAGCGACACAGGCGGACGCGTTCTCACAGATCCAAAGTGACGTCCTGTTGAGTTCGTCGCTGTGGATGAACGTTGCGCTGGCCGGACTCTCCATCCTGTTGTTCGTGTATATGGGACGGAACGTCTCGAACAGTCGAGCGCGGCTCATCTGGGGTGCGACCCTGATGATCCCGCTCGTGTCGCTATCGAGTTACCTTGGACTCCTCTCTGGGCTCACTGTCGGTTTCATCGAGATGCCGGCCGGGCACGCGCTGGCCGGTGAGGAGGTAATGAGCCAGTGGGGGCGTTATCTCACGTGGGCGCTCTCGACGCCGATGATCCTCCTCGCGCTCGGTCTGCTCGCCGACGTCGACAGGGGGAGTCTGTTCACGGTCGTCGCCGCCGACATTGCGATGTGCGTGACGGGGCTGGCCGCGGCGCTCGTCACCTCCTCGTACCTGTTCCGGTGGCTGTTCTACCTCGTCAGTTGCGCGTTCTTCGTTGTGGTTCTCTACGCGCTGTTAGTCGAGTGGCCCGCCGACGCCGCAGCGGCGGGGACGGACGAGATTTTCGGCACGCTCCGGGTGCTGACAGTCGTGCTGTGGCTCGGCTACCCGATTATCTGGGCCGTCGGCGTCGAAGGGTTCGCGCTCGTCCAGTCGGTCGGCCTGACCTCCTGGGGCTACTCGGCGCTCGACATCCTCGCGAAGTACGTCTTCGCGTTCCTGCTCCTGCGCTGGGTCGCCGCGAACGAGGGGACGGTGGGCGCCTCCGCAGGCGCAACGAGCGGCGCGGCGCTCGGTGACGACTGATAGGCATTATCGGACGTCCGCATCATTTCTCTCCATCTCGTTCGGCGAGAGTCGATGAACAGGTACGATAACCGCTATGAGACCCCGCTTCAGTCCCTTATGCGGTCGCGCGGGTCACGTCATCGACGCTGTACTCCTCGGCTTCGATCGCGTCGACGATCGATGCGGCGTGCTCCGCACCGCTCGTTTCCACGGTGAACACGAGGTACGCCTCGCCGACTTCTAGGTCCTCGACGGAACGGTCGTGTCGCACGTCGTGGATGTTCGCGCCCTGGTCGGCGATGATCCCGGAGAGGTCCTCCATCTTTCCGGGGCGGTCGTCGATCCTGACCCGGAGGCGGATGCGCTGCTTCCGCTGGGTCAGCGCGTGGACGAGAACGGTCTGGAGCTGCGTCATGTCGAGATTGCCACCGCAGAGCAGCGGCATCACCGTCTCGTCGGTGACGTCGAGGTCGTCACTCAGCAGCGCGGCGACGGAGGCTGCGCCCGCGCCCTCGACGACCTGCTTCGCCCGCTCCATCAGGAACAAGATCGCCTGGGCGATTTCGGTGTCGGTGACGGTCACGACCTCGTCGACGTTCTCCTGGATGATCCGCAGCGTCGTCTCGGAGATGCCGCCGGTCGCGATGCCGTCGGCGATGGTGTCCACCTCGTCTAGGGTGACCGGGATGCCCTTGTCGAGGCTCTCGTGGACCGTCTCCGCGCCGGTCGCCTGCACGCCGACCACCCGCGTCTCCGGCGAGAGATGCTTCATCGCAGTCGAGACGCCGCTGATCAGTCCGCCGCCGCCGATCGGAACGATGACGGTGTCGACGTCCGGGCAGTCGTGGTACATCTCGGTCCCGAGCGTGCCCTGTCCGGCGATGATGTCGGTGTCGTCGTAGGCGTGGACGAACTCCGCGTCGCTGTCCTCGACGGCGGCTTGGGCGTGCGCCATCGTCTCTTGGAAGTCTTTGCCCACCAACTCGACGGTCGCGCCGTAGCTCCGCGTCGCGTCGACCTTCGCCTGCGGCGCGTCGACCGGCATATAGATCGTCGAATCCGCGCCGCACTTCGTCGCCGCGAGCGCGACGCCCTGGGCGTGGTTGCCGGCGCTGGCGGCGATGAACTCGGTGACGCCGTTGGCGACGTCCTGGCTGATCTTGTTGTATGCGCCGCGGGTCTTGAACGACCCCGTCCACTGGAGATGCTCCATCTTCAGGTGCACCTCCGCGTCGACGAGGTTGCCGAGCGACGTGCTCACTTCGACCGGCGTCTGCTTGACGACAGTGTCGTCGTCGAGGCGCTCACGCGCTCGTTCAATGTCCACGTATTGCACGGGCAGTTCTTCGGGTTCTGACTCGGAGTTCGTCTCTGTCTCAGTCATCGTCTGTTTTGGATCGGTGGTTCGCTCCCGCGCGGCCATCCTGGCCGCTTCGGGAGGTGTGTTCGCTCGTTTCTCGCTTCTTATCTGATGATCTTGTCCCGACCGGCGTCGAACAGCGGTTCGTCCCGGACGGTCGCGTCGTACACCTCGCCTTCGCACTCCACTTGGACGGCGGTGCCGGCGTCGGTGTACTCCGTCGGGAGGTACGTGTACGCGATCGACTCGCCGATGGTGTAGCCGACGTCGGCCGCCTGCACGTAGCCGACGGCCTCGCCGTCGACGAGGACCGGCCGACCGCTCAGTAGGATGTCCGTCGAGTCGTCGAGCGTGATCGGCGTGATCTCGTTGTCGATGCCCTCGGCCTTCGCGGCTTCGAGCGCTTCCTTGCCGACGAAGTCGGTGTCGAGGTCGACGGCGAACGAGAGGCCGGCCTCGTAGGGGTTCGCGTCGGTGTCGATGTCGGTTCCCCAGAGTCGATAGCCCTTCTCTAAGCGCATCGATTCGAGCGCGCCGCCGCCCATCGGCCGCACGTCGAGGTCCCGGCCGGCCTCCCAGAGGGTCTGCCAAAGGCGCTGGCCGTACTCGGTGGGCGCCCACAGCTCCCAGCCGAGTTCGCCCACGTAGGAGACGCGCAGCGCGATCACGGGCACCTCGCCGACGTAGATCTGCTTCGCGCTGAAGTACGGGAAGCCGCTGTTGGAGACGTCGGCGTCGGTGACGCGCTGGAGCAGGAGCCGGGATTTCGGTCCCCACAGCCCGATCGTGCTCTTCGCGCCCTCCTCGATGTTCACCGAGACCGTTTCGGGGGCGCGCTCTTTCAGCCAGCCGCCGTGGATGCCCGGCGAGTTGCCGCCGCCGGTGGTGACCATATACCGATCGTCGTCGAGGCCGACGACCGTCACGTCCGCGAGGATGCCGCCGCCCTCGTTCAACAGCAGCGAATACCGCACGTCGCCGACGTCGACGTCGACGTCGTTGCTACACATCCGCTGGAGGAAGTCGCCCGCGTCCGCGCCCTCGACGACGATGCTGCTGAAGGAAGTCATATCGAACATCGACACCGCATCGCGGGTGTGGAGGTGCTCGGCCCCTTCGATCTTCGAGCGGTTGATGCCCTGCCAGCCGTCCTGGTCGGGGAGCTGCTCTTCGTACTCCTCGACGAGGTCGGCGTTGTGCTCGTACCACTGCGCGGACTCCCAGCCGCCGGACTGGTAGAACTCCGCGCCCAGCTCCTTCTGCTGGTGATAGAACGGACCCGTCCGCAGCGGACGGTGCTCCTCGGGCTGCCAGCGCGGCTCGACGATGCTGTAGACCTGCTCGTAGCGCTTTGCGCCCTTGTCGACGAAGTAGTCTTTCTCGCCGGCGTGTGGCTCGAAGCGCCGGACGTGGACGCCGCCGGTGTCGACTGGCCCGGAGGGGAGGCGTGGAACGCCGTTCTCCATCCACTCGGCGACGATCCGCCCGTAGCCGCCGGAGTGCGTCCACCAGATCGCGAGCGCGCTCCAGAGGCCGTCGACGCTCGCCGTCGGCCCGACCGCGGGCATCCCGTCGGGCGTGAACACGAAGATGCCGTTCTCGGTCATCTTGTACTCCTTGTCGGCCGTCGCCGGCAGCAGTTCGTCGAAGGCCTGCTTCGGAGACTTCTCGCGGTCGGGGTGCGTCGGCTTCTCCCAGTGCTCCATCGTGAAGCCGCGGACCGAGGACTGCTGGTCCTCCGTGTTCTTCCCCATCGCGTCGGGGTCGACCGAGAGTGCTTCGTGGTTATACGACCCCATCCCGATCGAGGTGCCGTGCGTTCGGAAGTACAGCGAGTTGTCCTGGTCGCGACCCACGGGTCGGTGTGGGGCCTCGCTCATATACTCCTGAATGTCGCGGTTCCCGGGCACGTCGAGCCCCTCGGTGTTCTTGCCGACGCCCGAGTCGACACCGCCGAGTTCTTCCATCTCCTCGGTGACGACGTACTGGTGTTCGACCGGCGCGATCGGGATGTCGAGGCCAGCCATCTGCGCCGTCTGATAGCCCCAGTTGTTCGTCGCCATCACGCAGCGCTCGCATTCGATCGTGCCGCGATCGGTCTCGACCGCACTGACCTCGCCGCCTGAGACGTCGAGATCCGTCACTTCGGTGTTGCCGTAGAAGTCCGCGTCGGAGTGCTCCATATACCACTGTAGCGCCGAGATACCGTCGACTCGGCCGTCGGTCGGTGAGTAGTAGCCGCCGAGAATCTCGTCTTCGTTTACGAGCGGGAAGTGTTCTGTGACCTCCTCGGGCGTGAGCAGTTCCGGCTCGGGGAGACCGTAGGAGGTCGCCCACTCGACGCGGCGCTGCAGGAAGTCCATCCGCTCTTCGCTGCGGGCGAGTTCGATGCCGCCGACTTCGTTGTAGACGCCGGCGTCAGAGAGGAGCCGGCTCGTGTAGTACGCCGCTTTCGTCTGGATCTTCGAGGGCGATGTCTGGAACATGATCCCCGGCGCGTGCACCGACGACCCGCCGGTGACGGGCAGCGGTCCCTGATCGACGACGACGACATCTTCGGCACCCAACTCGCTCAAATGATAGGCGACACTGCAGCCGACCGCCCCAGCCCCGATCACGACGGTCTCTGCGTTCGATGGAAACTCTGTGCTCATAGTTCTCGTCCGAGGGTGACTCTGTCACGATTATAAAGACAACGGTGGCTCAGATTCCGAACTTGGCGAAAGACGACGGAGAACGGCTCAATACACCGATTACGGGTGCCTTGGATTCGATACTCGACCAGAAACTAGCGCGTGGGCGCGAACCACAGCGTGACAGTCCACCGATAGAACGGGCCTGCCCGGTCCGCGCCGGTGCGTGCACTGCTCAGATTCGAGATCGTTTGACGTCACTATCATCAATTATCAAACGGCCAATAGTAATATATGATATATCTGATTAGGGTCCGGCATGACGCTCACTTCGCCGCCGGGCGTTCTCCTCGACTACACTCGGGACAAGGTCGTCCTCTTGGACGCCGAGGGGGACTACACGTACGTGAATGCGGCGGCGAAGCACATTCTCGGATTCGACCCGACTGAACTCGTCGGGACGAACGCGTTCGAGTACGTGCATTCAGAGGACATCAGGCACGTCCGGACCGCGTTCGAACAGACCATCACGGCCGACTCCTTCACCGAAACCGCCGTCCGCTACCGTCACCGTACGGATGACGGTGCGTACGTCTGGCTGGCGAGTCGGATGTCGAACGTCACCGATCAGGCTATCGATGGCTACGTCGTGAGTTCGCGGGACATCTCCGATCGCGTCGCGGCCGAGCGCGAGCGGTGGGAAATCACGGAACGGTTCCACGAACTCGCCTCGGCGACCGACGACGTTCTCTGGATGTTCGACCAGGGGTGGATGGAAGTACTGTTCGTCAACCCTGCGTTTGAGGACGTCTACGGGCTGTCGCTGGAGACACTACGGGACGATCCACAAAAATTCCTAGACGCCGTCCATCCTGACGACGTCCCAGCGGTCAGGTCCGGGATGGCACGGCTCTCTGCGGGAACACCTGTTGATATGGAGTACCGGGTCAATCCCAACGAGGACTACCGGCGCTGGGTTTGGGTGCAAGCCCAACCCATCGTGCGTGACGGCGAGACCGTTCGCATCGTCGGCTTCACGCGGGACATCTCCGACCGCCGTCGCCGCGAACGGCAGCTCGTCGTGATGGACAATCTGCTTCGCCACAACCTTCGAAACGACCTCAACATCATCTCAGGGACGGCTGAACTGATCGAGGAGGAAGTACCGGAGGCGTCCGATCGCACGGCCGTCATCAGGCGGACGAGCGAGGCGCTCCTCGCGAGCGTCGAAAAGGAGCGCGACGTCATCGAGCTCCTGACGGGCGATCCGTCCAGAGAGCGGTTCGACTTGACGGCTGCGATCGAACGGAGTCTCGACACCGTCCACGAGGAACTCCCGGCGGCAACGATCGAAACGTCGCTTCCGGAGACTGCGACTGTATTCGCCCTCCGAGAACTCCAAATTGCGATCACTGAACTGCTCGAAAACGCGATTCGACACACCGAAAGTGACCCGCCGACGGTGGAACTCTCAGCCCGAACGACGGAAGACATCGTCGAGGTCGCCTGTGCTGACGGTGGCCCCCCGATCCCCGAAATCGAGGCGGCTGTCCTGCGGGGCGACCACCGGATGACTCGGGTGTATCACAGCAGCGGGCTCGGGTTCTGGCTGGTCTACTGGGCCGTCGAACTCTCCGACGGACACATTACCGTCGAACGCTCTCCCGCCGAGGGAAACCGCATCACGTTGTCGATTCCGCGACCACAGCGGTAGTTCGAGCGCGACTGGACGGATACGCCCAGCCGAAGAGGCTTGCGGCCGACCTGATTCGAAAGCGCCGCCGTGTGCCGCCTTACAGCAGCGGTTCCTCGCGGACCGTCGCCTCGTAGCGGTCGCCCTCGTAGAGGATCTCGACGTCCGTTCCGGGTTCGGCGTACTCCGGTGGGAGGTACGTGTAGGCGACGCACGCGCCGACGGCGTAGCCGTACTCGGCGCTGTGGACGTATCCGAGCGTCTCGTCCTCACCGGGCGCGAACACCGGTCGATGCGGCAGGATCGTCTCGTCCTCGTCGTCGAGCGTCAGGCAGGCTACCTCGTGGTCGATGTTCTCGCCTTCGGCGGCCGCAGCGACGGCCTCCTTCCCGATGAAGTCGGTGTCGAGGTCGACCGCCCAGCCGAGACCTGCCTCGTAGGGGTTGTGTTCGGTGTGCAGATCGTGACCCCACAGGCGGAAGCCCTTCTCGATGCGGAGCGCGTCGAGCGCGCCGTTGCCGTACGGCCGGATCCCGTACTCTTCGCCGGCGTCGAGCAGGATCTCCCAGAGCCGTTCGCCGTACTCCGAGGGCGTGTAGAACTCCCAGCCGAGTTCGCCGGCGTAGGAGACGCGCAGCGCCGTCACGGGCACGTTCTTCACGTAGAACTCTTGGCTGGTGAAGAACGGGAAGGCGTCGTCGGAGAGGTCGACGTCGGTGACCTCCGAGAGCACCTTCCGGGCGTTCGGCCCGGTACAGACCATCGCCGCGTAACTGGAGGTGACGTCGTTGACGACGACGTTCTCGGGCGACTGCTCGCGGACCCACGCGACGTGGTTGTTCCCGACCTCACGGCCGGTCGTCAAGAGGAGATAGCGGTCCTCGTCGGTCCGCGTGACCGTGATGTCGGCGCGGACGCCGCCCGCCTCGTTACACATCAGCGTGTACTTCACGTCGCCGACGTCGATGTCCATATCGTTCGTACAGAGGTACTGGACGAACTCGCCGGCGTCCTCGCCGACGACCTCCATCTTGTTGAAGGAGGTCATATCGTGGAGGCCGACGTTCTCGCGGACGTTCAGGGCTTCCGCACCCTCGATCGGCGACCAGTACTTGCCGGTCCACTCGTCGCGCTCGGGGATCTGCTCGCCGTACTCCGCCAGCATATCGGCGTTCGAGCCGAACCACTGTGGCTCTTCCCAGCCGGCTTCGGCCCACAGTTCGGCGTCGCGCTCCTTATGGGAGTGGTACATCGGCGTCCGCCGGATGTCCCGCTGGTTCTCGGTCCACACCCACTTGGGGTGCATAATGTTGTAGACGATGCGGTACTCCTCGCCGCCGATGTCGCGGGTGAAGTCCCAACTGCCCTCGTGCTCGTCGAAGCGGTTGACGTCGCAGTGTGCCAGATCCATTGGCTCGCCGTCGAGTCGGGGCACGTCGTTCTCCATCCACTCTGCGAGCGCCTTGGCCGCGCCGCCGGCGTGCGTGACCCAGATCGCCGTCGCGCTCCAGAGCCCGTCGTACTTCTCGACGGGGCCGAGAATCGGGAGCCCGTTCGGCGACTCCGAGAACATCCCGTTGTACTTGAACTCCAGTTCCTTGCCCTCGGTGGCTGGCAGCAGTTCGTCGCTGGCCTGTCGCGGCGCTTTGTCCGGGCGGTCCGGGTGCGTCGCGTTGTTCATATGGTAGTCGGTGAACTCGTGGACCGAGCCCTGCTCGCCGTCGGGGTCGTTGCCGCCGAGTTCCTGCGGGTCCGGCACGATCGACTCGTGGTTGTACGAGCCGATCCCGTAGGCGTCGCCGTGGTTCCGGAAGTACATCGCGTTGTCCTGATCGCGCAGAATCGGCCGGTCCGGCCCCACAAGGAGCCGCTTCGCCTTCTCGCCGGAGACGTTCTCGTAGTTCTCGAACAGCGGGTGGTCGGTGATGTCGACCGCGCTATCGGCGAGTTCCTCAAGCGACTCAGTCACCGTGTACTGGTGTTCGACCGGCGCGACGGGGAGGTGGACGCCGAGCTTCTCGCCGAGCTGTCGCGCCCAGATGTTGGTCGCGATGACGACCTCATCGCACTCGATCGTCCCATTCTCGGTGACGACGGCCTGCACCTCGCCGTCTGCTGTGTCGATATCCTCGGTCCGCGTGTGGGGGACGAACTGCGCGCCACGGTCTATCGCCTCGCGGGCGAGCGCGTCGCAGGCGACGACGCCCGACACCTGCCCGTCGGTCGGGGAGTAGTAGCCGCCGAGGATCTCGTCTTCGTTCACGAGCGGGAGGCGTTCTGTGACTTCCTCGGGCGAGAGTAACTGCGGATCGTCGATCCCCCACGCCTTCGCGTGCTCGACGCGGCGCTGCAGGAAATTCATCCGCTCTTCGGTGCGGGCGACCTCGATGCCGCCGACCTCGTTGTACGCCTGCTGGCCGTCCGCACCTTCGAGATCGGAGTAGACGCGGCGGCTGTAGTCGGCGAACTGCGAGAGCTCCTTGGGTTCGGCGGTCTGGAACATAATCCCGGGCGCGTGCGTCGAGGACCCGCCGGTGGTCGGCATCGGTCCCTGATCGACGACGACGACGTCGTCCCGGCCGAGCGCCGTCAGCTGGTACGCGAGGTTGCAGCCGACGATCCCGGCTCCGACGATGACTGTCCCGGCCTGATTCGGCACGCTGTCTGTCGAATCCATTCTCGTCCGGAGGTGACTGTGTGCCGCACATATAGGTGTCGCCCGCGTCGATTTCCGCTCTCGACACGTCGTTCGTCCGAGCGGTCCTGGCTCAACACGACTCGGATGTTACACCTTGTGGTCTACCGGCCGATACGGGCCTGCGGGTCGCGTTCGCGGACGGCGTCGAGGAGTTCACAGAGCGCTGCCGCCGACAGGTCCAGCAGTTCCTCGCCGAGGTCCGCGCTCGACTCGCGGGGGTCGCCGACGACGCCGTTCTCGGTGAACTCGTGGGAGTCGACCGCGAGGTTGACGCGGCCCTGCCAGTCGCCCCAGCGGTCGCTGCCACCGTCTGCGGCCTCTTCGAGGCGATCCTCGCGGACGGTCTCGGGGTTCGTATGCCGGAGCAGCGAGGTTTCGAGCGGCCCGGCGTGGCCCATCTCGGAGGTGTGCTCGCCGACTTCGTCGAACCACGTGAACGGGACGGCGTACGCGTCGTCGTGACGAACGATCCGGGCCGTGACCTCTCGGAGGGCTGCGATATTCCCACCGTGGCCGTTGACGACGACGACGCGGTCCCAGCCGTGGGACGCGAGGCTTCCGACGACGTCGCGGACGTACGATCGGAACGTCGACTCCGTCGTCCAGAGCGTCCCGGAAAACTCGCGGTGTTCCTCGGCGATGCCGACCGGGATCGCGGGCGCGACGACGACCGGATCGCCGTACTGCTCGGCGGCCGCGTCGGCGACGGCCTCGGCGTCAAGGGTGTCGGTGCCGAGCGGCGCGTGTGGGCCGTGTTGTTCGGTGCTGCCGACGGGGAGCAGCGCGAGATCCGTCTCGGCGTCCGCTACGTCGGTCCACGTCTCGGTCTCCAGATGCATATCCGAACGGTCGCCCAGGGCTGGGATAAACGTACGGCTCGTTCGTGTCGGCCGCGGGCCAGCCCGTCGATTTCTCGCCCCCGCCCGATCTGCCGATTTCTCGCTCCCCGCCCGACCCGCTGCTTCCTCGCCGCCGACCTACGCCGAACCCGGGATTTTTGTCCCGGCGACGTGGCCACCGCGTATGGACTACGAGCCCGTGACACACACGACGACCGACCGGCGGCTCGGTCACTTCCCCTCCGGCCGCGATATCTCCGTGACCGTTCACCGCTACAGCGGCGGCGACGGCCCGACGGTCTTCGTCCAGGCGGCCCAGCACGGCATCGAACTCAACGGCCCCGCGGCGCTCCGTCGCCTGCACAGCCGCCTCGTCGACGCCGATTTTGCGGGATCGGTCGTCGCCGTCCCGGTCGTCAACCCGATCGCGTTCGATCATCGCTCCTATCTGACGCCCGAGGCGTACGACGCGCTGAACTCGAACTTCAACCGCATCTGGCCCGGCAATGCCGACGGCAGCTTTCAAGAACGGCTGGTCGCGGGCGTCTGGCCGCTCGTCGAGGCCGCCGACGTCGCGATCGACCTCCACACCGGGACGCCCGAGATGCTCGAACACGTCCGCTTCCGGCAGTCGGACCCGATGGCCGAGACACTCGCGGAAGCGTTCGGTACCGAGTTCCTCCTCGCCGACGACGATCCGATCGACGAAGCCGACGACTTCACCGGGAAGTTCCGACTCGCCGCGGCGCGGGCCGGCGTGCCGGCGATCACCGCGGAGCTATCGAACAGTCGGACGGTCCGACGGCCGGCCGTCCAGGCGGGCGTCGACGGCGTTTGGAACGTCCTCTGCGAACTCGACGTCGTGGACGACGCTGCCGAACCAGCATCCGAACAGCGCCGCCTCCGCGACGACGCCCCGCGAGTCGTCGCCGACGACTCTGGCCTCTTCGAACTCCGAGCGGATCTCGGGGTCGGCGACGTGGTCGACGCCGGTGAAGAACTCGGTGCCGTCTTCGATCCGTCGTCGTTCGAACGGCTGGCTACGGTCACTGCGAGTGCCTCCGGCGTCATCTACTCTGTGGCGCGCGGCGGGGTCGTCGTCGCGGGCGAGCGCATCGCGAGCATCGCGACTCAGTCCTGATATTTGAATGCCCTCAGCATTCCGCACACACCGTTAACCAATCACAATGTGTTAGATGCTATCAGTGATATGGCGATGCAGCCCCACTTCTCGTTTGACGCCCTCTCGTGTGTGATCGAACAGCTCGGCTCGGAGGGCCGATCCGTTCGCCGGGCCGAAGCGGCCGCGGGGGGAGACGAGGACGAGACACTGCGCGCTACAGTCGACGTTTCGGTACCGCTCTGTGGTGCGTCGGGAGGCTCGTCGCTCGACCCCATCTCGGCCTCGACGGACGGCGACGATCTCTCCGTTTCCTTCGATCTGACGACGCTCTCAAACCCCTCTGACGACCAGTTGATGGGCGGCTGCGCCGACGATTTGACCGTCTCTACTTGTCCGACCGATGCTCGTCTCGACGACGGCGCGGTACTGGTCACGCTCGACGTCGTGATTGGATCGGACGTGACCGACGCCGCCTCCGAGCACACAGCTGCGACGGACGTGCGATCTACCACTGCCCACGCATCGACCACAAATACGGCCGTGACGACGGCCGAGACTGCTGATTCATCGCGTACAGCAGATGCGTCAGGGGCGAACGGGAGGTCCCTCTCGGAGGGACGCTCGGATCGAACGACGACCGACCGCGCGACGACGGTCTTCGGCGGTGTGCCCGCAGCAGCCGCGAGCGGGCCGAAATCCGACACGCCTCTCGCGGCGGGATCCGACCGTTCGTCGGGCGAAACCGAACAGACGACCGCGGCCGCGACCGATTCTGCGGCCGTCGATTCTGCTCTCCCGACGAACGAGGAACAGACCGCCACCGTGAGGGAAGAAGAACGCGACGCTGCCGCGAGTGATGACGGACCTGACGCCGCAGACGACGCTGCGTCGGCGCTGTCGGCCGCCCGCGACGACTCGGTCCCGCCGTACGAGGACGTCGAGTACCTGCGTTGTCTCTACGACGCCTGCGAGACGTTCGCGGAGATGAGCGAGCGCATCGAGATGGACGTCTCCGCCGAGACCGTCCGCCGGTATATGATCGAAGCCGAGGTCCACTCGCCGACGTCCTACGAGACGACGGGGTCGAACCGTTCCTCGTCGACGGCGTCGCACTCCGGCGCGACGCTGGACGCCGAATCGTCCGACGACTCGGCGCCCGACGACGACACTGCTGACGCGTCCGCATCGACTGCGGAGGCCTCGCCTTCCGGCCTGGGCTCTGACGACGGTGCGGGCGCTCCGCCTGATGCCGGGCCGTCCGTGAGCGACGGGTCCCAGAGCGACGCCGAGGCGGAATCGCTCCCGGACGACCAACTCGTCGCCGATGGTATCGGCCTCCCCGAGGAACTCACCCTGCACGACGTCGTTGACGCCGTTGTCGACGCTCGGACAGTTCACGAAGTCCAGCGCGAACTCGGCCTCGAACACGGCCGCACGCGCCAACTGCTCCGCCAGCTCAACGTTCTCGACCTGGTGCTCCGGCGCGTTTCGGACGCCCCCGAACGACGCGTCTCCTTCGACGACGTGGCCGCGCGGATCCGACAGTGCACCCCCGACACCGCGTGACTATCCTCGCGGTTGCGACTGATTGCACAGCCGGCCGCACGCTGTCGTGCGATCGAGTGCGTGAAAACGTGCAACCGTTACCGTAGCCGGCTGCTTATAAATGGGCTATGAGTGTCACCCACAGACAAAAGTACGTTCCTCCCTATCAAACAGTAAGTATGTCCCTGGGAGCGCAGCGCGGCACCGAGGACGGAGTGCAGTACCTGTTGAGCGAGGCTCGATTCGAGCTGATGCCGTTCGACAGCTTCGACGACGAGATCGAAGAACTACCCAACGGCGCGAGCGTGGCGATCACGACGTCGCCGCAGTTGGGCATCGAGCGCACGGTCGAGCGTTCCGAGGAAGCCGCCGCGGCGGGATACGAGGTCGTGCCGCACGTGGCCGCCCGCTACGTCGAGGACCGCGAGCAACTCGAAGAGATCGCGCGCCGACTCACTGAGGCGGGGATCACCGACATCTTCGTTCCCGGTGGGGACAAAGAAGAACCCGGGGAATTCGAGTCCGCCTACGAACTGTTGGTCGCGCTCGATGAACTCCCCTACGACTTCGAGGAGGTCGGCATCACGGGCTATCCGGAGGGTCACGACTTCCTCTCCGAAGAGACTCTCGCAGAGGCGATGGAGAAGAAAGCGCCGTACGCGACGTACATCGTGACACAGTTGTGTTACGATCCTGAGGCAATCTTGGAGTGGACCGAGGACATCCGGGCCCGCGGCATCGACCTCCCCATCGAAGTGGGGATTCCGGGCGTGATGAACTATCAGCGACTCCTGCAGATTTCGCGGAAAGTCGGCGTCGGCGACTCGGTGAAGTTCCTCCGGAAGACGACCGGCATCGTGGGCTTCGTCAAACAGCTCGTCGGCTCCCGCGGGGTCTACAAGCCCGACGAACTGATCGACGGCCTCGCGCCGTACGTCGGTGACGAGGACTACAAGTTCCGCGGCGTCCACATCTACACGTTCAATCAGACGCCCGACCTCGAGAAGTGGCGTCGCGGTCGACTCCAGTAGCGCTCTCGTTCCAGCGTCCTCGGTACGAGGCGCCCCGGGACAGCCCACGATGTCCGGTGCTCTCCGATATCTCCTAACCGCAACGTAGGGGCGTTGAAACCGCTGCTTACTTCGGAAACGGTGGGGTCCGGAGGAAGCTCCCATTGGGTCGCCGGAGCGTTGACGACTACTCGGTGTGGAGCGCCGACCGTCTCCGCTCGCCGTGACCTGCTCGCGTGGTACCAGTTCGCCCGGTAGCGCACTCCGTCGACACAGCCTATCGCTTTCCTATCATATTGTGTCAGAAGACAGAGTTATCCGCGGGTAGGACGCAGACGATATCGTATGACGTACGAGACTGTCGCGGCGGCCGATCCGGCCGTCGCCGAGGCGCTCGAAGGCGAGCGCACGAGACAGAACGAGACGTTAGCGATGATCGCGAGCGAGAACCACGCCTCCGAAGCCGTAATGGAGGCCCAAAGCTCCGAGTTGACGAACAACTACGCCGAGGGATACCCGGGCGAGCGATACTACGCGGGCTGTGAGCACGCCGACGAGGTCGAGAACCTGGCGATCGAGCGAGCGAAGGA
>Ga0207719_100141_pt1 | contig 58644 bp, 36 predicted proteins | sample A23P1SouthBayCA_2_FD_187279 | JGI IMG/M metagenome (GOLD analysis project Ga0207719, IMG submission 187279) | Aerobic enrichment media microbial communities from Eden Landing Ponds, California, USA - A23 P3 (3) (SPAdes) | ecosystem: Environmental > Aquatic > Marine > Unclassified | place...
CCGGGACGCTGGTCGTCGACACGACGGCGCCGTCCGCGCTATCGATCGACGCCCCAGCGAGCGAGGCGTTCAGACAGTCCGACGCGACGCTGGACATCACATACAGCTACGACGAGGCAAACTCCGATTCGGTCACGCTCACTCTGGCGGACGGCAGCGGAAACACGGCGACGTACACGATCGACGACACCGGCTACGCGGGCGACGACACCGGACGGACCGTCACGCTGGACCTCGCCTCGCCCGACTCGACAGCCGGAAGCGGGCTGGTGGGCGGGTCGACATACGACGTCCAGGTGAGCGCCACCGACGCGGTCGGCCAGTCGAGTTCGACGACCGGCGCCGATCTGGTGACCGTCGACGACACGGCTCCGAGCGTCAGCGGCGTCGCGATCACCGACGACACCGACGGCGACGGAATCGTGACGGACGGCGACGCCGTCCAGGTCACCGCGACCGTGACTGACGCGAACGGCGTCGCGAGCGTCACTGCGGACGCGAGCGCGTTCGGTGCCGGGAGCGTGTCCCTGGCGGACGACGGGCCGAACTCGGGGTCCGGCGACGACCAGTACAGCGCGACGTTTACCGTGGGCTCGTCACCGGGCGACGGCACACGGTCGGTGACGGTGAGCGCGACGGACGAGGCAGGAAACGGCGGGGCACAGGCCGTCCAGTCCGGGACGCTGGTCGTCGACACGACGGCGCCGTCCGCGCTATCGATCGACGCCCCGACCGCTGAGACGTTCAGACAGTCCGGCGAGTCCGTGGATGTGACCTACAGCTACACCGACGCGAACCCCGACTCGGTCACGATCATCCTCGCAGACGGCAGTGGAAACAGGGGGACATACACGATCGACGATACCGACTACGCGGGCGACGACACCGGAAAGACGGTGACGTTCGACCTCGCCTCGCCCGACTCGACGGACGGCAGCGGGCTAGTGGACGGGGCGACGTACGACATCACTGTGAGCGCCACCGACGCGGTCGGCCAGTCCACCTCTACGACCGGGGCCAATCTGGTGACCATCGACGACACGCCCCCGACCCTCGACGGCGCCTCCAGGGTCGACGACACGACGATCAACGTGACGGTGTCGGACGCCACGACCGGCCTCGATACCACGAGCATCGAGAAAGCCGACTTCTACGTGGACGTTGGTTCGATCGCCTCGATCGACACGAGCGGGATCAGCGACGGGGACACGACTGGCACGGTCACGGTCAACCTGGCCTCGGCGGTCGACAGCGACACCGTCATCGTCGGGATCGGCGGGGGCGCCGGCGGACTGACGGACCTCGTCGGAAACGCACAGCGGACCGATTCGGCGATCGTGTCGGGGATGGACGGCGTCGCCCCGACGTTCGACGCGGCCTCGAAGATCAACACCTCCGCGATCAAGATCGTGCTCGGTGACGGCGTCGGGGTTGACGAGAGCACGATCGCTGCCGGTGACTTCGCACTGAACGGGAGTGCCACGCTCGCGAACGTCTCCGTGACCGAGAACGGAACGGGCGCCGACGTGGTGCTCCGTTTCGATCCGGTCGATCAGAAGAATATTCAGGTCGATATCACGAGCGCGATCGACGACACCTCGGGCAATTCGCTGGGCAGTGGATCGAAGGTCGTCTCGGATATGGACGGCGTGGCGCCGACGATCACCGGTCCGAACCCCGCCGACGGCGCGACCCTCTCGGACGCTTCGCCGACGTACACGGTGGACGTCACCGACGCCGGCGTGGGCGTCGACCTGAGCACCCTCCGGGTAACCGTCACCGACAGCAGCGGTACCGTACTGGACAACGTCGGGACGGGCGACGGCGCAGTGAGCTTCTCCGACGGGACGCTCACGATCGACGGGCCGGCCTACGCCGACGGCCAGGTCGACGTGACGGTCGACGCCGACGACAACGCCGGCAACGCGGCGCCGCAGTTCACGTCGACGTTCACCGTCGACACCACGGCGCCGACGGTCACCTCGATCACCCGAGACTCGCCCGGAAGCACGGTCACGAACGGCGACAGCGTGACGTTCGCGGTCGCGTTCTCCGAGTCGGTGGCCGGGATCGACACCGCCGACTTCGACGTGAACACGGGTGGCAGCGTCTCGGCGTCGATCACGGGCGTGAGCGCGTCGAGCGGCACGAGCGTGGATGTCACGATGAGTTCGATCACTGGTGACGGGTCACTCGGACTGAACGTCGCGAGCGGGACCGACATCACCGACGACGCCGGGAACACGCTCGACTCGATCGAACCGCCCACTGACGAGATATACACGATCGACAACACGGGACCGACGATCACGGGCGTCAGCGTGTCGGATACCATAGATCCGGACGGAACAGCCGGCGACGGCGTCGTCAATGATGGCGACACGGTTCGCGTCGAGGCTACCGTCACGGACGCGAACGGCGTCGACTCGGTGACGGTGGACGCCGCCGCCTTCGGCGCCGGCACGGTTACACTCACCAACGCCAACGGCGACGACGTGTACGACGCCGAGTTCGCCGTCGACGCCGTGGCCGCGTCGGGCGATGGGACCTACCAGCTGACGGTGAGCACGACCGACTCGGTCGGGAACGCGAACGCGGCCCAGACTGGCGGCGTGGAACTCGACACGAGGGCACCGACCATCAGCACGTTCGACGCCACGAACCCCAGCGGAAAGGACATCAAGGTGACAATCGAGTCCGACGAACCACTGTCGGACATCAACGTCACCATAAGCAAGAACAACAACCCGGAAACGACGTTCACCGAAGGCGACTTCAGCGAGACCGGCAGCGGTCCGTACACCTACACCGCGACCTACAGTAATAATCAAGGTGGCACATTCACGGCGACGCTGAACATCGCTGAAGACGAGACAGGCAACAATGGTGGGGCCGGACAGACTTCGACAGTAAGTCCGTCTGGGGGCGGCGGAAACAAGGCACCGACCGCGGACGCTGGAAGTGACTTCTCCGTTACCGAAGGATCGACCGGGACGCTCGACGGCTCTGCCAGTAGTTCCGATCCATCGAGGAGTATCACAACCTACGAGTGGACCATCACGAATGTGAACGGACTCAGCGTCTCGATCAACGACGCTGATACTAGTGATCCGACGGCAGTGTTTGACGCGACTGGTGCGTCGGTAAGTAGTCCGACTGACGTGACGGTCGAATTAAAGGTCACCGATAATGAGGGTGACACTGCTACGGATACAGTTGTCGTGACCGTTATTGATAGCGGGAGTGCAGCAACGCAGGTTTCACAAAACGGTTCGGCAAGCCAGGGTGGTGAGGGAGAACTGGTATTCTCTCTCGAAAACACAGGCAGCTCGACGGTCTCTATCACTGATATACAGATCAATAGTTTCAACAAGAATACTGGGAATGTGAACATTGAGCGAGTGAACCGGGGTGGCGATGAATTCCGCGCCGATAGTTCCGGCAAGTTGGATCAAAAAATGGATATCGGCATTAGTTACGCGCTCGATTCGAACGCCGATATCGGTGACAAGAATACGGTCGAGTTCACTCTTGGGAACTTCCAAGAACAATCTGGAAACTCCGGGAATTACAAAGACGTGGACATTTCCGGCAGTACGATCGAGATAACAATCTACTACGCCGATGGTAGTTCGGAGACGTTCTCTTTCACACCCTGAACCCGACCAGCAAGGAAGTGGATCATACCGCCCCAGGCACGACATCTCGGTACGGATTCGACGTAATTCGATGTCGATTAGCAGATCGTCGAACTCTAGGTTTGTTTCGGAGACGAGCGTCATCTCCTCGTTACCGCAATCGGGATTCTACACAATAGCTCAACTCCCGTGTAAGGGGGGACAATCCGAATTTGATCTCGAATATAACTGCAGCCTCACAACTATAAAAAGAGAGGAACGATATCTAGACCGGTGCCCCCGAATGCAGCCCTGGACTGAAACCGACACCGCCCGCGAGCACGTCGAGTCGATCGCGCTCACGCTCCGGGAGACACGCTCGGTCAACCGGATCAAGGAACAGGCCGACGTGGACTCCTGGGAGACGGCGAAGTCCCATCCCAACCACCTCGTCGAGATGGGGCGTCTCAACACGGTCAGGGTGGACGGCGGCAGGCGCTATGCCCCCGGCTGGATACAGAACCGATCCAAATCGAACCACGCTTCGACAGCAACGCTTTCACCCGACGTACAACCGGTCACATAGCTCCGACGCGGGTTTTTTCACCGCCCTCCGCCAAACACGACCATGGCCGTGACGAAGCATCGGATCGTCTCCAGTGAGGAGTCGGAGATTCACGACGAGCCCCACATCGAGGGGAGTCGGGTGACTGTCCTCCATATCCACGAACGAGTCGAGGGTCGTGGACTCCGACCGGAGACCGTCGCCGACAGGCTGAACCTGGATCTCGCGGACGTGTACGAGGCCCTCGCCTACTACCATCGCCACCCCGAGGAGATGGAACGAGTCGAGAAGCGCCGCCAGCGAGTTGCGGACGAATCCGAGACGCTGGAAAAGCCGGAATGAAGTTTCTGCTGGACGAGAACCTCGAACACGAGGTCTTTCACCGGCTCCGAAACGACGGTCACGAGGTCCGCCACGTCGACCTGAGCGACGACTTGCAGAAGGGAGATTCGGACGACGCCCTCGCCGAGTTCTCGCGCGATCACGAGTTCCTCATCGTCACGTACGACGACGACTTCAGGGACGAGTTCTCGGCGGACGAGTACCACGCGGTACTTTACCTCCCCGATCAGACGTTGCTGGCAAGGGAGATCGCCGATGCCCTGCACGAGATTTCGACGTACTACCGATCCGACGACCTACAGGGCTTCGTAACTGTCGGCAAGAGCTGGCTGTGACGCTCCCGTCCGCTACGAGCCCTCCTGGACTCGGCCCCGGCGGGTGACCGCCGACGTGGATCCTGCGGCGTTCGTGGACCCGTCGTATCCAGCGTCCGGGGCACGCCTCGAAATAGAGTTCCTGTTTCGGGCAGCGCGGGACCACTACTGGATCCGGTGGAGCGAACCGGACCGGGGCTTCTCGTGTGGCCGGCACCAGGACGCCACGCATCCGGACCTCGGACCGTGTCACTTCCAGGTCGAGCGCGCGGACGGCTCGACCACCCGAGAGTCAGCGGGGTATCTCGATGCACACCCCTTGCAGGTACTCGAACGACGACTCGACGAACTGCCGGAGCGACTGCTCGCCCTCATAATGACCGTTGTAACTGTTTACCGGTGAGCGCCGCCAACGGGGGGGCGCTCACCGGTAAGAGACTACAACGGTCATTATCAACCGCCCCTGACATCGACAACCGTCGAAACGCCCATCGACACTACCATATACCCCGTAACTGAAAGTCAGGAGCATGACCAGCGTCGGCATCGACGGCCTCTCGATCTGGACCGGAAAGCTCACCCTGAGCCTGCCCGAGACGTTCGCCGAACAGAAGGGCGACGACCCCGCGAAGTACACCAAGGGACTGGGCCTGCACGCGAGTTCGCTCCCGGACGCCCACGAGGACATCGTCACGATGGGCGCGAACGCGGCCTACCGGCTGATGAAGACCGAGGGACTCACGCCCGCAGACATCGGCCGGATCGACGTCGCCACCGAGTCGGCGTTCGACAACTCCAAGCCCGTCTCGACGTACATCGCGGGCTGCCTGGAGCAGGTGTACGAGGAGGACTTCCACCACGCCAACAAGGGCGAGCGCAAGTTCGCGTGCATCTCGGGCACCCAGAGTCTCGACGACGCGTACAACTGGATCCGCGCCGGGCGCAACCGCGGCCGCGCCGCCCTCGTGATCGCCACCGACACCGCGCTGTACGCCAGGGGCGATCCCGGCGAGGCGACCCAGGGCGCCGGCGCGGTCGCGATGCTCGTCGCCGAGGACCCCGACATCGTCGAGCTGGGCGTCGAACAGGGGTACGGCAGCGCCGACGAGACGGACTTCCTCAAGCCCAATCAGCAGTTCCCCAGCGTCGACGGCCAGCGCTCGGTACAGGTGTACCTCCACCGGATGCGGGAGGCCCTGGAGGACTTCGAGTCCGTGACCGGGCGCAGCCACCCCGACGACTACCGCTTCATCCCCTTCCACACCCCGTTCCCGGGGATGGTCCGGAAGGCCGCACTCCTGGGCTATCGCCACACGATCAGGGACACGGAGATCGAGGACGCCCTCGAACCCGAGATCGGCCGCCAGCCCCGGATCGTCGACTTCGAGGACTACGACGACTACGAGGCCGCGATGCGGGCGTACATGGACGATCTGAAGGAGACCGAGGAGTACCGCAGCTGGTACGAGCGGGTGATCGACCCCACGCTCACCATCTCCAGGGAGGTCGGCAACTGGTACACCGGGTCGGTCCACGTCGCCCGCGCCTCCGCCCTGAAGTACGCCCTGGAGGAGGACCTAGACGTCGCGGGCGAGAAGATGCTCGTCGGCTCCTATGGCAGCGGCGCCCAGGCAGAGATCCACGCCGAGGAGATCCAGCCCGGCTGGCGGGACGCCATCGGGAACCTCGACGTCGACGAGCGCCTCGAGAGTCGGTACGACCTCTCCTGGGAGGAGTACGAGGGCATCCACGACACCCACAACCACGCGAAGGACACCGTGGTAGACGCGTTCACCGCGCCCGACGAGGAGTTCGTGTTCACCGGCTGGGGCGGCATGGACGAACGCGAGTACGAGTTCGTGGCGTAGTCCGTCGGGGAGCTATACTACCGGCGGCGCCCGGCCCTATCGTTCCCGGACCTCGACCGTGCCGACCATGCCGGCGTTTTCCTGTGGGACACAGAAGTACTCGTAGACGCCGGGCGTCTCGAAGGTGTGGGAGTACGATTCGCCGCTTTCGATGCCCCCTTCAGGGTAGGCCTCGCGGGCAACCTCCTCGGACCGGAATCCGCCGGAGGCGAAGTAGCCCACGCCACGGGGGATCGTGTCCTCGTAGGCCGTGACGGTGAAGGTGAGGCTCCCCTCGTTCTCCCAGCGTACGGTGTCGCCGGCCGTGATCGTGATCGTCTCCGGTTCGAAGGCGAGCCCGTCGGTCATCGTCACCCGCTTCGTGGTCGCCGTCGCGGGGGGCTCGTTCGTCCGATCAGTCCCGGGGGCTCCTCCACCGGGCTGACTCCCGCCCGTGGACCCTCTGGCACCCCGTTCCGTCCCGGGGGTCCTGGCCTGCCCGCGTTCCGGGCCCGCCGCCGATCCGGCGGGCGCGCCGCCCGACGCCGGGGGTGCTCTCCCCGACGCCGCGGCCGACTCGGACCGTCCCGATCCCTCCGGCGTGGCCGTCCGCGCGCCCCTGTCGGCGTTCCGCCGGCGCCGGACGACGTGCCAGGCGTACCCGCCGAGTCCGCCGAACGTCACGGGATACACGATGCCCGCGATCACGATCGCGCCGAGGATATCGATGCCACCGAAGATGACCGCTTGGGTCCGAAACCGGATCATCGCGGCCCCGATGGCGACAAGCGGGAGGTACCCCAGGGCGACCGCCGACCCGGAGGCGACGGCCGTCTCCGGGGTCGGGAGGGCCTCGTTCGTACGCCTGTTGATGAGGTAGCCACCGAGCGCCAGCAGGAGGACGGGGAGCGCAAACAGGACCAACGGCGGGATCGGGAGCCCGGCCAGGCCGATGTCGAGCTCACCACCGGAAAGCGCCTCGAGTCCGGTCGTGCCGTTCACGTGTTCGGCGAGGAGCACGTTCGATCGAACCGCCACTCCCGACCCGAACCCCCTCGAATCCAGGAAGGTTATGTCCACGAAGTGTGCGTTGTAGAACACCCCTCCCGCCGAACTGAACCCGTCTGCCGTCTCCGTGAGCGGGAACTCCTCTCCCGTGGGGTCTATTCCCTCCGGCGTGTTGTTCCTGGTGATCGTCGCGTTGAGGACGTCACGCGGGGGATAGGCGGCGGGGTTGGCGATGGGCCCCGGCAGGAACATGGCGAGGAACCCGACGACGTACGCGGCGACGCCGGCGAGCACGCCGGTTCCCAGTTGCGAACGCCCGATGTCGATGTCGAGATTCCTGTCTGACATGCCCGAACGGTCAGGCCGGGACCAATTATAGGTGTCGACCGCTCCTCACCACGACGTGACCGTGACGTCCCGGAGCGGGCGAGCGAGCGGGATCTCGACCCGGCCGCCGGTGTAATGCGAGAGGTAGAAGGCGATGATGATCTCCAGGGAGCGCCTGGCCTCGATCCCGGGCGAGGCGTTCTCCGCGTCGCCGTCGAGGACGTCCACGAGGTGGGCGGCGGCGTTCGCGAACGCCTCCTGGTAGTCCTCCTCCCACGTCCAGGATCCCTCGATGCCCGGCATATCACGCTCGACGTGCTCGCCGTCCTCTAAGCTCCAGTAGCGCCACTCGCCGTCGTCGTTGTTCATGTACAGTTTGCCCTCGGTGCCGACGAAGCTGAACAGCATCGAGGAGACGTCCCGCGGGATCGTGCAGTCGACGGTGACGAACGTGCCGTCGTCCATGACGACGTGGCCGCCGCCGGCGGCGTCGTCGACCTCGATGTCGGCGTCGAGCGACTCGACGGCCTCGTTCTCCCCGGAGACGTAGCCGCTGACCGACTCGGCGCGCGCGTCGAGCAGGTAGACGAGCGTGTCGAGCACGTGCGTGGAGTTGCGTAGCAGTTCCATCCGGTACTGCGCCGTGACCGACCGGACCTCCCCGAGCAGGTCCTCCTCGTGGATGGACTCGGCGAGGCGCTGTAGCTTCGTCGTGAACCGGAAGGAGTGGTTCACGAGAAGTTCGGTCCCCGTTTCCTCACAGACGTCGATCATCTCCTCGGCCGTGCCCACCTGTGAGGCGATGGGCTTCTCACACCAGATCAGGTCCGGATCAGCGGCCGACCGCGCGGCGTCGATGGTGTGTTCGCCGTGGAGATACGAGGGGGTGCAGACGGACACCACGTCGAGATCCTCCGCGTCGAGCATCGCCTCGTGGCCGACGTAGCGCCGCTCCGCCGGGATCTCCCAGGCCTCGCCGAAGGTGTCGAGTTTCGCCTCCTCTATGTCCGCGACGGCGACCAGCTCGATCCCCTCGGCGCTCTCGTACCCGCCGGCGTGGCTCGCCTCGATCTTCTCGGTCCCGATCTGCTCCTCGTCGTGCATCCCCAGGATTCCCATGCCGGCGATCCCGCCGGTGCCGATGATGCCCGCCCGGTAGGTCATACCCGCCGATCGACGCCCGCGGTTGAAAGCTTTTCTTTGCCCCGTCGTCACAGAAATCCGTAGTTGTCCTGCTGCCACTGGTCGAGTTCCTGCCAGTTCCTGCGTTCGTCGGCGAAGTCGATGTTGTCCTCGTCGTAGACACAGACGCCCCACTCGACGTCCCGCATCGGCATCCCTCGTTCGAGGTACGCCCACGCGAGCGGGACGGATCGGTACCCCTGGTTGTAGGGGTCCTGCCCGAGGGTGAAGTCCGTGTGGCCGTCCCGGACGCTGTCGATCATCCGCTGGTCGAGGTCGAACCCGCCCGTGACAGTGGACTCCGGGAGGTCGCCGTTCTGTTTCAGCCGGCCGGCCGCGACCGCGGCCCAGTACCCCGAGCCCAGCACCGCGTCCACCGTGTCGGTCCCGAGGGTGTTGCTGATCTGTGTCTCGGCGCCCGACACGCGGGGGTCGATCTGGAGGATCTTGCTCCCGCCTCCGCCGCCGTATATGCTGACCGACGGGTCGCTGCGAGTTTCGAGATACCGCTGTGCGGTGCCCTGGCTGGTCGCGTCCTTGTTCACCCGCCGGGTGAACGCCGGGTTGTTGGGTAGGGCGTTACAGAGGAGAACGCTGTACTCGTCCTTATCGGGCTCGGCCTCCCGCATGCGCTCGTAGGCCTCGGCGGCCATGGCGGCGCCGGCGCGCTCGTCGCGGATCCCGACGTGGGGGATGATGGTCGGCTGGTCGCGGTAGCTGAACCCGCCGTCGAAGTTCTCACCCTCGGCCTCGTGCATCATGAACTCGTGGGTCCAGGTGTCCGGATTCGGGCTCGTGTGTGCGTTGACCACGACGATGTCGTTGTCCAGCGCCCGATGGATCACGTAGTTGAACGTCTCGGAGTTGGGGATCGACGTCACGAGGACGTCCCCCTCGGTCAGGGTCTGGTCGATTTCTAGCTCGATCAGGGCGGCCTGTACGGCCGGCTGACCGCCGAAGTCCGTTTCCACTGCGACCGCCCCGCCGGACCAGCCGTACCTGTCGAGGGCGTCGTGGAACCCACACACGATGGGCACGAAGAACGGGTTTTTCGAGTTCCGGTAGACGAACACCGCAGTCCGGTCGGTGTCCCCCGATCCGCTCTGGGTGTCGGAAGCCTGCCAGTCCGGCGGCGCCACCGCCGGGTACCGCTCGAACTCGAACGCCGGGTCGGGGTCGTCGTCCGGCGTCTCCGCTGGAGGTTCGGTCGTCTCCCGTGCCCGCGTCTCGGTCGGCGTCCGGGTCGGGGACTCGATCGGCGTCTGCGTGACCTGTGTCGTCTCGTCCGGCGTCCCCGTCGGCGTCTCGGTGTAGGCCGGGGCGTCGTCCTCGCGGCTGAGACACCCCGCCGCACCGACGACGGAGCCGGCCGCGCCGAGCTGTTTCAGGACCCGCCGGCGTGACACGCCGCGACCCACCTCGATCGAGACGACGTCGTCCGGTCCGTCCCGTGGAGCCATGACACGTTCTGTCGTCTCGGTCCGGAAAAAACTGGCGGCGACCCGTCGGTCACCGATCGCCGGCGACCCACCGCTTCGAGTAGCCCGCGCCACAGACACACCGGGCGTAGGCGTGGATCACGTCGCCCTCGGCGTAGATGCCGCCGACATCGTCGTTCCGGGCTTCCGCGAACGCGAAGACGAACTGGACGGCGTGACCGTCTCCCTCCGTCGCCGCGTCGTCGGCTTCCGGACACTCGCCCCCCGAGAGGTCGGGCGCGACCCCGCCGTCGGTCGCGCCGGCCTCCCGGGCGAACGCCATCGCGTCGGCGCCGGTGATCGAGTTGAAGACCTCGCGACCGCGCTCGCCGTCGACGACTAGGACGACGCCGCCGTCGACGCGCGTCCCGTGATCGTCGAGCGCCCCCGGATCGTCGACGTAGGCGTCGGCGAGAAACAGGGCCACGTCGTCCGGGCGGTCGCCGGCGAGGAACTCGTCGAGTTTGTTCGTCATGGGTCAGTCATGGTTTCGGTCACTCCAGGTCGCGGGCGATGTCCTGCAGGCCGCTCGCGGGGCCCTGCCGGACCGTGTACACCGCCTCCTCGCCCGGGGCGCGCAGGCCGTACTGCTCGCCCGGAACGACGACGTCGAGGAGGACCGATCGCCCGAAGTCGATGCCGCGGTCCGCGACCCAGGCCGCGAGGTGGTCAGTGTCGTCGCGCTCCCGGGCGCGGCGGGCGTTGTCGTAGGCGCCACGCAGGGCCGCGCCCCCGGAGCGTCGCGCTACCGGGGCGTGGTACGCCGAGCCGTCGATGACGACGCGGACGACCTCCTCGGAGGCGTCGTCCCCGTCGGGGAGGTCCCCCGCCCGATCGTCGGGCACCCGGATCTCCGGACGCCGCGTCCCGCCGCTACGCGCGACCGTCGCGCGGACGGTCTCCACCGCGGGGCTGTCGCTCCGGATGCGTTCGGTCACGGCGGGTCGCTACTCCTCGTCGTCCCCGGCTTCCGCCCCGTCGTCGCCGTCGCCGTCAGTCTCGTCGGCCTCGTCGTCGGCTTCAGCCTCGCCTTCGTCGTCGGGCTCCTCGTGGCCGAGCGCCACCGGGATGGACTGGTCGCCGGCCGCCGCGACCGTGGCGTTGATCTGGACGACCGAATCGGAGACCTCCCGTCCGCGGACGGTGACGCGCTTTCGCTCGCCGTCGCGTTCCGGGTGATACCCCGTCGAACGGCCCGCGAGCATGACCTCGGTGAGGCCCGACCCGGAGACGTCCTCGCGCATGGGTCGGCCGGCGTCGTCGGAGCCGCCGGTCAGCCGGAGGGTGTAGCCGTCGAGCCCGACGGCGGAGCCGTCGACCTCCTCGCCGAGCTCCTTCCCGATGAAGCGGTTCGCGGCCTGTCCGTCGACGTCGAACTGGTAGCTGTCGCCGGAGTCGGGATCGCCGACGACGACCTGAAAGGTGGGCATGTCCCGGTGGAGACGTGCGCGACGCAAAAGCCCATCGAACCGCGATTTCGACGGCGCTCGAGTGCCTTTCGCGGATCGAAGCGCTCAAGCGCGGGCGGTCACCACCGGCGAACGTCGGATGAACCGCGAACTGCTCGACCTGCGCCTGGAGAAGGCCTTCGACGCACCCCCGGAAGCGCGCCGGGTCGTCGTCAGGCAGGCCGGCGACCTGCACGACTCCGGACGCTACGCCGAGACCCACGACGACGAACTCACCGCCGACGCCGTCGTCGCCAACCTCTCGGAGGCACCCGAGGATCAGGGCCTGGTCGAGCGGTGGAACTGGTGGATCGGCGCGCTCGACCTGGCCCACGAGGAGTACGACCGCTTTCGTATTCGTGCGTGGCGCTCCAGGGAAGGTTAGGTCAGCCGCGCCGCCGCGTCGAGCGCGACATCGATCATCCGCCCGACGTTGTTCCGGGCCTTCTCGGGGAGTTCCGTGTCGTCCGTCTCGCCCTTCTGGGTGCCCTCGATCAGGTTGCCGTCGACGGTGCAGATCGCGCCCGCCCGCAGCCCCTTCCGGCGGGCGAGGGTAAAAAGCGCCGCCGCCTCCATCTCGACGGCGAGGATTCCCGCCGCCTCCCGGTCGGTGAAGTACGCCCCGTCTTCGGCGTAGAAGGCGTCGTCGGTGGCGATCGGGCCGACGTGAACCGCCTCGTCGTTGTCCTCGGCGGCGTCGACGAGCGCCGAGAGCACCTCGTAGTCGGGCACCGCGGGGTACTCGACGGCCTCGTAGCGTTTGGTCGTGCCCTCGTCCTTGGCGGCGCCGGTCGCCACGACCACGTCGCCGATCTCGATGCCACGCTGGAGCGCGCCCGTCGTCCCGGGCCGGATCATCGTCTCGACGCCGACGGCGGCGAGTTCCTCGACCGCGACTGCCGCCGACGGCGAGCCGATCCCCGTCGAGCAGACCGTGAGGTCGGTCCCCTCGTAGGTGGCGTTGACGAGCGTGTACTCGCGGTTCTCCGAGACGACCGTCGCGTCCTCGCAGCGCTCGGCGATCCGGTCGACCCGATCGGGATCGCCCGGAAGCAACGCGACGTCGTGGAGGTCGCCCGGAGAGACGAGCAGGTGTGGCTGTTTCGCCATCTACTCCTCGAAGGCGAGGCTCATGATCCACTGTGAGAAGGCGTCGTCCTGGGGGTCGACGTCCTCCTCGCCGACGAACGGCGAGAGCAGGTCCCCCGCCATCAGAAGCGAGAAGTCGAGATCCCGGGGCCGCGGCGAGAGGTGGTAGGTGCGGTTGCCCTGGTAGGTCGCCTCCTCGCGCTCGATGAGGCCCTCCTCGGTCAGCGATTCGACGATCCGGCTGCCCTTGCGGGAGGAGACGTCGAGTTCCTTCCAGAAGTCGCTCTGGTAGATCCCGCCGGTCTCGCGAACGAGTTCGAGTCCCCGGCGTTCGTCCTCCGAGAGGTCCTCCTCGACGGCGGTGGCACTCATGATACGGTTTGGTTCTTCGTGCGGTCACATGTGTGTTTCGACCGTTACTCGCGGGTGTCGATCACGAGCGCGTGTCGATCGCCTCGTAGCCCGTCCGGCAGGGCGGCCCGTCTGCGAACCGATACGTCGCGGTGCCGTCGGCCGCCAGCGCGATCAGCGAGGACGACCGCGTCCCGAAGCCGTCCCCGTGGACGCAGACGCCGAACTCGTGGTCGCCCAGCGCCTTGCCGGCCCGGTCGAGCCACGCCGTCGCCGTCTCACCGCGTTCGGGCGCGAGCGCCGCCCGCAGCAGTCGCGCGCTCTCGATCTGGCGCTCGCCGGGGTCCCGGCGGCGTTCAGGCACGGAAAAGTCGTCGTCGAACCCGACGTTCATCACGACGTGGACGCCGGGGTCGAACTCCGCAACCCGGAGCCGGCCGTCCCACGAGAGGAGGAGCGCCGCGTCGGCGTCACAGAGCAGCAGGAAGAACGGCTCGTAGGCGCGCTCGCGGAGTTCGCGCTCGACGGCGCGGGCGGCGTCCCCGGCGGATCGCTCGGCCAGCGCGTCCAGGACGAGCAGACCGCGGGAGCGCTCGCCCTCGCGGTCCTCGTCGGTCCAGCGGTTCGTGACCGCCGCCAGCACGCCCGTCCCGTTGTAGCCGATCCAGGTTCCCCCGGCCTCCTCGTCACGCGGCGCGACGATCCGGGGCTCGTCGCTTCCCGGCGGCGGATCGACGACGGCCGGGGGGGACGAGGGACGACCGACCGCCTCGTCGCGGTTCGCGGCGACGGCGACCGGCGTACCCTCGAAGACGTGCCAGGCGACGATCAGGGTGCACACGGGTTCCGGATACGTGACGCGACCGTTTAAAGCCCCTCGCGACGACGGGCCGAACACATGCATCCACTCGACGCCGCCGACCCGGCGACGGCCGTCGCGGGGCGGGGCGACTGGATCGAGCCCGACGCCGTCGAGGCGATCACGGAACACCCGCTCGACTGCGTCGGGACGGAGTTCCCCCACTGGATCGGCTCCGTCGACTCCGCCGAGGGATTCGAGCGCCCGGCGGACCAGCATCCGGTCTTCCATGGCTGTTTCGACTGGCACTCCGCGGTGCACAGCCACTGGTCGCTGGTCCGGGCGCTCCGGCTGTTCGATCACCCCGCCGAGCCCGAAATCGTCCGGACCGTCGACGCCCGGCTCACGGCCGAGAACGTCGAACGGGAGGTCGCGTACTTCGAGGACAACGAGGCCTTCGAGAAGCCCTACGGGTGGGCGTGGCTCCTCCGGCTCGCCGCGGAGCTCCATCTCTGGAACGACGACCGCGCCGAGCGGTGGCGCGAGGCCCTCCGCCCGCTGGAGGACCGGATCGTAGAGCTGTTCGAGGCGGAGTTTCTTACCGGAGATCGGCCGTTCCGCGTCGGGACCCACGACAACTCCGCGTTCGCGCTCGCCGCCGGGCTTGACTACGCGAGGGTGGTCGGGAACGACTCGCTGGAGGCCGGCGTGGCGGAGACGTCCCGGCGCTTCTTCGGGGACGACGAGGACTACCCCGTCGAGTACGAGCCCATCGGGTGGGACTTCGTCTCGCCGGCGCTGGCGGAGGCGGACCTGATGCGCCGCGTCCTCGATCCCCCGGCCTTTGGCGCCTGGCTCGACGCGTTCCTGCCCGACGTGACGGCGGCGCCGTACGACGCGATCGTAGAGCCCGTCGACGTGGACCCAGGATCCGACGGCGGGGTCGAACTCCACCTGGTCGGGCTGAACCTCTCGAAGGCGTGGTGCCTGGCGGGGATCGCCGACGCGCTCGGAGAGCATCGGTACGCTGACGCGTTCGCGGAGAGCGCCGAGCGTCACGCCGAGCGCGGCCTCTCGCGGGCGTTCACCGAGGACTACGCCGGCGCGCACTGGCTGTCGTCGTTCGTGCTGTACCTGCTGACCCGGGAGGAGGGCGGGATCGCGCCGGGGTGAGGTCGGTGGCGGCAGTTCCGATGCTCACCCGTCGTCGTAAACTTCCCCCGGCGTGACCGATTCCAGTTCGTCGGGATCCGGCATCGGATACTCCTCGACAGACTCCCGGAGCGCGTCCGACGGGAGTCCGAGTGCCGCCGCCTGGTACTCCTCGAACTGGCGGCGCACCTCCTCGGCGTCGCCCTCGACGGTGACGGTGATCCGGTCGGTGCTGACGACCAGCCGCGTCCCGTCGCTCCCCTCGACGTACTCGATGTGGTACGCCTCGGGGTCGTCCTCGGTCACCGCCGATTCGGATCGTGCCATCGTTTGAACCTCCGGAGTAGACGATCGGCGTGTTCCTCCAGGTACGTCTTGCAGTAGCGCGGTGCGTCTCTTAAGTCCACGGCCGGGAACCCTCGAACGACCCGGTACTTCTCGCAGTCACGGTACACGTCCATGTGGAGGCCCTCCTCGGTGACGTCGTGGGCTTGTTCGCCCGTCTCGTCGTGATCGAACCGGGCGACCGGCTTCCACTCCCCCTCGATCTGGTATTCGAGCTGGACGACAAACCGGGTCGGACGCCCCCGACGGGTATTGAGTTCGAACCGGATCCGGGCGTGAGGATACTCGATCCAGTCGAGGTGGCCCTCGCCGGACATCGGGGTCGCTTGGCTCTTCCTCCTTTTTGACTTTCAGGATTCCCGCGTCTTTCCTCACCGCTCCTCCATCCCGGCCAACCGCTCCCGGACCGCCTCGCGATCCACGGTTCCCGAGGCCGTCCGGGGCAACGCGTCGGCGATCCGGACGGTCTTTGGCGTTTTGAACCCCGCGAGCCGCTTCCGGCAGAACGCGCGCAGCTCCCCTGCCTCGACCGGGTCGCCCTCCGTATCCGCGAGAACGACCAGTGCCGCGACGCGCTCGCCCCACTCCGGATCGTCCAGACCGACGACGGCGGCGTCCCGGACGGCGGGGTGCTCGCGCAGGGTCGCCTCGACCTCGCCGGGGCGGACGTTCTCGCCGCCGGTGACGATGACGTCGTCCGCGCGCCCGACCACGTACAGCCGTCCGGCCTCGTCGCGGTAGCCGAGGTCGCCGGTCCGGAGGCCGCCCGTCCGGAAGTCGTCCCTTCTGAACGCGGCCCCGTCGCCGCCGAGGTATCCGGGGGTCACCGTCGGCCCCGAGACGGCGATTTCGCCGATCTCGCCGGGGGGCCGTTCGGTCCCGTCCTCGCCGACGATCCGGACCTCGGTTCCCTGGAGGGGATGGCCGACCGTGTCCGGGCGCTCGAAGGCCTCGTCGGGAGTGGCGGTGGCGATCTGGGAGGCCGTCTCGGTGGTGCCGTAGGTGGGATACACCGGGACGCCGCGCTCCGCACACGCCGCGATCAGGTCCTCGCTCGCCGCCGCACCCCCCAGGAGGACGAACCGCAGGGAGTCCGACAGCCGGGCGTCGGCGTCGAAGACCCGGCGGAGCATCGTCGGCACGAGCGAGACGCCGGTCGCGTCGTGCTCGCGGGTGGCCCGCGCCGTCCGTCCGGCGTCGAAGCCCTCCTGGACGACGACCGCGGTGCCGTACAGCGCCGAGCGCAGCACGGGCGCCAGCCCGCCCATGTGGTGGATCGGCAGCGAGCAGAGCCACCGGTCGCCGGGGAGGACGCCCAGCCGGAACGCCGAGGCGACCGCGCTCGACCGGAGGTTGCGCTTCGTGAGCCGGACCGCCTTCGCCGGGCCGGTCGTCCCCGAGGTGAACATGACGAGGACCGCCTCGTCCGGGCGGCGTTCGGGGTCGGGAATCGTGACGGAGTCGTGTGCGTCGATCGAAGGGACGCGCCCGCCAGCGTCGATCGAGACGGGGTCGACGGACCGGTCGTCGACCGCCCCGACGGCATCGAGCGCGGCGGCCTCCGTGTCGGGCCCACACACGAGGTGGTCGGCGCCGACGACGCCGAGGCGGCGGGCGAGTTCGTCGGGCGCGAGATCCGGGGAAAGCGGGACGAGCGTGGCGCCGAGCCGGAGGACTGCGTGGACGGCGCGGACGGCGTCGACGGACGTGTGGAGCAAGAGCGGGACGCGGTCGCCGGGACCGACGCCGACGCCGGCGAGCCGTCCCGCGAGGTCGGCCACCTCCGTGTCGAGGTCGGCGTACGTCCAGGCCTCCCCGGTGGCGGCGTCGACGACGGCGGTGCACTCGGGCGTCGCGGCGACGCGGGCCCCGAGGAACCCGGATTCCCTGGGGGAGTCCGTCACTCCCCGGTCCACGCGACGCTCACCCCGTTGCCCGGCCCCGCCGGGACCGCGATCTCCCCGTCCGAGACCGGCGCCGGATCCGGCGCGAGCTCCGATTCGAGCAACCGGGCGGTCGCCAGCCCGCAGCCCCGGTCGATTTCGAGGGCGGCGGCGAGGTGGACCGCGGCGGTCCGGGCGACGACGCCGTCGACGGTCGTCGTGATCACCGGGTCGATCCCCGCCTCGCGCGCCGCAGTCGCAGCCGAGAACGCCCGGTCGACCCCCCCGAGAACCATCGGCTTCAGGACGACGACGTCGCCCGCCCCGGCCTCGATGACCTCCGCGATCGAGTGCTCCGCGAGCGTCTCGTCGAGTGCGATCGCGGCGCGGTCCCGGAGGCCGGCGTGGCCCGCGAGGTCCCCGGCGGCGAGGGGCTGTTCGACGTACTCGACGTCCGGGATCGCGCCGGTGGCCAGGCGTGCCTCCCGGCGCGACCACGCGCCGTTGGCGTCGACCCGGAGCCGGAGGTCCCCGGGGACTTCCGATCGGATCGCCTCGACGCGCCCGGCGTCGATCGCGGTCTCGCGGGCGCCGACCTTGACCTTCAGCGTCGTGAACCCCGCCTCGACGGCCTCGCGGGCCGCGGCGACGGTCTCCATGATCCGGCCGTCGCCGACGGTGGCGTTGACCGGCACCGAGTCGACGCGCCGGCCGTCCTCGCGGTGGTCCGCGTCGTCTCGCAGGTGCCGGTAGAGCGGCTCGCCGGCCGCGCGCGCCTCGCGATCGAGGAGGGCGAGCGAGAGGCCGTGGCGAGCTGCCGGTGCGCCTTCCATCCCGTCGAGCGCGGCGTCAGGTCCGTCCGTTTCGAGGCGGTCGAGCGCGGCGTCGAGGGCGTCCCGGCACGCGTCCAGTGACTCGGTCCACCCCGGAAGCGGCGTCGCCTCCCCGACGCCAGCCGGCGCCCCGGGATCGTCCCCATCGCCCTCGTCTTTCACTCGGATGAGCGTTCCCTCGCGGGTCTCGATCCCGCCGCCCGCGGTCGAGAGAGGCGACGCGAGCGGGAGTTCGAACTCCCGCCGGTCCGCCGTCAGCCCGCCCGATTCCGCGGTCATGCTGCCAGCCCGACCCCGAAGAGGACGGCGTAGGCGGCGACCAACTGGCCAGCGCGTTCGAGCGCGGGGTTCAGCGCCGCCTCCGATCGCTCCGTGAGCACGGTGTGCGCGACGAGCGCCCCGAGGGGCACGGTGAGAAGCGGGGCGAGGACGGCGAGCCCGAAGTCGGGACGGAGGGCGAACCGGACCGGGACGAGATAGGCGAGCGCGAGCAGGGCCAGGAACTCGACCCGGCTCCAGGTGTACCCGACGATGACCGCGAGCGTGCGCTTGCCCGCCCGTCGATCCGACTCGCGGTCCCTGACGTTGTTGACGACGAGAATGGCCGTGATCAGGGCGGCCATCGGGAGGCTCGCGACGACTGCCTCGACCGTGATCGTCCCCTCGGGAACCCACGTCGGGACGGGCCCGACCTCCGCCATCGTCGCGGTCGCCTGGACGTAGTAGGTCCCCGTGACCGCGACGAGCCCGAAGAAGACGAACACGAACAGGTCGCCCAGGCCGTAGTAGCCGAAGGGGTAGGGGCCGCCGGTGTAGAGGATTCCGGCGGCGACGCTTGCGAGGCCGACGACGAGGATCGGGACGCCCCCGACGTACACGAGGGTGGTGCCGAGCAGGATCGCGGCCCCGAAGGCCCCGATCATGGCCCGTTTGACCCGTTTCTCGGGGATGAGTCCCGACTGGGTGACGCGGGTGAAGCCGGCGGCGTCCTCGTCAGCACCCTTCTTGGCGTCGTAGTAGTCGTTGGCGAAGTTCGTCCCGACCTGGATGAGCGCCGCCCCCAGCAGGGCGGCCAGCGCGGGCAGGGGCGCGAGGACGCCGTCGTGGTAGGCCAGCCCGGTCCCGACGACGACGGGCGCGGCGGCCGCCGGCAGGGTGTGTGGGCGCGCCGCGATCAGCCAGGCGCGAGCCCGGGAGACGTCCGTCGTGGTCGTCATTCGGCCGTCGGTAGGGGCCTCCTCGACATAAGGGGCCGTGGTTTCGGAGGGGGTGACTCCGGCTGGTTCGACGGGAAGGCACCGACCGGAACCCTTTTTCGCCGCAGCCGAGCAGGTATGACCATGCCTGACACGGGAGAGACGCCCGGAGAGGACGGCCGCGGGGGCGCGTGGCGCCGGCTCGTCCGGGGCGTCGGCGCCGTGGTCGCAACCGGACTCGCGGGCTGTCTGGGCGGGGACGCCGGCGACGAGGAACCGGCGGAGACGGACGGGACGGCGACGGAGGGGCCGACGAGCGGCGGGACGACCGCTCGCGGAACGGCGACGGACCGAACCGTGACTGACGGGACGACGGCGGACGGCACGCCTACCAGCACGCCCACCACCGACACCCCAGGCGACGCCGGCGGGCGGCCCGACTGGCACCGCGACCACGACTGGGAGACGGACCCCGTCGGCGCCCACGACTGGAGCAACTACGAGGTCACGCGGCTCGTTGAGGTCGACAACCTCATGTCGATGGACGTCGCCCCCAATGGCCGGATCTTCTACATCACCCGCGGCGCGCCCTTCGTCACGCTCGGGCACGGTACCATGACAGTGGGCTGGATCGACCCCGAGAGCGGCGAGACCGGGACCGCGCTCGAACGCCGCGTCCAGGTCGGGTCGCTGGAGGAGCCGGAGAACAACGTCCCGGCCCGCGAACTCGGGGGCCAGGCGGTCGCGCTCGACCCCGACTTCGCCGAGAACGGGTACGTGTACGTCTACTACACCCCTGCCGCCGACGAACGCGAGGGGATGGAAAACCCCTACGAGGAGTTCTACGACGGCGAGGTGACCACCGGCTACATGGTCGTCTCGCGGTTCGAGTTCCGCGAGGGCCGCCTCATCGAGGACACCGAGACGGAACTGCTCCGGGTCATCGACCAGCACGACACCTGCTGTCACCGCGGCGGGAACCTCCAGTTCGGCCCCGACGGGCACCTGTACGTCACGACCGGCGACAACGGCGGGGGTCCGGGGATCGACGACCGGCAGGCGAGCCACCCCAGCAGGGACGCCGCCCGGAGTTCGGGCAACACCGCCGACCTGCGGGGGAGCGTCCTCCGTATCCGGCCGGAACCCGACGGATCCTACTCCATCCCCGGGGGCAACCTCAAGGAGCACTGGGAGGGCGAGACGGGCGAGGAGTTCTCCGCGGAGGAGTTCCGCCCGGAGATCTACGCGATGGGCTTTCGCAACCCATTCATCGTCTCCGTCGACGAGCGCACCGGGGCGCTGTTCGTCGGTGACTACGGCCCCGGGGGGAACTGGGACACGGACAGGGGTCCGGTCGGGTTCGCGACCTGGCACGTCCTCTGTGAGCCCGCCTTCGCCGGCTGGCCGTTCTTCAAGGGGTACTACCCCTACCGGCGCCAGGACCTCGAGACGGGCGAGCCGGGCCAGCCGTTCTGGCCGGACAACCTCCGCAACGACTCCCGGAACAACACCGGCATCGAGAAACTCCCGCCCGTCACGCCCGCGGCCGTCTGGCAGGGCCAGGACTACGGGGGGTACGAGGGCCGTCCCGAGGAGTACGTCGAGGGGCCTGCCTGGCTCGACATGCCCCGCCCCGGCGAGGTCACCTGGCCCGGAACCGACACCGCCGGCTCGGCCAACGCCGGGCCGACCTACCGCTACTCCGAGGAGTACGGGGAGGCCGCCCTCGATCCCTACTTCGAGGGCAAGCAGTTCCTCATGGCGCCGTGGGGTCCCGACAAGTGGGTGGGGTACCTCACGTACGACCGGAACGGCACCATCACGATCAACGAGTTCCTGCCGGACCACTCCTGGGGGTACCCGACCGAGATGAAGTTCGGTCCGGACGGCAGGCTGTTCGTGATGGATTACTCACACAGCGGCAACGGCGGGATCGACGTGGTCGCCTACCACGGGTAATCGGCGAATCAACCGGCGGGACGACCGGCCCCATCGTCGTCGGGCGCGACGATCGCCCCCACCGTCGTCGGGCGGGACGACCGACCGGGACGACGCTCGGCTCCCGATCAGTCCGCGAACGGCTGTTCCGGGGCGAGGCGGACGGACGACCTCTCGTCGACCCGGAGGCGGAACCCCCACTCGAACGCCGTGCCCTCGTCGGGGTGAACCGCCCCGCCGGTCGTCGGGGTCGCAACCGCGGGGTAACGGGTGTAGCCCCAGGCGAACTCGAACGTCCCCGTCGGCCAGCACTCCGCCACTCCGTCCTCGGTGTCGCGGACGTTCACGACGTGGTGGCGCCGTTGCGCGGACTCGCCCGGCCGGAACGTCCGCGTCCCCCTGATCGCGTGGAATATCCGCGGCGCGGACCAGCACGCGCTGTCCCGCCTGCCGGCGTCCGTGTCGACGAGGAGCAGGCCGTTCTCGTCGTTCGCGTTCACCGCCTCGGAGGCCGACGTGTCCACCCCGATGGCCTTCGTGGTCGGTGGATCGAGCCCCGGAAAGGTGAGCGGCCGGGGCTGGTCCCCCACGTGTGTCACGGACGTCCGGACGACCGGGGGCGTCTCGACTGTCGGATCGCTCCGTTCGACGCCGACCTCGAACCGGAACGGCGGCTCGACCGTCGCCGCCGTGGCGGTCGACCTCCCGGAGGGCGTTTCGATCGGCGCCGGTTCCGGGGACGACGGTTCGGTCGAGCGCACCCGTGTCGCCGTGTGCGTTCGTGTCGTGCCGCTCGTCGCGGGCGCGGTTCCCGTTCCGGTTTCGCCGGCTGCCTCCCCGCCGGCTCCGTCGTCGTTCCGGCTGGCGACGCACCCAGCGAGACCACCGGTGACCAGCGCCGACCCGATCCGGAGGAACCGTCGGCGGTCCGTTGGCGGCGCTCCCATGGTCGTGGATCGACGGACCCCGGTAAGTGCTTTGTGTGGGGACGAGCCGGTAACCTCAAGAGTTATTCGGGAGCGGGCCGGGCCGTATGGCATGACGGAGTTCGCGCGACGCGCGGAGCGCATCTCGATCAGCGGCATCCGCGAGGTGTTCGAGGCGGCCGGCGAGGACGCGATCAACATGGGGCTCGGACAGCCGGACTTCCCCACCCCCGACGGCGCGAAGGTGGCCGCGAAGGCGGCGATGGACCGGGGCGACACCGACGGCTACACCTCCAACAAGGGCACTCGCGAGTTGCGCGAGGCGATCAGCGAGAAGCACGCCCGGGACAACGACCTGGACGTCGAGCCGGAGAACGTCATCGCGACTGCGGGAGGTAGCGAGGCGCTACACGTCGCCATCTCGGCCCACGTCGACCCCGGCGAGGAAGTGATCTATCCGGATCCCGGCTTCGTCTCCTACGAGGCGCTCACCCACGTCGCCGGCGGCGAGCCGAAGCCGGTTCCCCTCCGCGACGACCTCACCCTCGATCCCGCGACGGTCGAGGAGGCGATCACCGACGACACCGCCGTTTTCGTCGTCAACAGCCCCGCGAACCCGACGGGGGCGGTCCAGTCCCCCGGGGACATGCGCGCGTTCGCCCGGATCGCCGACGAACGCGACGTCGTCTGTATCTCGGATGAGGTGTACGAGCACATCATATTCGAGGGCGAGCACCGATCGCCCGCGGAGTTCGCCGAGGGCGACGGTGTGGTCGTCGTCAACGCCTGCTCGAAGGCCTACTCGATGACGGGCTGGCGGCTGGGCTGGGTGACCGCATCCGATCGCCGGATCGAGCGCATGCTCCGGATCCACCAGTACGTCCAGGCCTGCGCGAGCGCGCCCGCGCAATACGCCGCCGAGGCCGCCCTCTCGGGGCCACAGGACCCGGTCGAGGAGATGGTCGCCGCCTTCAGGGAGCGCCGCGACGTCCTGCTCGACGGCCTGGCCGACATGGGGCTTCCCGTCCCGACGCCGGAGGGCGCCTTCTACGCGATGCCGGAGGTCCCGGAGGGCTGGGTCGAGGAGGTCGTCGACCGCGGCCTCGTCGTCGTCCCCGGCGAGGCCTTCGGCGAGCGCGGCGCCGGCTACGCCCGGCTCTCGTATGCGACCTCACTCGACGAGATCGAGGAGGCCCTCGGGATCATGCGCGCGGCGACGCGGGCCGTGGCCTGATCAGGTTCGACGGCGCGGACCGCCGTCCGATGGGGTTCGACGACTCCCGTTTCCAGCGACCGGATCGGCCGGTGGCTTTATTGTAGTCACCTACGACATCGCGTGACATATGCGCACATTATACACAAACGGACTGGTCAGCGTGGCGGATCGCCTGACTGGTCGGACCGCCCCGTCGACGACGCCACGATCATCCAGGTGGCGTGGTGTGTAATGGGGGGAGACGAAGCGCGACAGGAACGGGGGAAACAGGAGATCGACAAGAGCGAGGCGAAGCAGATCCTGAACAACCAGGGACACGACGCCTCCTCGTGGGGCGAGCCCCTTATCGATGAGATGGAGAGCCACGGCCAGACGGTCATGGACACGCTCGCGAACGCGTACATCGACGGGTACGGCTTCGAAATCTCGCTCACGACCAGCGCGTCGGGGATCGCGACCGCCGGCTTCACCCCGCGAGGGCTCTGTGTCCTGAACATCACGAACTCGACGCAGAGCGACCAGGTGCCGGGGCCACACTTCTTTCTCTTCTCCGAGTTCTCCGTCGGCGTGGGCGTCGAGATCGAGGCGACCGCGGAGATAAACACCATCGGGTACATCGCCCACTACTTCGGGGAGAACTACAACTTCTCCGGGCGGGACCGGGAGATAACCGCCGAGAGCTTCGCCGGGGGGACCGTCTCGGTCAACGCCGAGGGTGGCCTGGCGATCGGCGAGGGGTACGACGTGAACTTCTCGCTGCTGGCGAGCCAGAGCCAGGGGATCGCGGGGCTGACGAATCTCGCCACGGGCGAGTACCAGCCGGGCTGGCAGGGCATCGGGGGCGGCGTCTCGCCCTCCGCTGGCGCGGGCGGCGGCATCTCCGTGGACCTCGCCCTCTCCCGGACGGGGCCACTCGAGGAGGCGATGGACTTCCTGTTCGGCCGTCCCGACGTGGAGAAGGCGATGGAGGAGTCCGAACACATCGAGTGGGAGGAGCCCGACGAACCCGTCGAACACCCCGAACTCGACTGGGCGACCGGCTGGCTCGGAACGGACATCTACGAGGAGGCGTCACAATGAGCAACAGCCCCGTCACTCCGGAGGCGTCACGATGAGTAACGGTTCCTCCGGTGGCGCCAACAGCCCCCCGACCGAGGTGGCCATCGCCGTCGAGTTCGTCAAGGTCGTCAGGCCGGTCATCGACGCCGCGAACGGGGGCCCCCGGGAGTTCGGCCGCCTGCTCGACGACATGGGCGTCAGCGACCAGGTGGTCGACCGGGACGCCGAGAAGCTGTTCGGGACCGTCGAGAAGGACGTCGTCGGCAACGGCGAGGACATCGTCAAGTCGATCACGTCGATCGTCAACGGCGTCTCGTCGGCCACGGACATCGACGGGCTCGGCGACCTCGACGAGGTCGACTGGACGGCGGTGGCCGAGGCGGTCGACGTCCAGGACTTCGTGAAGATCGGGAAGTCCGCCGTCCGGATCTACAAGACGGTGAAGGCCCTGAGCGACGTCGACATCGAGGATCCCGACATCGACGACCTGGCCGACGCCGTCCTCGATTACCTGATCATCAACTACCTCAAGACCTACCAGGGTGACGTCCACGCCCTCTTCCGCGTCACGGGCGTCATCGAGAAGAAGGGTCCGGGGAAGCCAGCCGAGTTCAAGCCAGGGGAGATCGGTGACGCGATCACGGACCCGATCGGGACCGGCAAGGAGATCCTGAAGTGGGGGTACGAGGACGACCGGCTCCAGGCCGTCGTTTTGCTCACCTACGTCCAGAACGCGCTGCTGAGCCACCGGGTCCCGGCCAGCAAGGTCCCCATCACGGACAAGGACGCGAAGGCGATCACCGGCTCCTCGGACCTGTCTTCCCTGCGGACCGACGAGATGTCGGGGTGGGGAAAACAGCTCCTGGTGCCGATCGCCATGACGACGAGCGGTTCCGGCGACCACGCCGAGATCGGAATCAAGTTCGTGCCGGTGCCCCCTGACACCTCCGAGAACGAGGTGCTGCCGGGCCTCGCGGCGGTGACCTACGGGACGTTCTCGGGGGGCGACACCGAACCGCTCGGGAACGACTGGGAGGTCGGCGTCGAGGCGTCGGGGTCGCTCGCCAACCGCGGGGTCCTGTTCCAGCCCACGAGCGGGGACCCGAAGGTGGAGTTCCTCAACATCGAGCCCGGCTCCTCGGCGTCCCAGGACCAGTTCGTCATGACGGCGACGATCGGGTACACCGGCGGGGGCGAGTCCGTAAAGCGCGACGTCGTGAACGCCGCCGTCGGCCGGATAACGGTGAAGTCCGTCGACTTCGAGGTCACCACCGAGTACAAGGGTGGCGACTTCGAGTTCCGGGTGGCCGCCAACGCCAAGGGCGAACTCTCCGTCGAGGCCCGCGGCGGATTCTTGGAGAAGGTCATCCCCGAGCCCATCACCTACGAGTTCGACACGACGATCGGCTGGTCCTCGAAAAGTGGCTTTTTCATCCAGAACGGCGGGACCCTGGAGGCGAGCATCCCGACGAACATCGACCTCGGGGTGTTCAAACTCGGCGGGACCCACATCGGCGTCACGCCGGCGCTGTCGGGCGGTGACGGCGAGGAACCGGGAATCCCGGTCAAGGTCAGCACCTCCCCGACCCTCGATCTGGGATTTCTCACGGCGAACGTCAACCGGATCGGCGTGCAACTGGACCTGCGCTTCCCCGAGGATCGCGACGGGAACCTCGGCGCGGCGGACATCCAGGTCGGGTTCAAGCCGCCAAACGGCATCGGCCTGGGCATCAATGCCGGCGCGGTCTCGGGCGGCGGCCAGCTCAACTTCTTCCCCGAGGAGAACCGGTACTCGGGCACGCTGTCGCTGCAGGTCGGCAACATCGGGCTGACCGCCGTCGGCCTGCTCAAGACCGAACTCCCCGGCGGCCAGGACGGCTACTCGCTTCTGATCCTCATCACGGCCGACCTTCCCCCTGTTCAGCTCGGCTTCGGCTTCGTCCTGACCGGCGTCGGCGGCATGCTGGGCATCAACCGGCAGGCGAAGATGGACGAGTTAGGGGCGACGGTCCGGACGGGCAGCCTCTCGTCGGTCCTGTTCCCCCAGAACGTCGTCGAGAACAGCCAGCAGATCATCAGCGACCTCCGGACGATCTTCCCGCCCCGGGCCGACCGCCACGTCGTCGGGCCGATGGCGAGGCTCGGCTGGGGGACGCCCGTGATGTTGCGGATGAAGATCGGGGTCATCCTGGAGATCCCGACGTGGAAGATCGCGATCGCCGGCATCTTCCAGCTCGATCTGCCCGACCAGAAGGTCGCACTCATCGACATCAACCTCGCGGTGGTCGGCGTCATCGACATCCCCAACAAGCGCATCGCGATCGACGCCAGCCTGTACGACTCCCGGATCGTCCAGTTCACCGTCTCGGGCGACATGGCGATGCGCCTGCGGTGGGGCGACGACTCCCGCTTCGTCCTCTCGATCGGCGGCTTTCACCCCCGCTTCGAGGCGCCCGAGAAGTTCCCCTCCCTCGACCGCGTGAAGGTCGAGATGTCACCTCCGAGTGGAAACCCCCGGATGGGGATGAAGGGGTACCTCGCCGTGACGCCCAACACGTTCCAGGTGGGCGCGAAGTTCTTCATCCACGGGGAGTTCGGCCCGGCGACTGTCGACGGGAAACTCGGGTTCGACGCCCTGTTTCACTTCGACCCGTTCAAGTTCGTCATCGACTTCATCGCGAAGATCTCGGTGGGGATCAAGGGCAAGGGCCTCTCCCTGAAACTCGACGGCCGGCTCAAGGGCCCGGGCCCGTTCCACCTGGACGGCAAGGTCACCATCGACATCCTGTTTTTCGAGACGACCGTGAAGGTGCAGGCGACGTTCGGCGAGTCCAAGGGAAAGGAGTCGCTTCCCGCCGCGAACGTCATGAAGGAGCTGACCGCCGAGTTGGGGAAGCCGGCGAACTGGAGCGCACAGCTTCCCCCGGGGAGCGCGTCGCTCGTGAACGTCCGCCAGCCCGAAAGCGAGAGCGAGGGAGAAGGCGGGGGCTCGGAGAGTGATGGTGGGGGAGATGACTCCGGGCCGGTCCTCGTCCACCCGCTCGGCGGGGTCAGCGTCCGGCAGACCGTCGTCCCGCTGGCCTTCCGCATCGACCTGTACGGCAACGCGAAACCGGCGACCTACGATCGCTTCGAGATAACGAACGTGTCGGTCGACGGGTCGGACCTGACCCGGGGACGCAGGGTCAAGGAGAAGTTCGCGCCGGCGAAGTACCGCGAGATGTCCGACGCGGAGAAGTTGGAGAGCCCGGCGTTCGTGAAGCGCCAGGCGGGCATCGAGGCGGGCAGCAACCTGCTGTACTACCCGGGTCGGGAGGGCGGAAGCTCCGGTGAGTTCGCGGACCGGACCGTCACCAAACTGGAGTACGAGACGAGCGTCATCGACAAGGAACGCGACCACTACGCGACGCCGTTGCCCAGGCTGGGCTCGTTCGCCGCGAAGCGCCGGGAGGCGTCCCGATTTGGCCTCCCACAGGAGAAACTCCCGACGCTCATCGGGCAAACCGCCGCCGGCAGGGCGTTCCGCGACCGCCACGAACTCGAGGACATCCGGGCGGAGGTGTACGGCGTCAGGGGGGGCACTGTCATCGGCACGCGCGACGGTCCCGGGGATCGCGTCGTGGACGTCGACCCGGGCGCCGGGACGCGGGTGCGTGACCCCCGGACGATCCCGACCGTCGTCGACGACGGGACGGTCACGGGCGCGGACCTCCGGGCCGACGACGACCTCGTGATCCTCGGGGAGGTCGGATCGACCGGCGACATCTCCGTGGACGGGGACGAGGATTCCGCAGCGGGAGGCCAAGAGGGGTTCTCCGTGGCGGGCGAGGACGGGGTCATCGTGGCGGGCGACGACGGGATCGCGGTGACGGAGATGGAAGACGGGGGCGCCCGCGAGTTCCGGGCGGCTGTCGGGACCGACGAGGTGATACTCTCGGAGGGAGCCGGGGTGACGAACTTCGGGACGCGGACGAAACAGGGTGATCACACGTGAGCAACGGAACGGACCCGACGTACGAGCGAATCGACACCAACTACGAGTTCTTCCCGAGCGTCCGGCAGGGGTACCGGCCGACGCGGACCTACACGGGCGGGACGCTCACCGGGCGGACGACGATGGGCGTCGACCTGACCGTCGAGGGACGAAATGCGGACTCCGGGGAGATGGAGGCGGCCGACGACCAGCCACACGTGGACCTCCGGATGTACGGCCCCGGCGACGTGACCGGGATCGACGAACGCGAGGTGGTCCGGGTCGAACCCGAGCCGGAGACCGACACGTTCCCGCCGAACTACCTCCCGCTCGTCGAGTTCGACCGGGCGGACATGCCGTGGCTGTTCAGCCCCGAGCGCGCGAACGACGGGGGGGCGGGGAAGGTCCGGCCCTGGATGTGCCTGGTCGTCGTCGAGCGCGATCACGACGACGTCTCGATCGAGGCCAAGGGCGACCGCCCGCTCCCGGCGCTTTCCACGCCGGCGACGCAACTGCCGCCGATCGAGGAGGTGTGGGCCTGGGCGCACGTCCAGGTCGTCGGCCTCCTCTCGACGCCCGAACTCGACCGGGTGTTCACCGAGTCGACCCACCAGGCGGTGTCGCGGCTCCTCTGTCCCCGGAACCTGGACCCGAACACCCCCTACGTCGCCGCGGTCGTGCCCACCTTCGAGCCCGGGCGGAAGATCGGCCTGGGCGAGGAGCCCTTCGGCGATTCCGACCCCCCCGAAGTGGCCCCGGCCTGGGAGACCGACGCCGACGAGACGGTCACCCTCCCGGTGTACCACCACTGGGAGTTCGTCACGGGCGACCGCGGGGACTTCGAGTCGATGGTCCGGAATCTCGAACCGCGGAACCTCGCGACCGACTATGAGATCGGGGTGCGCGAGGTGGACATGAGCGACCCCGGCCCGATCCCGCTGGAGGCGCCCGACGGCATCACCCGGAAGCTCGGGGGCGCGCTCCGGTCGCCGACGGTCGACCCGTCGCCCTATCCCACGGTCGCGAACGACGGCTCCGACGACGGCAAGCGGGAGGTACTCCGGGATATCCTGAACGACCCCGCGACGGCCGTCACCGAGGACGACTCCGAGATGCCCGTCCTCGGGCCGCCCATCTACGGCCAGTGGTACGTCCCGCCGAGCGAGGCCTCCCCCGCCGCCACCTCCCCCCTGCCGCCGGAGGTCCCCCAGCCGGCGTCGGTGCCGACGGAGGGGTCGTCGTACTTCGACTCGTGGTTCCACGACCTGAACGTCAACCCTCAGCACCGCATCCCGGCGGGCTACGGGACCTCGGTCATTCAGGAGAACCAGGAGACGCTGATGCGGGAGGCCTGGCAGCGCTTCGGCGACCTGGAGGAGGCGAACGCGGACATGGGCAACCGCCAGGCGGGGGACCTGATCGGCGGGAACATCCTCGACCAGTTCGAGACCATCGACGAGGGGGTCGTGGGCTTCGCCTCGCGGGTGCGGGGGATCGAATCGCTCAGGCGCCGCATCGATATCGCCGGCAGGCTCCCCGACGAGGGGTTCTTCGAGGACGAGGCCTTCGTGGAGTCCTTCGGCGACGGGACGGCCGGTGGCGGCCTCGCCGGGGGATACGGCGACGGCACCGCTGGCGGGTACGAGGGTGGTCTCGCAGGTGGATACGACGATACCGTCGGCGGCGGGCGGACTCGCTTCGTCGAGGGCATCGAGGGGACCGAGACCATCCGGTCGAACGTGGCTGCGGCCGCGGGAGACGGTGACGCTGCGGGCGGCCGGAGCCTCCAGCCCGACGGCGGGGGCGGGCTGGCGCTCGATACCTCCGACGCCGCGCGGTTCGCGTCCCTGACCTCGGCGACGTTCCGGCGGGTCTCCCGCCCCGGCGGGAAACTCAACCGGGCGATCGGGGGCACCGACGGCTCGCCGTTCCTCGAACGCGCCCGGACCACGACGGACGCCCCCGGGGCGTCGGGACTGCGGGGTCGCTTCGGCAAGTCGAAGGGAGACGGCGACACCGGGGAGGGGACGCCGCCGATCCAGGTCCCCGACCTCGGGTCCCCGGCCGGGGAAGGTGCCCCGCCGGAAGAGGGCGGTGAGACGCCCGAGAGCGAACGCGCCGGAGAGGCCACTGCCGACACCGCAGGAGAAACTACCGCCGACACTGCCGAGACTGACTGGCGAGTCACGGAGGGCGGCCGCGTCATGTCGCTCGCGGAGGCGGTCGAGTACCACGACGACGAGGTGGCCGCGGTGCCGAAGGCACTCCTCCAGGTCGAGAGCGTGGCGGACCACTGCGAGACGGCGCGGGACCGCCTGGCCGACCTCCGGGACCGGCTCGGGGCCGACGCCCCGGACGACCGGGCGACCGGCCTGCGATCGCTCGTCGAGGAGCGCCCCACGGTCCTCGATCACGCCGAGGCGATCCGGCGCAACACCTTCGACACGACGGACCGCCAGCTGCGCAAGCTCGTGGCGGCCGACCCCGAGGCGCTGGACGCGGAGTTCACCGCCGAAAAGCGGGAGGCCGTCATGGCCGACGCCGTCGAGGCACACGAGCGCCTGATGGGCGCCGTCACCGAGGTGGTCGAGGCCATCCGGAGCGGCGAGTTCGACGCCGACCGGCTCCGCGACCGCGTCGACGCGGCGGTCGCAGCCGTCGACGACGTCGAGCGCGCGACCGGGCGGGTCCGCGACCGGATCGACCCCGGGACGGCGTTCGAGGGGCCGGCCACGGCGCAGGCGATGCAGTTCACCTCGGGCGCGCTACGCGGCGACGCCCCGGGTGCCGGGAGCGAGGCCCTGCGCGTCGGCGGTGACCCGGAGCGAGCCGAGTTCGAGGCCGCGACGGGTCGAACCCTCCGCCGGATCGGCGCCGGGACGTCGTTCGACCCGGAGCTCCAGCTCCGGAACGTCCGGACGGACCTCCTGGAAGGACGGAACGAACTTCCCGGCGTCCTCGACGCCGGCGGGTGGGCGGTCGAGCGGGCCGGCTGGGAGATCCACCCCGGGATCGGGGACCGCGAGAACCCGCTGGATCGCATCATGGCCGCCCCCGAGTTCGAGTGGCCGATGTACGAGTACCTCCGGGACCTGGACCAGGAGTACCTGATGCCCGGCGTCGAGGAGATCCCGCGGGAGACGATCGGCGCCCTCGCCACGAACCCGGAGTTCATCGAGGCGTTCATGTGTGGCCTGAACCACGAGTTCGGCCGCGAACTTCTGTGGCGGCGGTACCCGACCGACCGCCGTGGCACCTACTTCCGCCAGTTCTGGGACTACATCGGCGACGCCGAACAGAAAGACATCAAGGAGATGCACGAGTGGCTGACCGGCGAGCTCGGGGAGAACGCGCCGGACGACGAGGAGGGCGACCGGGTCGTCCTCATCGTCCGGGGCGACCTCCTGAAGTCCTACCCCGACACCCGCGTCTACGCCGCCAAGGCGGTCAAGGAAGACAAGAGCGATCCCGACACGGCGGAGACCGACTGGGACCGCGTCCCCCTCGTCGAACACCGCCGACAGGAGGCCTTAGAGGAGCGCCGGAAGAAAAGCGACCCCGAGAAGTACGACGTCCTCCCACGGTACGACGAAACACAGCTCGAGGAGTGGGAACCCAGGGAGCCGATCTTCCGTGGGAAACTCGACCCGGACGTGACGTTCTTCGGGTTCGAGATCACCTCCGAGGAGGCCGTCGGCGACTCCACCACGGAGGCCGAAGGCGAGCGCCAGGGGTGGTTCTTCGTGCTCGAAGAGCCCGTCGGCGAGACCCGGTTCGGCTTCGACGTGCCGAGTGCCGGCGACTACGGCTCGCGGCCCTACGGCGTCCGCGACGGGAACGGGAACGTCCGGAAGATGGACGGGGAGGCGTACAACGAGGGCGCGGAGAAGGGCTGGGACGGCCTCTCCTGGGGGCACCTCGTCGGCGACGAGTCGAAGCTGGAGGCCAAAGAGCACGTCCGCGTCGGCGAGGACCGGCCCGCGGGTGGCGGACAGCCCTGGGCTGTAAAGGAGGGAACGGAGTGGACCGGGAGCAGCGTCGACGTCGACGAGACCTGGAACGTCGAGGACGAGTCCGAGTGGGGGCGAAACAGCGCCCACATGGCACACATCACCTGGCAGCTCCCGGTGCGGGTCTGTATCCACGCCGACGACATCCTGCCCGGCGTGAGCGGCGACGGCGGCGACGGTGGATCCTCGCTCACGATGCCGGCGACCTGGGAGTCCGACGTCGTCTCCAACGGTGGTGACGGCGCGTGACGCCCGGCGTGGCAGACGAGATCGGGACGCTCCGAACGGAGGTCGAGCGGGCCGACACCGACGTGAGCCAGGCCGCCGCCGTCCGGTCCGCGGTGCGGGACCTCGAAGACCGGATGGCGCGGGGCGGGGCGACCGACACGCTCCGCGAGGCGGCCGTCGAAGCCGTCGCGCGGTATCTCGGCGGCGAGGGTCGCCGCGAGGAGCTGTCGTACCTGACCGACCCCCTCGTTCCGGCCGATAGCGGGGGAACGGTGTCCGCACTCGACGCGACGCTCTCGCCGGAGGAATCGAACGTGCGGGACCTCGCCGAGGACCTTCGCACCCACGTCACGGGCGGATCCGTCGGCGTGGACGACCTGACGGGGCGGGTCGAGACGATCGTGTTCGACGGCACTGAGAGCGAGGTCGCCTCCCTGGCCTCGCTCGCCGACCGGCTCCTCCGGGCCGCGAAGGGTCTTCGCGAGGACCGCACCGCGGCGCTCAACGAGACGGGCTGGACCGACGCCGACGGCGAGGACGTCGGCGCGACCGCCGCCTTCCTCGAGGAGGTCGGCGACGAGGTCGCGGCTGTTCCCGACCAGCCGATCGCCCTGTTCCCCGTCCGGCTGGAGACGCGGTTCGTCACGCCAAACGACGAGCGGCCCGACCGGATCACCGACACGGTCGCGAACGCCGAGCGGGCCGTCATCAACCGCACGGACCCGGGGGAGGCCGAACTCCGGGTTCGGGTGTACCCCGACCAGGTCCACACGGACACCCACGAGCCCGAGCTGACCGACGACGAGGAGGCCTGGGGACGCAACTTCTGGGCGCAACTCTGGTTCGCCTGCTTCGAGACCCGGGTCGTGAATCCGCCCGAGGACGACACCGGCCCGATCCCGATGCTGTTCTACGACCAGGACAAGCGTGACATGGTCCCCGACGACGACACCATCCACGGAACCCTGGAGGACCTCTCGGACCGGCGGGCGAAGTTCTCGCGGGCGGGCGCCGCCTTCCACGAGGAGGTCAAAGAGCGGGCGTGGCGGGGGATCGTCGACCGGTTCGGGCGCGAGCGCGGGGCGTACGTGGTGCACTCGCTCGCGCCGACCGACCGGGCGACCGACATCCTCGCAGGGTGGACCGGCGAGGACGACGGGACGCCGCCGTGGCCCCGGAGCGACCCCGCGGGCGAACCCAGCCCCGACGCGCCCGACCTGTCCTTTCCCGAGGTCGACCGGCGGCCGGACTCCTGGAACCAGCCCCCGACGGCCCGCCTGCTTCCCGACCGGTGGCTCCTGCTCGGGGAGTGGCGGCCAGCGGACAGCCCCGACGCGGAGACGACGACGATGCGGACCGAGAGCGGCGCCGTTCGCGATCCGTTGTACGTCGGGCCCAACCCGGAGGCCGTCGCCGAGGACGAACTCGAGGAGACGGAGGGCGACGCGCCGGAAGGCATGGAGTGGATGACGGACTACGAGTCGGCGCGCGAGGCGGGGATGGCGATCACGATCACCGCGGAGGACCTCGACGACACCGATCCCCGCGACGTCGTGTTCGAGCAACTGCTCGTCCTCGGGGTCTCGGCCAGCCGCGACGGCGCGTCGAGCACCGATGAGATCCGGTCCGCGTTCGAGGCCCACCACTACACCGACGGCCTGGAGTTCCTCGACCGCGGGACGCCGACGAACAACCACGATCTGGACTCGGGGTACCGGCGCCGGGACGACCCGGCCGAGAGCATGGCCACGGAGGTCGACGCCCCCCTGGTCTCGTTCGGTGACTTCAGCGACGGCGACATCGTCTCGCGGGCGCTCGGCATCGCCGACCCCGGGGGCGACCACGTCTTCGCCCACGTCGAGGGCGCCGACGGCACTACCCAGGCCAACGCCCGGCACATGAACTCCCTGCTGTGGCCGGGCACGATCGGCTACTACCTGCGGAACGTCGCCGTCTCGAACCGGTGGACGGACCTGGACAGCATCTGGTCGGGGATCGAGGGAATCTCCCCGGAATCGTTCCCCGAGAACCCGATGGCCGCGCTCGGGGAGGGCCTGAAGTGGACCGACGCGATGCGCCGGCACTTCGTCAGGTACGTCCGCGCCGGCGGCCCGTTCCCGCCGATCCGGGTCGGCCGCCAGCCCTACGGCCTGCTCCCGGTCGCCACGATGCCCGATGACGACGGCGGCGGCATCTCCTGGGACGGTCCCCTCCTGACGGGGGAGTCCGACGTCGGCGATTCGGTGTACACCGGCGAGGGGGTCGTCGGCACGGGTTCCGGGGACGTTCCGGTGACTGACGACGACCTGGTGATCGAAACCGGGGACGAGCCGGTCACCGACGACGTCGTCAAGACGGGCGCCACGGACGATTCGGCGAGCGACGGCGTCGCCGGCAAGGTCTCGAAGTCGGGCTACGGCGTGTACGCCGAGGAGAGCCTCCGGACGGTCAACGAGGGCCTGTACGGGTCGAGCTACGACCCGGCCGGGCCGGCGTCGCTCGCCGTCTCGAGCAAGTCGTTGACGACGTCGGACGACCTGACGCTCTCCGAGGGGGACGACTCGACGCGCCCGGATGGTGGTATCCTCGGCGAGGCGACGTACGTCCGCCCGCGGTACTTCCGGCGCGACGAGGACATCCCGGGGAAGATCGCCTCCCTGCTCCGGAAGCTCACGCCGGCCTGGCGGGCGGCGGTCGGGAACGTCGACGCCGCGACCGGGAACGACCCGGCGGACGTCATCGAGAGAATCCTCGCCCGGGAGGCGACCGCCGACGAGTACGTCGACGAGGTCGTCAACGGCTGGGACGAGCAACGCGAGGCGATGGGCGACAGGGCCGCGAGGGCGTACGTCCAGGGCCAGCTCCGGGAGGTCCGGCGCTCGCTTCAGGACCACGACATGACCGACCTCGATCCGCGCCTGGGATGGATGTTCCCGCCGCCGGCGCTGGACTGGGACATCGCACGGTCGGGTACCCGGGGCCGGGAGCGCGACATCGACGAGGGGGACATCCCCTGGCTCGTCGACACCCGCGCGCCGGAGTACCTGGACGAACTCGTCACTCCGCGGTACGGCAGCGGCCACGATCAGCTCGAGGCGCTCGAACAGATGGGGTACAACTTCGAGTTCGACTCGATCACCGTCGACCGCGACACCCTCCGGAACGTCGAGGGCGTCCGCCTGCCGACCAACTTAGACGAGGCCAGCGACGCCCAGGTCGCCCTCCTGTTGACGCTGACGGCCGAGGATCACGGCAAACTCGGCGAGATGTTCTCCCGGGGGGTGTTCGGCCTCGACACCGACAGCGCGGAGGAGCTCACGACCCACGCGCTCAAGGGCTACCAGCTCGTCGAGTCCGACGGCCTGACGCTCCTGCAGACGCTGTTCAAGCAGCTCACGCGGTTCTCGCTTTTGCAGGGCTACGTCGGCGCCCGGATCCGCCTCGGGACGATGTTCGACGAGGACCTGTTCCCACAGGACGGCGGGGGACTGCTCGGGGCGGGCGTCGGGCAGGGTGGCCAGGGACCGACCCAGGAGCCCGTGCCGGAACCGTCCGCGGTCACGGAAAACACCCGGTCGATGTGGGAGGCGCTCCGGGACCACCCGCCCACGAGCGCGCCGGTGGCCGACGACAGCTACGTGGACCTGTTCTGGGACACGTGTCGCCCCGGCACCGGGACGCCGCCGATCGACCCGCGCCTCGGCGAGGTGTTCGACAGCCTGGCGCACCTGCGGACGCTCGACGCCGAGACGCTGGGCCGGCTCATGGCCGAGACGCTCGACGTCGCCAGCTACCGCCTGGACGCCTGGCGGACTTCGCTGGCGACGCGGCGGCTGTACGAGCAGCGCGAACGCCAGGAGGCCGCGATGTACGCCGGCGAGGACTACGACTACGTCGGGAGCCACTTCGCGGGTGCGCCCGGCGTCGCGGGACAGACCCCGGCGGAGCGCGCGAGGGAGACGACCCCGGCCGTTGGCGGCTCCGGCTTCACGGTGAACGAGGACGGGCGGGTCGTGGCGACGGACACCGACGAGTCGGACCGCACCTACGACCTGGGGACCGTCGACGGCGGGGCCTCGCGGTACGTGGTGACGGGAAGCGAGGGGAGCGGGACCGCTGGCGAGGGGGAGACAGCGGCGACCGACGAGGACATCCCCGAGCCGGCGACGTTCGTCGGCGCCTACGGGTTCGTCGAGAACCTCCGCGCCGACGACGGGAGCACCGACGGCGCGGAGGCCGAGTACGTCCACGCGCCCTCGCCCCAGCAGGCGACGACGGCCGCCATCCTGCGCAGCGGGCACAAGAACCACGAGGACGACGAGGCCGTGCGGGACCTCCTCGACATCGACCTCTCGCCCGGACGCGTTCGCGCGGCCAGGCACGTGCTCGACGCCATCCGGCAGGGCCAGGCGATGTCGGACGTCCTCGGATATCGCTTCGAGCGCCGCCTCCTCGAACGCACCCGGGCCTACAACGAGAAGGCGGAGGAGCCCGGCGGCCCGTCCGACACGATCAACCTCGTGCGGTACAAGTGGGACGTCCGGCGGGCCTACCCGAGTTCGGAGGGAAAGCTTGACCACGGCGACGTTGACCCCTCCCTCGAAGACGAGGCGGCCGAGAGCGACGTTGTCGACGGCTACTCGCTGTACAAGGCCTGGGACGAGGCGTCGGACCCCGGAGAGTTCCTCTCGGGGGTCGAGACTGAGGACGGGAGCGACCTCGAAACCGAACTCGGGAGCGCCGAGCGCGAGCAACTCACCAACGTCCTCGGGGAACTCGACGCGGTCGTCGACGCCGTGACGGACCTCCTGATCACGGAGAACGTCCACCAGCTCGGCCGGGGCAACTTCGAGCGCGCCGGCGGGACGATCGACGATCTGACGAAGGGCAACGCCGTGCCGGACCCGGAGGTCGCGGAGACGCCCCGGACCGACGTCGGCATCTCCCATCGCCAGTTCGTCGCCTTCGGCGCGCCCGGCACGGAGGACGCGCCCGACGAGTGGAGCTACGGGACGCCCGCCGTCTCCCCCGACTCCCTGCCACCCGTGTCGATCGAGAACCCGCAGTTCGGGGGGGCGGCGGCGCCCGACCCGACCCTGCAGAACCGGCCGGCGGGCGAGCCGAACCTGAACGGCTGGATCGGGTCGCTCCTGCCGGAGCCCGGCCGCGTCTCGTGTGAGGCCACCTTCGGCTGGGAGGAGGACCGCCGGATGGCAGTCGGTACCGTCGCGGCCCCGGACGCCCCCGGTGCCGTCCAGGTGACGGACGTCGGCTTCGAGCCGGACCTGGTTGAGCTCACCGTCGCCCACGGCGTCGGCACGGAGGGGCTGGCCGACGCGACCGGGACGGCGGGGTGGTCCCACGGCGTCGCCGCCCGCGCCGAGGACGGGATCCAGCAAAGCGCCGTGAGCGTCGACCTCGATCCCGGGAGCGGCGAGGGCGGGGCGGTCGTCGAGAGCGACGCCGCGCTCCGGGTCCTGTTGCACGACGCCGACGGGCCGCCCGACGGGCTCACCGCCGATCTGTCCTTCGTCGAGGAGGGGTTCGAACTCGACGTCTCGGCGTTCTCCGCGCGTACTAGGATGCCGGCCGGCCTCACGGTCCAGTACCGCGCGTACCAGCTCGGCAACCCGGTCGGCGTCGACGTCGGGCACAAACTGACCCCCGGGGGGACCGGGTCCACGGGGATCGACGTCGACGTGGACGCGGACGCCGTGACCCTGCTCGGAACGACGGTCGCGACGGGCACGGACGCCTCGGAAGGGGCGACGGGGACGGTCGGCCTCTCCTCGGGGATGGCCGTCCGCGACCCGGACGGGCCGCCGACCCAGCACGCCGTCGGGGCGGGCGTCGACGCCGGGTCGGGCGACGCGGTCGCGGGCGCCCGCGACGACCGCGCGCTCCTTTTCCCCTACGTCTCCGGGGGAAGCGCGAGCGGGACGACGAGCGCCGAGGTGACGTCGATGGGGTCGACGATCGACCTGAACGTCACTGACGCACACGCGGGTGGGGAGCCCGACGCGTCCCGGATGGTCACGTACGTCGCCGTGCAGTTCCCCGAGACTGTCCCGGCGCCGAGCGTCGCGACGGTGTCGCCCGGATCGCTCTCGGCGGGCGAGGAGGTGACGGTGCCGACGGGCGAGCGGGCCGGGGCTATCGAGGTGCTCGCGGCCCCCGGCCTCGACGGCGTGGGGACGGCGACGAGCGTCGAGACGGCGGGGTGGTCACACGGCGTCGCGACCGGCGTCGGCGCCCAGCAGGCCCTCGCGCACGGCTACCGCCCGGACGCGGACGCACGGGAGGGCGGCCTCGCGAAGGGCGACGTCGTCAGGGTGCCCGCCATCGGGAGCGACGGCTCCATCGAGGGAGAGACGGTGCTGCGGGTCGTCTCCGTCGGTGCGAGCGACCTGACGCTGAAGGCGGTGTCGGTCGGGGCAGGGTCGCCGGTCCTCCTGGTCCGGGCGTGGCCCCGATCTCCCGAGACGGTCACACACGCGGCCACGACGGGCGCGACGCTCGACGACCTCCGGCTCTCGCCGCTCGACGCCCTTCACCTCGCCCAGCCCCGCGACGAGGCCGGCGCCTCCGAGCTCGAGAAGCGCTTCGACTACTACCTCTCGCGGCACCGCCCGGCGAGCGATCCGCCCGTGCCCGATCGGGCGTCGCTCGAACTCGCGTTCAAGACCCTCGCGCCCGACGCCGACGGCGAGGACCCCCTGACGGTGGCGGAGTTCCTCGAGGTCGCGCGGACGATCCGGGAGGTCCTCGGCGACGGGCGGGCGCTGACCGCGGAGGACCTCGGGCACCCGGGCGAAGGCGGCGACGATGGGTACACGGACGCGTCGGCGATCGAGCTTGCCGATCGCGCGCTGGCCGGCCAGCGCACCCTCGCGGCGGCCGGTGAGTTCCTCGAGAACCGGGTCGCCCGCTTCGACGTCGGCGAGGACGAGGCGACGGTCACCGAGGCGGTGGCGACGCTCCGGGAGGCCGTCGCCGAGTTCCGCGAGGCGGTGCCGGTCGACGGCGCGCGCCACGTGGGCGAACGCGTCGACGCGGCGCTTGACGACGACCGGGACGCGCTCCACGCGGACCTCGAAGCCGTGCGTCCACACCTCCCGGCCGGTGCGACGGACCCGGACGCCGTCCCCGACGCGACGACGACGGTGTTCCCGCTCGCGGGACAGAGGATCGGCGTGGCGGTCGACCCGAACGTCGAGACGACCGTCCACGTCTGGTCCACGAGCGGCGTCGACCGGTTCGAGGAGACGGTGGACGTCTCGCCGGACGGCGACGTCGAGGCGACGGTCGAGGTCGACTTCTCGGGCGTGCGCCCGGGGACGCCCTTCGCCGTCGCGGCGGTCGCGGGCGGCGCCGTCCTCGACGCCCGCGACGGGCAGGTCGTCCTGCCCCCCGAGGATCTCGTGGCCTCGCCGGCGGCGGGCGAGCGGATCCGGGTGCTCACCGACGCCGCAGCCGGGACGACCGTCACGGTAACCGTCGCCTCGCTCGACGGCACCGAGTACGCGAACGAGGGCGTCGACACCGACGACTTCGGGGGGGCGAGCGTCTTCGCGGACCTCTCGGCGGTCGAGCCCTGGACGTTCTTCGAGGTCACGGTCGAGGAGAACGGGTCGACGGTCGCGGACGAACGGGGGTACGTCGCGGGCGACCCCGGCGGCGCCATCGCCGACGGCGAGGTCCTGCCGGGACTTCTCTGGCTCGTGCGCCAGGCGGACGCGTTCGACCCCTACGAGGCGGGGACGCCGGCCGGCGCCCTCCACCGGCTGCTCGACTCCGGCGACGTCGACTTCGACGCCGTGCGCGAGGAACTGGCGCTCGTCCGGGACCTCGTCGACGCGACGCCCGGCGAGCCGCCGACGGACGAGGACGCCGACACCATCGCCGCCATCGTCGACGAGGGCGACGGCGATCCGGCGCTTGAGTCGCTCGACCTCACGGCGCTCGACGCGGCCGTCCTCGGGGCGGGGACCGAACTCGAACGCCTCGACCTCCCCGAACTGTTCGGCACGAGCGGGCGCCCGGACCGCGCCGGCGGGCTCCGGTTTTTTGCCAACCGCGAGACGCTGGCCGACGACCGGCTCCAGGACCGCCTCGCCGCCGGGATCGAGCGGCCGGCGCTCCTGACCGACGACGAACTCTCCGCGTACGGCTTCTGCCCGTCGCTTTCGCGGTTCCTCGCGGAGGAGGCCGCGGCGAACACGATCCGCGAGGTCGACGCCGGGCGCCTCCGGGCGTACCTGGCCGCGTTCGCGGAGTGGCTGCCCGAGATGGTGGCCGACCTGGGCACGACCCTGAGCGACCCGGTGGGGTTCGCGAAGGGGTTCGAACAGCTCGTTCACGATCCGGAGTCGTTCCCCACCGGAGCCGGGCGAAACGCCTTCCGTGCCGACTTCCGGCGGCTGACGCGGACGCCGGTCCTGGACGGCGTTGCCGTCGTCGACGACCTCCTCGCCGACGCGGACGTGGACGGCGGGTTCTACAACGTCGACGGCCTGTTGCTCGACCTCCCGGGTGGACCCGGCGGCGGAGGGCCGGGGGGCGGTGGACCAGGAGGCGGCGGGCCGGGGGGCGGAACGCCGCCGTTCGGACCGGGGGGCGGCGGAACGCCGCCGGGGTCCGGCAGTGGACTCGACTCCGACGAGGTGGACCTGCTCCAGTCGTACCTCTCGGAGGACGCGAGCGCGCTCCAGCAGCTCCGATCGGAGGGGTTCGCGCCGGAGCTGACGCCCCAGGGTACCGGAGTCAGCGACCTCCGGTTCCACCTCGAACTGTTCCGCCGTCGCCTGCTCGACCCCTACCTGGAACGCCTCGACAGCGGTGACCTGCCGCCCGAGGAGTCCGACTCGAAGGCGGCGTTCGGCGACGCGGTGCGGGCCGACGCGGCCAGCCTGGCGAGCACGGTGACGACGCAGGCCGAGCACCTCGCGACCGCCCGCGGTCCCGGCCGGTTCGACCGGGCCTTCCGGCGGGGCGTCTTAGAGACGGTCCGGCGGGCGCTCCGGCGGGTCTCGTACTTCGAGGTGTACGCGAGCACGCCCAACTCCACCCGCGGCGGCACGGCCGACGACGAGGCCACCCTCCTCGCGCAGGCGGAGACGGTGCTGCGGGCGGTCAAGTCGACCCACGCGACCGTCCGGGACCTCGCGCCGCCCCGCGACGCCGGTGGGACGGTCACGGATCCGCCGTCGGTCGACTCCCAGGTCGAGCGCCTCGAGGCGCTGTACGGCGAGGAGTTCACGGTCCTGCCGGAGGTCGACCCGGCGAACGGCACCGAGCTGACGGCCACGTTCGGGCGCGGCGACGACATCCTCGGCGGCGATCCGCTGGCCGCGGAGACCTGGTTCCAGCGGATCGCCCGGGTGCGCGACCGGACGGCGACGTTCCGGCGGGCGCTGTCCTACGCCGAGGCCGTGACGGGCGACCGCCACCGCGACCTGAGTGTCGGACAGCTCCCCCACCGCCCGACCGAGGAGTGGGTCGGGCTCGTGGACGACGACCCCGAGCCCGGCCGGGTGTCGCTGGTCGCGCAGTTCGGCGCCGCGTTCGACGGCGACTTCTCGGGGCCGGTGACGGGGCTGTTCGTCGACGAACACGTCGAGAACGTCCCGGGCGCGACCGAGACGAGCAGCGTCGCCCTGAACTACGACGATCCGGACACGTCCGCACCCAACGGCGTCCTCCTGGCCGTGCCGCCGGAGGAGGGCTGGTCGCGCCGGGCGCTGGAGTCGGTCGTGACCGACGGCATCGAGCAGTTCAAGCTCCGCCTGGTCGACCTCCAGGACCTAGAGGAGTTCTACCAGCTGTTACCGATGGTGTACCTGCCCGATAACTCCGCGCTCCAGCCCGATGCACCGACGGTCGACACGGACCGCATCCGGCGGTACTACGACATCGCCCCCGAGCAGTGGGCGTCTTACGAGTACCGCGCCCGGTTGCCGGCCGTGGGTATGATCGAGCACATGGGCTTCGACGGGGGAGGTGGGTGAAGATGGCCGACGACCCGGTGCAATCGCGCACGTGGTGGCACCGCCTCTCGCCGTACGCCCGTAACTCCACGGGGACCCGGGGGCTCCGGGCGGAGGTCCGGGATCCCCTCTGGCTACTCGGCCGCCAGTGGCAGGTCGGGGAGTTCGCCGGGGAGGACGCGGGTTCGCCGATCAAGGTCGACCTCTGGTACGACACCGACGTGTTCGAGCGCGTGGACCTCGACCCGCGGAGCGAGGCGGGGACGGCCCGGGACTACGACCCGACCGAGCACGGGCCCCTGGAGACGGTCGTCGAGCGCGAACCGGTGACGACGGGGGAGACCCGCCCCGGCCGCGAGGTGGCCGCCGAGGCCGGCCGGTACTTCCTCACACAGCTCGACGAGCGGGACTACCGCATCGACGGCGAGCGCGTCACGGCGGCGGAGTTCCCCGAGGACCTGCACCTCGGTCCTCCGGAGCGGGAGGTCGACGCCGGCGGGAAGCGCTTCCTCTCGGTGGCCCGTGGTCGGACGCTCGATGGCTACGAACTGTACACGCGCCTGACCGCCTCGGGGAACGTCCTGGGCGCGGACGACGCCTCCGGGGTCTCCTGGGGGAGTGTCGACCTGCCCGCGCCGACCGACGGCTCGGTGACGGCGGCCTACAGGGCGGCCGCCAAGGCGTTCGCGGACTGGTACGCGGACCTCTACGACGAGCCCGAGAGCGAGGAGGCGATGTCCAACGACGAGGACGCGGCGTGGAACACGGACCGCATGGAGTACGAGTTCCGGGCCGCGGCGGGGACCGGCGACGACGAGACGGTGTTCGACGTCTCGGAGTACCCCGGCGGCCGGCTGGACTGGGACGCCTTCAGCGTCGCCGAGGACGATTCGGCCACGCTCTCCGTCCCCGCGGAGGAGAGCACGGACTCGGCAGGATCGGTCGAAACCGTCTCGGGTATGCCGATCACCGGCGGCGGATCGACCTACATCAACGACGCCACGCTCCGGGAGGTCATGGTCGAGGGTGGGGTCGACCCCGACAGGACGCTCGTACCGACGAAGGTCACCTTCCCGGGGATGCCGTCCCCGCGGTGGTGGGAGTTCGAGGACGGCGAGGTCAACCTCAACAAGGTGAACGCCGGGCCGGGGGAGCTGGGGAAGCTGCTGGTCACCGAGTACGCGCTGCTGTTCGGCAACGACTGGTTCCAGATCGACATCGACGTCCCGGTCGGGTCGCTGACCCGGGTCACCGGCCTGACGATCACGGACACGTTCGGCGAGGTGACGCGGGCGCTGCCGACGCCACAGGTGGCCACGACCGAGGACGCCGAGGAGACGGGCGAGCAGGGCGAGGAGGCGAGCGAGGGACCCCTCGGCGGCGCGGCCCTGCGGAGCGGGGGCTGGAACGCCTTCATGCACACGGACCTGCCGAACCACGATCGTCCGGGGACCTTGCTCCCGCCGACGCTGTCGACCAGCCACGGGAGCGACCCCGTCGAGCGCGTCGTGCTGGCCCGCGACGAGGTGGCCAACGCCGCCTTCGGCGTCGAACTCGTCGTCGAGGATGCCGTCGGCGACCCCCTGGAGTGGCGCGAGTACGTCCCTGCGACCCTTTCGGTGGCGGCGATCGCCCCCGACGCGGACGTGAGCGCGGAGTCGATCCGCCTGGAGAACCCCGGCGAGGTCGCGATCGAGGTCGAGGGGTGGGCCGTCGAGAGCGACACCGGCGAGACCTACACCTTCCCGGCCGGCGCGACCGTCGCCCCCGGCGAATCCGTGACGCTCCACACTGGATCCGGGACCGACCTCGGCTCGGACCGGTACTGGGGGCGAACGAGCCCCGTCTGGGACGGCGCCGCCCACGTGACCGTCCGCGACGGCGACGGCGATCCGGTCGACAGCGCGTTCGTCGGCTCGCCCGCCGACGCCTCGCTGCCCGATTACCACCTGGTGACGGACGTCCCGGAGAACTGGTTCCCCCTTCGGATGCGCCGGGAGGAGGCCTCGACGGAGTGGGCGATCGAGGACCTGCGCTTCGAACTGTCGCGGATCCTCGATCCCGACCCGGGCATCCCGGAGCCGTCGGGGCAGGTGCTCGAACCCGGCCTCCGGCTGTACGACGAGGAACTCACCCGGGCCGGGCTGGAGGTCACGCGACAGTACCAGTACGCCCGCTGGCTCGATGGCGACGCGCACCTCTGGGCCGGCCGCCGGGCCGGGGCGGGACGGGGCGAGGGAACGAGCAGCCTGCGCTACGACGTGGTGCGACAGTCGGACGATAACCGGGAGGTGGAGTGATCGGCTCGCCGGACGCGCCGTCACCCAACACGTCCTCCAGTACCCCCAGATATATCACCCATGTGGACGAGTGATTAATAGCAATAATGGATACGATCGGCGAGTCGATCGATGTGCTTCACGTCGACGACGAGCCGGATTTCGCGGAGATGGCTGCGACGTTTGTCGAACGGGTGGACGACAGGATCGAAGTGGAAATCGCGACGAGCGCAAGTAAGGGCCTGGATCGCCTTGCTGACGAAGACATCGACTGTGTCGTCTCGGACTACGATATGCCCGGTCAGGACGGAATCCAGTTTCTCGAAGCCGTCCGTCAGGAGCACCCCGATCTCCCGTTCATCCTCTACACCGGCAAGGGTAGTGAGGAAGTTGCCAGCGACGCAATCTCGGCGGGTGTCACTGATTACCTTCAGAAGGGGACTGGAACCAGCCAGTATACCGTCCTCGCAAACCGTATACGGAACTCCGTCGAGAAGAACCATTTCCGGACAGCACTCGCTGACAGGGAGAAGCGACTCAATCTGCTCTTCGAGCAATCCTCGATCGGCGTCATCGAGTGGACCGAAAATTTCGAGTTCCACCGCTTGAACGACGCTGCTGAGGACATCCTGGGCTATTCCGAGAGTGAACTCACCGGACGCTCATGGGAGGTGATCGTTCCGGAACCCGACCGAGACGAATTCGAAGACGTCGTGTCGGAACTCCTCGAAAACAAAGGTGGGTTCCACAGTATTAATGAGAACGTCCGAAAGGACGGCGACCGAATAATCTGTGAGTGGCACAATCGAGTCGTTACTGACCCGGATGGTGATGTCGCCGCGATATTCTCCCAATTTATTGATATTACTGAACGTCGACGGCGAAAACGACAGCTCAACACGCTAATCGACAACGTCCCCGGGATCGTCTATCGATGTGAGAACGAACGAGGATGGCCGATGGATCAGGTGAGGGGTGGGGTTAGGGATCTGACAGGATATTCGGCCGAGGAGATCAAGAGCGAGGAGACGTTCTATGGGAAACGGATCGTTCATCCGGAAGATCGCGAAGCGGTGTGGGATGAAATCCAGGACGCCGTCGCTGCTGGGGAGGTGTTCGAACTCACATACCGGATCCGAACCAAGGACGAGACCATCAAGTGGGTGTGGGAGCGCGGGAGACCGGTCGATTCAACTGACGGTGAGACGGGGATACTGGAAGGATTCATCACGGATATCACGGAACGGGTCAGACGCGAGGAACGACTTGATCAACAAAGGTCGCTGTTCGAAGCACTGCTGAAGACGAGTATCGACGGCATACTCGTCGTAAATGAGGACCGCGAATACGTCACGTGGAACCAACAGTTCATTGATATGTGGGGGGTACCCGAGGAGCTGGTCGGGGACGAACCGGAGGACCTGGGGTTGGAGTGGGTGCTCGATCAACTCGAAAACCCCGACGAATTCCTCGATAACGTCGAATACCTCTATGAACACCCCACGGAGGAAAGCCGGGATGAGATTCAACTCACTGACGGACGAGTGTTTGACCGCTATTCTGCACCTGTCGAAGGAGAAGACGGGACCTACTACGGCCGGGTCTGGTTCTTCCGAGATATAACGAATCTGAAAGGACATGAGCGAGCACTCACGGAAGAGCGGGACAAATACCAGGCACTGATCGAAGGAAGCAACGATGGCATCGTCATTTATCAAGGCGGAAGCTTCGTTTTCGTGAACGAGCGGTGCCTCGACATTCTTGGGTACGAACGGGACGAGTTCATCGGCATGGAGTTCTCAGACATCGTCGTTCCCGAGGATCAGGACCTCGTTCAAAGACATTATGAGCAACGGATTTGCGGTGACGACGAATCGATCCCGGACCAGTACGAAGTCCAGGTTCTCACGAAGGATGGGGAACGACGTGTCTCCGAGGTGAGTGCTGCTCGAATCCATTACGAGGATGAGCCGGCCGATCTCATAACGATCCGAGACGTGACCGAGAGAAGCCGCCAGGAGGAGAAGTTAGCGAACGTAACCAAGGAGCTCGAAATATTGAATCGCGTCCTCAGACATGATATCCGAAATGACCTCGCAGTCATGTTGGGCTGGGCTGCGTCTCTCGAGGGACAGGTCGGGGAGTGTGAGCAGGAGTCACTCGACAAAATCATCACGAGTGGAGAACACATCGTCGAATTGACCGAAATCGCGAGGGACTACGTAAATACCCTGACGGGCGATGAAGAACTCGCCGTCAAGCCCACGTCGTTGCGCCGGATCATCGAAAACGAACTCGATCTCCGACGGGCCTCGTATCCGGACGCGACGTTTACCCTCGAGAGCGAGGTCCCAACCGTCGAGGTGATGGCCAACGAGATGCTGGAATCCGTGTTCAGAAACCTCCTGAATAACGCCGTCCAACACAACGACAAGGACGAGCCCCGCGTTACCATGTCGTTCGAGATCGACGAAGAGACTGTCGTGGTACGGGTCGCGGACAACGGCCCCGGAATCGCCCCCGGCCGGAAGGAGTCCATCTTCGGAAAGGGGGAGAAAGGTCTTGAAAGCTCGAGTACGGGTATCGGACTTTATCTCGTTCGGACCCTGGTCGATGAGTACGGCGGCTCCGTCTGGGTCGAAGACAACGATCCCGAAGGGACGGTGTGCCATGTTCAGTTAACGAGGGCAGAATAGCGGGCGCGTACACGACAGATCGGGCACGACGATTCCGGACTGTCGTCGCCGAGTTGGGGGGTACGTGGGGAAGTCGGCCGGGACCAGCTGTCGCCACTCCCTGCCGATGGAATACGGCGGGAGTCCGATCAGGATACGATCATCGCTCCAGGGCGAACCTTGATAGTGGATGGCACAAAACCGTGTACTCGATACGCATTCGCGTTCACGCACCCATGTCCACACGAATCGACCGCACGGCGACCACGGCCCGTCGGGAGGATCGCGTTCCAGCAGTGACCACGCGACGGGGGTGGTGGCCATGATACCGGTCGCAGCCGCCGTCCTGCAGTCGAGCGTGGACGACCTCGGCATCGGGTCGATAGTCGACGAGATCGGGCCACGGGTCTCGGACCTCGCGGGGTCGCTCCCGGAGCCGTTCTCCCCGGTGGGGCTCGTGTTCTACGCGGCCTGGGGGGTTTTCGGCCTCGCGGCCGCGAAGACGATACGCGGTCGCGTCGGTGGGAGCGAGCGCACCGACGCGTCGGCAGCGTCGACGGTGGCGGGTGATTCGGGAACCGCGACGAAGGGGACGACGAGCGTGGGCACGCAGATCTCGACGGGCACCGACCTCGGGAAGGACCACGCCGCCTTCGTCCTGCCGTCCGTGATCCCCCTGTCGAAGGGCATCCGGGAGGTGACCCACAACGAGATCCACGCGTTCGAACTCGGACTCGTCGTGGGCTTCGTCGCGACGTGGTTGCTCACCTCCGGGCGCCGCGAGGGCGCCATCCTCCTCGCGCTGGCGTTCGTCGCCGGCACCCTGGGGTACAAGCGCTACCGGACGAAGGCCTTCCAGACCGTCCGGCTGGAGCCGTGGTACGCCCTGGTCTCCTTTGCCGTCGGGGGCGTCGCCGCCTGGCTCTTCTACCGGGTTGGCCTCCCTTCGGGGCTGCTGTGACCCTGATGTACCCGATCCTGCCATGACGCCGATTGACCCGATTGTAGTCGATCCCGGGGTCGCGAGCGCCGTCCGCCAGGTGAATGGCGCCCTCCAGGTAGACGCCGTCGTGGAGTTGATCCCGGGCGTCGTCAGGGAGTCCCCGCTGGGAGTCGTCGTCGTGGCCGTCGTCGCGGGCGCAGTCCTGAAATCCGCCGGCGTCGCGATCTGGCGGAGCGTGGGGGACCTACGGAACCCCCGCCTCCACCTGCGGACGGCGCTCATCTACGGGATCGCCGGTGCCGCCATCGTGGCGACGACCCTCGACTCCGGCTCGCTCGACTTCCGGACCCGGGCGTTCTACGCGGTCCTGCTCGGGAAGGTCGGCGACGAGGCCCACAAACACCTCCTCTCGTCATGACATCCTCCCCGGCGTGAACGCCGGGGGTTTCCTCCGTGGGGGGGCGACGCTACATCACGTCCGAGTCGGGCCACGCCTTGTAGACGACGTACGGCCGGGGGGCGTCCGCGTCCCGGCGGTCGGTTCCGATGCTCGTGACCGCTATCTCGAACCCGTTTTCGGTGAACGCGGTGACCGTCAGGTCGTCCCGGCCGACCACGTGTCCCGACTCGGCGACGATCCGGACGGACGCCGCGACCGGATCGCCCGGGCGACCGCGGGCGTCGACTGACCCGTCGAGCGCGTGCTGGACGAGGTCGTCGCCCCGCGACTCGACCGTCCCCTCGGCCCAGTCGAAGGACAGGGGAGTGGTCACGTCGGTGGCCTCGCCGTCGACGTCGTCGAGGCCGACCGTCGTGAACGTGACGAGGCCGGGCTTGAACCCGACGTCGACCGAGAGCACCTCCTCGGACCCCGGTTCGGGCAGCCTGAAGTAGCCGATCTCCGGGCGGTAGCGCCCGGCGTCGACCGCCACGTACGTCACGAGCGAACTGTCCGACGATCCGAGCTTGCTCGGCCCGCTGTAGCGCTTCTCGTACTCCAGGGTCATCCGCTCGCCCAGGCTGGTCACCCGTGCGGTCGTGTGGCCGTTGACGCGGCCCCCGTCGCCGAACAGCAGGTGGATCGCCCGGTCGACGTGGACGGCGCGACTGACGGCGGTCCGCGCGCCGGGATCGCTCGTGACGGACCGCACGACCTGGCCGGGATCGGTTCGGCCGACGACGTCCGCCACCGAGAACCCCACGGGGAGGTCCGTCATGGAGCGCCCGTTCACGTCGTCGACGCCGTTCGCCGCCAGCAGCATCACGTGATTCGCGTCGACGCCCAGGTCGATCGCCTGCGCGCCGGCGGCGTCGGGCGTCCGGAAGTGACCGACCTCGACCTCGGCTTTCTCCCCCAGGGAGAACGCCTGGTAGAGGACGACGAAGGAGTCCCCGGCGCGGTCCCCGCGGAGTTCCGAGGCGTCGAAGCGCATCTCGAAGCCGTCCGCCGTGGTCCCCGTAACCGTCCCGAGGAGGCGGCCGGGCGGGTCGTCGTAGTGGTGGACGAGTTCGAGGGCGTGCCCGTCCGAGGAGACGCCCATCGCCGTGTCGAAGTTCTCGGCGTCGTCGGCGACGGTCATCGCGGTCTGGGCGATGGCGTCCTCGCCGGTCCGGACGGCCCGCCCGTAGGTCCAGCCTGTCGTGCGGTCCGGCATCCCGCCGTCGGCGAGCGCGCGGACGTTCGGCGCGGCCGAAAAGAGGAGCAGGTCGGGCTCGAACCCGACCCCGGTGACGGTCGTGGTCCCCGTCTCCGCCGGGGTCTCGAACGTACCCGTGGCGTAGTTCGCGGCGCCGGCGTCCTCCGGCATCGACGGGGGCTTCCGGGGGGTTCGCTTCTTCTTGCCCCCGCCCCTGGACCTGACGTACTGGGCCAGTCCACCCAGACCCAACAGCCCGAGCGCCCCGCCGGCGTAGGGGACCGGGTTCTCGACCGGATCCGGGAGCGGGCCGAACCCGCCACCGCCGGTCGATACCTCGACCGCGCCACAGGCAACGCGTTCCCCGGTGTCGCCCGCGATGGCGGCCACCTCGAACGTCCCGGTCCGGTTGTACGTGTGGGTCACGACGAGGTCAGTCTCGTCCGTGTACTCGTACTCCCCGTCGCCGTCCACGTCGACCCGGACGAACGACACGCCCGTGGAGCCCGACGCGTCGACGGTGACGGTCTCACCCACGGAACTCGACGCCGGATCGACTGAACAGGAGACGACCGGATCGCCGGCCACCGGATCGTCGGGCGTCCCGGCGGCCCACTGCAACACGGGGTACCCGTCCTCGACGGTGCGCCACGTCCGGTCGAAGTCGAAATTGCTCATGTTGGACTCGGCCGCCTCGCCCTGCATCTCCACGGTCCGGAGCTTCCCCGCCGCGTAGAGATCGTCCCCGGAGCGCATCCCGAGGGCCCGCTCCTGTCCCGTGGCCTCCGCGTCCCAGTAGGAGTTTTCGATTTCCGCGATCGTCTCGGTCGCGACGAGGCCGCCGGTCAACTCTTCCGTCGCGGTCACCCGGCCGGTCGCGTACGTCTCGTTCACGAGGCCGCCACCGGGCGAGGAGGCCGCGTGCTGGTTCTCGCCGACGAGCCCGGCCACCCGTCTGTCGCCATGGACGTCCCCCTGCGCGTAGGACTTGGCGATGACGCCGTCGTAGTTGTAGCCCACGAGTCCGCCGACGATCTCGCCGCCGTCGACGTCGCCAGTCGCGAACGACTCCGCGATCCGCCCGCCGCCGTTGTAGCCGACGAGTCCGCCCGTCGCGTACCCGCCGGTCACGTTCACGTCCGCGTAGGACCGGAAGACGGAGTCGTCGTTCGACCGCTCCCGGATTTCGCCGACGAGACCGCCGGTCTCACTGCCCCCGACGACCGTCCCCGTCGCTGACGCTCGACGGACCGTCCCGAGACTCATGCCGGCGAGCCCCCCAGTCGTCCCCTCGCCGACGATGTCGACACCGTCGAGCGTGACGTTCGTGACCACGCCGCTGGCTCCGATCGTGTGGAACAGCCCGACGAAACTCCGACCCTCGCGATCGATGGTCAGTCCGGCGATCGTGTTGCCGTCCCCCTCGAACGTCGCGTTGAACCGCTCGCCCTCCGTCCCGATCGGGATGAACCCGCTTCCCCCGAACCACGTCTCCGTTTCCGACGCGTCGATGTCGTTTCCGAGCCGGACGTGTGCGTCACGGTCCGCGTCGATCGCCTGCAGTTCCGTCGCGTTGGTCACCACGTAGGGGGCCGTCGGGGTTCCCGTCCCGTCCATCGCCTCCAGAACCGGAACCAGGACGTTGGCGGATCCCTGGACCGTCGCCTCGCTGCCGGCTTTCTCGTCGGTGAACGCCACGTCCAGGTCGTATCCCCGGATGCTCTCGACGGGAACGACCGCCTCGACGGTGTACCTGTCCTGGGACTGCTCGGTCACGGTGAGGTCCTCCGTGGGCACCGACGCGCCGCCGATGGTGACCTCGAAGTGGGACGCGTCGGGCGAACCGTACTCCCCGTACTCGTAGGGCTCGCCGTCGGCCGTGATGACCGTCTCGAAGGTGACCGTCGTCTCCTCCCCCGTGAACTCCGTCCACGGGTCCGTCACCGTCACCGTCATATCGTCCGGAAGCGTCGGGTCGGCCTGCTCCACGCTGACGTCCCCGCAGGTGGCGAACTCCGTCCCGGCCGCAGTCTCACTTCGGGCGAGCACCGTGTACTGCCCGGGCTCCTCGTACTGGTAGGTGTACGCCAGGTCGACGTTCTCGCGTTCGAAGGTCTCGTCGCCGTCGATGTCGACGTCCATCGTCTCGATGCCCTCCGACTCCGTGGCGTCGACGGTCACGTCCTCACCTGTCACCACCGTCGACGGTCCAACCGAGCACGTGAGCGTCGCCGGCGTCCCCACGTCCACGGTCACCGTGTCGTTGCCGATCGCGCCGTGCTCGTCATGGGCCTCGAGGCGGACCTCGTACGTCCCGGGCTCCTCGAACGTCCACTCGAAGGGCTGGCGGGTCTCGAACACCCCCTCGAGGGAGCCGTCGTTCCCGACGTCGTAGCCGAAGAAGATCAGGTCGTCGCCGTCCGGGTCCGTCGAGTGCGTCCCGTCGAAGGTGACGGTCTCGCCAGGGGCGGGCGCCGTCGGCGAGTACGTCAGGTTCGCGTTCGGCTCCTGGTTCTCGTCGACGGTCAGTTCCCCACAGGCCGCGACGTCCCGGGAGTCGTCGCTGGCGTTCAGCGCCGCGACCCGTGGGTTGTACGTCCCCGTCTCGTTGTACGTGAACGAGCGCGAGCTGAACTCGTCCTCGGCTTCGAACACGCCGTCGCCCTCCTTGTCGTACTCGTACAGGCCCGCGTTTCGAGATGCGCCGGCGTTCAGGAACACCGTCGTTCCCGGCGGGACCTCGGTATCGGACAGCGAACACACCGCGTCGGCGAGGCCGGAACTGGTCCGTATCTCGAGATCGTACGGGGCGGTGGCGCCCTGGGACCCGAACACCTCGACGTAGTACGTGCCGGAGCTTTGGGCAGTGACCGTGACCCTCTCGTCGTCGGTGGTGGTGGTGACTTCGGCGACCTGTTCCTGGGTCGGAGCGTACACCCGCATATCCAGGTCACCCGTGTCGTGGCTGAAGTAGATCGACGCGTTGAGTTCCTCGCCTTCCGCCATCTCGACGGCGTAGAAGTCGACGTCGTCCTCCCCGATCCGGAGGTCGGCGTAGTAGCCGTCGGAGGCGTTCGTGGCGCTACCGAAGTCGTCGTTCGGCTCGAACGGGTTCGGCGTGGCGTGGTCCGCGACGGAGTGATCGGTTCGGGCGGCGCCGGCGTCCGCGGGCGCGAACCCGAGCAGTACGACGGAGAACGCCAGCAGTACCGCGCCCGTGAACAGCGCCCTCCGGACGTTCATCCCGCTCGTCGCACGGACGTTCATGTCACGGCCCGCCCGTATCGTCGGGTGGTGACTGGACCCATGACACTATTTCGCATAGTTCGGGGTTTCGTCACACGACTACATAAAACCGGGGCGCGATCGGCGCGTGGCCGCCGCGTTCGTCGGTATCCGGTCCACACGTCGATTCGCCGACCGCGGTCCCGAAGGCTTCTTATATTCCCCGGCGTCTACGTTCGTCCAAGCGGGTTTTGTACGGCCGTCCCCGTACGGCCAGATACCCCACATAGCAGACGTAGTACCTATGCGCTGTCCTCCCGGCGGTCCTGGCGTCCGGCGTCTCCCCGGCTCCGTGGAGCCGCCGGCACCGGAGCGTCCGGCGCCGATACCGGGCGCGAGCCGTCTGGCGCGTCCGGACGCGACCGGATCCCGCCGACAGCCACCCTCCCATCCATCATGAGCGCCGTAGAACGCCAACTCGAAGAGATCGAAGCGCAGATCGCAAGCGAACTCCCTCCCGGTATCTCGCTCTCGGAGGTGAAATACGAGGGGCCCAAGCTCGTCGTCTACACCCGGGACCCGAAACAGTTCGCCAGCAACGGCGACCTCATCCGGAAGCTCGCGAGCAAACTCCGCAAGCGCATCGACGTCCGTCCCGACCCCGACGTCCTCTCCCGCCCTGACGAGGCCCGCGAGGCCATCGTCGACGTCATCCCCGGGGACGCCGGCGTCACGAGCATCGACTTCTACGAGGAGACCGGCGAGGTGATCATCGAGGCCGAGAAGCCGGGGATGGTGATCGGTCGCGGCGGGTCGACGCTGCGGGAGATCCAACAGGAGGTCGGCTGGACCGCCGACGTCGTGCGCACGCCGCCCATCGAGTCCTCGACGGTCTCGAACGTCCGGAACTTCCTCAAGCAGGAACGCGAGGAACGACGGGAGATCCTGGAACGCGTCGGCCGCCAGATCCACCGCGAGGAACTCTCCGACGACGAGTACGTCCGGATCACCACGCTGGGATGCTGCCGGGAGGTCGGGCGCGCGAGCTTCATCCTCTCGACGCCGGAGACCCGCGTCCTCATCGACTGTGGCGACAAGCCGGGCGCCGAGGACGAGGTGCCGTACCTCCAGGCGCCCGAGGCCAACCCCCTGAACTCGCTGGACGCCGTCGTCCTCACCCACGCCCACCTCGACCACTCCGCGCTGGTTCCCCTCCTGTTCAAGTACGGCTACGACGGCCCGATCTACACCACCGAACCCACGCGGGACCTGATGGGCCTGCTCACGCTCGACTACCTCGACGTCGCCGCCAAGGAGGGCCGGACGCCGCCCTACGAGTCGAGCATGGTCCGGGAGGCGATCAAGCACACCATCCCCGTCGAACTCGGCGACGTCACCGACATCGCGCCGGACGTGAAACTCACCTTCCACAACGCCGGGCACATATTGGGGTCGGCAGTCGCGCACTTCCACATCGGCGACGGCCTGTACAACGTCGCCTTCTCCGGGGACATCCACTACGAGGACACGCGCCTGTTCAATGGCGCCGAGAACGACTTCCCCCGGGTGGAGACGCTCGTCCTCGAATCGACCTACGGCGGCCGCGACGACTACCAGACCGACCAGGAGGACTCCGAGCGCGCCCTCAAGGAGGTCATCCGGGACACCCACCAGCAGGGGGGCAAAATCCTCATCCCGGCCTTCGCCGTCGGGCGCTCCCAGGAGATCATGCTCGTCTTGGAGGAGGCGATGCGGAACGGCGACATTCCGGAGATGCCGGTCCACCTCGACGGCATGATCTGGGAGGCCACCGCGATCCACACCACCTACCCGGAGTACCTCCGGGACGACCTCCGGGACCGGATCTTCCACACCGACGAGAACCCGTTCCTCGCCGAGCAGTTCAACCACATCGACGAGGGCGACGAGGAGCGCCAGGAGGTCCGCGACGGCGGCCCCGCGATCATCCTCTCGACGTCGGGGATGGTCACCGGCGGGCCGATCATGTCCTGGCTGGAACTGCTCGGGACCGATCCGGACTCGACGATGGTGTTCGTCGGCTACCAGGCCCAGGGCACCCTCGGGCGGCGCATCCAGAGCGGCAACACGAAGGTGCCGATCCCCAACGACGGCCGCTCGAAGACCCTCTCCCTGGAGATGGACGTCGAGACCGTCGACGGGTTCTCGGGACACGCCGACCGCCAGGGGCTCGTGGACTTCGTGAAGACGATGCACCCCCGCCCGGAGAAGGTGCTGTGCGTCCACGGCGACGAGCGCTCCACCCAGGACCTCTCCTCGGCGCTGTACCACAAGTTCAACATGCGCACGTTCGCGCCGAAGAACCTGGAGACGTTCCGGTTCCTGTAGCGCCGACACCCAATCCCGTGGTGGACACGACGGTGCGACGGTTTTTTCGCTCCGTAGTCCCCACCAGTTACCATGAGTCGTGGAGTCGCCCGGGGCGGACAGCTCAGGGCAGTTGGCGTCGGGATCGGCGTCGGCGTCGGCGGTCTGGTGCTCGGCGTCGTCCTCACGATCGGAGCACTCCTCCTCCTGAGCCTGTTCGTCGAGATCGGCCCCCTCGAACTGATCGTCCTGTCGCTCCTGATGACCCAGGGGGTGGGGCTCACCGCCGCCGCAGTCGGGTACGTCACCTGGCGCGGCGTGGGGCTGGACTACATCAAGGCGCGCGTGCCGGGCCTCGTCGACATCGTCTGGGTCGTGGTCGCGTACGTGTCGGCGCTCGTCGGCGTCTGGGTCGTGGCCTTCCTCGCGACGCTCGCGGACGCCCCCACCGCGGAGAACCAGGTCTCGGAGACGGCCAGTCAGAACCCCGAGGTCCTCCTGATTCTCATCCCCGGCTCCTTTCTCCTGATCGGCCCCGGCGAGGAACTCCTCTTCCGGGGTGTCGTCCAGGCCCGCATCCGCGAGGCGTTCGACCCCGTGTCGGGGGTCGTCATCGCGAGCGTGATCTTCGCCGCCGTCCACTTCGCCGCGCTCACCGGCGGCACGTCGGGGCGGCTCGTCACGGTCGGCATCCTTCTGGTCCCGAGCCTGATCCTCGGGGCGGCCTACGAGTACACGGACAACATCGTCGTCCCCGCGCTGATCCACGGCGCCTACAACGCGACGCTGTTCACGATCCTCTATGCGGTGCTGAAGTACGGCGACGGCCTCCCGAGCGAAGCCGTGCTGTTTTAGCTCTCCTCGGCGGCGCCCCCCCCGGACTCGCTGCGCTGGGCGCGTTCCGACACCTCGGAGACCGGACCGACGCCGACCGTCTCCCGGACGGCGTCGACGAACTCCTGGCGGGACTGGAAGTACGTCACGTCGAGCTGTTCGACGAGGGTCGCCACGGGGCGGGTGCCGTTGGGCGTGCGGATCTCCACCTGGCCCTCCTTGCGCTCGATCTCGCTCGCCTCGATCGGCCAGGTGAGCCGGGAGGCGACCCGGGCGAGAGGGATACCCCGGACGGGGTTGCCCTCGCCGAGTTCGACCGCGGGGTCCGCCTCGTCGTCGGCGTCGTCGGTCATGCCGCCTCCTTGATCTGCCCGCCGATTAAACGCTTCGTTCGTACCCCGTGTGGCGCCGTCGTGCTACAGGCGCCGGAAAACCAACAGCGGGACGGCCACGGCGATCGCGATCAGCGCGACGAGGATGACGCTCCGGACGAGGAGCGTCCGCACCACCGAGGCGCCGTACACCAGCCACACGAGGGCGAGCGTGACCGCCAGGGTCCCGCCGATCCACTTCCAGGGCGCCATGCCCGACCGTTCGGCGCGATCGATATAAAGCGTGCGAGGCACCCGTCACGCGGGGGACCCCGGTCAGCCGTCGAGAAACGACCGGATCCGCCGTTCGGCGGCCTCCCCCGGCTCCAGCCAGGGCGTGTGACCGTGATCGGGGAGTTCGTGGAGCGTGGCGTCGGGCATCCGGTCGGCCAGGGGACGGCCCACCTCCGGGGGCCAGTAGTAGTCCCCGGTCCCCCAGACGAACGCCGTCGGGCGCTCGATCCCGACGATCCCCGCCCGCAGGTCGGCGATCGGGTCGATCCGGCCGAACGATCCCACCTCGGTCAGGAAGGATCGCAGGCTCGTCCGGAGCCCCGGTATCTCCCGGCGCGTGGCGTACAGGTCGTAGAACGCCTCCGGAATCGCGGCGTCGTCGACGACGCCGACCCGCCGGAACCAGGCGCGGGCGTTCCCGACCGGATCACCGACGTCCATCGCCCGGAGCAGCAGCCGGTTGACGCCACGGACGGTCAGCAGCCGCGCGAGGAGCGGGAAGTCCCGGGAGACGCCGACCGGCGCGCCGACGAGACACAGCCGGTCGACCCGACCGTGATCGATCGCGAGCAGGAACGCCTGCGCGCCGCCCACGGAGTTCGCGACGACGTGGGGCCGGTCGAGCCCGAGCGCGTCGAGCACGTCGAGGAGATACCCAGTCATGAACGCCCGGAGGTCCCGCCCCCGGTAGCTCGGTTTCGCCGACAGCCCCTCGCCGGGCATGTCCGGCGCGTAGAGGCGGTACCGGTCGGCCAGGGACGGTGCTATCGGGAGCCAGTAGGCCGCCTGTCCCGTCAGTCCGTGCAACAGGACGACGGGCTCACCCCCCGGGTTACCGGCGTCGAGGCAGTGGACCCGTCCCGCGCTCTCGGTGTCGATGACGAGCGAGTCGACGTCGAGGCTGTAGTGGCCGGCGAGCCGGGCCTGGCGCCTCGCGTACCGCCGTTCCGGCTCGCTCGGCCAGTCGTCGGGCGACCTGCTGGCTGTC
>Ga0207719_100144_pt1 | contig 58344 bp, 84 predicted proteins | sample A23P1SouthBayCA_2_FD_187279 | JGI IMG/M metagenome (GOLD analysis project Ga0207719, IMG submission 187279) | Aerobic enrichment media microbial communities from Eden Landing Ponds, California, USA - A23 P3 (3) (SPAdes) | ecosystem: Environmental > Aquatic > Marine > Unclassified | place...
CTGCCACACGGGAAGACGGCGAAGTCCTCGACACGCTCTACCTCGACTACAATAAGCTGAAAGGCAAGAGGAACGAGTACTTCACCAAGAGAAAACGGTTGAAGGAAGCGGGGAAATGGAGTACTTTGGAAAAGCTGAGCGGGAAAGAAGAGAAAGCTACCAATGATTTCTGTCACAAGCTGTCTCGATACGCTGTTCGCTGGATCCAGCAGTTCGAGAATCCTGTTGTAGTCTTGGAGGATTTGACCGGGTTGAGAGACAGTATTGATTACGGTAAGCGGATGAATAAGCGGCTACACAGTTTGCCTTTCCGTAAGTTGCAGCAGTTCCTGAAGTACAAATCTGAGTGGAGTGGTGTTCCCGTGAGTTTTGTGGATCCGGCTTATACGTCGCAAAGATGTCCTCTTTGCGCAGACTCGGAAGACACGACTCGGAGAGGTCACCGGTTCAAATGCCAGAGCTGTGGTCATCAGGATCATGCGGATAGGAATGCTTCGATCAATATTGCGTTGCGTGCTGCTACTACTTATAGAAAATCGCATAGTACGGTTGTGCCGTCTCCCAAGAACTTTCCTTCCTTTGAGAAGGTGAGGCTGACGGCAGCGGGTCTTTGTGAACAGGCCGATCCCAGTCCTCGTACACCGTTAGAGGTTCTCATGCCGAGGGGTTCAGGACGTGCTTAGAGTTAATCTGGGAAAAGCCCCTTTCCTCGATTTCCCTCAGGAAATCAAGGGAGGGGTAGTTCACAGCGACAAGAATGATAGAAAGCGTAGGGATATCTTCGTCTCGAAGCCGAACAATCAGGAGCTTCCTGACGAGACCAAGGTCAAGTACCACGGGAGGGAATACACCGCTGAACTTAGCTGGAGAACAGGGAAGTATGGACAGTCGATCCCTGTATACGAGTTCTATGTGAAGTCTCCGTACTACGAGTCAGGATGATCCGGTGCGTGGAAGCACGTGATTCTCTCGCAGGTAGTTCAGATTGTTCTCGAATGTTTTCTTGTTCATCCCAGTGATCTTGGCTAACTGGGTATGGGTGACGATGCGGTCGTCACCGTTTTCCTCCATCGCCTGCTTCAGGCAGGCCCCGGCGATCGCTGCTTTACTTCTTGCTACTCCAGGCCTTGTCTCCACCACGTCGCAGTAGGCCTTCGCCCTCTTCGCAACTGAGCTCTTGACTTCGATAGGCAGCTGGGAGATTATGTAGGGCAGATACTCCTTGCTTTTCACCAGTTCAAGTTCCTCATGGACCTCGTCCTTCTTCTTCAGCTTCTTCACGGCTTCACGTACCTTCTCCTCCAAACGGTCGTCAGTAGAATCGAAGATGTTGTCCCGTGACTTCAGGTACTCAGTGATCATTTTCTGCGTCCGTGGCTCCTCCTCGATCCTGGAAGCGATATGGACAGCTGCTGCAGGAAAATAGTCGCCGTTGACCTTGAAGTCATCACGGTATTCATCGAGAAGCTCCGAGGCCTTATCCAGGACGTCTTCACTCATTTCTAATCCGTGGCAGATCTCATGCACTTCCTTCAAAAGATCCTTCTGCGGCTCTTGCTCCTGTGTATCAATCAAGATCAGGCTTCACCTCCTCGAACTCTTCGCTCATCTCCTCCGGCGAACCTTCGAAATATGGCTGAAGTGGCTTCACTAACTTATAGAAAGCCAGAGAAAGCGGGATTGTATAGATCAGTGTTCCAGGTGTGAAGAGGAGGCCTACGTGGAAGAAGTCGGGGTAGACGAAAGAGAGTGTCAGGGAGATGAGGAGGTTGACGGCCACGAAGACCTGGATGGTTCCTCTGAGTAAGGAGAAAACCTTGTCCTTCACTCGTCACCACACTCCCGGTCTACAATCTTCTCTATTAGGTTTGTTCCTCGGTACCAGCTGTTTTGAGGGATTTGTGCAGAGATGAAGGCGTTGTGGTGCTCCTTGCTGCCGTCCCTACGTGTGTTTACCTTGTGATCGACAGCGTCTCTGCCTCGGGAGTAGATTGCGTTTTCTCCGGGCGGGCACTTGGTACAGATAATCGTGTGATGGCTATCGTAGAAGAGATTGCAGTACTTGAACGGGCCGTAGACCTCGAAGCGGTCTTCTTCCTCTTCTTTCTCGATTCTCTCAACTCGGTCTCCGTCTTTCCTTGAATGCGTCTCCAGTTGGTTCCACACAACCTGGTACTGTTCGTCCTCTTCGGAGGCCTCGGAGCCGAACAGGATCTGTGTTGCTTCTGGGATCGATATCGGGCCGTAATCCTTGCGGTACTCCTGGAAAACCTTCAGGACCTCTGCTTCGACGCTGAGATCCTCGTCTTCCCGGAGTTCTTCGAGGCTGTACCGTCCATCATGGTCAGAAAAATCCTTGTCATCATCACCACCGCTGCTACTGGTCTCTACAGGCTCAGGCTGGGGTTCCTCCGGTTCTGGTTCAGGTGGTGCCTGTGTTTCAGGCCTCTCAGACTCCTCGACATCTGTGACTGCCTCTGTTTCTGCTTTATCGCTCTCGGACGGGTCCTGCTCGTCTGTTTCTGGTAGACTGTACTCTGCGCTTCTACCATCCTTCTCTACGTCCAGTTCATCCCTGAAGTCCTGCATGATGTTCTGGACGGCAGCGTAGGCGTCAGTTCCTGACTTCGCCTCGTCTCCGAAAAGCTCGTTACAGATTCCGGCGGTACCGATCGGTTCATTCTCTCTGATAACCTGTTTTACTTCGTCGACTCGCTGCTCCCTGCTGAGGTTGTTGAACGCGGAGACAGACCGGAAAAGGCCTTCAGACTCGGCTTCATCACTTTCATCGTCAACGTCATCCTCTTCATCAGGTTGCGAGCTGTCGTCCCCTTCTTCATCGGGAAGGGAGTATACGCTTTTCCTGCCTTCTTTGCCTTTCTCCACGTCGTCGATGGTCCATGATATCCTGTTGTGAATCTCCTTGTACTCGGAGGAGTTGCCGCTGGGTTCTTTTCCGAAGAGGTGTTCACCTATCTCAGCTACTCCTATCCGCTGATGCTCCTTGATGATCTGTTTGATCTCCTCAGCTCTTTCGTCTGTACTGAGTTCCTGGAAATCGTCGAGGGAGTCGTAGAGGGCTTCAACCTGTTCTCCCCTGTCCTCAGATTGTTCTTCTGAGCTCTCTTCCTTCATTCGGAATCCGTCTTCAGTCTCCTCGACATGCTCGGGATCTACTTCGACCGCTTCGTCTTCGACTTCTTCGGAGTCCACCCCTTGGTCTACCTGTTCCTCTGTTTCCTCGGCACTTACCCCGTCCTGTTCCTCCGTGGGTTGCTGCCTCAAGGCCTCCATGTCCTCATCCAGAGAGGTGGCGTATTGCTCGACGTCGTCCACGTAGTCTTCCAAGGCCTTGATCTGTTCACGCAGCTCCCCGAGGCGACGGGAGACGTCGTCCGGCATATCCTCAACTTTGTCGTCGAGTTGCTGGAGTCTATCCATAATATCGTCAAGCTGACCGTCATCACCTCCAAGATCGTCCTCGACACGGTCTACCCTATCGTCGAGTTGCTGGAGTTCGTCCATTAGGACGGCCATCTGGCTGTCTTCACCACCGAACTCGTTTTCGACACTGCTGAGTCTGCTGTCGAGGTCTCCAACGTGGTCCTTGATGCCGTCGACGGTGCCGCTCAACTCCTCGATCTCGTCGAGAATCTCCTCGATCTCTTCCTGACTACCCTCCTCGGGTTCTCCCGATCGGGACAGGCCTTCAATGTCGAATCCCTGCCGGCGGGCCAGAAATTCGAGGTTCGCCAAGACTGTCTCCAGGTCCTCCTCCTCCCGTACCTCGATCTCTGCTTCAAGGCCTTGTGGTACACTGATTTTGATAGAAGGTTGTTCAGCCGTGTCCTCGGAGTATTCCTCGTCGACAGCCTGCTTGACTTGTGAATGATCTTCTTCGTTGTCTGTCAAAAGTAGTGTTACACCCTAAATTCGAGTACCAATAAGTTCAGGCCTTCATCTTCTCTGAAGGCTCCAGTATACCGTGGCGTTGCCACCGGTCTCTTGGCTTCTCTCCTCTATTTCGATCTGTGAATTTTCTACTATCCAATCACGGCCTTCAAGCAGCAGAGATCTGCAGTAGCTTTCTTCCATGTCGTCTACTTTCTCCGGTACGATCTTGCTGGCAAGGGTAGGGGTGTCAAGTTCAGATCCTTCTTCTTCCAGCACTTCTTCTGCTGCAGTTGCCAGGCCTGTATGTGAGTCAAGATGTGTTTTGAACATTCCGTAGTCATCAGTGTCGTCTGACATGTGTGAATATGTGTAAAATCCACTTTTATATCTAAGGAAAGAATAAACTTATTCTAAAGTTATACTAACGTTAGAAGTACAAAATAATTCCAGAATTTTCGTGCTTCAGAATCCAGCTATCGAGAAAAACAGAAAAGCTTCTCAATTCAGTCGTCGGTCCAGTCTTTAAATTGATTAAATCCTAATTTATTCAACATGAGCAAAGCAAAGGGAGAGGCCGCCAACCAGAGAAAAGGCCTACCAAATCCAGTACAGGAAGAGATCCAAAAATTCCGAGAATACCTGGAAACCCAGACGGACAGCGAGGACACCATCATGAACTACATTTCCTCCGTCAAGCGGTACTACCGACTCAACGATCTGCGGAAACCCATCAATCCTGCCCGCTTCGTCTACCTTGAGGATAAAGAAGACATGCGAGAACAGGAGGGAACCGATCGGGAGGTAGAGGTAGGCCTCCACAGAGATTACGATGAACTATTCAAGAGCTTAGACACCAGCATCACCAGCCGCAGCATGAAGTACGGAGTGAAAAAATACTACGAGTACCTCAAAAGCCAGTCCAGTCGCAGACTCACACGGCTCAACCTCTCCGAGATCCTCGAAAAGATTGGCAACCTCGAAATCAACCAGGAAGACCTGAACAACGACAAATACCTCACACAGGGAAAGGTCAAGGAGTTCATCGAGGCCGCCGAAGAGAAAGACCCAGAGTTCGGCACCCTGCTCCAGATGATGTATCAAACCGGGGCCAGGGCCTCCGGCATGACCAATGTCCAATGGAGAGATGTCGATATAGAACAGCGGGATGGCAAGGATCTCGAAAAGACCGATATCTTCCTCTCCAAAACGCGAACCAAGGGAAAGGTCAACGGCATCGTCTACATCACAGAAGAGACCTATAACCAGTTACAGGAGCTGAAAGAGAATCGAAACCCGGAACCGAAGGATGTCGTGTTTTATCCTGATATGACCCGAGGCAGTCTCTACAACAAGATCTGGAGGCACTTCGAAGATACCGATGCCTCGCCTCACAGCTTCCGATACACACGCCTTATCGATCTCGGCATCAAACTGCATGAACACGAAGGCCTATCCTATGAGAGCTTGCTGGGCAAGGTCAGTGACTACGCCCGCCACAAAAACAAGGATACTACAGAGATCTACGTCGACAAGGTGAAAGATCTGATCGAAGACGAGAGCTCAGACGTGAAGAAGTACGTGACAGAAGGCCTGGATGGAGTCGAAGGCTGACCACCGCTCGCTGGATAAGGTATAAAAAGCGGTGTTCGAAAACATGTGTTAGACAGGATCGAAAGTCCTCCAGAGACCCTCCGTACAGGGGTGGTTGATGACGTGAGGCAGAGTCCTGGGAAGGCCTTGTTCCATGGGATCTCCTTCTTCTGTACCGGTTTCCTGCTCTTTGTGGAGACTCTATCCCCTCTCCCCCCTTTGAGCGGTACACACTGCAGGAGCCTGGGTATGGAAACAGGAATCTCATTCGGAGGCCTTTCTACTGGTCTTCCTCCTGTGTGGCCGAATCACTGGGAGTGTACAGCTGCATTGATTGCGGGTAACCTGGAAGGTGCCGCAGCTTGGCGCTTCCTTTCACCTGAGTCCTCTGATTCCCAGAGGCTCTTCGTCAAGGCCGTGGGGAAGACCGGGAGGGCAGAGGCCTTAGCACCATGAAAACCTGTGCCTGTAAGCAGGTTCAATTCCTGTCTGCCCTCGATTTTGCAGGTTCCTCTCTCATGGGAGCTGCTTCAACAGGAAACCAGTTCGCACGAGGCCCAGAGGGTCTGTGGTCCTCTATCTGAGCCGAGACCCGGCGTGCGTAGACACCTTGTCTCTAACACGGGGCAAGGAGTGGGCAGACACCTCAACCTCGTTGAAGCACTGTGTTTCCCGAGAGGGCCTGCATCCTATCTACTCGCCTCTTAGCTCAGTGGTAGAGCTGCCGCCTGTAGAGCGGTGAGTCCCCCGTTCAAATCGGGGAGAGGCGATTACAGGTGATTACGTAGAACATGCCGCCAAATACGAAGTACGCGATACTGGGTTACGCAGTAGCAGGCCTCAATGCGTACTCTCTAAGCTACCTGTTATCTGGTTCAGTTATCCGTGGTGGCACGCTCCCTCTTGTAGTAATGGGCCTGACATTGGCCAGCTGGTTCTACTGGATGCACCGGTTCGGACTCTACGACAACATTCCAGAAGGTGAAACCGTAATTGACTGAAAACGATTTACCTGAACTTGACCGTGAGGATCTGCTTCGCCGGCTCCCAGAAATACGTAAAATCGAGGACGAAAAACTGAGAGAGAAGACTATCGACGTCTTTCTGAACCACTGTCCGTCATATTTCTGGACTGTTCCTGCATCTTCCTCAGGCAAATACCATCCGCAGGACACCACTGGAAGACATGGTCTCTGGCTTCACAGCGTTCGAGCATTCCACGCCTTCCAGGACCTCTCCCGTACTGAGGAAGAGATGGGCCTTATCGACGAAGACGAACTGGATTACGGGCGTGCCGCAATTCTTCTACACGATATCTTCAAGCAGGGCCTTCCTCCAAGAGACGAGCACCATACACAGAAGGATCACGACAGAACGGCTTCGGAGTACCTTGGTAGGAAGACAGACCTGCCGGATGAAGTACTCGGTCTTGTCGACAGTCACAACGGTGCGTGGAACGAAGGGAAGGAACCCGAGACAGAGTTAGAACTGCTTCATCACCGGGCGGACTACATCGTTTCTCGCAAGAAATGCTACTACGAGATCCCGGATCCATGTGAAGAGCTCGAACAGGTAATCCACGAGCGGAAGACCGAGGAAGAGCGGAAGATACTGGACAGAGTAGCCTCGCTGAAAGAGGCCTCTGAGGCCTACACCAGTGTTTCAGAGTACGTAGGTGATTTCACGTTGCCCGGCCAGGGTGGAGTAGATCGTGAGGATCTCTCAAAGGTTATTCGCTACGTTAGGAATGGGGGTGAGAGCTCTCAGTGAATGGTGAAGAGGAAGACGATGACTGGATGCACATCTCCTACACGTTCAACCGGCGTGTCGATGGCACAGTAGAGGAGAAAGCGATGCTCGACGGTGAGAGAGTGGACCCTGAGAAAACGTCTATTGGTGGCCTCAATGGAGGTGAACGTTCTTAGTGGGCGTTCCGATGACGAGTATCAACGCCTACTACGAGTTGAAGGAGGAAGGGAAGATTTCGGAGAGACAGGAACTGGCTTTCATGACAATACGCAAGTTCCACGAGGACAAAGGGTACTGGCCTACTCCGAAAGAGGTCCACGCATTTCTCGCGGTTGAACAGGGCAATGAGATGGCTCAGTTTGAAGGCCCGAACATGGTCAAGCCCCGCATCACCGAACTCCTGGAAGACCCCGACGACGACTACCCTGATCTACTGGAGAAGAACCAGGAGAGCAGGAAACAGGAGTACATAGAAGAGTTGCTGGATGACTACGACTCGAAAAAAGCTACTCCAGTGAAGATAGCCGAGAACGTGATTGATAGGACTGAGGCAGGTAAGGCCGCCGGCAAAGAGGAGGTAGATGATGTCGATGAGAAAGATGAGAAAGATGAGAATCCTGTGATGGTGCCGAGTGACGATGAAGAAGAGGTAGGAGACTTGGAGGACGACGTCGTCGACGAAGACTCTGAACAAGAAGATAAGAAAGACGATTCTCCTGAGCCCGGAGATCTACTGTACGGCAGTGAAGACAACGAGGATGACGAAAGAGAGAAAGAGGATACTGAGCAGGCCTCTGAAGAAGATGACCATACTGTGACTTCTATGGAAGATCGTGACGGCACCAGATATGAGAGAGTCGAAGACGGGGTTGGCAACTGGAAAGATGGTGAGGGAAACAGGTACATTCTCCACCCCAAGAAGGGATTCGAAGAAGTCTCAGAAGAAGACGATTCTGAAGGCCTCGACGGAAGCGAAGACGATAACGAGGAAAAGGAACAAAAACAGCCTTCGCTAAATGAGATATAGGTGGACACAGGATTTCATTCCACGTTGAACACCCGGAGCGACTCGGTAACTCGAAAATCTGTACAGAAGAAGGAAAAGGTGCGTTTACTTTTGCAGCAACTCCTTGACGACTTCTACATCGGAGAATCAGATAGCCGGTTGAAGCCGGAAGGGACGTCCCAAGTCTCGGCTATCGTCGATCTCTCCCATAGCTACACGGGGCAACGACTGTACGATATGTTGTATTCGTACAGGCCTCTCGACCCGGAAGACCTTGAGTCCGTGAAGGCCTGTGTAGAAGAGGTCCTCGACGTTCTCAGAAGAGACGTGGACGCCTTGATCGTAGCTGAGGACAAGGCTGATGCTCTTCTCATCATGGCCGGTGCCCTGGCAATCCACTGCAGTACCTCGGTCACTGACGCGAAGTATTCCCTGAAACAGAGATCATCTATTTCGGAGACGAACGGCGAGTTGCTTCGGAAAGTGGAGCAGGCCTCCCAGTTTGTATTGGGAGAGTGCTGCCACTGCGGAAACCTGGTCCCTCCCCATACCAAGTCCTTCTATGACGAGCAGATCTGTCACTCAGTGTGCGGAGCGCTGTGGGCCGAAGCCCTGGAAGACTCGGGAAAGTTCAGGCTCTGCAGAGGCAGCCAAGTCCGGAGGTGATGTTGTTGAAGAACGATGATCTCGGGTGTCCTCATATCCACGCCGGTATTTTGCTTCCATACCCTGGCCTATATGGTGGGAAACCCGTTCGGTTTGAAACATTCTTTTACAAGGCCTTGTGATAGGAAAGTCAAGAAGCAATGAGTCGGGTTCGCCGCCCTGGTCTCAGTGCTAATCGATCCGTTCACCGGGCCGTATTTCGAGCCTCTGTGGGTCAACGGAGGGCACACCTCTGGCTTCTTGATAGGGGCTGTAGCTGGATGGTTTGAACTGAGTAGCTGTGACCGGGAATAGTTCCTCTATTCAGGGATCGACGTTACAGGTTCCTCGTAGTCTTCTTCTCCGCACCAACGACAGTGATCCAGACGGCAGTCGTCCATGATCAAGGCCTCGCAGCTGCAGCACTGCTGCATGTCTTCTTCGAGGCCGAGATCTTCGTCTGGTATGACGGTTGAGATTGAGTCAGCTTTCACAAGCAGTACCGCGCCGATATCTTGGTTCCAGAAACCTCGGCTGTAGCCTCCGGACAGGTTGACCCGGACACTGTTATCGATGTGTTCTCTTTTCAGGTCTCCGGAAGGGTTGATTCTCTGTGTCCAACGGAGCTTGGCGTGTGCTGTGATCCTGTAGTCGATTCCGTTCTTCCTGACGTAGTCGATCAGCTATCGGGCCTCTAGGTAATTATGGCCAGAGCCGATTTATAAAATGAATCGGGCGATTTTCCGGAGGGTCAGGAATCCTGTGGCGGCGATTAGGAACAGGGCGAAGCCGTGGATCTTGTTCCTGTGCTGCTGGTAGTAAATCTGCATCCATTCAGGTACCGACTTCGCCGGTATCGGCACTGGTTTGATGATGGTGAGGGGTCCTTCGCCGTCGATGATTCCGGTTCCTCCGCCGTCCTGCTGTGTCTGGTTTCCGGTGATGTCCTGGTAACATGGGCTTCCGGCCCAGCAGATCTCGGTGACGTCGATGACGGTGGAAACAACCCCTGTCCCGGTCACTTGGCTTGCGAGGTCTGTGGAAAAACCGATGTCTGTGGATACCTGGCTTGTTGCTGTTCCTTGGCCTTTGGCGGTGGTGGTGACTGTGAGGGGTGTGAAGAGTTCGAGTGTGGTGGTTGCTGTGGAGGATGTTATTTCGTTGACCTGGATACCGGATGAGGCTGTTCCGTTAGCTGAGGCTTGGCTGTCTGTGGTTCCAAGGATATCGACTATCGTGTTGACCGAGGAGTTGACTGCTGTCTCTGAGAAGGTTTGGGTCAGTGCCGATACTGTGGTTGAGACTGTGTCTATTACGAAGCCTTGTGATTCCCTCGACGAGTTGAGGTCGATGGCTGTGTCGAGGACGCTGGAGGCGTTCACACCGAGGACTTCTACCTCTGCACTGGGATTGAATGTGGCCGAAGCTGTATCTGATACTTCTCCTTGGCCCTGTGTGGAGTGGTCGACGTCGACGTTGGTGTCCTGCCTGTCTTCGGCACTGGTGAACGACACCAAATCCAGTGACAACGTGACTTGAGAGGAGATAGCTTCGGAGACCTCGACGTCTTCGACCGTTGAAGCAGTCATGTTGAAGACGGACTGTAGGAAGACGTTTTCCGAAACTGCAGTATCTATCTCCTCTGTCAGAGAGAAGTCGGTGAAGGCCTTCCCGAAGAAGTCTCCGTAGCTGCTGGTTGAATCTGTGATTTGGGCGGAGTCGGAGATCTCCTCAGTTATCGTGCCAGCCACCTCTATCGTCCTAATCTTTGTACTGTTCCAGTTCCCTGTTGCGTCCTTTGCCCAGATCCTGTACCCCAGGTTACCTTCGAAGCTCTCGTTCTGCCAGGTGAAATCAGCCAGTTCTCTCTCACCAGTTGTGTTGGAGAATTTCTCTATATTGGAGGTGTCATCGTCGGTACGGTTTTTCCAGGTGCCGGTTTCGTTGGTGGCGAGGAAGGCCTTCGATAGGCCGGAATGATTGTCTCTCAGCTCGGTGGAGATATTCAACGAGTTTCCCTTGATCAGGACCTTGGATACGTTTGTTCCGAAGTCGAAGAATTGTGGCGGGCTGGAGTCGACATTCACCGTCTCGACACTGGTTACGTTTGTGTTCCCTGCCGCGTCCTTGATGTAGGCCTTCGCACCAAGAGTCCCCGTGAAGCTGTCGTTACTCCAGTTGAAGCTGGCCTCGACCTTGGTATCCGTGATATTATCAAAAGTCGCTGAGCTCGAGTTTCTCCACTGCCCGGTTTCATTCGTCGCAAGAGTGATATTCCGTACTCCGGTTTCGTTATCCCTGCCCTTGACCGAGAACGTGGCCCCAGTTGTCCCTGTAATCCAGTCGGTGGCGTTGTCGGTGAAGTTGAACCAGTGAGGCGGGAGGCCGTCAGTTACGTCGAAGGTGGTGGAGTTGCTTCCGGTCGCACTTTCATTGTCAGTGGCGTACACTGTGGCAGTCCACTCACCGACATCCGACGATTCCTTGGGGATCGTGAAACTGTAGTAGTACTCCGAGTCGACCTCAGTATTGTTCGTCATCGCCGCCTTGTCAACCTCGACGTTACCAGCAGCATCCAGCATAGAGACGTTGACCGCTTCAATACTCGAGTCCGAGTCAGAGACGTTGACAGAGACATTCACCTCAGAACCAGTACTGACAGAAGAAGGCCTCACCACGGGCTTCTCTACTTGAGGAGACTGAGTACTCTTTATCGCCGTTATTGATACTGTTCCACTTCCGCTGTTCCCTCCGCCTGTGTTCTCCGAGAGTATTTCGGCATCATTGTAGGCTTTTTGTGACCCGGGGGCTCCGTTGTTTCCGTTACTATAATCTCCCGGCGAATTTCCTCCGTATCCGCCACAGCATGGGCCTATACCCCACCCTCCTGTTCCTCCTGGCCCCTCTCCGATATCTTCTCCGTCTTGTCCTATTCCGTCTCCTCCGTCTCCTCCGTATCCGCCTCCGTTGTAGTCTCCTCCGGTTGATCCTCCACCACCTCCACCGGCTACAGCTTTGAAGTTTCCTTTGTATTTTATAGAGGTTGCACCTCCGCCAGCCCCTCCCCCGCCTGAATTTGGTTGGCCTGCCTGTCCTACGTTCACAGTGAGATTTTCTGAACTGTTTACCCGCACTTGTACCTTTATCTCCCCTCCTGAAGCACCATCACCGCCATAAAAATCGCCTTGGTCGGCACCATCAGATCCTCCCGCGCCCTTTAAAGTTATATTCAGTAAATCTGTATTGTCTGGGATAGTGTAGTTGTAGCTCCCCCATGAACTGTAGCTGGTAGTTCCTATTACTGATGCTGATCCGATTACGTAGGTGTAGAGTTCTTTGGGTGATCGGAAGGTAGTTTTATCACCGTTTTGTACTTTCACCTGTGGGTTGTATGCATAGTTTACTCCTATCGTTCTGTTGCTGTTTTCCGGAAAGGTTACGTTGTAGACCTGATAGTTGAAGGCCTTTGTATCCTCTATGATTAGTTCTTGGTCGATTCCGGTGTTTTTAGCCTCCGTGAGAGCAGTGTCTAGCCCTTCCTGGACCTGTTTATGTTGTAGCCCGTTGAAGTTGATATATTTGATTGAGGCTTTTTCCGGAGTTACGAAGTAGACTAGTTCGCTTTCCTTTGGTTCGTACAGATTGTCGTATGTGATAGACTTGTAAGCTCTATTGCCTTCACGCCTAAATGATGCTCCTGTTGTTAGCAATTCTGTGTCGTTTCCACTGTAGACATCCTCGTAGCTCCACAGCACTTTCTCGGTGGTGTTCGAGGAGCCGTTCACCGAAACATTCTGCAGGACTTCGTACTCGATGATCAGGTGCTCGTAGTGGGCTTTGACGTTGATGTCGAACCGGGTTGGTCCGTCACTCAATCCGATATCGAACACAGAACCAGTTCCATTCGCTCTGTATGCCTTGACCGAGTTGTCGTAGATGTACTGGTGAGGTGTCAGGTTCCCTGTCTCTGTCTGGTTGTTTCCAAGGACTGTCGACAGCTCACTTGTGGGGTAGTCGCTGCTCCATCTGTCGCCGTACTGTATCTGTAGGTAGAGTTGTGCCTCGACACCCGGCCAACTGCCTTCATCAAAACTCTGCAAGCTGTAGGTGAAAGCGTCCAGGTCGTCCTCGAGAACGCTGGGAACGAATACCTGCTTCGGGGACAATGACTGGTTCATGTACGAGGTGGAGAACCGGATCTCGTCGCTGGCAAAACTGGTGTTGACGTTTTCTGCTTCCAGGCCTGCAACCTCTAAGTTCTGAGTCTGTGAGGCTGCTGAAGGCATCAGGAGAAGGAGAAAGATGAGTGCTGCAGCTACGGGAAGAAGTCTCTCACCAAGGAGCCTCATACAGGCTAATTGTCAAACGATTTTTAAAAATGGTGGAGCGTCATTCATCGATGTACCTGAATGCAGGTTCTTCGTACACCATCTCATAAAGTTCGTTGAGGAGACCGGGGAGCTCGTCTATCTTGTTCAAGTCGTCCAGGGTGGCCAAAGTGAATCGTTCCTCCACGTCATGCACCAAGTCACGACGGACTTCCCGAATATGCCGGATTCCCGCCCGGGTATCTCCGTCGATCACTCCGGCCTTACCCAGAAGATCAGCACGTCCTGGATAAGATCCCACCTGGCTCAAGAGAACATCCTCGGTCCCCTCATCGACGTCTTCACTCAAGATCTCAGGTAGAAGACTTTCCAGCATATCATCGACAAACTCGAAAGCCATCGAGTACACCAAGGTCACGTTGTTCCCTATCGTGTACCGAGCCGATCTCTCAGCAACTTCTCGTGCCGTCTCATCATCCACGGGTGCGTCACCGATAGAGGATAGAAGACTGTCGGCCTGCTTGTGAAACATCTCCTCTCCCGCACTGATCATCGTGGCAATCCTGACCGCCGTGATGTAGTGGTACTCGTAGTCCTCAATCTCCCCTGAATCGGTCATTACGACGTAGTCTGATGCCGCCTTCTCAATCAGCTCGGAGACCATCATGGGGTCAGTGCGTGGTTCCAGGCCTTCCTCGTCAAGACGGTACTGAACGTAGCCGTGGATATCAGAGGAGTATTCCTCCTCGGACTCTTCTCCACTCTCTTCCTCACTCATATGGTCTTGAGAGAGGCGTTCAGCAGAAAAGCGTTCACCTGAAAAACCGAGAACCGAGTATGATCCGTTAGATCAGTTGAAACAGACGCTCCACGACTGACGATAACGATATCCGTCTTGGAGAATTTTGACCGGAGAGAGTGAGGCTTCTGCGATTTCTACGACGTTGTTGTCGACCTGTGTGTCAGTGGTTTCGTCGGCTACGAACAGGCCTGTTCCTTTGATACCGTCGACGTATTCGTCTGCGACCCAGGTTGCTTCGACTTCGAAGCATCCTGTACCGGTTTTCTGCCTTACGTAGTTGGCGTCTCCACGGGTCAAATTAGTAGAATCAGCTTCGATCTCTCCTTTCAGGTAACCACGAGTGGCGGAGGCTGAGAAACTGGAAGCATTACTGAGACCGATGTGACTGATAGTTGGTTCTAAGGCCTGGCCGAGCGAACGGTCGGCAAGATAGTCACGTCCCTCTTCTGTCACCAGGTTTTCTTGGAATGAAGTGGCGACGATATCTCCCTGCCTATTGTAGGTCCAGGTGGTGACGTTGCCGTTCCAGCTCAATGCTTCCTGCTGTGCCACAGGCTGTTCTTGAGTAGTCGGTGATTCAAATTCTCCCATCGCCGGGATTGCTGCTATTGAGAGAATAAGGGCGATCGCCAGAGATTGTTGGGGTAGGTCGATTAGTGGTTCACCTGCAAGGAGCGAGGTTCTGTAAAAGAAACCGGATTTACTATTTATAAAACAACGGGGGGGGTCGCCGTCAGAAGAGGACATACAGGACTCCGGCAGCCCAGGTAAAGAAAAAGAAGTAGTGCAACTGGGCGACATTCACACCCCATTTGTACACGGGCAGCCAGATCAATCCGAAAAACTGTTTCTCCACCTCTGACGTGACTTCGGTGCAGATCCCGACCGACTCAGAAAGACCGTCCACATCACCGACCTCGTTCCTCGTGTCCTGCGAATTGCAGGCCTCACCGAACTGAGGTCCTGACGTCATCACGAACAGATATCCAGGAAGCAACGCCAAGACCAGAACCAGTTTCAGCAGCTTCCACATCGTGTTTACATCCCCTGCATCGCTATCTGCAGCACGTTCTGTGCGGCCCTGTAAACTACGAGGCCGAGGAAGAACACGACACCGTACTCGTTCAGGAAGGATTCGAGACTGAAACTGAGCTGCGGGATCTCTCCAAGCATCCAGAACACGGCGAGGAATCCTCCAAACATTGCGAATGTGATGAAGGCCTCAAACAGGAGACGGTAGGTAATTGGATGGTCTAGGAACTCGACGGCCATACAAGTCAATTACCAAATAGTGCTTTTAAAACTGGGAGACGGCTACCGGTTTTCTCGGCAGGATTCCTTGAAATCCTCTGGGTCAACCACAGAGTACCGGTCAAGGCCTTGTTTCCTGCGAAAGCCGCTGCTTCTGAACACTTTCTCCACTATCCAGGTATCTCTCTGAGGACTGTAATCAGTCACCACCACTGTTTTCTGGTGGATGAAGAGGAGAGTGCTGTCTTCGGTGTCGTAGAGCTGCATCCCTTTCCCTCGGTGGATCCATTTCTCGACGACTTCCTCAGGCAACTCGCATTCAGATTTTTCACTCCCATCAGCTACGTCAAAAGCGTCTTCTTCGAACTCTACGTCTGTAATCAGGGATTCACCTACAACGTAGGATGGTCATCGAGTATTTTTGAAACCTCGGAGGCCTCAAGTCAGAGTTCGTACTTGGAGATTTCTTCGCTGCCGCAGCTGGGACACTCCTCTGCTTCCTCTTCCAAGGTTTTCCCGCAGTTCCGGCACTCATACAAAACTGAGTCTGAAGGCCTCAGGAACCGCTTCACTTCCTCGAGCAGGTACGGGCTCATTTTGGGTGTACCACTTCGCCGCAGCCCGGACACTCTGTCCAGGCCTCTTCTTCTCCTGACTCTGTTTCGTACCTAATGAGGATGTGTCGGCGGTGGATCTCTTCGTGGCAGGACGGGCAGACCCCGAGCGGCGAGGATTCCTGAGCAGCCATATCTGGAGTTACCTCCCAAAGAGGGGGGTTCGAGGGGGAGCGTGTGACACTGAGGGCCGAAACATTGCCCTCTATCAAGGCCTGACAACTGCTGGGATAATATAGGTCAGGTAACCACAGTGAAAGTGATGAGGGAGAAGGAAGCCGGGAATAGAGAAACGAATAATTGCACAGGGCGTTTACCTGCTACGTCAATGCCGGGCCACGAACCGCGTCAGAAATACATGATCAAAGCCGAGCTTGCTGCAGAAGTCGCAGACATGGTCGGCATTGAAACCTACGACCCGGAGAGGGAAGCACATGGACCGGCTGACTTTCGACGAGATGAAATCGAACAGATCTACAAAACTATAACCGGAGAGTCCGGAGAGGATCTGTCTCAGCGTGAGATGAACAATCTGATGATGCGAGAACTGGGTACGGACCTCCACTCAAAGTATCCGTTTGATCTCTCTCGACAAGATCTCAAAGTAATTCACAAGGAACTTTCTGAAGACGTGGAAGGGTGATCTTCAGATATGGCTCTGGAAGTTGCCAACGAAGTCTGAATAACTGGATAGATCTATTTCTCCAAAGTCTACTGTATCGAACTCTGATTTCGGAATCATCAGGGTCTGGGTTCTTCCCCCAGTCATTCCTGGACCGCCGCCCTGAATCTGCCAAGCTGACGACCGTACCACGTCCGACAGGTGAATTGACTGCCAGTCTACAAACTCACGGTCGAATACGTGGAGTTCGTCGGTTTCCTCAACCTCCCGGACAATGTAGATCGGATCTAGGCCTCGTGTCAATGCTACCCGAAGCATTACAATCAAGCGGCTTACGTCTAATCCGAACAGCTCGGTAGAATCTTGATAGGCGGTTTTTTCCTTGATCTCATAGGGGACGATTTCAGAACCGCTGATTAAGAGACCATCCACGTCGAAGTAGGTGCCTGTGAAGCTGTATGTCTGCTTCAGGTGGTGGGAGAAGAAGTGCTCTTTGTAGAACATCTCTTTCAGCACATCATCTGAGAAGTCAGCGACCGCGTCAGTGAACTCGTCTAGATAATCGGCATCATCTTCGGTGCTTCTTCCCCTCGTTCTCCAAGCCTCGGTTTCGTCTTCAATATCCACCTGCTCCAGTTCTTCGCTATCGAGGTCATAGGAACGCCACTTCCACTCCAGCTCATGCTCCAATGGTGTATCTCCTGACCCGCCTCTGAAACTATTCAGGCCAGATTGGTCGCTCTCACCCACAGAAGGAAAAATGACGGTCGTACCAGCATCCTCCATCAACTGTGCCGCCTCTATCTGACCCTGCGTCAGATCTTCCTCCTCGGCTGCATCCAAGATGAAAGTGTATATGTTTTCCCAAGGCTGGAACTCATTGTTCTCCGGCTTCGGCTGAAAAAGCATCACTTCGGATACCGGTTCTATGTCTGTGGATTCGAGACGGTTTAGAAAGCGGGCCTCTGCTATCATTCCAACTGCTTTCTGTTGTGCCCAGTAGGTGTGGAGGTATTCGAGATATTCCTCTCTATCCGGCATAATCGAGAGGAGAAGCGCTCGGCCTGAAAGAAGAGGTTACAAGATAAACACAATATAGACATATGACAGTCTACAGCCTTAATGTGTGTAAATAGTGTTTAAGATGTAACCAATTCTCATTGCGTTTTGATGAGTCTTTGCCGGACAGATGGCAGATTATTCCGGCGACCCCTCCGAGTTTAAGGTGTACTGGTTTGCCCGAGATCTCGTCGCCTCCAGTTACGGAAGCTATGCTACCAAGGAAATGAATACCCTGAAGCAGCTTTCATCCCGGATTGAGCGAGAACTTCAGGGAGATGGCCTGCTTAACGAAACAGATCTTGAAACCCAGAAGCAGCAGATAAGAAACACCATCACAGGTTCTGTGAACAAAACCTACGGGGGAGATATCTCGAAGCGGTACCGCCAAACAGAGGACCTTGCTGAAAGGATTCTCAGGAGAATCGAGGAAGAAGATGATATCCGCGAGTTCCGTATTGCGATAGATGCCGTTGTCCGCACCAGCGAAATTCTGGATACTGCGCCCAGTTTCGGTAAACAAGAAATCGTAGATATAGTGGACGAGACGCTAGAGAATGATCGTGGATCATTCGATCCCGCGAAGGCCTATGACGCCCTGTACAACGTTGATTTTGATGGCGAGGCCTATCAGCTGGGAGCTCAGCGAGAACCTCTTATTGACTATGTCTATGAAGAAATGGAGGAACTCCGCGCTGACCCGCATATCGAGAAAAGAGAGGTTGCGAGGATAATCTCCGGGATTGTTCAGGAATACGAACGGAGAGCCGGTCAGAGCAGGGCATCCACCGCAGGAAACGTACTCGAGACTGGTCTACAGCACATCTTCAACCAGTTTGGAATACCTGCTACCGGGGATCCCGCTCACTTCGGAGATCTTGAGATCGACAACATGGTCGATGGTCCGAACGGCAGCATCGGTTTCTCTTGCAAACGAACCCTCCGGGAGCGCTTCCGTCAGAGCCTATCCCGAGAGGCCGAAATCGGGGTAGATGAAGTCTGGTTTGTCTCTCTATTGATGGCTGACGTCTCAAAGGAAAAACTGCAGGATATCAGTAACGACGGAAGTCGTATCTACGTACCTCGTGATTCCTTCGTCTGGAATCGGTACAACAACGACGACGGTCTTTCCTACACGCTTCGTCCTGCTGACCAGTTTATCGAGGACGTGGTCGAGTTCACAGGGGTTTCAGCCGATCTATGAATGGTGATGTAAAATCTCGGATCGAGAGATACACCTACTGGGATATATTTGAGGACGACGTTAACCGCAGAACCGACCGTGAAATCCTCACAGATATAGAGGGCCTGATGACCAACGTGGTCGACGAAGTCACGGAAAGAGCAGAAGAGAATGATAAAGATGTCTCACAGGTCCGCTCCAACGTTGCAGGCAACTACTTCCAAGCACTGGTCTCATACGCTACAGCCGACGTTGCAGCTGAAAACGGGTTAAGACTCCTTCACAGCAAAAAGCTTGAATCGACAGAATTAGCTGATGCAGTTCCTATAATCGGCGGAGAAGACGAGACAATCCTATCGCCAGACTCTGATATAGTCTACTACGATCCCGATGGCGGACCCATCTTCATCATCTCCTGCAAGACAAGCTTCCGAGAAAGAATGGCTCAGAGCGGAATGTGGAAGCTGATGTTCGAGGTCGCCACACACTCCTGTACTGATCCTGACTGCCCCACGCATAACTATTCCTTCTCAGGAGAGTTTGAACGAGATATCTACATGGGATTCGGTACGGTTGATTTCTATGACGACGTCGAATCCAAAGATATTGTAGAACTATTCGACTTCGGATATGCGCCTACAGTAGATGAAGGAACCTCTGGAGTGGCGTATCCCATGGAACGACTGATAGACCACATCGAGGAGGAGTGGAGCAGTTTCAGATAACTCCGCCCCACTGCTTTGCCATCGCTTTTGCTACACCAGGGAAGAACCTACTTCTTTCCTTACTCCTTTCCTCACTGGGAGGCATTCTGTGAACCCTTGCTTCTCTTTTGTCTTCATCCTCGATTACATCTGTAGGTTCGAGTTTTGGAAGATTCTTCAACCATAGACATATCCCTTTTTTCTCAGGTTCTCCGAACTGCCAAGGCTGAACAGTTTGCTGGAGCTCATCAGGGTAGTCTTCAATGCCTGCTACCTTCTTCCCCCATTTGTGCATAACAGGGTTCTCTACTGCGATATGAGGTATTTTATCGCATTTCAATAGCTTTCTGAAGAATACTCCTCCTTCAACCATGTCTTGCCATCTCTCTTCTTTCTCATAGAGCCATCTGACTCCTGAATTGCTCAGGTATGTACAGGGAGGATGTGCCACCATCAAATCAAATTCTTCCCCTCTATCCTCTATCAGTTCTAAGACATCGCCCTTGATATGGTGTTCAGGATTCTTCTCTGTTTCTCGCAGGTCGCAACTGACAGCATCAAAGCCCTCGTTTCTGAAAGCGTCTCTAACTACTCCGGAAAATTCGCAGGCAACAAGTACTCTACCGCGATTGTTCTCGGACGACATATCTACTTTTCTTCGACCTTCTGCGGTTCTTCTTCCTGAATAGGCTGATTGAAGATCTCCGTCCGAATAGCCGTCCCAAGGGCCTGGGCAAGCAAACAAGGAACAGCGTTACCTACCTGTTTGAAGGCGTGAGTACGGGACACAGGGAACTCGAACGTATCTTTGAAGGACTGAAGCCGGGCAGCTTCCCGAACCGTGATTGAACGGGCCTCGTTCGGGTGGATAAACATGTGTCCGTCCTTGTAGAGATGGGCAACGATCGTGGTGGATGGTTCCTTCGGGTTCTGCTTTTTGAGCTTGTCAGGGAAGATATCAGTCCGGTATGGCTGGTGCTCTTCCGGGATATCTCCGATAATATACGAAGTACCCTCTCCCAGAAGCTTGTAAAGAGTCAGGTCTCGCATATTGTGACCACGACATTCGTGGTTCAGTAGGTCCTGTTCTTCCCAGTCCAGATCCTCGTCGAGATTGCGCACCCAGTACTGATACTCTGAAACAGGTCCTAATTCGTACTCTTCTGCCTTTGTAGGAGGCGTCTCACCTTTCGGAGAGACAGGAGGAAGTTCGAGGATCGCATCAGCCACAGTATTCCAGGGCCGTTTGTTCCGCTTGTTCTTACGGAACGTAGGGAACTCCTCTTCTTCCCGATCATCGACGAAACCATCCAGAGTGTGCTGATCCTCTTCAGACCTCTTGGACGGATCCCTCTTGTACTTGATTTTCTTCTCTTCCTCGTTCTTGGGAGGACGGTGTGTCTCCCACTGTTCCATATCCGGGTTTTCAGCGCCGATCCGGTTCCCGATAAAGAATAATCGCTTCCGATGTTGAGGTACACCGTAGTCTGCGGCATCCAGAAGCTGGACCCTGACATTATAGTTCAGGTCCAGATCCATATCCGCTACTTCCCTTTCGCCACGCATCTGTTCCTTGATGGTGTCGACAACAGGTTTGCCGTCCTCGTTTTCTGCCGAGAGCATACCCTCGACGTTCTCCATCAGGAAGGCTTTGGGCTGGTAGTGGTCGACAAATCGAAGGAACTCCTCGTAAAGGAGGTGGCGGTCGTCGCTCTGGTTGTCACGTCCTTCAAGCGAATTGATCTTGCTGCGGCCGACAAGGGAGAAAGTTGGGCAGGGTGGTCCTCCGGCGACAAGGTCCAGTTCTCCTTCTTCCAAGCCCAAGTCCGGCGGTTCTTCCTCGCGGATGTCTCCCACTGTCATTTCGCATTCGTGGTTTGCATCGTAGGTGGGCTTCGTATTTTCTTCGTGGTCAATGCCCCAGAGAACTTCGAATCCGGCGTCGTGTAGGCCCTGAGATAGGCCGCCGGCCCCGCAGAAGAGGTCGATAGCTGTGAGACGTTCCTCAGTCATCTGTTCAGACGATTGTAGCGGCGGTCGTTTAAAGTTCCTATTCGGCGCATGTGTCTATCTTGTGTGTATATTGTAACCAACTTAAATACTTCGCCTTGGTCAATCCTCTATACTGAATGGACGTCGAGGAATATTCGTGGGTGAAAGCCAGCGAGTACCGTGAGAACCTTCTGCTATCTCTTGAGGACAAGCCTCGGACGCCAAAAGAGCTCTCAGAGATGACCGACTACTATCTCAGCCACGTCAGCAATGTCCTCTCCGACTTGGATGACCATGGACTCGCAGAGTGCATAACTCCAGACCGGAAGAAGGGGCGTCTATGGCAAGCTACCGAAAAAGGCGAGGGAATAATCGAGGACCTGAAAAGGTGACTCATAAATCATCACTGCCGTTTGGCAGGACTGATGTCTCCACTGAGGATCTTGAACAGATCATCGACATTGAAAAGGGAGCTATTCAGGCAGAAAAAGGAGGTGTGGAAAATGCTGCGGAGAAGGTCGAAGATTTCGTAGACTGTATCCCAGACCTGTTGAGATGGCTCGAAGGTCACGGAAGAAAGTATCCCTGGAGAGCAACTAACGATCCGTGGAAGGTGTATCTGGCCGAGATCTTGCTTCAACGTACCAGAGGCGATGCCGTTGAGAAGATTTACTCGGATTTTATTCAGCGGTTTCCGAATCCTGAAGCACTATACGAGGCCTCTGACGAGGAAATCAGAGAGGCAGTTCACTCTCTCGGCTTTGTAAATCATAGAGAGAAGACTCTGAAAGAGGTTGGCAAGATATTCACCAATGAGTTCGATGGTGAGGTGCCGGACTGCGTGAAGGAGCTGAAGAAGCCGTGGCGGGTCGGTGATTACTCTGCGAGGGCAACGCAGATGTTTGCAAGAGGGAAAGCTATGGCCTTGGTTGACGCGAACTTTGCCAGAGTCATCGGCAGAGTTCTTGGCTACGAGATGCCTCAGCAACCTCACAAAAGCAAGGAAGTCTATGGCCTTCTGGAAGCGCTTACACCGGATGATCCGGATGTTGCACGCAGTTTCAATTTAGCCATCCTTGATCTCGGTGCTCTCGTATGTACCTCTGATAATCCAGATTGTGAATCGTGTCCTATTAGCGCTGCCTGTCAGTACTACCAGTCAACAAGGATGGAGGGTAAATGAACATGGCATACTTCTGGCTGAATCAGAAAGGGACGGACGGAAGCAACTATCATGATGAGGTTGGAGAGGTATACCACTACAGAGGTAATACACCGGGAGCAAACCAGCTTTCCGAGGGTGACCGATTCGTCTACTACCGTCCTGGTGATTATGTGATATTCGGAGCTGGAGAGATAGATCATATTGAACGAGAAGAACGAGGTCTTGATTCTGAGTCCGGTATAGCAGTGGAGTACTTTGCACACATCACTAACTACCGGTCGTTTGATCCTCCGATAAGGCTCAAAGGAGTTAACGAGAGTGCGTTAAAGAATGAGATTTCCTTCCTCAAGGACAAGCCCGGCTTGACAGGGGTTCCGCAACATAGTATACACGAGATATCTGAAGAGGACTTTGAGAGAATTATTGAGGCTGGGGAGAAGGAGGTCGGGCCAACGGGGGCAAGAGAATAAAATCTCTGGGCGGATTTGTGAACCTATGGGACAATACGACGTAGCCAAGTTGATCCTCGAGTCTGATGGAGGCCTAGAAAAGTCACAGCTTGTCCGTCAAATCGATCTTTCAAAAAGCGCAGTCGAGGCAAGCATCAACGACCTTCTGGAGAAAGACTATATAGCGAAAACTGGGGACGGACGGTTAATCTGGAATCCAGATGTTCCCGAGGAGAAGATAAAAAGTATCCGTCCACGATCGCTAAGTGAACTGGATTTCTGAGGCGATTATCTCTGTGCTGGCTCTTCTTTCAGCTCCTCAAGGATCGCCCATTCGAGTCCTGCGGCAAGAGATAGTGCGGTGTAGTCGTACCAGAACTCGAAATTCTGCTCCCCTTCGAGGTACTGCATGATGTGGTTGTTAGCTGCTCCGTTGTAGAACTCGTCAGTGAAGGCCTTTTCCAGTTCTTGGAGCTCTTTGAGGATGTCACTCGTGGTGTGCTTCATGAGATAGGACTCATGGGTGAGACTGTGAACTACGTCCTCTACAGATTTGTCTTCGTTTTCTGATTTCTTCTTTGCGAGCGTAGCGAACTCTTCTACCTTCTCTTCCATTGAGTCGGCGGTCATCACCGGCTCCCATTCGTCATTGTACATCGTTGAATGTCTGTAGAACGGGGCTAGGTAAAGTAGTTACCCTGCAGTTCAGAAGCTGCTGAGTGAGGCCTGTCCGTCGTCCCAGAGCTCGTAGGGCATGACCGGTTCTTCTTCCATGATTACTTCGTCGAGGTACTGTTGCTGTTTTCCGATGCCGGAGGTCTGACTGAACGGGTACTTGACTTGTGGCGGGCTTTCGTTGAGGAGGCCTCGCAGAGATCTTCCTTGGTGGTCTTCCGCGTCCAGGTACTTCTTCCCGACCAGGACGTAGACCTCATCACTCTGGGTCCAGTCCAGTTTCTCATCCAGGTTTTTCTCGACGACGTCCAGCCACTCATCGGTGTAGATGTCTTCGACTGTGGCGTCGTAGTTCCAGATGCTGGTCTGGTTGTGGACCACGCCGAACTTCGCGGAGACCACGTACATCTCATCACCGAACTCCTCCGCAAAATCCTGCTTCTTGTCGAAATACGATGAAGTGTACAGGTCCTTGGCTGCAGGCATCCCCGGCTCATCGGTCTTCTGGCTTCCGCAACCGACCAGGACGTACGTGTTCTCCTGGTCGAAGAAGTCGGAGAAGCTGCCCTGCGATTCGTCGAGGCCTTGGTCATCGGCGCAAGGCCGGCACACGGTTAGGTCCTCGATGCCGGCGAGGGAGAACTGTACGTTCTCACAGCTGTCGCACACCAGGTCTTCGAGGCTACTGGTTTTCCTGACCGGCTCCCGGTCGATTACCCTGACCTTGTCGTCGTATTTCTCCCGGTCGATCTCCCGGCTGATGAAGTCTTCCCGTTTCTCATGCTCCGAATCCAATAGTTCGAAGAAGTAATCGTTGAAGTCGAAGACGTCTGGGTGTTCACTGGTCAAACTGTAGGCCTGGTCCAGGAACTCGGGAACCTGTTCTCCGATATACTGCCCCCACTTCTGTTCTGCGTCCCTACGCCACTCCTGTTCTAACTCCGGCCTCGCCACTCGTATTCTTTCACCTCTCAGCGTTCTCACAAACAATTCCAAAGATATACTGGGGATGGCCCTCGGCTGGATTTTAGTCCACCTGTAGATAATCAATAGCAGGTTGGAATAGGAAACCGAGCCGGCTTGGTTAGGTGTTCGGACCACCAATGAGTCAAGCCGGCTCCAACCTCCCTTTTTAGAAGAGGCCTTTGCGAATGGAAGACATACCTCCCTGGAAGGTGTTGCCGCACCGTTCGCACCAGGGAGGTCAACCACCATCCTTGCGAAGAGGCCGGTTAATCCAGCTATCCAAAAAAGGATGAGAGTTTGCATTTTTTATAATCTTTGGAATTTGAGACAAAATATTAGAGGACTACAAATTCACTAATCGGACTCCTTTTCTATTACTTCTAGAATGACGATCAAATATCCAAATGCGATGATGAACAGCCCGTATCCGAGGCTGTGCCAAACTGCGGCGATTATACCGATTACCATGTAAAGAATCCAGATAGCTACTAAACCAAGATTCGAATCTTCCTCTGTCGAACTCAGCTGGTATCACCTTCTTCTGGGTCTCGGTGGTACAGTCCTATGGCGAAGAGAAGATATCCACCACCGATTACAGTCAGTCCCGCCGTTACGTTGATCGTGACTGCCGTTATTGTTCCGAGAATGAAGTAGAACGCCCAGACTCCGAATAAGACCAGATTTGAAGACGTTCTATCATCGGAGCTCAGCTGCTACCACCCTCTGAATCGCTGCCGGGAAGATCTAGGCCTTCCGCTTGTCTCTTTTTCTGGCCGAGCCTGATCATCGAGATTGTTTGTACCTGGCCACACTTGCTGCAGACCAGTTTTACCCAGTCCACGTTAGGCCTCTCCACTGGGTTGATGTACAGAGTTTTCTCGCAGCCTTCACAGTCCGGCGAGAGTTTTTCCCGATTCACTGGTAGAGATGCACCTCGTCAGGCCCGGACTCATTGTAGGAGACCGTGGCACTGGCAACGTAGCTGAAGTTGCCTCTGGTCTGCGAACACTCGAAGTTGTACTGGTCGCTGTAGGTATCATTGGAAACGCTGTCGCACGGTACTCCGTAGAAATCTTCCACGGCCTGCTTCGACTCGGAGAAATTGAAATCATCCGGCATCACTGTACGCGGGTTAGGCCCTGAGGCAGCGCTAATAATCCCACCACCAACTATACCTACAACTATCAGCATCCATCCGTATTCGAAAAACAGTTCGATCGCCGTCTTTGTCGCGAACCCAGATTCGATATCGAGATCACCTTCTCCTGTACGGTGATTTGATCTGGTCTTTTTTGAAACATGTACCCGAGCAGTATTCCTCTCGGTGATCCGGGACTGAGTTAGTGCACTTCGTTCGTTTACACGGCACTTTGCTCACCTCCGAACAGGCGTGTCTTCCAGGACTTCGCTTCCTCTATGTTTTGGAGGAGTTCGTCTCTTGTCGGTGAACGGTCGAACCAGATCGGGTCAAGGCCTCGCCCGGCCAGTATACTGAGCAACACGGGGAGGCCTGCGATATTCCAATACGAGCCGATTACAGGCAGCCAGAGTTGGGTGAAGTTCCCGATCGAGATCCATCCGAAGTACAGGACACAGAACTCTGCACCAGCTGGGAGTCGGTCGTATGCGAAATACCCGATCAGTATCGCGGTCGGGATTGTGGCGAGGGACAGTGCTGTATGACCAAGTACTGGGCCTAAGTGACCTACCATTGTGTAGCCGGCTTCGACATCCCAGCTGTACCGGTTAGCCAGGAGAAATGTGCTGGTGAGATCCGCCGCCTTCACGAGGAACATCAGTGCGAGGTACCGAGTCTTCGACTGCATGAACCAGTTCAGCACTGAGGATTCTCACCTCTACGTGGCGGATAGCTGTAGAAGCTGAAGACCAAGACAGCGATCGTGAGGATTGTAAGGACGAAGTGGGTCCAGAACCAGTCCATCGCGGTCATGTACCAACCGAACGGAGGCCAACCCAGCAACGCACCGCTGCCCTTCATCACAATAGCGTTCACACTAGTCTCAATCCAGGCAACGTTCAGGCCCAGGAAAAGAATCAGAATCGCTCTGAACCCGGCGACGTGTCTCCCCCAGTCCACATTCACTGATTACCCCCTCCATCTCCGAAGTATGAGAGCGTGGTTTCCCGGACCTCTTCGAAATCGATGTCCGGCGTATCCATCTGCTGCGTTTCCTCGAAGTCTTCCTCAGGGCTTTCTTCTTCGTCGACGTCGTCCTTGTCCTCTTCCTGGATCTGTTCGTATGGGTTCGTCCACTGGTCGTCGTCGAGTTCGTAGACAGATCCGCCGATCACTGAGCTTTCTGTAGCCCAGACCGTGTGGAAGTCCTGTGTCAGAGAGTCGCCGTGGACCACGTACCCGTCCATGTTGAAGAAGCAGAAGTTGAGGGCCGCCATCTTCGCACACGTAGAATCCTTGTCGACGGCGTAGAACTCGGCCCCTTCCTGCGGGAGTTGCTTCGCTGCGGAGATGAGGAGGCGTCCGCTTCCCGCCGCCGGATCCATCACACTGTAAGGATCGTTCCGGTCCTGGTCAGGATCCTCGTCGATGACCATCTCCGCGTTCATATCGGACAGGTTGTGCGGGGTGAAATGCTGGCCGAAATGATCGCTCGATTGACCGAGTTCCTCGTACACCACACCGAGCAGGTCGTGGTTCGCCTCCGACATCCCCTGTTGAAGCTGATCGAAGGCCTCACTGTACAGCTCTGCCTCTTCCTCACTATACGAGTCCATCACGTCGAGATAGTTTTCGTCATCCCTCTGCAGGGCGTACAGCGACAAATCAAGAAAATCCTCGAAAACGCGGTGACGGCTGTAACCACCAACGAACTGGATTTGTTCGAGCGCATCGACAACCGGTTCAGCCGCCTCCTTGTATTCCGGGCCTGATGCTATTGGTTATCACCCTCTCCGGATTTTATTCTCTCGATTATGAAGAAGCTCAAGAACATCCCCGAAAGTACGGAAAGGACGGAAAACAGGCCTGCTGATCTACCGTTAGAAACAAGAACCATAACATCAGAGAGAACTAAGCAAGCAGAGAAGGCAGCCATACAGGCGAATATCCCTATTTCTGCAGTTGTCTTCTCCACTTGTTATCTACCTCTGCTGGTCCAGTCTTCCAGGTTTTCCGGGCCGTAGTCCGCGATCTCGTCCAAGTAGTTCTCAAGGTCGTCGACAGAGTCGTAAGCGGAGATGGTCAAGGACTCTACTTTCTCACCGTCTTCGTTGAATACACCGTACTCGGTGTGCTCAGGATGCGGCCAGTCGACCTTCTCCACGGTGAGGCCTCTGTAGTCCAGTGATTCACCGTTCGCCATCATCAAGGCGTTCTCGTAGAGGTCTTCGACAGATTCGAGTTCCACTACCGATTGTCACCTGTGTGCCTCGCCGTAGTTGTCGACGAGATAGTCGTAGAGCCGTTCCTCGAAGCTGGCCTTCGCCAAGGCCTCCACCTTCTCCAGATCCTCTGCCTCGTGGTATTGCCTCCAGTCGTCGTCGGGGACGATCCCGGTGTAGTCAAGGACCTCTGCCGGTTCTTCTTCGTAGATCTCTGTCCGTTGGGTGGCGTAGTAGGCGGCCCTGGCTGGTTCCTCGACGGTCACTGTTTCTCTTTGACCTGCTACTGTGACTTCGATATCCTCCTGAAGAACTCGGTCGGCCAATGCTGCGAGCTCTTCGTTGATTACGTCAGTCTTGTCGATTCAGGCATCACCCATTATATGTACTTTTCAAGTACGTCTTGAGAAACGCACTTGCGTTGTGCTTCTGCGATTTTACTGTAAATCGTGATAGCCTTCTTCAGCCTTTGAAGCGTCTTCTCGTCAAGCAGATCAGTAAATTCCTGTTCAGAAAGATCGAGGATGTCCCCTTGTTTCTTGACGTGGAAAGTTTCACCGCCTGTTTCTACGTATTGAAGCGTGATAGAAACGAACTCACAGTCAAGAGAGTCGCTTGAATACGTGAATACCACGTTGTCAGGCGTTGGAAGCTCTATTTCTACACCAAGTTCGTTTTCTATGTGTTCTCTTGCCTCGCTGTAGAGCCGCTGTATGACGTCATCAGTTGCTTCATCGAAATCATAGTCTTCCGTAACCGAAGATACGTCGAAATCTGGCACGTACATTCACTCATCACCCTCTTCGTCAAGTTCGCCGGGTTCGTCGGGTACTACCTTGATACCGTGGTCTGTGACATCTATCAGGTATTCGTCCCAGACGATCGAGGCGAGGGTTTCCGTGACTGCGTCTGGCTTGTCCAGGATCTCTCTGTCGCTTATCTTCCCTCCGGTTCTGTCGATTGTGCTGATTGTTCTGATTTTGAGTGCGTCTTCTTCGATAAATGCGTCGTCGTCAAGTTCGTTGCGTGGTGTTAAGTCCATTAAGTAGATTCACCTTCAAGCATCTCTGATACGGGTTTGAGGCCTGCGTCTTCCCGGGCACGGTCCACGTTGTCCAAGCTGGTGGACGGGCTTTTACCCAGGACCACGTTCCTCTTCACCTGCATCTCCTGCGAACTTGGGACATCGTACTGTTCGCAGTAGTCATCGATCACTTCCTCCAGTTCATCGCCGTCGATGAAGTGCAGGTAGGCGACGTTGACATCGTCCGGATACTCCACTTCTTCATCCTCGATCTCCTCAAGGCCTGGCGTAGCCCGAGTATAGGCCTCCTCGAAGATATCATCGTACAGTTCTTCGTCTACCACTACTGGCTCTCACCTCGATTGTCGAGGTATTCTCGAGCCTTCTTTGGATTTAGCACCGTCCACCTGGCTTCTTCCTTACGGTCCGAACCGGCTTCTACTGTGCCTGATTCTATAGTGAAAAGCTGTAGGCCGTAGAAACTGAGTTGGTCTAACTGTGTCTTCCAGGTCTCCGTGTAGTAGCAGTGCCCAGAACTATTCGTCACCATACCTTTTACAAAGTGAGTGCCGTGGTGGCGAACCACGTTATCTGTACAAGCTACCTGTGTAACCTGGTTCTGTGTCCATATTCCGGACATAGATGCAACATCTGTTCCTTCAGGAGCCTCGATCTCCATCTTACGGAGCTCACTATTCTGCTTCTGTTCCTGATCGATGTGAGGGTTTCCTGCCGCGATGAAGGTGATGGAGGCCAGTACGAAAGAGACGATAGCGAGTTTATCAAATCGGTCCACTACGGATTCTCACCTCCGATTTGAATTGGCTCGAAGCCTATGCCCCGAACCTGATACGGAGTATCCTCAACTTCGACCACGTCGCCCACACTCATGGAGCGGATGCCGTGGATGTACTCCGGCTCCCCAAACTCTTCCTCAGGTTGGTAGCCGTGGTTCTGGGCGGCGTGGGTTAAGGCCTCGTCACTGCCCTCGATGTAAGAGTCACAACCTTCGCAGTACCGCATCTCAGTGAACTCATCCCACTCGCTGAATCCCGTGGCCTGGAATCCCTTGTAGATCTCCTCGAGATCCTCTTCCGTGAAGTCGCCTTCCAGTACAGTTACTTCGTCGTACAGTCCATCAAACTCGTCTTGTGTGAAGGCCTGAGGCGGTTGCTCGTCCTCCTCAAGCTGATCAGTGACGTGGTACTTGTGGAAGAGCTCCGAGGCCGGACCATGCTCCGGTTCCAAGTGCCAGCCCAGGTAATGGATAGACGTATCACTCACTGCTGATTCTCGACCTCCTCAGCTTTGTACAGGTACAGTTCCTCAGCTTTGTACAGGTACAGTATTTCAAGCGGGTCAGCAAGTTCTTCGTCCTGATCAATGAACTTCCAGAGCTGGTCGCGTCGATAGGCCTCTCTAAGCCAATAGTAGGCAGAGTACAGGACAAATAGCGCAAGAGCGAGAAATACAATAATCGCTCCTGGATCCACAGCTGCTGCCATTACTCGTTCTCACCTCTAGAGTAGTAATACGAAGCTAAGTATCCGAGCAGGAATGACCCTACGCAGAACAGACTCACCGCTATACTCAACCTGAAACTTAAGGGGAGGAATGCGAAGAACAGCAGTCCAAATCCAGAGGCCATCAATAGTGTAGAAATGAACTCTCGCAGGTCCACTACTGATTCTCACCTCCTGCTTCGAGGAAGTCGACTAAGGCCTGGGCTCGTTCCTGGCCTTCTTGGGTGTGCCTGTATTTTTTCGTCCGGCCGTCTCTCTTGCTTTCGACAAGGCCGTGATCCTCGAATTTCTGTAGTACTTCTCTGGTGTGTGAGTACGTGGTTTGAAGGTTTTCTGAGAGGGCTTGTGCGTAGCTCGGGCCACCAGTCAAGGCTATCAGTATCCTGCTTGGCGCAGAGTTTAGAAAGATCTGGTCGGTCTCATTGAAGGGTAGAATATTTCCGTGTTCGTGTTTTCCGATTTTATATCACCTTACGTAAGTATTTCAAAACCACTTTTTTATACCTTATGTGGTGGACCATTGACGCTATATCACGGAGAACCCGGATTTCAAGTTCTGACGGCTTCAACTCGGTCTATAATGGTCTCAGCGGAAGAGTTGAAGGAGGAACTACGTCCTGCTGTCAGAGATTATGCGGAAACTGTTCGGGAAGCGGCTGAAGACCAAGACATCCATCCGGAAGAAAACTGGATCTGTCCTACCGAAGACGGTGGTACTGAACTGTTGGAGCTCTCAGTTCCCTCCCGTGGAATCGAATACCTGATCGATTCCGACGAGATCTCTCACTTTGACGATTGCGCCGAATGGCTTGAAGACGCCGACGACGAAGTCCACCTCTCCCACACAAATTCAGAATCCGCATATGAACACCGGCTTCGGAACTTCGCTAACTCGGTATTCAATTACGTAGGCGACTATGATTTCAACGAAGAGGCCTACCAAGCCGCATTCGCAGACAACCTCGAACCACACTTCAACGAAGCTCTGACCCTGGATATTCTCGTTCCAATCCCCGGTCTTGCAGGACACAGCGAACCAGTCACCTTCACACCTCAGACCCCTGAGTACGAGGATGAACAATACCTTCTGACAGTCTCCTCCGACTTCAGCCTCGACGAAATCACGGCCCCGGAGATGGCCGCACTGCAGAACAAGAGTATGGAAGGCCTCTACGGCGATCCCACCAAGCTGGGATGGGAAGGACGACTCCGGTACACTGTTGACATCAAAGACAGACGCCAGGACTTCCAAGTACCCGATATTTTGGCTGAAAAAGCCACAGAACTCTCCGTAGATATCGCTCGAAAAGTCGTCGACGGCCTCAGATTATCCGAGCCACAGGAAGACAATATCTGGTTTGGCCCCATCTTCGCACTACGAGATAACTGGCTAACGTATAGAACAAATGCTGAAGCTGTTGAACGGGCACATCTACATCCTGACTGCGACATCGAGTACAGGAACATCCACAGCTTCTCACTTGACGAATGGGGAGCACGGTCATTCGCCAATGCTTTCTGGGAGGAGGATGCTGACCTGCTGACCTCGGAGACGTTCGATCGCCCGATTCGACGATACAACCGGACGTACCTTCCAGGCCATGCTGAGGATCACATACTTGACTGCCACATTGCTCTCGAATCGTTGCTGTTGAAGGGTTCTAAGGGGGGAACGAGTTTCCGAATGCCGATTGGCGCAGCTATTCTTCTCAGAGATCGTGTCGGTGACCCTGTCGAAGTCTACTATTTCTTCGATGTCCTGCGGGAGGTCCGGAACAAGATCGTCCACGAGGACAAGAAAGTGGAGGACGTGAACGCCACGCACCTTGATGAGTTACCTGACTACCTACTGCAGGAGACCGACGCCGGTGAACGTTTAGAGAACTTCCAGTTCATTAAGCATACCCGTGAATACCTCGCTCTGCTTATCAAGGAGTACTATCGGATAGAGGAGGAACACGGACTGAATATCCACGAAGCAAATCAGGACCTGGTTGAGGATATGATTCTCTCGATATCAGAGGACGATGAGCCTACGGAGGAGATTTTCGACCAGTAGTCCTTCGTTCTACACGAAACGGCCCCACACCGTCATCAAGGCCATGACCCCGACGTAGCCGAAGAAGTAGATTATCAGGCCTACAGCGAAGTTTGCCATGAGGTGCATCATCAACTCACCGGTCGTCCCTGAAATATACGAATAGAGGCTAGAGCTGTAAAAGAACACGTCGTTGATAGATACGAACAGTGTATAGATTATTACGGTCAAACCGTACCAGGCCAAACCCAGTTGCTTGGAAAACATCGATGCCGCCAACGGAGCAATCAGTACCGGACCAACAACTATCAGATACGGACCTCCAGGAGATTTGACTCCGCTCTGGAAAGCGAAAAGAACCCAGCTGATACTGGCCGAAATAAGGCCTACCATCAGAGCGTAGATATTAGCGACAACGAGGTCCACGCCTTTCCCAATGGCCTCCATCGCTACCATAATACAGAAACTTCTCAGAACTACTTATAAAATGTAATGAGAAAGACAACTCTGTAAGGTGACTCGGGAATCGAAGATCTAGCAGAACCTCCATCAGAGATCTCGGTAGACGGTGCGGAGTACCAGTTTATCGGTGTTGACGCCCACGGAGGGCACACTCATTTCGCCCGGTACACACCAAGCCACGCCGAAGTAATTCTCGCCAGCTACAATGCATCTGAGGACAGATTCCGAGAGGATGATCGCTGGAGGCTTCAACACGGTGACCCGGAACAGGCCTTGCGGCAATACCAGTATCAGAGGCCTTGGGAGATCGAAGAGGAAATCCCCAGCCACGACTTCCACTCAATCACGGATCCGGAGTACGAACCCGAGTTGAATGAGGCCCTGGAAGGCAGCGTTCTCCTGGACGACGGCGATTACGTAGTCCCGTTGAGAGCGCCATTCGGCACAGTAGCTGATATCCTTGAAGCCGAGTCACAGGATTCGGACGATATCTTCGTAGACTACAGGCCTGACTACCTGGAACTGGCACCGGAAGAGGGAATGGAGAAGTACCAATTAGAGCCAACGCTGAGAGGCCACAACGAAGTCACTGGTACGAAGATCCTCGACGAAATCCACGTACTGGACCGGGGAAGCGAGGAAGTCTACGACAGTTTCCAAGTCGACGAACTGGCCGAGGGTCACTTCCTTGAAGAGCTTGCTTCAGTTGACGGCGTCGACGAATCACTGGCGGAGCTCTTGATTGACGACTACAGCAACCTGCGGACGGTGAGCTGGGCAGCAACCAGCGACGTCGAACACCTGGAGAACGCTTACGACATGGAAGCTCACGACTTCTTCAAGGCTCTCGGAGACGCCGATATCTACCGCAACGAGAACAGTCCGGAAGCCGGGAAACTGCACATCCCAGAACACAGGGACGACATGGAACAGAGGGACCTCGAAGAAGATGAAGAGGACGACACGGTTCAAGCCGGATTCGACGACTTCTAACAATATCTCTCCAGGTCAGGAGCTCCCAAGTAGTCTATTTTGCCGCCGTACTCTTCCTCGAACTGGTTGATCGTGGCCTCCACCACATCCATGTATTCATCCTGGCTCAGGTCTTCGTAGGTGAATCGGAGCTCGAAATTCGCTTCTGCATCGATTTCATCATCTTCCAGCCACGCACCATCTGCCCCGTAGATTAGTGTCTCGAAGTACTGCTCTTCTTCAGGCAGCTCCTCATCCTCGGTGATATCATCGTACTGGTGGAGCCAGGGATCGATAAGGAGACGGAGGTCTTGGTCGTCGACGTCGAAAAGATTCTGGAAGTTGTCGATTCTGTCGAAGGCATAGGCCGTGGTCTGTCGTTCAAGACTGATCGCTGATTCTCACCCTCTCTGTGTCGAGTTGGTGCCGTTGACGGGCTGCTCCGGCTGCTGAACTTGCTCAGACCCATCGAGAAACGACAATGCATCTGAGAGGAAGGAACCGATCCCGCCGCTCATGTCCGCTGCAGAATCAAATACACCTCCAATTGTACTGGTCACAGTCTTTGCCACATCTGAGGCCTGAGCCGGAAGCTCCGGCATAGAGGGCATTGTCCTGTTTTCGAGACCGGGGACCATCGACAGGGGATTTCCGCTGGTCTTGTTCGAGAGGTTTCCTGAGAGCTGTTTTGGCGTCTTTTCCCCCGGAGTTTCCGGGTTTATGTCTCCAGGTGGGCCTGCTGCAGCAGCTGTTGCTGAGAAGAGTACGGCAGCGAGTAGAAGTCCTGCGTATTTGCCCGAAGATAGGAAAATATCAGACATATTATCTTAATGTCAGCTACTGCTTATAAAACAGAGTGTGGTGTTTAGGCAGACAGACAATCGGAGGCGCACTTCACCGCTTCCCGGTGTGTAGCGTGCTCTTCCCCGCAGATATCACAGACATACTTCTCCGAAACGTACTGAGTGGCCTCAGCTACTTTCTCACCGCTACTGCTATCCGCCATATTGCAGTCACCGGTTAGTTGAACAGACCGGTGAACCAGTTCCAGAACTGGGTGATCGGGTTAGACGGCTTAGGATCTACAACAACTTCTTCCGGCTGTTCTACCTTCACACGGACTGTTGAGGCCACAGTCTCTTCTCCGTCTGAAACCTCTACCTCCAGCTGCTTGACACCGGTCTCTTCGTAGCTTAGGATGATGCTCCGTCCTTCCTTCCCGTTACTCCAGCTGTAGGTGAGACCTGTACTGTCGGTGTCTGAGGCCTCTACGCTGATTCTGAATGTTTCAGAGGTGTTGACTACTACAGGAGCATCAATAGATTCGATCTGGGGAGGACTGTTCGTCTCCGAACCGCTTCCAGAATCGGAACCATCACTGTCTCCGTCACTGCTGCTTCCGTCACCGCCATCTGTACTGCTGCTTCCTACAAGGAAAACATGACGTGGAGTGTCGGTCAGGACATTGCCGTTGCCATCGCTCATGTAACCGGTCGCGGCGTAGTACCCTTCACCACTTGAGGGAGTCCGGTAATCAACGGTCCAGCTGTAGTCCGTACCTTGACTGATCCCTACATCGAAACCTGTGTAACTGGATTTTGCCTCGACAAACTCTCCGTTGTCACAGCTGGAATCGTGGCAGTCGTAGATCTCCACCACTTTGAGTTTGCCGCCGAGATTGAAGTCCTGCTGTGCTTCAGCACTGACATCGAAAGTTACGGTATCGCCAGAGGTTATCTGGTCAGGAGCTGAAACGCTGGACAGATACGGAATCGAGAAATCAGGGAGGAAGCCGAGGAGGCCTTCCATACGGCCTTCACTCATGTTGATGTCTTTGTTGTCTGTTGATGCTTGCTCGGGGTAGGGCAGGAATCGGTCTGAGTCGCCGCCTACTGCACCGGAGATGAAAATTGCTGAGATGATTAAGAGTAGAACTGTTCCGCCTGCCGCCAACGCTTTGTTATCAAGCATGGAAAATATCGAGGCCTCCTACATCCTGAATTGTCAAATACTATTTATAAAACGGAGGGTCGCCATCAGGAAGTCACTCGAAATAGTCTACAAGGGCATCATAGCTGTCGTCCAGAAGCTCGACGGCCTTGTCCTTGTGCCAAGGTGCTCTGTACGGTTCCTCGATCTTGAACTGAGGCCCGCCATTCTCGTAGGTGACGTGCATCCCGAAGGGCAGGTCATCTTCGCCGTCCTGCAGATATTCATCGGAAACGTACTGTTCGTGGATCCGGTGCTGGTCTCGGTCGATCCAGTGGTTCCAGATGATATCGTCCTGCAGCTGCTCCTCCAGAGACCGGCCGAACTCATCCTCATGAAGATATTCCTCGTTGACTTCCTGAACCCATGAATCACCATTCTACGTGGTCAGCAGATTCAGCAAGCTGGGCAAGTGACCGGTCATAAGCCTCCGGCAGTGGACTACCACCATCTGTGAAGAAGTCAAGTCCCTCCTGCGTAGTCAGGACCTCGGTCGCTTCCTCCACTTTCTGGTTCCCGCTCTTCCTCAAAACCAGGCCTTCGTACTTTTCTTTGCCGTGCTTGTCAGCCTGCCTTTCGAGGTAGCGCTCTGCTTGGCTAATGGAGTCGAAGAACGGGTCGACCATGTCCTCCCCTATCTCTGTATGATATGCGATTCCCTCTTCCCCACTCCAGAAATACTGCGTTCTCTGACCGCCGTCAGTCAGAAGTTCATCTTTAGCACTTCTCCGGAAGGCCTGGTCAATCGCCATCTCATAATGAGCCTCAGGGAAGTAGTTCTCCAATTCGAATCGGAGCTCGCCGGAAAAACTGGTGCCTCCAGTGAGGTTCATCCAGTACGGCTTCTCGTTTTCCACGTACTCTTTCTGTTCGACGTACTCGTCGATGAGTTCGTCAACGCTCTGAATCCAGTATCCACCCTCAGGCCTCGATTCCGTAGGTTTCCATGAGCTCGCCTATCTGCTCTTCTTCACCGTCCCAGTATTCTTCGGCGTCATCGTAGTTCGTCAGCTCGTAGGCTCTGTCCTCGATCGTGGCACGGGCCATCTCCTCGTAGTCCGGTAGCTCGCCGTGGAAGTCGACAAGGTCGGCGGCCTTTTCCTGGGCCGTATTGATTACGTGCTGAGGAAGATCGCCACGGGCGTTATGCGTCAACTGGTTCGTAGCGACCTGCAGTGTTTCGTAGACGGTCGGGTTGCTTGGATCCTCGACGACTTCGTCATAGGTCTGGGCGATATCAGCGTGGTCACCCTCAATGTAGAACGGTAGATCTAGCCTGTGCTCAAGAAACTCGAAGGCCGTCCACTCGCTGTCGAGTTCGATTTCCTTCATCTGGCTGTAGCGATCTTCAACCATGTCGGCATTCTCCACCACGGATCTGGCGAGTTGATGGAACATCGTAGGATCCAGTTCATCGTGATGGGTCTGCCGGACACTCATCACGTCTACAGGCATCGTCATCCCGTTGCTGCAGACCAGGCGTTCCTCGAAGTACTGGCCTTCAGTTGCCTTTCTGCCGTCGTTTCCAGAGGTGATCTTCAAGCCGATAGTGGAGGGGTCATCTGTTTCGCCAGGGTTGATCTCCATCCCGTCGAAGACACCTTCGTTAGTATAACGGTGTAATGTAGGGCTGGTCTTGATCTCGCCCTGGAAGTTGAAGTCATGGTCTTCTTTCAAGGCCTCGACAGCGTCAGCTGTGTACTCTGTGATGTCTCCGAAGTCGTGGAGAACGAACCTGTTGTCGTTGGAGGAGACTATCCCTGTGAGTATGTCTTCGTCGCCGTCATGGGTCCACAGCGATCTCTTGTAACCTGCTTGCTGCCACTCATCACCGTCTTCGCCTTCGAGAAGTGCGAGAACCTTTCCATCTGTTGTTTCTGGGAATCTTTCACCGATTTCGCGGAGTTCGTCAACGTCGTCGTACTGCAGTCTTTCTCCTACTACGATAGAGGAATCACCATATCAACTCCTTCATGAAATAGGACTTATAAAATCGTGTGGCGTATCAGTACTTCCACTGGAAACCAGGGGGCCTTGAGGCCTGTTCTCAACTCTGTCGTTCTTGCTCGAACTCTTGGGAGCCACATTTCGGGCAGATATCCATCGCGTCCACGAGCTTGTCGCCGCAGTTTGCGCAGAACTTCGCCATGCGTCAATCACCTCTGGTCGGAGAGTTTTGTCTGCTGGGTTTCATCCGGAAGATCCACAGAACCAGTTTCTACGTTTTTCCGGATCTCGCTGTAGTCAGGTTCCCTGAGTATCTCCCACTCCCGGTTGTCGATATATCGTTCCAGGTAGCTGCGGCGAAGATGGGTGAATCGGTCTGTGTCATCATCGACGTCCTCCAAATCGCCTTCCAGAGTGTGCTCGAAGCGTTTGATTTCGAGAAACTGGTCTACGTCGCGCCAGTAATGTGCCAAGGAATCCGTCGTCTTCCCGAGTAATTCGTATTCCTCAGTCTCTTTCTCCGGATAGACAAAACGAAGGCCATCACTCGGGTCGGGCTGAGTCACCTCCCGATACACCGCCTTTCCAGTGTAATAGGTGAGTCCAGCCTGTATCATTTCCCGGTGCAGTTCAGCTTCGTCATCAACCGGCAGCTCAGGATACTCCACATCCTCTACCGCCTTGCTGTAGTGGAGATCAGTGAAGATCTCGCCAGGATAATCGTAACCCTGGAGAAGCTCTTCCGCAGTAGCTTCATCGACACCGTCAACCTCAGTCAACTGTTCTACGTGCTCATCGAGAGGCCTGTCTTCACCGATTCAGTATCACCCGATGTCCGATGCCGTGGCTTTCAGTTCCTTGAAGCTGGAAGTGGAAACATCGATTCCTTTCTCGGCAAGGTACTGCGTGGATTCTCGTCCCCAGTCGGCTTCTCCGGAACCCTTAGTCAACAAGATGTAGTCGGGGACGCCGGCGGAGGCGTAGAAGATCTCCGGCTCCTCCAGGTCCGTACCGTCGTAGGCCTTCGAAATGTAGTAACCGTCAACCTCTCTTCCGTCCACTATGACCGGTGATTCTCACCTCCGAATTTTTCCAGTGTCACGTCTTCTTTCTCGTCCAGTTCCTGACCCAAGTTCTGGACCTCCTTCTTGACCTCCGAAATCTTCTCCTGAACATCGGCATTCTTACTCATCAAATTCTCTAACTCGGAGACAACACTACGATATCCAGTGTCGAGGCCTTTCAGAACCTCCAAAGCCTTGTTCAAGAGTTCGATGTCCTCATCATTCAAGCTGTAGAGACTGAGGTTCACACGGTCTCTGAGCTCTCTGTACTTCTTTCCATCCTCAATCAATTTCTCCGACTTGTAATCCAGATTCTCCTCCTGCTGCCCCTCTTTCTTACCCTCTCTGCGACCTCTTCGGTAGGCCCTATCCTTGGAAACTTGAGCACTGTGCATCTTCTCGACCGCCTTCTTCACACCCCTCATATAGAACTCAGAGTCCATCTCACGATCCTGGTGCTCCGTAAGATCAGACTCAACGACTTCGTAGAGCTTGCCGCCTCCTTTCATCTCGTAAAGACCCCAGCCCTCCGGCAACTCTGATTCTTTCACTATGCCTTTCTTCGCGGCTACTACGTAGAACTGGTCAACCTGGCCCACGAACCAGTCATTCTTAGACGGCTTCTCCAACTCGCTTTTCCAGTCACTGCGGGAGGCCTTGATCTCCAAGCCGATTGTCTTGAAATTCCTGGAAGGGAAGAGATTATACGCTATTGCATCGGCCCTCTTCCCGTTCTTCCCTGTGACCTCAAAGAACAGCCCCCATTCAGGGTAATCGAACTTCCTCTCCAACGCCAGCTTGGCAAGCCGGGTTAGCTCCCCATCATTGACCTCGCTCTTATCCTTGTCCGTTAAGGCCTCAAGTTCCTCTCTATCATCGTCAGTGAACAACTCTGCCACTACAGAGTTTCACCTCCTATCTTGTTCGGGATCCAGTATGGTTCGTCGTTGCTGAACTTCTCTACTCGTTCGAGCTCGACGTCGTCCAGGTACTCGTCGACGGCGTCCTCTGCTGCTTCTACTGTGATGGCTCCGGTACCTGTGCTGTTGTACCGTACGTCCATGCAGGGGCCGTAACCTGCCTTGTTCATGACTCCGGCCCGGCTGCTCCAAGGCCCCTTCAACGTGACCTCCTCACCGTCAACAGTCGTGATGTCGTAGTGACGGCCACCGTATCCGTCCTGCTGCCCTCCACTCCAAGCGAAGTAAGAGACAAAACCATCCTCGCCCTCGGCATACCACAGCCCTATTTCTTTGGAGCCATGGTACCTGAGTTCGTCACGGGTCGGAATATCGTCGGCTTCCAGGTGGAGACGCGGGTCGTTACCGAGATCCTCCTTCCAGTCAACTTCTGCATCAAGGACCTCGATTCAGGCACCACCCTTCGCTGCCATTTCCTTGGCTGCTTTTACAGGTATTCCGTGGGTCCGGGAGACATGGACTTTCAACCCGCTGATACTGGAGATTGGCTTGCCGCACTCACTGCAGGAAAACTGCTTCTCCCCGGTCAAACTCTCCAAGGCCTTCCTCCGGCATCTCCCTGCCCACTTGCCAAGGCCTGGAGGATCTTCCTCCTGCAGCGTTTCGATAAGCTCGTCTTCAGAGTATTTCTTCTTCGTAGCCTTGACAGCGATCTGCCCCTCCGAGTAGGTCCTGCACATACACAGTGTTTCACCGGGAGCGAAAACATGCCAATGACAGCCCCGAGCACCGCTGTTCGTCACTAAGAGGAACTTGTTCAAGTTTCCTCACCTGACTCCTTGATTCTCTGCAGAACCCGCTTTTTCACATCCTCAACGTCCCCGTCTTCAGGGTCGTAAGGACTCAGTTGATCCCTGACCTTCTGCTCCGAAGCAGGCTTGACGCTGCTATCCTTGTTTACTTCGACAAAGCCTCGATCCTCAAGGTCGCTCATATCATCGTAGGCATCTCCATTCACGAAACCAAGAGCTCCGTTGGCCCAGTCCTTCTTCGAGGACACGTTCTTGCCCTTCGCCTCGATGAACAGGAGCAGTTTTCTCTGCCGCTGAGACAGCTCCTCAACGTCATTCATCAGCTTGTTCACTGCGTCTTCCTGGAAGTCTGAAAGCACGAGATCCTCGATATCAGAGGCAGATTTTCCTGTGGAAGCGGTGTCGACTTCACTGATTTTCTCGTCGACGATGCTCTCAACACGATCTTCAGAAACACCGCCTTCAACCGTGACATCCCCCTCATTGGAGAGACCGAGTTGCTGGAAGGCGGAGCGGAGAGAGTTCAAACCCTGAAGTCTTGATTCGTACTTCTCCTCTAAGGCCTCGTAGTTCTCCTGAAGCCGGTCACGTTCCTGACGGAGCTCCTGAAGCTGGCTTTCCTTCTCTTCCAAACGGTTTCTCAAATCCTCGTTTTCTTCTTCAAGCTCCTCAGCCTTCTCAGAGATCTCCTGAACGTCCTGACTTGAGGAGGAGTCTGTCTCGTTAAGGCCTTTCAAGGCCTTGCGTAGCTCTTCACGATTCTCCAAGGCCTCCTGCATTTCCTCTTTCTCATCCTGAAGCTGTTCCACTTTCTCTTCAAGTTCTTCCACCCGGTTTTTCTCCTCTTCACGTTCCTCCGCTCGTTCCTCAATCGATTCCTGGATCTCGCTGAGCACCTCTTGCTTCTCTGCACTGGTCTCCGGGATCTCGAACTCCTCCTCACGAGGATCAGGGCTGGAACGCTTCCGAACCTTCGTAGGCCCGACCAAGTCTCCGTCAGTCAAGTTGTCGCCGCGGGCCAGGATTTCACCGACGCCGAGCTCATCAATCAGGTCTCTGTCGATATTCAGTTTCTTCGCTACTTTCTGTGCGTCCTCGTTCGCTAATCCGTGGACAATCCAGTCCTTACACAGAGAGATGACGCCGTTATGGAGGAAAGCTCTTCTCTGGTAGGATACAATAGCACTGATTCCTTTGTTGCCTCCTTCGGTGCAGGCCTTGATGATCTGGCCTCTACACATCTTCACATGGTCATCAAGCTCTGGCTCCGGTGCGTTGTCCTTCGGAGCCATGTAATGCGCCTCATCGATAACGAGAAGAGATTTCGTCCTGCTCCCGGCCTTGTACTTCTCCTGAGCACGGTCATTCAATGACCGGACGGCCTTCCCAGCCGCAAGGTGGACTCTGCTCTCCTCCTGAGTGTAGTCAGAGTAAGTGGAGACGTCGAGCAGTACTTTCATCCCCTTGTCGAGAACCCAGTTCCCGATCTGGTCCAATTCCTGGAGAGGGACAACAAGGTCGACCGCTTCCTCTTCCTTCCCTCCGACTACTACGATATCGTCGTCTTCGTGGCGGACTGTGGAGAGAGCGCCGACACGCTCCACGATCAGCGTCGGAATGTTGACTTCGGCCAGATCCTCGAGAATTACTGCCGCTGTATTCGTCTTTCCTGTGTCCGACGTTCCTTCGACTGAGAGCCTGAAATCCTGGATCTCTGTAGGGTCAAAAGATACTTCACCGAGCTCTATCTCGCCCCTGCTCACTCCGTATCACCTTCTTGGTCATCGGTGCCAATTTTGAGATCCGTTCCGTCCAAGACTTCGGTAATGAAATTGTTGACGTTATTAGGCTTGGTGACTACCACTTCTTCGCCTTTGTATTCTATGAGGGAGGCGAGGAAGTCCTCGTCGAGAGCTACGTTACTGATCTGGTCAAGAAGTTCACGGAGGTCAGAGATCTCCTCTGGAGAGAAGGCATCCATCTTAACTTGGCCACATTCATCGCAGACCTCTCCATCAGGCGACCGTACCTGCCTATAGGCCTGAGTCCCACCATTGTACTCGTAGCTCCCCGTATGATCTGGAGAAGCACACTCTACTCCTTCCGGCGGGTTCGGGCTTTTTGATAGATGGGTTTGACTGCATTCTTCATGATCGCATTCGTGAGCGTAGATAACTTCTGGAAAACTCATTCTTGACCACCTTCTTCGTCGAAGATCTCGTCTTCGTGGAACTCGAGCTCGCTTTCCAGATCTTCTAAGGTCTCGATTGCGGTTTCTCTATTCAGATTTTTCTTGTTTTTCCAACGCTTCAGAAGCTCGGTCATCTCTTCCCGAAGCCCTTCCACGTTACCGTGTTGAACTTTCGTAGAATCGTCTGCCATAGCATCTATTCACCTTCTTCAGCGTGCTCCAGCCGTGGCTCCAAATGGTAGACCTCCTGACCGTCAACCACGAACTGCGCTCTCTCGATTTTACTTTCCAGATCTCGTCTGTTCTCGGCGTCGATTTCCGGGATATGGAGACCTACCTCGACATCTTCAAAAGTCGTCTGTTCTTCGCTGTCACTCACTGCCGAGTCTCACCTTCTTCAGAGGCGTTGTCCGGGTCTTCTGCGTAACTGGAGTCCAGAAACTCGCTGAACTTGTCTCGGGCGGAGGAGCTGAGTTCGTCATTGTGAGTGTACCGCTTCGCGGGGTATTCGTCTGGGTTTAATCCGAGCTGGTAATCCATCTCCCTGACGTAGTCAACGTTATCGCCGGGAGACAGCTCTGTCTCGTTGCTCAAGTACAGGTGGAACCGTCCCAACAGCTCCTCGCCGGATTCAAATTCAATGTCCTCCAACTGTTCCTGCACTTCTTCAGGAAGGCCTTCAAGATCGACTTCACTGTGCCCTGCGTAATCGTCAAACCCTTCCAGAGGATCGTAATCAAGAAGATCTCGAACTGACTGACGCTCTTCCTCCGTGATCTCTACATCTAACTCATCTTCCAAACCTCTGACTATCTGATCGATAACTCGGTACGGGTCTCCGGTCTGATCCACGGTTTCCGCAGTCTCTGCAATCGCCTGGCGGAGGGTATCGCCCAGTTCTTCCCTGATATTTTCGTCGGAACTGAGAGAGTCTTGAATCACGCCTTGGAGTCGTTGTACCTGTATATCCAGTTCGTGATGGATTCTGAGAGTACGGTCGTCCCGATTTGTCTGAGCGTGGACCTCAAGGAACCGGGAAACCTCCTCCAGGTTCTCTGCCGCCTCTTCAAGACTCATAATCTCTCCGCTCACTGCTGGCTCTCACCTTCTCTTTTCTGTTCGACGAACTCGAGAACTTCTTCTCGATTCTCACCGACTCTCTCAGCGCTTTCAACAGTGTCAAGGAAAACCTCTGAACCGCCGAACTCGTCCAGCCGATCATCGGACAGAGTTCTCTCAATGTACTCTTGGACTTCTTCGACACTGCGCTCTTTCAGGTGTTCCTGCATCCTGCTCTTCTCTCCTATTCGAAGATCTTGGTAGAGAATTGAACCGAGATTATTCGCTATGCTTGAGTCGGAGTTGAGCCGCCAGTGCTCGGTTTTGGATTCTACGTCTGCCTGTTCGACCAGGCCGACTTCTTTGAAATCGTCCCATCTCCGGTACAGCGCGTCTTTCGAGATATCGGCGGCGTCGGCCAGAGAGGTCTTGCTGTAAGGCATTGTCGGGTTTTCAAGCAGTACTTCCACTATCTCCTTCGTCACTGAGTCAAGGAAGTGATGTGGATTGACAAGGTATTCGTCCGTCGTTTCTGACATAATACCTGACTGTGCGAACTACCTTTTTATACCTAATCCTCTCCTTTCGGCACCTGCAGATCACCAAAAATCTCCAATTCAGAAATCGTCGAAAGAAGGAGACTCGGACTGTTGAAATTGAGACAGATCGAAGTTCTCCAAGAGGTCTATATCCGTATACTGGTCAATTAAGATAGCGATGATGATGAGCAGAACGACAGCTGCGCCAGCATCGAAATTCAGGCCTTCAGAAATCGATTCTCTACGCCTAACCGATCTCCGCTGAACACCCGATAATTGATTAGAGGCCTGGGCGGCTTCCTCCACCCAGTCACCGATATTCTCCCGCCCGCTGTCCCTGTCCCAGTGGTAAGTCGGAAATATACTGGAGAGCGTTTTCACGTCGCCGTCTTGCTCTACGACAAACTTCTTCAACGGGTTGCTTCCACTGAAATCAGTACTGCCCTCCTTGTCCTTCAGGGAGTGAACTTTGATACCGACAATTCCGTTCCCCCGCTCGATACTCTTCTTGATCTCATAGCGAACCCAGTCTCTGTCCGCTGTCTCGTTACCGATCAGGACTGCAGTGACAGACGTACCATGCATCTGATCGTCAATCCACTCCCTGATTGCGTCCTCGCCTTCACGCTTTACCTCCTCCCACTCTGCCGCATCGATAAATCCCGCTGCTTCACGGTTCTCCTTCGCCACCCAACTATTCCGGACCTGATTCACCCTCCAGACGTCCCGGCCATAGTGGAAGCTGAAGAAAACTCGTCTAACCAAAGATCGTCCCTCCGTTGATTAAGACCAAGATAGCCGAGTACAATATAAGTAAGCCGCCGACCGTCCCGTAGAACCACAGCAAAGAGGTATTCAGCATAAATTTGGCAGTGCCGTCGACGTCACCATCAACCCTGGATGGATCCATATTGAAGAGATGATCTTCGTTGTCAGGCCTGTTTTTCCTCACCCAGTCGTAGAGCTCTCGGAACCTACGCTCCTGCTTCAGGTAGTAAGCGTCCAGGTACCAGAAGCCGATGAGAGGGATGAATGCCGCGAATAGTTGGAAGTTGTTAGTCCGGAAGAGCAGTGCGACAACGACCAAGGTCACTGTCCATCCCTTGATTTTGAACGAGTTAGAGGCCTGCCGATCGATGATGTTTTGAATCTGTTCGAGCTCTTGATGGAAGCTCTCGTCCGAAACCATGCTCTTACCGTCCTGCTATTTGAGCGGCTTCTTCGACCCAGTCTCCCAGGTTATCGTAGCCGCTGTCCCGCTTCCAGCGGTAGGTGTTGAAGATATCGTCGAAGAACTTTTTTCGACCGTTTTCCTCGATGTAGATCTTGCTGAGCGGGTTCTTTCCTCGAGAGTCGGTTCTGCCGTCCTTGTTTTCTAAATTGTGGACTCGGATGCCGACAATGCCGTTGCCGTCTCTCCAGCTTTTCTTGATTTCGTACTCGACCCAGTCACGGTTGTAGGTCTCGTTGCCGATTAGAACTGCTGTGACCGAGGTGCCCTTCATCTGGTCGTTGATCCAGCGTTTGATCGCGTCATCACCTTGGCGTTTCAAGTTCTCCCAGTCGGCTGCGTCGATATATCCGGCTGATTCTCGGTCGTCCTGAGTCAGCCAGCTGTTCCTGACCTGGTTAGCTCGCCAGTGATCGCGGTCGAAATGGAAGCTGAAGAATACTCTCCGAACCATTGTTACTTCTTAACGTAGAGGTGACGCTTACGCCCCAAATAGCTACTGTTCTACCTGGTCAAGGCCGGGACTTCTTTTTCTCGATTATCTCAAAATCGCCGTCGAGAAGAGATCCCACCGAGTCGATGTGGTCGTCTCCTGCAAAGAAAACGATCTCCGAGTGCTGGCTTCCGTATTCTCTGAGATCATCGGCCATCTTCTTATCGCGCATCCCCATGTACACCTTGTGGGTCCACAACGCCATGGTCGGGACAAACAAGATGGACAGAAAGCTAAGGCCTGGGTTCAGAATCCAGCCGAAGAGCAGCAGTAGTACAGCAGCCCAGGAGGCCGTCGTCAGGTACAGCGGTTGCTGGTCGAACCGTTGAAGCCAGGACAGATCTGTGTACTCCACTTCGAGCTCAAGCTCCTCCGCCACTTCCTCAGCCACAGATGTTTGACTTCCTTCTGTGACCCTATTCGACGCCGACCTCTGCCGCTTCTGCCACCATCCCAGAAGCAATTTGGTCAGCAGCAAACTCGGGTTTTTCAGGAGTGCCCACTGCGATGGCTCTTCTCCACCGGTCTTCTCAGCGTGCTCCATCACCAAGGCCTCAGCACTCTCCGGAGTCACAGAGTACAGTCGTTGCTTTACGTCTTCTCGCGGGTGTCTATGATTATCTCCGAATAGGTAGATGGAAGGCTTCTGGGAAGCACTCACTCTGGATGGTTGCTCCTCGGAGAAATTGCTTCAGTCTTCTGGACTACTGATTTAGGCTAAATCCTAAATATGGGAAACGCCATAACTACTGAGTATGCAGGATATGCCCGGCCAGAGCTGTTCTTGCGGAGATAACAAAAAGAGTCAAGCTGCGTACTGCAGCAGCTGTGGGACCCGGAAGCAGTGGGTCAGTCAAGGCCCTCACAGCGAGGTCTTCGAGTGTCCAAACTGCGGCTAAGGTGCTTACAGCATTCACCAGAAGTGTCGTTCACAGCTGACTTCGTGGTGAGGCCCTGCTACGAACGGCTTTGCACCGCATTCCTTGCATTCGTACTTGTGCGCCAGCTTCGTGGAGTATGCCGTGTAACTCCAGTTCCGCTTACAACCGGGGTCATGGTGCGGCCCTTGAGAGAAAGGTCTCGCACCACAGTGCTTGCACTCGGTTGAGTACCCGTACTCCTTCCCTGAGGCGTCTTTCTCGATGTGTTTCTTAACGCGGCGAGGACAGTCTCTACGGTGGTGAGCGCCGGCAACGTAGGGCTGAGCACCGCAGTGCTTGCACTCGTGGCGATGAGCGAGAGAGGAGATGATGGATAGCGTGCCCTGGCTCTTGGAACAATTTTCGTCGTGGTGAGGGCCTGATACCGATGGCTTGGCCTTACAGGACTTACACCGGTACTTGTAATCACTGGAGGGTACGGCATTCAACGCGAGAGAGGTGAAGGGTGTATTCGTGGAGAAATCCTGGAGATCAGCCCAGTCGTCGCTGGACGTGTCTTCCGGTTCTACGACAGGCTGTTCATCGAGATACGATCTCTCGGCGTGTATCTGGCCCTCTAAATTCGTGAGTTGCTCGACGACACCCCACTTACCCTGGATCTCTGCTCTCTCTTTCGCACGCTTGATCTGGCTGAGAGACGGTCTGCCCATAGTTACAGTCGGGAAGATTTGGCCTCGTCGGTCATAATGCCACGGCGATTTCGAAATTTCGAACTGGTTCCAAAACCATAGATTCCCCGAATTACTACCTCCTCCAGAATAATAGCCTCATCTATGATTGAAGCGATAAGAGTGACGCGAAACCTTTACACTGCATTCGGGAACACCCCTGAAACCCGGTCTAAGGTTAAGAGAAACTGTTAGAAAACACGGTCATGTATGAACGAGAAACTGACCGATGAACACGGTATCCCGAAGGCCTACTCGATGGTGAAGGGCTTGGAGAAGGTTGAGGACGAGATAGGCTACAGTAAGGACGAGGAAGATCCCGGGCTGGTACCGTATTTCACCATCACGGCAAACATCCGGGAAGAACTATCACCGTACCTCGGGGTCGAAGAAGGAAAGCGACTGCAGGATCTTCTCCTGGACAAGAGATTTGAGGAGGCCTACGATCTTCTGGAGGAGCAGTGGGAGAAGTCGGTACGGGAAGCAGTACCTGAGGAAGAACTCGAAGGCTGGGAACCGGAAAAACCACATTTCAAGCCATGACTGATTTTGAGGACAGGATTGAGGAGATCGCTGAGGAGATCAAGGAAACTTCTGTGGAGGCCTCCAGGGCTGAAGACAGTGAGGATACGTTGGAGGCGGGGAAAAAGTACAAACAGGTAGGTATCTTGGCCGACCAGGGCCTCAAACTGCTGGAGGAGCACGATGCACGGGAAGACAGGATCGACGACTGGCGAAAGTACAAGGAAGAGCACAACGAGCACGGTACGAAGCTGTTGAAAGACGGCGAAAGCGACGTGGAGCCGGACCCGTTCCGACTCGACGTGTTGACCCCTAACTTCGCGGTCACGGTCAAGGACGGAGATGATTCTGAAGCAGAAGTATACGAAGGATCGGTCGATCCGTCAACGGGGGAAGCGGAGCTGGACGAGAACCCTTCCTGGGAACCGAATGTCTCTGTCGTAGGCCTCGAAGAGACTGGAGAGAAAACAGTCGAGATGATCGAAACCGGGAGCTCCGCCCAGATCTACACTTCTCCCGAGCCGGGCGATGTCGAGGACAGCGACTTCCTATTCCTGTCTGCTGACCTCCGCGAACCGAACGTGGAGGAAAAGGCCTCAGAAGTGTTGGAAGCAGCCGGGGATGCCTGCACCGTATTCTTCGTAGAAGGCCCTACCGAGAACCCGGAGGACTTCGTCAACCACGTCAACCTGCTCTTCCCAGTGAACGTGGCTGAAGGCGATCCACGGCAGTTCCTCTCCTCCGCAATCGCAGACCTGTTCGAATCCATGCTGAGGCCTACACTCCAAGACTTGGGGAAAGGCGACATCACTGCAGTGGCAGGAGAACGCAGGTTGGGAAAACTGTTCATCGACAACATGGAGGACCTGAGCCAACTGGGCAACCTAACACCAGGGTTCGAAGATATCGAAGCCGTCGACGCCATGCTCCTGTTCGTCTGCTACGACGGTCCCTACCCTGTTTCATGGGTTGATCAAACAGTATACGGCTACGACAGGCCTGACGACGCCGCCTACCTATGGGACCCGCGAACCCATTCACGGTACGAAGCCCGGGCGCACATCAAACGCATCGAGACCTCCGACATCTCCCGTGAAGAGATGGCAGAACTGCTGAGACAGGATGAAGGTTAGTGACGACTCGCCTCCTCAGCAGCTTCTTTCATAGCCTGTTTTTGATTCCTGGCAGCAGGGCTCTCAATCTCACCGCGGACTTCCTCCAAGAGGAGCTCTTCTTTCGACTTGCCCACATCCTCCGGAGCAGGAGGAAGGTCGACATCGGCCTCGGGGAAGTACTCGTCAACCATATCGTCCGTAAGAGTCCTGCCTGTCGTAGCCTGGCCGGATGTCTTCGAGAAGCTGCTCCAACTCCAACGCCGGATTATCTCATCTGCAGAGCCGTTGTACTCCACGAACTCCTTCAATACGGTCTTGATACAGTCGCCGTCCTCAACCACGACCTCTCGCTCAGTCCAGACACGGCCAGGACTCAAAGCCGCGAGACCGATACCACGAAGATCATCGCTCAAGAGACTTCACCTCCTGAGTTACTGTGGAGATCTCCCTGTATCGCTTTCTCCAGAAAATCGTCGACAGAGTCCGGTTCGTCCGTGAAGGCATCAAGGCCTGTCTGCTCTGGATCTTCCAGGTCGTATTTCTCTCGGAAGAACTCGGGATGACGGATTTTTCCAGGCTTTGCGGCGATGTGCATCTGAGGCCTTGGAGCAAAAGCTGGCTGAGCGAAGACGTCAACCCGTTTCCCGATGATAAAGACCCGTTCACGGTGCTGTGGGACACCGTAATCAGCAGCATCCAATACATCCCACGTTACGTCGTATCCGCACTGCTGGAACTCTTTACAGACGTTTTTGATGACTTCGCCGTCTGCCATTGAGGCAAGGCCTTTTACGTTCTCCATCGCGAAGTAAACCGGCTTTGCCTCGTGTACTACTCGAACCATCTCCTGGTACAGCTCGTTCCTCTCGTCGTCCGGATTCCTGTTCGGATTTGCGTGACTGAATCCTTGGCAGGGCGGCCCGCCGAAGACCACGGTGACACCTCCCATCTTCACACCAGCAGCCTCGAGGATTTGCTCCGTTGAGACCTCATAGATGTCCTCGTTGATGATCTCCGGCTTGGTATGCTCGCAGAAGAAATCCGGCATATTCAGCTTCAGTGTATCGCAGGCCTGCTCGTCCTTCTCGACCATCACCCGGACATCAATACCCGCTTGCTCCATTCCGAGATCGAAGCCTCCAGCACCGGTGAACAGGCTGACACCTATCGGAGGATTCCTATACCCGATTCTCCTACGGAGTTTCTCCGGCTCATCTGCTGCGCCTTCAAGGGTTTCCAAGAACTCGCTGTCCTCAAGCATTCTAAGATTTCACCTCGTCGCCGGGCGTGTGGTAGAACGGCTCCAGCAAGTCGTGAACCTGGGAGAAGTCGTCGGGTTCGACGATGAAGCTGCCCCACGCCACTGAGTGGCTGCCGAAGTCTTCCTCCTGCAGCTTGTCGCCTATCAGCTGGTCGGCGTGGCTGTGGAAGAGGCGGGGAACCCCGTAGAAGCCCTGTGGGAACTGGTCGACCTCGAACATACGAGGCCTTCTGTCGCTGGTAGCATACTCTGCCAAACTGTCGTTGTCCCACGCCGCTTTCAAACTGCCGTACAAGGCCTCGTACTCCCTGACCGTGCCGCTGTTACTCTGTAGCTCCTCGAACGAATCATACTGCTTGATCTCTTCCTCAAGGACTGGAAGCCTGCGAAGCTCGGAAAGCAGGTCTTCAATCCTCTCCGCATCACTCGGGGATTCCCCCCTGTCCAGCTGGATGTCGAAGACTTTGAACTCAGAACGAGATCTGCCGTCGTAGTAACCGGTGAACTTGGAGACCGTGTAATGATCCCGTTCCCTGGGGTACTCAACCTCCGGCTCCCCGATCTTACTCTGGGTTTCCTTCAAGTCGAGATGGGCATCTTCACCCGGCAACTCCTCTATGACTTGTCGATGGCCTCCATCCCAATACTTCTCAACAACGAGTTCATCGTCGAGGACAGGAGAACTGCCTACAATGGTTTCCTGGTATCCGTCGTCAGTCAGCGCTGATTCTCACCTCTTGGGTTTTTCAAGGTTTTACCGCAGTTTCTGCAGTTGACTCTCCCCTTCTTAGGTACCTCTGTAAATATCTCGCCACAACCGATACAGCGAACTACGTATTCTGTAGGCAGTTCCTCTATCATGCCTTGATGCCTGTGACAAAAGGTATCAGAGGATAAATCGCAAAAACCGCACTCCTCAACCCGTGCAACCAACTCACGCTTCCTGCTCAAGAGCTGTCACCTCCGTCTCTGTCCTCTTCAAATAGAGAGAACGGATTATGCTGGACAAGCGGCGAAGGCATGAAAACCGGATCTGGATCGATATACGTCCAGTCGTATTCACCGAAACGGTTCACGTCCTCAATCGGAGCCATCTCGCCGTTTCCGTCCAACGTCAGTACGTCTATCTCTGGATTACGGCGTGACTGCCTCTGCAGATCCTTCCACATGAAGGATTGACCAGTATGTTTCGGAGCAAATGGGAAAATCCGTTCCCGACTCGTTTCACCGGCTCCGGAAACACCTATGATATCGTGTTTCTTGAGAATCGAGTGGACCTTCGATTTGTAGAGGTCTTCGGAGAGAAACTGAATACCGGATTCAGACAAGGCCTCTAACTCGTAAGTGGACTTCCTGATTTTCTTGATTTCATCATCAGTCAAGCCGTAGAGCTTCTGAAGCCGTTCTTCGGTCGGCGTCCTCCTTCTCATAACTTTGAACCACCCATAAGTAAAGATATATTCTTCATGCCATGAGTTTCAGGAAGAAGTAGTGGCGGTTTCTCCGTGCCTCTAAGCAGTACAAGGCCTGTAACCCTGTCCTGTTCAAGATTCTTCGATTCTAATCTACCGGTTGCAGGGTTCCAGAAATGAATAACACCTGTATATGACTGCTCCTGCCATTTTTCAACGGATTCTACCAAGCTCAAGTCCAAATCTTCATCATCAGAAATAAGCTCACGGCCCACTACAGAGTCTCACCTGCTGTTGTCTCTTCTTGGCGTTTAGCAGCTAACGGATGTAACGGGTAGGCCTCGTCATCGTCAAGGAATCTATTCAGAGACGCTAACTTGGACCTGTACCTGTATCGCCGGTTAATCGTCTTCGGCCCTGGAAGGGTGAGGTGGGCCTCTGTCATAAGATGCTCCCATCCTCTATCTTCACGGTTCGCCGGCAATTTCCCTGTACCGATAGCTGGTGCGCTGTATCCGACCACGATCTCTATACTGCCTTCAGGAATATCAAACTCGGAGACAGTGATCTCCATACCGCCGCCTAACCAGTCGACTTCAACTTCCTCACTCAACTCTGGTTCTCACCTCGCCGTCGTATCTGCATCCTGGTTTATGCCGGTGTAGTCGGCCGCATTCAGGACAGGCCTTGTCGCTCTTCTGACTCAAAAAACTCATTCCAGATTCTCACCTTTGTTTTCCCATTCAGCGACAACTTTTCCAAACTCTATCTGGGCGTGGTGATTTCCACTATGTCCTTTCTCCCTGCTGTAGAAGGCCGTTACTGGATGCCCGCTGCCAGCTGCCTCACCCTTCCTGTGAGACGGACAGGCCTCAAAGATTATAGGATAAACCTGTACGTCTCCAACAGGACGTTCATAGACAATCATATCATCAGTCTCGTACAGAACAGGACCCTCATCCCTGTAATCAGGCTCAAAACTCACTGAGGATTCTCACCTCGCAGTTTCTGGATATTTGTCTTGATCACTTCCGGGCTGTGGGCATTGACGTAGTCCTCGAGTATTTGCTCAGACTCCAGCGGGTTGAAGTCGATCCCGACCTCTTTCCGTTCTCCAGAACCGGAGTCCTCTAAGTACACTACGTAAACCGTCTTTTCGAGGTCTTCTACCTCTACATCTTCCACGTACAGATCTGCTCCCTCGTCTTCAAACTGCATTCTGAAGAAGGCGTAGTCATTATATTCCTGGTCGGAGATGTCTTCCCACTCGGGAGAGGAGTCCTCCGCCTCGGATTTACTGATTTCTTCATAATCATCGGAGAACTCTGCGTTACCACGGTTCACTAAGATATCTGCGTTATCCTCAGGGATTTCGACAATGTCTCCCTCGTTGAAAGGGCCGTACTCCTCAAGATCCACCCCCATGAACTCTGGGACCTCCTTAATTATCCTTACCAGCTCATATTCTGTCTCACCGCTCACTGCGGATTCTCACCTGCTTTTTCGAGCGCTTCAATGAAGCTCAGGTTTTCAGGACTTCCGTGGTGGACCTCGTGAACAAGCTGGTCTACTACACGCCTGGCCTCCTTTCTGCTGCCGATCTCATCTGCCAGTTTCTCCATCAACGCCCTGAACGCATTGATCGGCTCATCGTCAGGGTGCTGAACCGTGATCTGGTCTCTACACTCTTCACAACTCACTGGAGATCACCCTGTGTTTCAGTTGTCAAACCAGACCACCAGTCTCACGTTTTCTTTTCCGTAGGTTTCACCGAAGACCTCCATCAGGTCAATCAGCTTCTCCCAGGCACCGGAGAGAGCATCTTTCTTCTTCATCTTCTCCAACCGGTACTTCCTGACTTGGCCGTTGTCAAGTTCCTTGACCATCTCTTCACCTTCACGAATCTTCTCTTCTTCTTCGTCTGAGAGGCTGCCGACACCAGCAGCCTTCATCTGGATCTCATCGTCTTCGTCATAGATCCGGATACGGCCGTCCTCCTCTTCGGCAGTTTCCTCCCAATCAATTTCATTGAGCTCTTCAAGAGTGATGTAGGTGAAGGAGTGACACCAATCACGGTCGTCTTCAACTCTATCTCTGCCCTTGGTCGATAATTCGTCGGGTACTCCCCTTCTAGAAGCTACTGGCTCGAAGTTAGCGTGGTTTCGGACTCCGAAGAGCAGGCCGAATGTGTCGTAGCTTCTGCCGACCCACATTCCGATGTTGTCGATAGCGCACTTCCACGACTCTTTCTCGCCATCTATGTGATCCATATCGCCATACCAGTTGACCTCCACAAGGCCGTGAATATCGCATCCCACTACTGATTCTCACCTTCTTCAAGATCTAAGTGCTGCGCGAGCTTTTCCTTAGTTTCCTCCTTTATCTCTCCTGTATCTGCTAATTGGCGGATCGCGGCTTGCAGGTGAGAAATCTTATTCAGAGGAGTATCCTTCACTGCTTACCACCTTTCGCTTCTACGAAGCACTCAGGATCACAGTAGTAGTTCTTCTTAGAGACCGTGATTCCTCCGCCTCCGTTGATCTTGTGACCGACCACTTCCTCGAGTTCACCTTGTTCAACGGCATCTTCAGGATGGCTTGGAAGCTGTTTCCCACAGTTCTGGCACTTCACCGGTATCAGGCCTCTGCCTGTGTGTTTTCGAGTTGGTCTGCTGCTTTTTCGAGAAACTCAGGCCAAGTCAAGTCCTGATCTTCTTTGACCTGATCTGCCTTGTCGTAAATGTCGTCGTCTACGTGAAAGTTAATCTGCTTTACCATATATCCATAGATGGATAACTGACTTTTTTATACCTAACCCCAGCACCCCCGCAGAGTCAGAACAGTCTCTCGGCTCCATCACTGAAAACCGTGTCCAGGAACAAGTGGATCGTCTCTTCTCCCGCTACTTCTCGAACTGCTTCACTGTCATGCGCTGCTGCTTCGGATAATCCGGCTAAGGCCTTCCAGCTGCTTCGTTCTCTTCGTGCTTGGTCGGCGGAGACCTCTTCGACACTGTCGAGGGCGTCGTGTTTTTCGATGATGCTGTTCAGGCCTGTTCGAGCGGCTTCTCCGAACAGTTCGACACAGTCCACTGTGACTTCAGTGTTTACGTCCAGGGCTTTCCGTAGTCCGTCCACCGCGGCGATCCGCGTAGACCGTTCCTCGCTATTGACCGCTTCTCGGTAAACCTGTACAGCCCTGTTCCAGTATTCTTCGTTGCTGGCAGCGGTGTACGCCAAGGCCTGAGAGGCCTGCAAACTGACACGGAAATCAGCCTGTGTGACCGCCTCTTCGAGAATATTCCACGCCTCTCGGCTTTCCTCGGTGCCGGTGCAGGCGATTCCCTGGAGAGAGTTTGCGGCGGAGCGACGTTTACCTCGGTACTCTGACTCCTCGACACCGTCGCCGCCTCTGAGAATGTCTTCGAGCTCAGGGACGACAAACTCTAACGTCATCGCCCACTCTCCAAACGATCGCCAATCTCCCGTGGAAGACCTACTTCTTCGACCTTGTCTTGCACCTTCCCGATGTCGTACTCCACACGACGTAACTCGGTGCTACAATCCTCGGTTTCAACCACTGCATAGCTGGCTCTCGGGTCACCATCACGGGGCTGACCGACACTCCCCGGATTCAGGATTAATCGGTCATCGATCACCGCCTCATGCTGAATATGAGTATGACCGAGGAAACACGCCTTGTAATCGTCCAGGTAAGGCCTTACCTCGGGGAACGCTCGGGGCGTGACGTACCGGTCAACCTCTTCCGGGTGATCATGGACCAGGAGAACATCTCCGTCGAGAAAGTCAGTTCTCCGAGGCCTCATATGCAACCAGAGCAGATTCGCCTTGATCAACTCATTCTGTGCATATCGAAGACCCGCCATCGCCTGTTCATTGTCAGTGTAACCTTCCGGATCACGGACTTCCCGATCATGATTACCTTGGATAACTGTGTCGCAGTTTTCCATCATCCGGTGGACGCACTCGGAAGGCCACGGACCATATCCGATCACGTCTCCCAGGCAGATTACTTTGTCGACGTCCTCCGGCATATCACTCAGGACGGCCTCCAACGCAGGGAGATTACCATGGATGTCAGAGATCAAACCCAGCTTCATGAATACACGTTAATGAGGAGAAGGCCTAAAGAACTAACGAGAAAAAAGAAAGGGAAGCAAGTGGTCGATTCAGTAGAAGTCGAATTTCTTCTCAAGGAAGGCCTCTGCTGAGGTGTCGTCCACCCATTCAATCTTTATGCGCTCATACTTGCTGTTCTCAAAGGCATGAGGATTCTTCAGCTCTTCTTCAGTCAGAACTTGGTTTCTTGCATTCCAAATCCTCTTGAGAACTTTGCGATTAGCCATCTCAAATTCAACACGCACATCTTCATCCGTGACTTCCTCTTCGCTATCGATATCATTTCTCTCACGCACCTGAACGTTGACTGCATCCTGTCTCGATAGATGGTAAGGTTGATCAGGAGAAGCGGATGAGAGGTTTTTGTATCCTAGAGTTGCGATAGGTCCCTTGCCAGAGTAGTATTCACCGCTACTCTTCCATTTCTCCTTGACAGCATCCTTGTGATCCCATACCTCCAGAACGAAGCTCTCGCTTCTACCGATAGCCTGGGAAAGCATCGCTTGATGGAAGTCCTCGAAGAGCTGGCTCTTCTTGATCTCAACCTCTTTTGTCTGCGAGATCTCGGTAGCGTTACCCTGCTGGATCGTGCCGTAGCTCTGCAGTCTGTTGTAGCCCTGACCACTGCCGGAGTTTTCCACAGTGTAGTCTGCTCCGGAGAGACGTGCGCCCTTGACAGTGAAGAGATCGCCGCCAGTCTGGAAAGCTATCCCCTTGCCCGTGTCCATAAACTTGGACGGACTGTAAGTATTATAGAACCACTCACCGTTGATCTTCAGGCCTATAGCGTTCGACACTCCCATTGACCTTGGGGCATCACGCTTCACATCTGTAATCTCGCCGGAAACTGTCTTGACTTGAGATCCTCCTTTTTCGACCTGTTCCTGCGAGACAGAAGGCGAGGACCTGCTGGAGGAACTACTGTGGTTTTTCTCCGGTAGTTCTCCTTTCTCCCTGAGTCTCTGGGCCTTGGACTCGACTGCTTCCTCGGTGCGTCCTGGAAGCATGTCGGCTATTTCTTCTGCCGTGTTGTCCGGCCATTTGTTCTTCAGCTTTTGAGTTTCGCGTTTCGACCATCTATCTCCTTTTTGAGCCATGAGTGAAGTATCACCAATACTAAATAACCACCGACGGTCTTTTTTATACGTTTTCCTCAGTTATTCCCATTTTTCTGGGAATACAGGGCCTCTATTCTCAGTTTCTGAGAAAAATATCGGCTTCTTTATAAATAAATTACAAAACTTTAAGAAGAGCATCCGCCACGGCTTCAGGCAAGGAGTGGAACTTGTTGTACGCAACCTTGTATGGCATCTCGATCTGGATCCCCTGATAGTCCTCTGCGAAGTGGTTCATCGACATCGTCGTGCCCTTACCGGTCAGCTTCATCTCCTCGTAGTCGGTCTTGATTTCGTACTTTGACGGTACAGGCCCACGGATACCCTCCGCAACCAATTCCCGGACCTCCTGATCAGCCATACCGCCGACACCGACATGATCCGCCTTCTGAATATGGAAACCGATGCCGTACTGGAAGCTCCGGTCTTCCTCTTTCAATTTCTTGAGGCCTGGATAGGCTTTGTAGGCTCTCACCGGTTTCTTGACGTGCCACCGCTGGGTAGCGTCCTTCCCCCGGCCACTGTAGTAGCCATGTAAGGCCCACAGAGTGGACGGAATGTCTTCCGCCAGTAACTGCTTGAACAGGTACTGTCCCATCTCATCCGTGTTGTACTCGATGTCGCCGCCGTGAGGACAACTGATGAAGACCTCGGCCTCGTCCCTGTCCCACAAGGTTTCGGCTATATCGCCGGTGATGAAGGCCTTGTCCCGGCTCTTGATCGGCACGATCTTCTCAACATCGACACTGTCTCCGGCCTCTGCGTTGATCCTCCCCAGGCCTTCCTCGTTCACCTTGACTCCGAGCGTGTCGTCGTGGATGTCGTCAACGATGTAGTAGGCCTTCCCCTGGTCG
>Ga0207719_100146_pt1 | contig 57654 bp, 73 predicted proteins | sample A23P1SouthBayCA_2_FD_187279 | JGI IMG/M metagenome (GOLD analysis project Ga0207719, IMG submission 187279) | Aerobic enrichment media microbial communities from Eden Landing Ponds, California, USA - A23 P3 (3) (SPAdes) | ecosystem: Environmental > Aquatic > Marine > Unclassified | place...
TGGGGTGGTGTTCGCGGCCGTGCTGGGCGTCGTCCCCGCCGATGCGCTGCCACAGGCGCCCGACGGCGTCGTCGCGGCCATCCCGCACGTGAACGCCGCGCTCTCCGTCAGTGCGCTGGCTGTTATTGCGACGGGCTGGCGGTGGGCGCGCGAGCGCGAAATCAAGAAACACCGCGCGGCGATGGGCCTCGCGACGCTGCTGTTCGCCGCCTTCCTCGCGCTGTACCTGTACCGAATCGTCCTCGAAGGCCCGACCGAGTTCGGCGGCACCGGCGCGCTCGCGGCGGTGTACTACGGGGTGCTGGCCGTCCACATCATCCTCGCCGTGGTCTGCGTCCCGCTGGTCGTCTACGCGCTCACGCTCGCGACGACGTACTCGGTTCAGGAACTCCCGCGGACACCACACCCGCGGGTCGGCCGCATCGCCGCCGCGCTGTGGATGGTGTCGTTCGCGCTCGGCACCGTCGTGTACGCGATGTTGTATCTCTAAGAACAGGTCCGCGGAACGTTCGGCCGTCTCTCAGTCGTCGGCTTCGCCGGCGATGTTCTCGATGGTCGGTCGGGACACGTCGCGGTCCGTCGCCTCGCCGTCGATGTCGTAGGGGTACTCGCCGGTGACACAGCCCATACAGAGGTCCGCGTCATCGAAATCAAGGGTTTCAGCGATGGCGTCCGTCGAGAGATAGGAGAGGCTGTCCGCGCCTATCTCCGCGGCGATCTCCTCGCTGTCCTTCTCGGCGGCGATGAGCTCATCGCGGGAGGCCATGTCGATGCCCATGTAACACGGCGCGACGATGGGCGGGGACCCGATGCGGATGTGGACCTCCTCCGCGCCCGCGTCCTGCATCAGGTTCACGAGCTGACCCGACGTGGTGCCCCGCACGATGGAGTCGTCGATGAGCGTCACCGAGCGCCCCTCCACGATGTCACGGATGGGGTTGAGCTTCAGCCGGACGGCCTGCTCGCGTTCGTCCTGGGTCGGCATGATGAACGTGCGCCCGACGTAGCGGTTCTTCATCAGCCCCTCCGCGAACTCCACGTCCGCGTCGCTGTCGCCCTCGTTCGCGGCGTCGGCGTAGCCGGAGGCGAACGCCCGCCCCGAGTCGGGGACGGGGATGACCACGTCGGAGTCGATGCCGCTCTCCTGCCATAGTTGGCGGCCGAGGTCCCGGCGCACGTCGTAGACGAGCCGGTCGTCGATAACGGAATCAGGACGGGCGAAGTACACCCACTCGAAGAAGCAGTGCGCCGTGTTCTCGGGCTCGAACAGTTGATACGAGTCAAAACCATCGGGACGCAGGATGACCATCTCGCCGGGGCGCACGTCCCGAACGAGTTCGCCACCCAGCGTGTCGATGGCCGCGGACTCGGAGGCGACGACGTAGCCGTCGTCGAGTTCACCGACGACGAGCGGGCGGTTGCCCTGCGGGTCCCGGACGCCGAGCACGGTGTCGTCGTGCATGATGGCGAGCGAGTAGGAGCCGTGGATGCGCTCCATCGTCGTCTTCACGGCGCGCACGAGGTCCTCCTCCAGGAGGTTGCGCGCGAGGTCGTGGGCGATGACCTCGGTGTCGCCCGCCGAGGAGAAGGCGTGGCCCAGTCCCCCGAGTTCCTGGCGCACCTCGTCGGCGTTCACGAGGTTGCCGTTGTGGCTCATCCCGAGCGCGCCGCCCTTGAACGACACCGAGAACGGCTGCGCGCAGGCGTCATTGACGCCCCCGGAGGTCGGGTAGCGGACGTGGCCGATGCCCGCCTGCCCCGCGAGGTCGTCCACGTCGGAACGGTCGAAGGCGTCACCGACGAGCCCCATCTCGACGTGTTCGTGCTGCTGGAACCCGTCGTGCGTGACGATACCCGCCGATTCCTGGCCCCGGTGTTGGAGCGCGTACAGCGCGTAGTATATCGGGAGCGCGGCGTCGCGGTCCGCTAAGGCGACCCCGACAACGCCGCACTTCTCGGTCATGCCGCCGACCCGGCCGGACATACTCGTGGCTACGGCGACGGAAGGGTAAAAACCCCCGTTATCGTGTCGAACTCTCCGCTACGTCGAATCGAGTTGTACACGAACGTGTATATTTGTGCGTGTCCCGGTGCCGCCGCTTTGCGAGTCGAGAACCGAGAGAAAGGGCGGGGAGATTACTCGCCGGTCTTCGACTGCCAGGCGTAGCCGCGACGCTTGGCGGACTTGCCGAAGCCACAGCTGGAGCACTCCTTCTTCGTGACGTGGTACGACGCCTCGCCGCAGCGTCGGCACTTCACGTGCTTTTTCTTGTTCTTCTTCCCTTGAGCGGCAGTCCCGTCGGTCATGCGTTGATGCTAACGACGTTATCTCCACGGATAACGGTTGTGTCTTCAACCGGTGTCCCCTCGAAAACCTCGTCGGGAACCGCCGTCTCCGCGGGCGGCGTCAACACGACGTTCATATGCTGGTCGTAGCCGGTGAGCACGCCGTGGAACTCCTCGCCGTCCTTCAAGCGTACGGTCACGTCGGACTCCAGGGCGGCTTCGAGTACGTCGAGCGGTCGTCCGTCCATACGCCACGTCGGGAGCGAGCGGCCCTTATACGTACCGGCTTCGGGGGCCAGCGCGGCGTCGATGGCCCCACTCACCTCTGCCCCGCGCCGTGTCGAGGACAACGGATAAGGGTGCGCGCGTTGATAGATTAGGTATGGGAATCCTCGAACTACATTTCCACGACTCCGAGTTCGTGTTCGGCCCCTCCATCGGTTCCGAGAGCGCGTCCTCCGACGACGTCGACGACATCGAAGCGCTCGACGAGGCGACTGAGGAGAGCAGCTCCAGCAAGCGGCCGGTGCTCGCGTTGCTCGTCGGCCTGTCCTTTGCGCTCGTTCTCGGCCTGCTCGCGAAGCGGGCGGGCGGCGGCGAGGAGGAGATAGACCTGCCGGACGCCGAGTAACGGACCACCCTTTTGTTCGCGTCGCCCCAACGCACGGTGATGGGACTCTACGAGAGCGCGCGGGCGGTGGCCGGCGCGGACGGGAGCGGCGCTATCGACTGGGACGCCGTCGTCGCGGCGACGAAACACGCCACCGACCCCGGGTCGCTGGACGTCTCCGAGGCGGAACGCGAGGGGTACGCCCGCGACGTGCGGGCGGCCCGCGAGCGAGTCCGTGAGGTGAGCGGCCTCGATTTCGACGTGCCCGACACCGTCGAGTTACAGAACCGCCACCACTGGGTCGAGTCGAACGCCGAGACGTTCGCGCGCGTGCTGGCGCCCCTGGACGAGCGCCCCGCCGCACTGCCGGGCGTCTCGCGGCGCGCGAACACCGCCTCGATGACCGTCTCGCTCTCCTTTCTCGCGCGTCACGTCCTCGGACAGTACGACCCGCTGTTGCTCGGTGAACGCGACGGGCACGCGCTGTACTTCGTCCACCCCAACATCAAACGCGCCGCCGCGAGTCTGGACGTCGAAGGCGAGCGCTTCCGGCGCTGGATAGCGTTCCACGAGGTGACCCACGCCGCGGAGTTCGGCGCCGCGCCGTGGCTCCAGCCGTATCTGGAGGAGCACATCCAGGAGGCCGTCACGTCCGTCGAGAACCGCTCGCTGGACGCGGACGCGCTCTCGGAGATGATGACCGCGATGACGGCAGTAGAGGGGTACGCGGAACTGCTGATGGACCGGGCGTTCGACCGGGAGTACGACGACTTGCGCGCGAAACTCGACGCGCGCCGCCGGCAGGGGAACCCGCTCACGAAACTGCTACGACGGCTGTTGGGACTCGAACTCAAACGCGAGCAGTACGAGCGCGGTGCGGCCTTCTTCGAGAACGTGGTCGAGCGGACGGACTTCGGGACGGCGGCGCTGGTGTGGGACGCGCCGGCGAACCTCCCCACGGACGGGGAGTTGGACGCGCCCGCGGAGTGGATAGCGCGGGTGGCGTAGGGCGTTTTCCGATAGGGCGTCGACGCCGAGCGCCGTCCCGTCGCTCAGGAGTGTATCGCCGTCTCGGTGCCCGACGTCACCGCGGGGACCGGTTCAACGTCGACGCCCGTAACTTCGATTCGCGCCCCGCCGTCCTCCTCCGTTGTCGCGGTGACGGTCCAGTTGTGGGCCGCGGCTATCTCGCGTACGATAGCCAACCCGTAGCCGGTGCCGTCCGGGTCAGTGGAGTAACCGCTCTCGAAGACATCCTCCCTGATATCCTCTGGGATGCCCTCACCGGTGTCCTCGACGTAGAACCCGTCTTCGAGCGCTCCCACGCGGACGGTCACGCCGTCGCCGTCGTGTTCGACAGCGTCGTCGGTCTCCGACCGACTGTTCGTGGAACTATGTTCCACGGAATTCCGAAACAGGTTCTCGAACAGTCGCTGGACGCGCTTCGGGTCGGCGTCGAACGTCCCGTCGCGCTCGACGACCAGCGTCGCCTCGCCGGTGTCGACGTTCTCCCAGCACCGTTCGACGGCGCCGGCGAGGCTCACCGTCTCCGTCTCGGTGACCGCTTGGCCGCTCCGCGCGAGGAGGAGCGTTTCGTCGATTATCTCGGCTATCCGGTCGTGTGCCGTCTCGATTCGGTCGATGCGCTCGTCATCCCGTTCCGCCCCGAGCATGTCGAGATAGCCGGTGGCGACGTTCAACGGGTTCCGCAGGTCGTGTGAGAGGATACCGGCGAACTCCTCAAGCCGGTCCTTCTGTCGCTTGAGTTCCTCGTTCCGGATGCGGATTCGCTCGGCGGCGAGCGCCCGGTGGATGGCTCTCGCCTCGAAGAGGCCGACCAGCGTCCCGATACCGGCACCGGCCGCCACCGCCCACCGGATAATGCCGATGCGGACCAGCCACGACTCCGTGGTGAACACCGCGATGACGACGAAGAACGCGCCGAAAAACCCCAGGCCGGCGAGCGCCCACACGCCGATTCGGCGGTGGCGCTCGGCGTCGATGTCGCTGTTCGCGAGCCAGTACCCCCCGCCGACGAGCACGGCGACGAACGGAATCGAGGTGACGAAGTTCGCGACGGCGACGGCGTCGAATCCGCCCAGCGTGGGCCCGCTGAGAAACAACTCGGCGGCCATCTCGCAGGCGATGAGAATCCCGAGGCTGATAAGGGCGTTCGGGACCCGGCCGGAAACCATACACTCACTACGCGAACCCATGTCCATAAAACTGCCCACGCCGCCGATTTCCGGGTTTGACGGCGTTCCTACTTAAGGCGCTCCTGGAGGAAGGAGGGGTGCGCGGCCGTCACGCCCTCCAGTTCCAGAATCTCGTCGCGAATCACGTCACCGAGCGCATCGCCGTCCTCGGCTCTGACCTCCGCCATCAGCATGTGGTCGCCCGAGGAGGTGTACAGCTCCCGGATTGAGTCGAGCGACTGGAGCGCGCGCGTCGCCTCGACGTAGCGCTCGCTCGCCACGTCGATGCCGACGAGCGCGATGCTCTGTGCGGCGAGTTTCTTCGGGTCCACGTCCGCCGAGTACCCGACGATGACGCCGTCGTCCTCCAACCGGTCGATGTACTTCCTGACGGTCGGTTTCGAGACGCCCGCCCGTTCGGCTATCTCCGCGTAGGACGCCTGTGCGTTCTCCTCGAGCGCCGCCAGAATTCGGTCCTGTGTCGGTTCTGAACTCACAACTAAATCCTCGCTACCACTCTGTTTTACGCACGTGAAAAAATATCTTCCGAATCCGAAACTCGATTCGTTCGGCTACTTGAACGAGTCGAGGTAGTCGTAGGAGCGCTCCCACTCGTACTCCTCGTCGAAGTACCGCTCCGCGAGCGGTTCCTCGGGGAGCGACCCGCGGGCGCGCTTCTCCTGTTGGTAGGAGTTCCGGTCGTCCTGTCGGAAGTACCGGCCGGTGAGCACAGTCCCGTCGTAGAGGGCCTGCTCCGTCTCGTGCATCATCTCGGCCGCCTCGCGACGGTCCGTCACGTCGAAGTCGTAGTCATCGGACTCCTGGACGTCGACGTAGGGGACGTACTGCTTGGCGTCCTTGTTCCACGTCGGACACTGGGTCAGGAAGTCGATGTGCGCGAAGCCGTCGTGTTCGATGGCCTCCTTGATTATCTCCTGGGCCTGGTTGGGGTTCACCGCCGCGGTGCGGGCGATGAAGGACGCGCCGGCCGAAAGGCTCATCGAGAGCGGTCGGACGGGGTCCTTGGCGTTCCCCTCAGGCATCGTCTTGGACTTGTGGCCCTTCGGTGAGGTGGGCGAGGACTGACCCTTCGTCAGCCCGAACACCTCGTTGTTGAAGACGATGTACGTCATGTCGTGGTTCTCCCGGGCGGAGTGCATGAAGTGGTTCCCACCGATGCCATAGCCGTCGCCGTCGCCGCCCGCCGCGACGACTTCGAGGTCGGTGTTGGTGAGCTTCGCCGCGCGGGCCACGGGCAGCGAGCGCCCGTGGATGGTGTGGAAGCCGTAGGACTCGAAGTAGGAGTTCAGCTTCCCCGAGCAGCCGATGCCCGTACAGAGGAGCACTTCCTCGGGGTTCTTGCCCAGGTCGGACATCGCGCCCTTCAGGGCTTTCAGCACGCCGAAGTCGCCACAGCCCGGACACCACGTCGGCTGGGGTTCGAGCCCCGGTGTGAACTCGTCGCGCTCTACCTCCCGTTCCTCACCGATGGCGCTGAATGCACTCATAGTTAGTCACCTGCTGCCGGCTCGATGCGCGTCTGCGCGCTCGGCGTGCCGGTGCCGCCGTCCAGTTGTAGTTCGACGCCCTCCACGATTTCCGCCGGCTCGAAGGGGTTGCCGTTGTACTTGAGCAGGCTGGAGAGCTTCTCCCCGTCGGTGCCGAGGTTCCGCTGGACGTGCCCGCGGAACTGGGCCGTGGAGTTCATCTCCACGACGAGCGCCTCCTCGACGCTGTCGAGGAACTCCTTGACTCGCTCGGACGGGAACGGAGCCATGTCACCGACGCTGAGCGCCTTCACGGGCGTTCCGGCGTCGTTGAGGCGCTGAACTGCCTCGCGGACGGTGCCCTGCTGGCTCCCCCACGTGAGGATGCCGAAGGACGCGTCCTCGTCGCCGTACACGTTCTGCTGGTCCTTCTCGTCGAGAACCTCCCGGATGTTACCGAGCTTCTCGTTGCGCCGGTCGACCTGGTTGACGCGGTTGTCCGGGTCCTCGCAGATGTGGCCGGGTTCGTTGTGCTCGTTACCCGTCGCGAGGAAGCGACCGCCCTTCTGGCCCGGAATCGAGCGCGGGCTGACCGCCTTGTCGTTGTCGGGGTCGTGCTGGAAGCGGTTGAACTTGCCCGACGCGTCGTGGCTGGCCTCTGCGAGTTCTTCCTCGGTGAGCGTCTCTCCGAGGCTCGGGTTCGGCTCCCGGTCGAAGAAGCTCGCCGGCACGTTGCGGTACTCGCCGCCGAGCTTCTGGTCGTACAGGACGATGGCCGGAATCTGGTAGTCGTACGCCAGCTCGAAGGCGGTGCGAGTGTAGTCGTAACACTCCTTGATGTTCGAGGGCGCGAACACGAGCCGATGGGAATCGCCCTGGCTCGTGTACAGCGCGTGTTCGAGGTCCGCCTGCTCGGGCTTCGTGGGCATCCCCGTCGAGGGACCCGCACGCATCGCTTCGAGCAGGACGAGCGGCGTCTCGGTCATCTCCGCGAGACCGAGTGGCTCGCTCATCAGAGCGAACCCGCCGCCCGAGGAACCGGACATCGCCTTCGCGCCGGCGTGCGAGGCGCCGACGGCCATCGCGGCCGCGGCGATCTCGTCTTCGACCTGCTCCGAGATGCCGCCCGTGTCGGGGAGCATCTGGGACATGATGGTGAAGGCGTCCGTCCACGGGGTCATCGGATACCCCGCGATGAACCGGCAGCCCTCGTCGAGCGCGCCGAACGCGATGGCCCGAGAGCCCGAGATGAGGACCTGCTCCTCCTCGTGTTCGCCCTCGGGGACCGTGATGTCGTTCGCGCTGAAGTCGTAGTCCTCTTTGGCCTGCTCGTAGGCGATGTCGAGGACCTCGATGTTCTGGTCGATGATGTCGTCGCCCTTCTTCGCGAAGTTCTCGCGCGTGAGCTCGCGGAAGGGTTCGGGGTCCATGCCGATGGCCGCACACACCAGCCCGATACCGGCCTGGTTGCGCATAATCTCCCGCCCGTGCTCGCGGGCGAGGTCGCGGAGGTCCATCGGGTAGACGTTCCAGTCGTTCTCCTCGACGCGTTCGTCGAAGTCCTCGATTTCGGAGGCGTCGATGAGCCCCTCGTCGTAGATGATGATGCCGCCCTCGCGGAGGTCGTCGAGGTTCTCTTCGAGCGGCTTGAGCTCCTCGTTGCCGTAGTAGGCGTTCTCCGACTCGTTTCGCGCGTAGGAGTCCCCCAGTGCGAGCAACACGTTGTACCCGTCGCCCCGGGAGGTGACCTCCTCGGCCGCCGCGCGCACTTCCACGTACGTGTGGCCGCCGCGGATGCGCGACGGGTAATGGCGGTGCGTGAATACGTTCAACCCGCTGCGCATCATGACCGTAGCGAAGGCCTGGCCGTACGAGTCGATTCCGTCGCCGGAACCACCCGCGATGCGCCAGATGATTTCGTTCTGTGACATAGTTTACCAATCCGTGGCCCCACGGGCCCTATCAAACGTATTGGACAGGCCGCGATAAAACCGTTTGCTATCCAATACCAAGGAAAGATAATGAGAAACCGCCGGTGAGCGCCTACTCCTCGTGTTCGGACTGCCCCTCTCCGCCGCGTTCGGAGTGGCCTTCAGCGCCCTGCTCGGACTGCCGGTTGACCGTGCCGATCTGGTCAGCGACGTTCGCCGCCATCGAGCGGAACGCCTCGCCGGTGGGATGGTCCTCGGAGAGCACTATCGGCCGCCCCTCGTCACCGCCCGAGCGCACGTCCGGGTCGAGCGGTATCGACCCGAGGAAGGGGAGGTCGTTCTCCGACGCGAAGCGTTCCCCGCCGCCTTCCCCGAAGACGGCGTGTTTCGACCCGCAGTCCGGGCAGACGAAGGATGCCATGTTCTCCGCGATGCCCAACACGACGGAGTCGTGGCGGCCGAACATTCTGAGTCCCTTCCGGGCGTCGTCGATGGCGACCTCCTGGGGCGTGGTGACGACGACGGAGCCGGTGAGAGGCACCGTCTGAAGCATCGTGAGTTGGGTGTCGCCCGTTCCCGGGGGTAAGTCGATGACGAGGTAGTCGAGTTCGCCCCACTCCACGTCCTCGATGAGCTGGGTGAGCACCTTGTGAATCATCGGCCCCCGCCAGATGACCGGGTCGTCCTCGCCCACGAGGAGCCCCATGCTCATCAGCCGGACCCCGAACTTCTCGGGCGGGACGATGGTCTCCTCGTTGGTGGCGTTCGGCTTCTCCGTCTCGTCGAGCATTCGGGGGACGTTGGGCCCGTACACGTCGGCGTCGAACAGGCCGACCCTGGCGCCTCTATCGGCCAGTCCGGCGGCGAGGTTCACGGCGACGGTGGATTTGCCGACGCCGCCCTTCCCGGAGGCGACGGCGACGACGTTCGTCACACCGGGCAACACGTCCGTCTCGGTTCTTTCGCGCTTCTGGACGAGCGAGGGTTCCAGCCCCAACTCCGCGATTTCCTCTCGTACGCGCGCGGCGATGTCGCCCTCCGACGGCGAGAACGGCGCGTTCAGGGCGATAGGGATTTCCGCGACCCCGTCGCTGACCCGTATCTCGCCGACCAGACCCAGCGAGACGATGTCGTCCCCGAGGGTCGGGTCCTCTACCCGGCGAAGTCGCTCGCGTACCGCGTCCGCATCCATGGCCTCCCGTAGGGGCCGAGACGGCGATAAGGCCTCCGAAAACCGAACTCGCCGTCGGCGCCCGCCCTTCGTTGCGTTTATGTACCCGACACCAGTACCTGTGAGCGCAGACGCCTGTAGGGACGAGCGGTCCCGAGTCCGCGAGGGCGACGATACAAACGAAAGCCAGCGCGTCATGGTAGCCTAGCCTGGCCAAGGCGCAGGGTTGCTAACTCTGTGGCGTAAGCCTCCGGGGTTCAAATCCCCGCCATGACGCCTCTCCAACACGCACAATATGAGCGCCGAAGAAACAGACGAACCCGAGGGCGAAGACGAGGACATTCGATACTTCGTCCGAATCGGTCAGACCGACCTCGACGGTACGAAGACCGTCGAGCGCTCGCTCTCGGAAATGAACGGAATCGGCCGTCGCACGGCGCGCCTTATCGCCGAGCAGGCCGAGGTGGACAGAACGGCCACCATGGGACTCCTCGAAGACGAGGACGTCGACGCGCTAATCGAGGGCGTCGAGAACTACGCCGAGGAGGTCCCCGAGTGGCTCACGAACCGACGCAAGGACTACTACACCGGTGAGGACCAACACATCACCGGTAGCGACCTCTCCTTGACCCGTCAGCAGGACATCAACCGCATGAAGATGATTCGTGCGTACAAGGGCGTTCGCCACGAACGCGGACAGAAGGTCCGCGGGCAGCGCACCAAGTCCACGGGTCGTACGGAGGGCACCATCGGCGTCAACGTCGAGGCCCTCCAGGAGGAGATGGAAGAGGAAGCCGCCGCCGAGGAAGAGGCGGCGGAAGCGGAGGGTGACGAAGAATAATGGCCCTCGGACAGAACACGAAGCTCTACGAGACGCCGAACCACCCCTTCCAGGGCGAGCGCATCTCCCAGGAACACGGGCTGGTCGGACAGTACGGCCTGAAGAACAAGGAGGAACTCTGGCGCGCCCAGTCCGAACTGCGGGGATACCGCCGTGAGGCTCGCCGTCTCCTCGGTCTGACCGAGGGCACCGGCGAGGAGCGCACCGAGTTCGTCGACAGCCTCCACCGCAAGGGCATCCTCTCGGACAGCGAAGGTCTGGACGGCGTCCTGTCGCTGGACGTCACCGACGTGCTCGAACGCCGCCTTCAGACCGTTGCGTACCGGAAAGGACTGGCGAACACGCCCTCGCAGGCCCGCCAGTTCGTCACGCACGGCCACGTGGTCATCGACGACCGACGTGTCGAGGAGCCGGGCTACACGGTCACCGTCAACGAGGAGGACCTCGTCGAGTTCGACGAGAACAGCCCCATCGCGGACGAACTACACCCGGCTCGCGCCGACAACCAGGAATAAATTATGAGCGCAGACGAATCCGAAGAACGGTGGGGAATCGCCCACGTGTACGCCTCGTTCAACAACACCCTCATCACGGTCACCGACCTGACCGGCGCCGAGACGGTGGCGAAGTCCTCCGGCGGTGCTGTCGTCAAGCAGAACCGTGACGAGGCGTCGCCGTACGCCGCCATGCAGATGGCGGAGGTCGTCGCTGAGGACGTACAGGAAGCGGGTCTGGACGGCGTCCACGTCCGCTATCGTGGTCCCGGTGGCAACCAGCAGCGCTCCGCAGGACCGGGCGCGCAGGCGACCATCCGAGCGCTCGCCCGCGCCGGCCTCGAAATCGGCCGTATCGAGGACGTGACCCCCGTCCCCCACGACGGCACCCGAGCGCCGAAGAACTCGGGGTTCTAACATGAGCGAGTTCGACGTTTCGTTCATCGAACGCTCCGAGAACGAGGCCGAGTTCCTCGTCCGGAACATCACGCCCGCCTTCGCGAACGGCATCCGCCGCGCGATTCTGGCGGACGTGCCCACGGCGAGCATCGACGACGTTCGCTTCGTGGAGAACTCCAGCGTGATGTTCGACGAAGTGCTGGCCCTGCGTCTCGGGCTCGTCCCGCTGACGACGCCCGACGACTTCACGGCCGGCGAGGAGATCACGCTGAGCCTCGACGTCGAAGGCCCCGAGACGGCCTACTCCGGCGACTTGGTCTCCTCGGACCCGAACGTCGAACCCGCCGTGGAGAAGATACCCCTCATCGAGTTGAACGACGGACAGCGCGTCGAGCTCGAAGCCGACGCGGTGCTCGGCCGCGGCCGCGACCACGCCAAACACCAGGGCGGCGTCGCGGTCGGCTACCGACACCTCAAGCGCGTCGTCGTCGACGGCGACGCGCCGCCCTACGACGACGAGGAGCCCCAGATTGTTCGGGGCGTCGTCGAGGACGACGGCGAACTCGTCCAGACCGACTCCTTCGACAACGACCTCCGGAACCTCCACGAGGGGAAGGAAGTCGAGGTCGAGGACGTCCCGGACGCGTTCGTGTTCCACGTCGAGTCCGACGGCTCGATGCCCGTTGACGAACTCGTGCTCGCCGCCGCCGGCACGCTGTACGCCCGCGCCGACGAACTCGAAGAAGCGGTCGCACTCTAAGCACAGATGACTCACACCCCCACCCGCCGATACGTCGCTCGCCTGACCCCGGCAGCGACGGCGCGGTCCGCCGCTCGGACCGCAAACAGGGTACGGTTCGACGGACGGACCGTAACCCTCAAAAGCGGGCGGGGCGAACCGAATTCCGCGTGCAGGGATAGCCAAGTCAGGCCAAAGGCGCAGCGTTCAGGGCGCTGTCCCGTAGGGGTTCGCAGGTTCAAATCCTGCTCCCTGCACTCCTCTTCTCGACAAGCATGAGCAAGACGAGCCCACGGCTTAGTAGCCTCATCGCCGACCTCAAGTCCGCCGCCCGCAACAGCGGGGCGGACGTGTGGGGCGACGTGGCAGACCGGCTGGAGAAGCCCCGCCGGACCCACGCAGAGGTTAATCTGAGCCGCATCGAACGATATGCAGAGGCCGAAGAAACGGTCGTCGTGCCCGGCAAGGTGCTGGGAAGCGGTGTCATCCAGAAGGATGTCACTGTCGCGGCGGTCGACTTCTCCGCCTCCGCGGAAACGAAAATTGAACAAACAGCGGGAGAGGCCATCAGCCTCCAAGACGTGGTCGAACGCAATCCCGAAGGATCCGACGTCCGGGTGATCCGATGAGCGCAGCAGAGTTCGACGCCGACCTGGTCGTGGACGCCCGCGACTGTATCATGGGTCGGGTCGCCAGCGAGGTGGCCCAGCGCGCCCTCGACGGCAAAACGGTCGCCGTCGTCAACGCCGAGAAAGCGGTCATCACCGGCCGCAAGGAGGACACCATCGACACGTACCGCACGCGCACGGAGCTCCAGTCCGACCGGGGACCCGCCTACCCCAAACGGCCGGACGGAATCCTCAAGCGCTCGGTCCGTGGCATGGTGCCCACCGAGAAGCAGAGCGGCCGGGAGGCGCTCTCGAACGTCCGCGTCTACGTGGACAACCCCTACGACGAAGACGGCGAAATCCTCGAGGGCACCTCGCTCGACCGGCTGTCGAGCCTGAAGTTCCTGCCCCTCGGTGAACTGTCCGAACACCTCGGAGCGAACATCACATGGTAACGAACACCAGTGGCAAGAAGAAGACCGCGATCGCTCGCGCGACCGTCTCCGACGGGAAGGGTCGTGTTCGAATCAACTCCCAGCCCATCGAACTCGTCGAGCCGGAGCTGGCCCAGCTCAAGATGCTGGAGCCGTTCCGCATCGCCGGCGACGACATCCGCGACGGCGTGGACGTCGACGTGAGCGTCTCCGGCGGCGGCGTCATGGGGCAGGCCGACGCGGTGCGCACGGCCATCGCCCGCGGCGTCGTCGAGCACACCGCTGACGCGGAACTCCGCGATGCCTTTATGGAGTTCGACCGCACGCTTCTGGTCAACGACGTGCGCCAGCGCGAGTCCAAACATTGGGGCGGCCCCGGCGCACGGGCACGCTACCAGAAGTCCTACCGCTAAGGTGATTCAAACATGATGGCTCCGGTCCGGTGTTTCACGTGCGGGACGGTCATCGCACAGCACTGGGAAGAGTTCAAGGCCCGCGCCGAGACGAAGGAGGGCGACGAGGACCCCGAGGAAGTGCTGGACGACCTCGGCCTCGATAGGTACTGCTGTCGTCGAATGTTCGTCTCGCACCGGGACCTCGTCGACGTGGTCTCGCCGTATCAATGAGCGCAGGCAAGAACAACCGCTACGAGAAGGCCCGCATCATCGGTGCGCGAGCCCTGCAGGTGTCCTACGGCGCGCCCGTGCTGGTCGACACCGACCAGACCGAGCCGATTCTCGTGGCCGCAGAGGAGTACGACGCGGGCGTGCTCCCGTTCACGGTGAAACGCGAATGACGCGAATCGAATCCGTCAGCCTCCGCGAGGTGTTGGACTCCCGCGGCAACCGCACCGTCGAGGCCGACGTGCTCACGGAGAGCGGCGGGTTCGGTCGCGCGGCCGCACCCAGCGGCGCTTCCACCGGCGAGTACGAGGCTATCGAGTTGGACCCCAGCGAGGCCATCGCCGCGGCGCGAGAGCACGCGGTGCCTCGGCTCCGGGGTTCGTTCGCCGGCGACCAGCGCAGCGTCGACCGGACGCTCCGGGCCGCCGACGGCACGGACGACTTCTCGGAAGTCGGCGCGAACGCCGCCGTGGCCATCAGCATGGCCGCCGCGAAGGCGGCCGCCGACGTGCTCGGCGCACCCCTGTATCAGCATCTCGGTGGTGCCTTCCGTGGCGAGAACTTCCCGATTCCGCTTGGTAACGTCGTGGGCGGCGGCGAACACGCCGCCGACGCGACCCACATTCAGGAGTTCCTCGCCGCGCCCGTGGGCGCGCCGTCGGTTCGCGACGCGGTGTTCGCGAACGCCGCCGTCCACGGCGAGGTGGCCGACATCCTCGACGAGCGGGGCATCCCCGCCGCCAAAGGCGACGAGGGCGCGTGGGCGCCCGCCATCGACGACGCCGAGGCGTTCGACATCGTCGAGCAGGCCGTCGATACGGTGTCCGATTCCGTCGGCTTCGACATCGCGTTCGGCCTCGACGTGGCCGCCGCGGAGCTGTACGACGCCGACGCCGGCGTGTATCGCTATGGCGACACCGAGCGCACGCCCGACGAACAGATCGATTACATCGCAGACCTGGCCGCCGAGTACGACCTGGCGTACATCGAGGACCCCCTCGACGAGAACGACTACGCCGGGTTCGCGGAGCTCACCGAACGCGTCGGTGAGCGGACGCTGGTCTGTGGCGACGACCTGTTCGTGACCAACACGGAACGGCTCCAGGAGGGCATCGACGCCGACGCGGCGAACGCCATCCTCGTGAAGCCCAACCAGATAGGCACGCTCACGGACGCCTTCGACGCCGTCGAACTCGCCGTGAGGAACGGCTACGCCCCCGTCATCTCCCATCGGTCGGGCGAGACGGAGGACGCCACCATCGCACACCTCGCCGTCGCCACGGACGCGCCGTTCATCAAGACCGGCGCGGTCGGAGGCGAGCGAACCGCAAAGCTAAACGAACTCATGCGAATCGCCGACGAAGCCCTATGAGTCAGGACGAATCAGACGCACAAGTCGAAACGGACCCCGCCGACGCCGACGAGGCCGAGGCGGCGGAGACAGCCGAAGTCGAGGAACCCACCGCCGGGGAGTCCGAGGAGGACGTCATGTCGAACACCGACGCCGACCTCCTCATCCCCGTCGAGGACTACCTCGCCGCCGGTGTCCACATCGGGACCCAGCAGAAGACCAAGGACATGGAGCGGTTCATCCACCGCGTCCGGACCGACGGTCTGTACGTCCTCGACGTGGCGAAGACGGACAGCCGAATCCGCACGGCCGCGAACTTCCTCTCGAACTACGACCCTGAGCAGATTCTGGTCGCCTCCTCGCGCCAGTACGGTCGGTTCCCCGCGGAGAAGTTCGCTGACGCCGTGGGCGCGCGCGCCCGCACCGGCCGCTTCATCCCGGGCACGCTCACCAACCCCGACTACGCCGGGTACATCGAACCCGACGTGGTCGTCGTCACCGACCCCATCGGTGACGCACAGGCGGTGAAGGAGGCCATCACGGTCGGCATCCCCGTCATCGCGATGTGTGACTCCAACAACCAGACCTCGAACGTCGACCTCGTCGTCCCGACGAACAACAAGGGCCGACGCGCGCTCGCCGTCGTCTACTGGTTGCTCGCCAACGAGACGCTCGACCGCCGCGGTGCGGAACCCGCGTACGGACTCGAGGACTTCGAGTCCGGCCTCTAATCCGGTTTTTCGTTTCGTCGTACTTTCCGCCGCTCGCTGTGAGAGCGTTGCCAGCGACTCGTCCTGACCACAACCGCGTCCGTCAGTAGTAACCGCCGCCGTCCGTGGTTTCCGATTCAGTTGTCGTCGGCGCGCCGGTTATCCTGGTCCCGTCGGGCGCGAGCAGCCACCAGATGTCACCGACGCCCTGGCCGTTCGTGTCGCCCGGGTCGCCGTCGCCGGCGTAGTAGTATAACGGATAGCCGCCGGCCGTCACCTGCGTCGCGCCGCCGTCGCGCTCCGTCGTCCCCAGTTCGGCGGTGACGTTCGACCCGGCGGTCGGCGCGTCCTCGACCGTGAGCGGCGGCCAGGTCTGCGCGCATCCGTCATAACACGTCGACTCGGTGCCGTTGTCCTCGTCGAACAGATAGAGGCTCATCCCCTCGGCGCCGACGAGCACGTCGCCGTACGCCTCGGTCTCGCGCACCCGAACGGTCGCATCGCCGTCCGTCGCGGTGGTCGACCCCTCCTCAGCCGTGGTGGGCGACTCGTCCGTCGTTCCCTCGGTTGTCGCCGTTCCCGGACCGTCGGACGCACACCCGGCGAGCGCCGTCCCCGTGCCGGCCGCCAGCGTGGCGAGTAGTTGTCTACGGTTCATGGCTCACCGTACACCCGACGGAGAGAAAGCCGTTTTCCGAACTCTCTCCGAACTCTCTCCGAAATTCGTCCCTACTGGGCGGTGACCCAACTCAGCGCGAGCAACGCGGCGAACTCGAGGCACGCGAGTACGGCGAGCGCGAAGTTGTACTGTGACGGTATCTCCGCGAACCACCCGCTCGTGGCCGGGTCGAGCACGAACAGGTTGATGGCGTACGCGTTCTGCGCGATGAGGAAGCCGCCGAAGGCGAGGAATCCGAGCAGGTAGTTGCTCCGGTACCGGCGGTAGTTTCGGAACCAGACGACGCTCAGCGACACCGCGAGGGCGAGGTTGAGCGCGGTGACGACGCGGGTCACGTCGAACCAGAGCGTCATCGCCTTTCACCCCGGTTCGCCTGTCGTTGGGTAGCGTTGTGGCTTCGCATGTTAACTCACCTGTCCGATGATGTCCTCGACGGTCTCCCAGTTCTCCTCGACGCGGTCCGTGAGCAGGTAGACGGCCGCGTAGTCGTCCCCGGTGTTCTCCACGAGGTCGTGTTCCACGAGGAGGTCGAGGTGGTGACGGACGGTCGTGTAATCGAGGTCGAGGTCGGCCGCGAGTTGGTTGGCGTTCCGCGGCCGGTCGTCGAGCGCTTCGAGGATGCGACACCGGTTCGGGCCGCCGCGGGCGCCCGCCAGCAGATACCAGAGGACGCCTTCCATCGCGTCGTGGTTGGACCCCCCTCGGAATAAACCCCACCCGTGCGCTCACGGCGACGGAACGGCGGTGCCCTGTGGGCGTGTGTACCGGAACTTCTGTAACACCGTAGTTCGCAGGCGGTAGTATGACGACGAGTTCGAGCGCCCCGGGGAAGGTGTATCTCTTCGGGGAACACGCCGTCGTGTACGGCGAACCCGCGATACCCTGCGCCATCGACCGCCGGGCGAGCGCGACGGTCGAGCGCCGCGCGGACGACCGGCTCAGGGTTCACGCGCCCGCGCTCAGCCTCGACGGCCTCACGGTAGACTTCGGTGACGACGTGGCCGTCGACGTGGACGATGAGCGCGTCGCGGCCGCGCTGGGTTACGTCCGCGGGGCCGTCGAGAGCGCCCGGGAGTACGTCGACGGGACGGCGGGGCTGACCGTCACCGTGGAGAGCGACCTCCCGCTCGGCGCCGGACTCGGTTCCTCGGCGGCCGTCGTCGTCGCGACGATTCACGCCGCCGTCCGGGAACTCGGCGGGGACATCGACGACGACGAACTCGCGGAGCGAGCCTATCGGGTTGAGGCCGACGTACAGGACGGCGAGGCCTCGCGGGCCGACACGTTCTGCGCGACGGTCGGCGGCGCGGTCCGCGTCGAGGGCGAGGACCGCCGCCGCCTCGACGCGCCGGACCTCCCGCTCGTGGTCGGCTACGACGGGCGGAGTGGGAACACCGGCGAACTCGTCGCCGGCGTGCGACAGCGCCGCGAGGAGTACGGCTTCGCCGCGGACACCGTCGAAGCCATCGGTGACGTAGTCAGAGAAGGAGAGGGCGCGCTGTCGGACAACGACACCGAGACGCTGGGCGAGTTGATGGACTTCGACCACGGTCTTCTCTGCGCGCTCGGCGTCTCCGCGCGCTCGCTCGACGAGATGGTGTGGGCCGCCAGGGAGGGCGGGGCAGCGGGCGCGAAACTCACCGGTGCCGGCGGCGGCGGGTGTGTCGTCGCGCTCGATGATGGCGGGGATGCCCGCCGGGCGCTCGAACTGTCGCCGGTCTGCGAGACGGCGTTCGACGCGGCGCTCGACCGTGAGGGGGTGCGCGCGGAATGACGACGGTGCTCAAACTCGGCGGCTCGCTCGTCACGGAGAAGGACAAGGTGGAGGCGGTGGACGAGGCGGCGCTCGCCCGCGCGGCGCGCGCGGTGGCGGCCCACGACGACCTGGTGCTGGTTCATGGCGGCGGCTCCTTCGGCCACCCGGCGGCCGAGCGCCACGGCGTCACAGTTCAGGAGGGGACGGCCGACGCGGCGGCGGCGCGCGACGTTCACGCCGCGATGTGCCGGCTGAACGACGCTGTCGTCGATGCGCTCGCGGCGGCGGGCGCGCCCGCGCTCCCGGTCCGTCCCCTCTCGGCGGCAAGCAGGGACGCCGAGGGCAACCTCGACCTCTCGGTCACCGCCGTCGAGGGGATGCTCGACGAGGGCTTTCTCCCCGTGCTCCACGGCGACGGCGTCGTCCACGCGGGCGAGGGCGTCTCCGTCCTGAGCGGCGACGAACTCGTGGTCGAACTCGTCGAGGAACTCGACGCCGAGCGCGCGGGGCTCTGCTCGACGGTGCCCGGCGTCCTCGACGTCGACGGCGAGGTCATCCCACGGATAGGCGCCTTCGAGGACGTCGCGGACGCGCTCGGCGGGAGCGACGCCACGGACGTAACTGGCGGCATGGCCGGGAAGGTCCGGACGCTACTCGACCTCGACGCCCCGGCGACGGTGTTCGGCCCCGACGCGCTCGCGGGGTTTCTCGCGGGGGAGACGGTCGGCACCCGCGTCGACGGGACCTGAGACCCAAACCCGCTGTTTTTAATAGCGGGGCCCATTAGCTCCACTAAGACCGCATCGACCCCGCCCGGGCGACGGCTGTAAGACGCCGGGCGTGGGCGGGCGACGCGGCGTTTCCGTACCGAACCGCAACGGATCTCGGTGTTTCAATCATGGAAGTCGAAATCGCAACAATCGGCGGCTACGAAGAAGTCGGACGGCAGATGACTGCCGTTCGCGCAGGCGACGACGTTGTCATCTTTGACATGGGTCTGAACCTCTCGAAGGTTCTCATCCACGACAACGTCGAAACCGAACGGATGCACAGTCTCGACCTCATCGACATGGGCGCCATCCCGGACGACCGTGTCATGAGCGAAATTGAGGGCGACGTACAGGCCATCGTCCCCACCCACGGCCACCTCGACCACATCGGCGCAATCTCGAAGCTGGCCCACCGCTACGATGCGCCCATCGTGGCCTCCCCCTTCACCATCGAACTCGTCCGGGACCAGGTCGAGAGCGAGCAGAAGTTCGAGTTCGACAACGAGCTCCGCAAGATGGAAGGCGGCGAGACGATGTCCATCAGCGACAAGGTCGAGATGGAGTTCGTCCACGTCACACACTCCATCATCGGCGCCATCAACCCGGTCATCCACACGCCCGAGGGCGCGGTCGTCTACGGCCTCGACAAGCGTCTGGACCACACTCCCGTTCTTGAGGACCCCATCGACATGAAGCGCTTCCGGGAAATCGGAAGGGAGGGCGAGGGCGTTCTCGCGTACATCGAGGACTGTACGAACGCCGGCCGGAAGGGGAGAACTCCCTCCGAGTCCGTCGCGCGAAACCACCTCGAAGACACCATCCGCTCGATGGAGGACTACGACGGCGGTATCGTCGCCACCACCTTCTCCAGTCACGTCTCCCGCGTGAGTAGTCTCGTCGAGTTCGCACAGGACATCGGCCGCCAGCCCGTCCTGCTGGGCCGCTCGATGGAGAAGTACTCCGGGACGGCCGAACGGCTCGGCTTCGCTGACTTCCCCGACGACCTGGGGATGTTCGGTCACCGGAAGTCCGTGGACCGCACGTTCAAGCGCATCATGAACGACGGGAAGGGCGACTACCTCCCCATCGTCACCGGCCACCAGGGCGAACCGCGCGCGATGCTCACCCGCATGGGTCGCGGCGAAACGCCCTATGAGCTGGAGGACGGCGACAAGGTCATCTTCTCGGCTCGCGTGATTCCGGAGCCGACCAACGAGGGGCAGCGCTACCAGTCCGAGAACCTCCTCAAGATGCAGGGCGCGCGCATCTACGACGACATCCACGTTTCGGGCCACCTCAGCCAGGAGGGCCACTACCAGATGCTCGACGCGCTCGAGCCGAAACACGTCATCCCGGCCCACCAGGACCTCAGCGCCATCTCGAGCTACGTGAACCTCGCTGAGAACAAGGGGTACAACGTCGGCCGCGACCTCCACATCTCGCGCAACGGCACGCGACACCAGATAGTCGATTAAGATGACCCCCGAATCGAGAGAGGAAGCGGTGCTCGATGCGGTCGCGACCCGCCGAGAGCTGGTCAACGACGCCATAGACGAGGAGCTGACGATGGGCAGCCCGGAGCGCCTCTACGAGGCGTCCCGCATGCTGCTCGAAGCCGGCGGGAAGCGGCTCCGCCCGGCGACGGTGCTCCTCGTCGCGGAGGCGCTCACGGACACCGACCCGCTGTCGGCCGACTACCGTGCGTTTCCGGACCTCGAAGGCGGCACCGTCGACGTGATGTCCGCCGCGGCGAGCGTGGAGATAATCCACTCCTTTACGCTCATCCACGACGACATCATGGACGACGACGACATGCGCCGGGGCGTCCCGGCTGTCCACCGCGAGTACGACGACGCGACGGCGATTCTCGCCGGCGACACGCTGTACTCGAAGGCGTTCGAGATAATCCTCGACACCGAAGCGCCCCCCGAGCGGGCCCTCGAAGCGGCCAAGCTGCTCGCGGCCACCTGTACGAGCATCTGTGAGGGGCAGGCGATGGACGTGGAGTTCGAGCACCAACCGGACGTGCTCCCCGAGGAGTATCTCGGGATGATAGAGCTCAAAACCGCCGTCCTGTACGCCGCCGCCGCGGCCATTCCCGCGCTCGTCGTCGGCGCCGACGAGGAGACGGTCGAGGCCCTGCGCGGCTACGGGCTCTGCGTCGGCAAGGCGTTCCAGATCCAGGACGACGTGCTCGATCTGACGGTGCCGAGCGAACAGCTCGGCAAGCAGCGCGGCTCCGACCTGGTGGAGGGCAAGCGCACCATCATCACCCTCCACGCCATCGAACAGGGCGTCGACGTCGAGGGGCTCCTCGACGCGACGGACCCGGAGAACGTCACGGAGGACGAAGTCGACGCCGCCGTGGAGACGCTCCGCGAGGCGGGCAGCATCGACTTCGCCCGCGAGAAGGCCGAGGAGCTCGTCGCGGAGGGACAGGCCCACCTCGATGAACTCCCGGACAACGAGGCCCGAACCCGGCTCAAGCAGCTCGCGGACTACCTCATCGAACGGGGCTACTGACTCCCCGGGGTTCTTGTAGGGCCACCCCGACACACGGGTATGCCCTCGAATCTCACCTTCGACAGCGGCACCGCCGTGATGTTCGTGTACACGCTCGGGGCCGTCGTCTCCGGCGTCTTCCTCCAGCAGTCGATGGTCGCGTACGCCGCGACGTGGCTCACCGGCTCGTTCACCTCCCGCGTCGCGATACTCGGCGGAGCGGCGCTCGTTGCCCTGCTCTGGACGCTGTACTGCGAGTGGACGGTGCTGGAGCGTCTCCCCGGGTACACGGACCCGCAGGCCAACGGCGACGCGTAAGCGACGACTTTTCAGGGACGCCACGGTAGGGTCGGTTATGGATGCGGATTTAGAGGAGCGCGTGCTGGAGACGGCGGAGGAGTACGCGCTGTACAACGCCGTGAAACACGGCAGCGACGCACAGGTCGGCGCCATCATGGGGCCGATGATGGGCGACAACCCCGACTTTCGACCCCACGGCGACGAGATCCCCGGCATCGCGGGCCGCGCCGTCGCCAAGGTCAATGGGATGGACGCGGAGGAACGCCGCGCGCGCCTCGGAGAACTCGCGCCCGAGCGCCTCGAAGAACTCGAATCCGAGGACGAGGAGGAGGACGTCCTGCCGGACCTACCCAACGACGAGGAGTACGACGAGATTCGGATGCGTCTCGCGCCGAATCCCAACGGCCCGTGGCATCTCGGCAACGCCCGGATGCCCGCCGTCATCGGGACGTACAAGGACCTCTACGACGGGTGGATGTGCTGTCGCTTCGACGACACCGACCCCGAGACGAAGCGCCCGGATTTGGACGCCTACGACACGATTCTCGATACGATTGCGTATCTCGGATTCGAACCCGACGAGGTAGTTCGGGCGAGCGACCGGATGGAGACGTACTACGAGCACGCCCGCGAACTCATCGAGATGGGCGGCGCGTACACCTGCTCGTGTTCGGGCGAGACGTTCTCCGAGATGAAGAACAGCGCCGAGGCGTGCCCGCACCGAGAGAAAGACGCCGAGACGACCCGCGAGGAGTTCGAGGCGATGGTGAGCGGCGAGTACAGCTCCGGCGAGATGGTGCTCCGGGTCCGGACGGACATCGAGCACAAGAACCCGGCGCTGCGCGACTGGGTCGCCTTTCGCCTCATCGACACGCCCCACCCGCGCGAGGAGGCCAGCGACTACCGCTGCTGGCCGATGCTCGACTTCCAGTCGGCCGTCGACGACCACCTCCTCGACATCACCCACATCGTCCGGGGCATCGACCTCCAGGACTCCGCAAAACGGCAAGGATTCCTCTACGACTACTTCGGCTGGGAGTACCCCGAAGTCGTCCACTGGGGCCGCATCGAGGTCGACGCCTACGACGTGCCCCTCTCGACGTCCTCGATAAAGGAACTCATCGAGAACGGCGAGCTAGATGGCTGGGACGACCCGCGCGCGCCGACGGTCGACAGCCTCCGCCGGCGCGGAATTCTGGGGGAGGCCATCGTAGACGCGATGGTCGAACTCGGCGTCTCCACCTCGAACGTCGATTTGGCGATGTCGTCGGTGTACGCCGCCAACCGCGAGCGCGTCGACGAGGAGACGGACCGGCGCTTCTTCGTCCGCGAGGGCGAGCGCGTTCCCGTCAGCGGCGGCCGCGACGCCGCCCACCCGCCGATTCACCCGAACCACGAGGAGCGCGGCGAGCGCGACATTCCGGTCGGGGACGCCGTCCTCGTCGAATCTGACGACCTCCCGTCCGAGGGGGAGCGAATCTGGCTCAAGGGCCTGGGCTGTGTGCGCTACGACGGGGAAGCCTTCGAGGCGACGGGCGACGACATCGAAGTCGTTCGAGACGGGAGCGTCGACGTGATTCACTGGGTGCCGGCCGAAGAGAACGTCCCGCTCCGCCTGCGCACGATGGACGGCGACGTGTCCGGCCACGCCGAACCCGGGCTCGCGTCCTACGACCCCGACGACCTCGTCCAGTTCGAGCGCATCGGCTTCGCCCGCATCGACCGCCGCGAGGACTCGGAAACGGTGGCGTACTTCGCGCACTCGTAGCGCGCTCGTCCGTCTCCGTCGTCGGCCGCTTCCGCCCGCCCTTTTCAGCCGGAATGGACGACCGGCGCGTCAATCAGTACCGTTGCGCCTCCTCGCGGGCCGCAGGAGTCCCATAAACCTCCACGAGCGGGACGTACGCCGCGCCGAACGCCCGCATACACCCGCCCGTGGAGTGGAAGTCCATCGTGTCGGCCACCTCGTCCCACGGCCGGGACTGGAGCGCCTTCCGGACGAGCAGGCGCTCCGCGCGCGCCGGGAGCGCGTGGCTGTCGTCGGAGAGCAGACCCACCGCGAGCTCCTTGAACGGCTCCGGGTCGACGCTGAACAGCCCCGGTCCCGCGGCGGCGCCCGCGACGACGCGCCACCCGTCCTCGTCGATAGTTGGTGGGTATTCGGCGTCGCAGGCCGCGAGGGCGCTCCGAACCACGTCCGGGTCCGCGTCGTCGAGCGCGTCCGAGAGCACCCCGCCGACGCGCCGCAGGAACCAGCGCGCGTGCCTGTCGTGGAGCGCCTCCCCGCGTTCGGTCTGCGGGTCGAGGACGACGGCGGAGTACTCGCCGCTGCGCTCGTTTCGGGTCGTCGCGAGGTGGACCGTCGAGAAGCCGTTTCGCCGCCAGAAGCGCAGGAGCTCCGGCGTCGCGCCGAAGCCGACGCCGAACCAGTCCGCACCGTCGAACTCCGCTTTTATCTCTTCGACGAGCGCCGACCCGAGGCCCCGCGAGCGGACCGCGCCGTGGGTGGCGATGCGGAGGACGCGCCAGCCTGCGGCCTCGCCCGCGTTCTCGTCGCGGAGTTGGCTCGTGAGCACGTCGGGAATCATGTTCCCCCGCACCCGCGCTCCCTCGTACATCGACGCGCGCGTGTCGGCGTCGAGGCCGCCCTCGCGGGCGAGCAGGCAGACGGCGACGACGTGCCCCTCGTGTGTGAGCGCCCGACAGCGGACGTTCGGCGCGTCGAGAAGACGGCCCAAATCGTTCGGTTCGGTCCGGTAGTGGGCGTAGACGAGGAGGCCGAACGCTTCTCTGAGGAGGTTTTCATCGTCGAGCAGGCGCTCGGGCGGGAGCGACTCGTACGCACACGACGCGGGCGTCGCACCCTCGACGAGGGGTTCGACAGCGGGCCGGGCGTCGAGCGCGAGCGCGCGGAACGCCCACGGCTCTACGGGGTCGCTCGCCGCGTACCGAATCGGCTCCTCGATGGTCGCCTCGACGACTTCGAAGTCAGTGCCCCCAAGCTCGTCCCGAAAGCGCACGTCGAACCCCCGGCCCGCGCCCTCGTAGCCGTGGACGGTGGTGACGAACGCGACGGCGGGCGCGTCGAGATACGTCGACAGGAGGCCGACGGGGAGCGCCGCCGCCTCGTCGACGAGGAGCACGTCCGTCGACTCGGGGTCCGCGTCCGGCGGCTTCGAGAAGCGGATTCGTCCGGCCTCGGTGTCGACGTTTCCACCTCTCGTCTCGGCTCTGACTCCGAGCGCGTCGAGCAGCGCGCCGGCGCGCTCGAACACCTCGTCGGCGTTCCGGCGCGTCGGGGCGACGACGAGCACGTCCTTTCCCTCCGCCGCGAAGCAGGCCGCTGCGAGCCCTGCCGCCGCCGACTTTCCCCGCCCTCTGTCGGCTTCAAGAACGAGCGCGTGACCCGGGTTTCTGAGGGCTTCGAACGCCGCGAGTGCGTCGGCCTGTCCCGCCGTCCGGCAGGCGCGGTAGGCGGCGTCCGGGAATACGCCCGAATCCGGCGGTTCCGGTGGTTCCGAGGGGAGACGCGGCGCGGGGTTCGTCAGCCCGTCGCGCTCGAACGTATCCGTATCGGCGTCGTAGATTGCGATACCGCGATGGGCGTACAGAAGGGCGACGAGGCGCTCCCGGAAACGTCCGGTCACGTCGGACTCCTCGCAGGGCGGGGCCGCGAGCGCCGCGTCGAAGCCGTCGGCGCGCTCGGGCCACGCATCGAGCGGCGGCGCGAGGAGGATGAGTAGCCCCCCGCCGTCGACGGCGCCGACGACGCGTCCCAGCGCGTTCGGACGGGTCGTGTCGTGGCAGTCGAGCACGACGGCGTCCCGCGTCGTACCCAACAGTTCGCCGGCGCGCTTCGGAGACACGCGCTCGCAGGGGAGCGCGTCGCGCTCGCTCACGAGCGTCGCGCGCTCGAAGCCGACCGTTTCCTCAACAGTGGCCTCGGCGGCGGCGTAGCAGGCGTCGCGCGCGCCGTGACAGACCAGCAGACGGCGCTCGTTTGCGTCCACCGCCTCGCGGTGGAGCGCCTCGACGGCCGCGGTGTCCATGCGCTCCCTTCGGTGTCGCCGGGCAAGGCGTTGGCGGCTTCGAGCGCCCGACGCGGCCGTGGTGGGGAGTCACAGGCCGCTCGCCCTTTGGAAGCGCTTTTATGCGAGGGGGGCACTATTCAGGGTACAACCCGTGCGGGGTCGATGATGCGCCGGCTCGTCCCGGAACCTCTCTGACGGCCGCGCCCGAGCCCCCGCGGGAACAGGTGATCCATACATGCCAATTTACGTCGACTACGACGTCCCAGCCGACCTTCAGGAGCGAGCTACCGACGCGCTTGAGGTAGCCCGCGACACCGGTACCGTGCGAAAAGGAACCAACGAGACGACGAAGGCCGTCGAGCGAGGCAACGCCGCGCTCGTCTTCGTCGCGGAAGACGTCCAGCCCGAAGAAGTCGTGATGCACCTGCCCGAGCTCGCGGAGGAGAAGGGCATTGCGACCGTCTTCGTCGAGCAACAGGACGACCTCGGCCACGCCGCCGGCCTCGAAGTCGGCTCCGCCGCCGCCGCCATCGTGGACGCCGGCGACGCCGACGAGGACGTCGAGGACATCTCCGAGAAAATCGAGGAACTTCGGTAAAGTAAATGAGCGCAGAGGAATCCGAATCGGGCTCCACCCCCGCCGAGGTCATCGAGGTCGTCGGTAAGACCGGGATGCACGGCGAGGCCATGCAGGTGAAGTGCCGCATTCAGGAGGGCTCGAACCAAGGTCGTATCATCACCCGAAACGTGCTCGGGCCGGTCCGCGAGGGCGACGTGATTCAGCTCCGCGAGACCGCCCGTGAAGCCGACTCCATCGGTGGTCAATAATGCCTCAAACCCGCGAGTGTGACTACTGTAGCGCGGACATCGAGCCCGGCACCGGGACGATGTTCGTGTACGCCGACGGCGGTATCGACCACTTCTGTTCGTCGAAGTGCGAGAAGAACGCCGACCTCGACCGCGAACCGCGCAATCTCGAGTGGGTCGATAGCGAATGAGCCACCACGACGAGCGCACCTTCGTGATGGTCAAGCCCGACGGGGTCCAGCGCGGACTCATTGGTGACATCGTCTCCCGACTGGAGGGCAAGGGCCTGAAGATGGTCGGCGGGAAGTTCATGCGCATCGACGAGGAGCTCGCGCACGAACACTACGGCGAACACGAAGGCAAGCCCTTCTTCGAGGGCCTCGTCGAGTTCATCACCTCCGGGCCCGTCTTCGCGATGGTCTGGGAGGGCGCCGACGCGACCCGACAGGTGCGACGAATGATGGGTGCGACCGACGCCCAAGAGGCCGCTCCCGGCACCATCCGCGGTGACTACGGGAACGACCTCGGTCACAACATCATCCACGGCTCCGACCACGAGGACGAGGGCGCAAACGAGCGCGAAATCGACCTCTTCTTCGACGAGGACGAACTCGTCGACTGGGACCTCGCCAGTTCGCAGTGGGTGTACGAGGACGCCGACGACCACTAACCGCGCCCACCTTTCTTGCGGTTCGCCGTCTCACACGCTAGCTGTGGCTATATCGGTCGCACGGTTGCCACGGTCGTGACGATACGCGACGCATCTCCCCGGTGAGCGCCGCCTTCGAGGGCGCGTCCGCTGCTCGCGGGCACCCGTCGGAAAAAGAACGCTATCCGCTAGTCGTCGGCCGGTTCGGGCGCCGTCACGTCGATGGTTCCGTCGTCCAGTTCGGCCTCGACTTCGCGGGCGGCCTGAACCATGTTCTCCATCTTCGCGTACGCCGCGTCGCGGGGCAGAAGCTTCAGCCCGCAGTCCGGCGAGACGGTGAGTCGCTCCGGCGGGACGAGTTCAAGTCCCTTCTTAATGTTCTCCTTTATCTGCTCGACGGACTCGACTTCCTTGTCGTGGGCGTCGGTGACGCCGAGCGCGAGGTCCTTGCTGAAGGCGGGCTCTTTGAACACGTCGAGCTGTTCGTAGTCGCCGTTCGCGAGCTCCAGGTCGAGTTCGTCGACCGGGTAGTCGAGAATCTCCGGGTAGATGCGCGAGTAGTCGCCGTAGCAGACGTGGAGGCCGACGCGCACGTCGTCGGGGATGCCCGCGACGATTCGGTCCAGACAGTCCCCGACGATTTCGGTGTCGTCGGGCGTCGTCGCCAGCGCGGGCTCGTCGATCTGGATGTAGCGCGCGCCGGCGTCGACGAGTGCCTCTATCTCCTCGTTCACGAGGTCCGCGAGCGCGTGGGCGAGGTCCTCCTCGGAGTCGTACGCCTCGTTGAACGACCAGGAGGCGAGCGTGTACGGGCCCGTGATGGGCACCTTGACGGGGCGCTCGGCCACGTCGTCGGTGAACTCGAACTCCTCGACGAGCCACTGCTCGCCGTAGGACACGTCGTCCGTGACGGAGGGCTTATCGAAGTAGTTGTGCCCCCACACCTTCACGGGGCCGTGGAACTCGTAGCCCTCAATTCGGTGGGCGAAGTACTCGACCATCTCGTTGCGCCGCATCTCGCCGTCGCAGATGACGTCGAGGCCGGAGCGCTCGTGCTCCTCCGTGATGAGGCGGGACGCGTCGTCCTTGGCCTCCTGCCACGCGTCGTCGTCGACCTGGAGTTCCACGTCGACGTCCTCGCCGCGCTCGTGGAGCTCCCGGGAGCGGTCGACCCACTTCGGCTTGGGGTAGGAGCCCACGACGGTGGTGAGCAGGAAGTGCTCGTGTTCGTGGTCCGCGGGGCGGAACTGCTCGCGGTTGTCGCTCATTGTGCCACCTCCACGAGTTCGGCGGCCTCACCGAGCGCGCCCAGTTTCTCGCGGTACTTCGAGACGGGGATGTAGAACAGCTCCGTGTTGGATGTCATGTACACGCTGTCGAAGGTGACCGGGTCGGGCGTCTGCTCGCAGAACCACTCGACGCGCTCCGCGATGGTGTCGGGCGACTCGACGAGCGTGTTCTGCCCGTCGACGAGGCCCAGCGACACGTCGTCTTTAGTGCCGTACTCCGCGATGTTTTCGAGACTGCCCTCGTGGTCGTTTATCAGGTCGTACCCAACAGCGTCGATGTCGGCGTCGAGGAGATGGGCGTGGACCTTCTCGTCGAGAGAGCCCCAGTACGTCTGGGTGACCACGTCGGCGTCCGTCGCGGACGCGACCGTATCGATCGCCTCGCTCGCGCGCTCGTCGGTGCCGTCGCCGGGCGCGTCCGTGACCAGCGAGGGTTCGAGGAGGAACAGCGTCTCGTGCTCGGGGAAGGCGTCGGCCTCGCCCGCGAGGAACTCCGCGACGGCGTCGAGGAACTCGGCCTCGTCGCCGTAGAACTCGTCGGTCGCGAGTCGAGAGAGCGTGTAAGGGCCCGGGAGGACGGCCTGGAGGTCGTCCGTCTGGGTCGCGGCCGCGTCGAGTTCGGCAGCCACGTCGCCGTCGAAGGTGAGTTCGCCCTCGACGACCGGCTCTCGGTAGAAGTTGTTGTTGTCGTAGTAGCGCACGATGCCCTCCGCGCTGACGTTGTCGTGGACGGTGAGCGGGTGCGCGAGCATGTCGTCCCAGCGGAGTTGGCCCTCGACTATCCGGTCGAGACCGGCGTCCTGCTGGTCCGCGATGACCTGGCGTCGGGCGTCCTCGTACGCCGCGACGATGTCCTCGCCCTCGTCGCCGCTGATGAGGTCGTCGCGCTGGTGACCCTTCAGGTCACTCAGCGTCTCCTTGGCGTCGTCGGGGAGCGGATACAGCCCCGGCGTCGTTGCGATGCGTTCCATACCGCGAGTTGGAAATGCCGCCGCTTAATAGTTCCTTTCCGTGATTATTACCTATGAGCATCTTTCGCCGGGCGAGCCTTCGCCGCGCGCATCAGCGCCACAGTTCGAGCACCGACAGCGTCTCGAAGGGGAACGACTCCTCCGCCCTGGCGGCGGCGCTGAACCCGTTCTCGCCGGCGCGCTCCGTGACCTCCTCGACGCCGGTCAGGCTGCTGACGAGCAGGAACACCCGCCCGTCGGGCGCGAGCACCCGCCCCACCGAGTCGAGGAACGGGTCGATGACGGCGCGCCCGGACTCGCCGCCCGTGAGCGCGACTTCCATCCAGTCGTCGCGCTCGGCGTCCGGGTCGGCGGGCAAGTACGGAGGATTGAACAGCACGGCGTCGAACGCCCCCGAAACGAAGGGGGAAACGAGGTCCGCGCGCACCGTCTGGAGGCCCCGGTCGGCGGCCTCGCGGCACGCGTGGGGGTTCAGGTCGCTGGCGACCACGTTGGCGCCCGTCGCGGCGACCTCCGCGGCGACGTAGCCGGAGCCACAGCCGACTTCCAGCACTCTCTCGTCGGGGCCGAGGCGCTCGCTGGCGGCGCGCGCGAGCAGCCCCGAGTCCTCCGCTGGCTGATACACCGCCGTCTCCGCGCCCCGGCGCTCAGCGAGGTTCCCGGTCATTCGTCCCCTCCATCTCGATTTTCGCCCCCGTCGGGCTCGCTCCGGTCGGTGTCCGAGACGTCAGCCGACGTGTCCGCTATCTCGAAGCCACCGCTCTCGGCGCGCCCCGTGAGTTCGCGCTGCGGGAACGGTATCTTCACGTTCTCCTCCTCGAACGCCCGCTTCACGCCTGCGATGACGGCCGTCTGCGCGCGCCAGCGCCGGCGCGCCGAGGGCTTGTCTATCCAGAAGCGAAGGCCGATGATGACGGCCGAATCACCGAACTCCTTGAGCACCGCGCGCGGGCGGGGCACCGACAGCAGTTCGTCCAGTTCGCCCATCGTCTCCTCCGCTATCTCGGCCGCCCGCTCCACGTCCGCCTCGTAGTCGACCCCCACCTCGACGTGGACCCTGAGCCGGCCTTTCCGGGAGCGGTTGACGATGTCGTTCGAGGACACCACGTCGTTGGGGAGCATCACGTACTCGCCGTCGACCGTCTGGAGGCGGGTGTTCACGATGGTGATGTCCGTCACGATGCCGTCCTTGTCCCCGACCTGAACCCAGTCGCCAATCTCGAAGGGGCGGGAGAACATCAACACGAAGCCGGCGATGAGCGCGCCGAGCGTCTGGCGGGCGGCCATACCGATGACGATGCCGAGGAACCCCGCGCCGACGAGGAAGCCGCTCAGGTCCACCTCCCACGTCCCCAAGGCGATGAGCAACCCGAAGATGTAGATGGTGACCTGCGCGAGTCGGTAGACAATCTCCGACTCGTGGCGGCTGACACCCCTGTTCGACTCGGCCAGTTCGTTCACCGCGCTCCTGACGACGCCCGTGAGGACGTACAGGCCGACGAACAGCGCGAACGTGATGAGCACCCGCGCAGCGATTTCGTAGGGGTTGCCAACGCGCAACACGGCTTCCTCGACGGCGGGCGTCACGTCCCACATCCAGACGAGTATCACGCCCACGCCCCCGGAGAGCAGGATGCTGACGACGCCGGCGGCCACGTCACCGAGCTGGCTGTCGTAGCGCTTCTCGACGTGGTTCGCCCCCCGCCGGAGCGCGAACACCGCGAGCGCGAACAACACGATGGCCGCGATGGTCAACAGCAGGCGCTCGGGCGCGGTGTCGAAGCTGTCGAGCCAGGGGAGCAACTCTTCCGTCCCCGTCGTCGTCGTTTGTGCGACCATCTCAGGTGCCGTGTTCGCGGGCCAGTTCGGCCAGCTCGGCGAACCGAGCGGGCGGGAGTTTCTCCGGGCGACGACCCAATAGCTCCTCGTCCGCGGCGTCGACGACCGCCTCGGGGTCCGACAGCCCCGAGATGTGTGCTGTGTTCCGAATCGCGTTTCGGACCGTTTTCCGGCGCTGGGTGAACAGCGCCTTCACGAAGTCGAGGAAGAACGCCTCGTCGCCCACCTCGTAGTCGGGGGTTCGGGGTGTGAGGCGGACGACGGCGCTCTCGACGCGGGGCTGTGGGTCGAACGCCTCGCGGGGCACCTCCTCGACGAGTTCCGCGTGGGCGTAGTGGCCCGCCGTCACGGAGAGGCGGCCGTACTCGCTCGTCCCGGGCTCCGCGACGAGGCGCTCCGCGAACTCCAACTGGAACATCAACACGAGGGGCTTGCGCTCGGGGAGGAGCCGGAAGGCTATCTCCGAGGACGCGCCGTAGGGGAGATTCGATACGCAGGCGTCGAAGTCGGGGAGCGACACGTCGACGGCGTCGCCCGCGATTATCTCTAACCGGTTCGCCTCGACGTCGTCAGCGAACTCCCGGCGGAGAAAGGAGACCAGGTCGGGGTCGCGCTCGACGGCGGTCACCCGTTCGGCACGCGAGAGCAGGCGGTCCGTGAGCGCGCCCGTCCCCGCTCCGATTTCGAGGAGGTGGTCGTACTCGCCCTCGAGGTAGGTGGGAATCCGGTCGAGCACCCGGTCGTCAACGAGGAAGTGCTGGTCGAAATCCGGGTTTCCACGGCCCGCGCGGGAGATGAGCGCGTCAGGGTCGCGCTGCGTTGGCATTGCCACCGCTTGGAACCCGGGGTCCTAAACCCTACTCCTCGGCGTTCGCGAAGATGCGATACTTCAGGTCGTCGCCGCGAATTTCTTCGAGGATGCGCTCGGCCAGAATCCCCTTCGGGTCGTGGAGCCCCGAGACGCGGTCCTCTAAGTCCTCGTAGCTCTCGAAGGGCTTTCGCTTGCGGGTGTCGAGGATGTTGTTCCGGAGTTTCTTCCCGATGCCCGGCAGCAGGTTCAACTGGTGTAAGCGGAGCGTGATGGGGCCGGCCTCGTTGTACACGTCCACGAACCGCTTCTCCTCCGCTTCGAGGAGGTCCTCGATGACGTATTCGAGTTCGGACTGGGCGCCCCCCGAGAGCCCCTCGTACTCGACGGCCCGCACGCGCTTGATGCCCTCCGTCTGGTCGCTCCCGACGGTCACCCGGTCACCGATGGTGATGTCGGCGTCGTCGTCGAGTTCGAGTTCGTAGAGGCTGAAGTCGCTCGTTTCGACGGCGTACGCGAGCGGGGACTGCTTGTGCCGGGGGCGGTCGGTGTCAGTGCGGCCACGCGCGAGGAAGTCCAACACGACTGCCGTGGCGCCGTCGCCGTCACTCTCGGTCATACTACCCCTAAGGCTCAGTACGAACTTAAAAAGTCGGTCGGGTCAGGCGTACTTCGCGACGATGTCCAGCACGTCGTCGAGTTCGTCGCCGTCGAGCGCGTAGCGCTCCTGCGCGTACAGCGAGCGGAGTTCGGTCCGGCTCTGGGGCAGGAGGTTCGCGATTCGGTACGCCGTCTGCTCGTCGACCTTCTCCAACTCCCGGAGTTCGGTGACGAGTTCCTCGGATTCGTCGGTGTCGAGCACCGCGAAGCGGTTCACGTGGTCGATAGCGCGCGCTAGCTCGTAGCGCAGCTCACGCTCGTCGGCGGCCCGCTCCGCCTCGACGCCGGCGAGCAGGTCCTTCGTCGCCGCGAGCGTGAGGTACTCCTCGTCCAGCTTCTCCTTGAAAATCGTCATCCTACTCCTGGGCCGTCAGGTGGGCGGCCGTGACGAGGACGGTTTTCGTCGCGTTGCCGTCCGCGACTTCGACCTTGTAGGCGTCGCCCTGCTCGCCGACGACGGTGCCGGTGCGGCCGCTGAACCGCTGGTGGAAGCCGCCCTCGTTCACGCTCGGGTCGAGTGCGAGGTGGACGGTGTCGCCCTCCTCGAACTCCTGGATGGCGCGCTGTGGCGGCGAGGTACCCCGCTCGCGGGGGTGATTCTTCAGCTTGTTTCGCGTTCCGGTAAACGGACCGTTAGAGCTCGGCATATGGCGTGGTAGCCGCGTCGGCGTAATAAAACGTGCGTTCGCGTTCCGTCAGTCGGCGCTTAGAGGCGGCCGACGGACTCGACGGAGACGGACTCGACGCCCTCGACGGCCTCGAAGGACTCCTCGACGGCCTCGGTGCCGCCCGCGTCGTCGGCCACGATGACCGTCGGCAGGAGCGCGACGAGGCCGAACGCGACGTCGTCGCGCTCGACGCCCCGGATGCTCGCGCCCTCGGGCAGCGACGCCTCCAGTCGGTCCTGGAGGTCGTCGAGGTCGATTTCGGGGTTCTGCGGCATGACTTTCATCTTCGCGGCAACGTCCCCCATCGTTACGGCCCCCGGAACCCGCAGTCGGGGCACTCGTAGAGGTTGCTCTGCTTGCGGCACTTCGCGCAGCGATAGATGGTCTGGTCGCACTCCGGGCAGTCGAAGCGCGCGGCGTTCGTGCCGGAGATGTTGATACCACAGGAGACACAGCGGCGGGACCCCTGCGAGGAGTCGGTTTCGCTCATACCCACGGTACTGGGCCCCGACTTTTAACCGTTGCCAATCGCGCTACGCCGCGTTACGAACCGGGGAGGATGTCACCGAGCGCCGCGCCGATGACCATCGGCACGAACGCCACACACACCTGCGCGAACGCGAGCGAGGGCGTCGCCCAGTCCACCCGCCCCCACGTGGTCATCACCGCCAACGACGTGAGAAAGGCGACACTGACGACGCCGGCGAGTCGCCGTGGCACGATGCCGAGAATCGGCTTCGAGACGCGCACGTCCTGTATGTCGGCAACGTAGAGGATGCCGATGGTGAGCACCACCGACCCGACGAGCGACCCGACCAGCGAAACGGGGTAGGCAACGAAGAACGCACCGACCTCCTGGGTGCCGCCCTCCACGAACATCGGGATGCCGAAGAGGAGCGCCCCGAGGAACGCCTCGGTCACGTCCGCGCGGTCGTAGCCGTGGATGACCCGTCCGAACGGCCCGGTTTCGGTCTGAACGTCGATGGCCATCCCGATGGCGTCGCGAATTCGCTCGTCGACCTCGGGGTCCTCGGCGTGGTCCTCGATGGCCTCCAGTTCGTCGATGAGGTCACCGATGTCGGGGTCCGTTTTCGCCATACTTCCCGTCCGAAGCGGCGAGATAAAAGCGTACCTGCGTCGTTGTACGCTCCGAGCGCGCTGTCGGGCGGCGATAGGGTGAAAACATTTATCGCTCACAGCCGAAGCCCCGGCTATGTACCGCGTCCTACTTCCGGTCGACCAGAACGAGGCCCGAGCGCGCGCACAGGTCGCGGCGGTCCTCGAACTGCCGGTGGCGGCAGGGGACCTCGTCGTCGACGTCGTTCACGTTCACAAGGACATCTCGTCGATAGACGCTGGATGGGCCGCCGGCGACAGCTTCTCAGAGACGTTCGCCGAGGAGATGGCCGACGAGGTCCACGACACCGACCGTCTCCCCGCGTCGGTGGACGCCGCCGTCGACGCACTGGACTCGAGCGGTCACCAGTTCGCCGTTCACGAGCGAAGCGGCGAACCCGCTGCGGAGATTCTGGCGTTCGCGTCGGAGCACGACAGCAACGCCATCGTCCTCGGCGGCAGTCGGCGGTCGTCGGTCGGGAAAGTGCTGTTCGGGAGCGTCGTTCAGGCGGTGATTCTGGAGAGCGACCGGCCGGTGACAGTCGTGCCGGAGTCGGAGTCGTAGTCGGCCCATTCGGCAGTCCGGTAGTGCGGACGCCCCGATGGTGTGCCATACTGACACAAGGTTTAGTGGCCATCCGGCCAATTGGCCGTTATGGGGTCGAAATCACGGTTGTGGGAGGTGTGGGAGTACTGCTGGCGACTCGACAGAAACGCCAGAAACGCTCTCCGGATGCGCCCGACCGCGCTCCTCGACTACGCGAAACTGACGCCCGAGGAGCGCGAACTCGCCGAGCGACTCGCAACCGACGGTGGCCGGGACGACGCGGAGCAGGCGGGCGATACCGGAGGGGAGCGGGGCGGCGTCGGGGGTAGCGGCGCCGGGGACGGCGGTGATAGTAGCGGCGGTGACAGCGGTGGAAGCGGCGACGGTGGTGACGACGGTTCGGCGTTCGACATCGGCGGCCAGTACGACCGCCGGCAGAAAATTGGCCTCGTGTTGGGGCCATTGCTGTTCGCGCTCATCATGCTCGTGCCTACCCCCGAGGGGCTATCATCGGGTGGACAGGCGGTTGCTGCGACCACGGCGTGGGTCGCGGTGTGGTGGATCGGCGAGTCGATTCCGATTCCGGCCACATCGCTGTTACCCATCGTGTTGTTCCCGCTCACCGGGGCGCTCGACGTGGACGCGACGACCGCGCCGTACGCCAACGACCTGATTTTCCTCTTCATGGGCGGGTTCTTCATCGCAATGGCGATGCAACGCTGGGGACTCCACCGACGCATCGCGTTGCGGACGATTCGCGCCGTCGGCACGGGCCCCAAGCGCATCATTCTCGGATTCATGGTCGCCACAGCGTTCCTCTCGATGTGGGTGTCGAACACCGCGACGGCGATGATGATGACGCCAATCGGCCTCGCGGTCATCCTCCAGACGAGCGACATCATCGAACGCTCCGACGTGGACGTTTCCACCGAGCAGGGCGAGTTCAACTTCGGCACGGCGCTGATGCTCTGTATCGCCTACTCGGCCTCCGTCGGCGGCGTCGGCACGATAATCGGCACGCCGCCGAACCTCGTGTTGGTGGGCGCCATCAACGAGACGTTCGACCAGACAATCTCCTTTGCGCAGTGGATGCTCTATGGCGTCCCCATCGCCGTCCTCGGCGTTGCGATAATCTGGGTGTACGTCACGCGGGTCGTCCTCCCGCCGCAGTTGGACTCTCTCCCCGGCGGCATGGCGGTCATCGACGAGGAGATAGAGTCGCTCGGCGCGATGGCGCGCGAGGAGAAACTCGTGCTCCTCGTGTTCTCTTTGACCGCCGCCGCGTGGATATCGCGCTCGTTCGTCCTCGAACCCATCATCCCTGGCATCTCCGACAGCGTCATCGGCATCGCCGGCGCGCTGGCGCTCTTCCTGATTCCCGCCCGCGCAAGCGACGGGTCGTTCACGTTCCTGCTCGACTGGGAGACGGCCGTCGACATCCCGTGGGGTATCATCCTCCTGTTCGGGGGCGGACTCGCCATCGCCGAGGGGTTCTCGGAGACCGGTCTCGCCGAGTGGCTCGGTAGCCAACTCACGGGGCTGGAGGGCGTCTCCATCGTGCTCGTCATCACCGTCGTCGTACTGTTGACGATATTCATGACGGAGGTCACGTCCAACACGGCGACTACCGCGATGTTGATGCCAATCATGGCTTCGCTCGCGGTCGGGCTCTCGATACACCCGTATGGCATTATGATTGCCGCAGCGACTTCCGCCTCCTTCGCGTTCATGCTCCCCGTTGCGACGCCCCCGAACGCCGTCGTCTTCGGGTCGGGGTACATCACGATGCCGCAGATGGCGAAAACCGGGGCCGGACTCAACATCATCGGCATCTTCCTCGTCATCCTGCTTGCGATGACGTGGCTCCCGCTCGTCTGGGGCATCAACCTCGCGGAGATTCCGACGTGGGCGGGTTGAGGGCGCTACGATTCTGGTTTTGGCTCACTCGACCGCCGCGACCGACTGGTCGGCGAGGCGACTGTCACTCCTCTTTCCACTCCCCGCCGACGCGGTTGACGCCCATCATCGCCTCGCCCGGATGTTCGCTGAACACGACTTTCATGTTCTCGTCGGGCACGCCGAACGCGTCCGCGGCGTGGTCCATCACGGCGAGCGCGAACGCCCGCTTGCGCTCGAAGGAGCGTCCCTGCCGTATCTCGGCGTCCAGGAACAACAGCGGCCCATCGACGGCCCGACCGAGGTGGAGGTCGGCCGACTCCCGGTCACGGATGGTCACGGCGACGTGGCCCGCCGTCGTCGCCATCTCGTCCGTGTACGACTCCGTAACGACCTCCGCGAACGACGTTTTCTCCGCAGGCGACAGCGAGAGCGTCGTGTCGAACTGGAGGAGCGGCATACTGTGACTCCCGTCGTGTTCGTCTTGTAGGTTCTGCCGGAACGGCGGACTCGTGGCCGCGCGCTCGGCGTCCGCTCACGGCGTCGGTCAGTCGGGGTGGCGCTGTTCCAGGTGTTCGTCCCGCTCAGCCTCGGTGTCGAACGTGTCGCCACACACCGGACATTCGAACCCGCCTTCCTCGGACATGTCCACGCAACGTGTCCTGAACGACATAAGTATTCGTGCGGGTGCGTCCACACTGGCCCTCCACTTCTGCGCCCGTTCACACCGGGACGCATATACGATTTCGCCCGCAGTACTCCGAGTATGACCGAGAACGCGGCTGGCTGGTTCGAGTCCATCCCGCCCGACGACCCCGACGCCGCCCGCGAGGCCATCGAGAACGGGAGCGCGGAATCCCCCGACGACTGGCCCGCACAGGCGGTTGCGTCCGGGTTCGCGGAGAGCGAGTCCGACTACTACGGGACCCTCCACGAGGCCACGCGCCACGCCGCCCGCGAGGCCGTCGAGGAGCGGGAGCGGGCGGACGACCAACAGTTGAAACACGCCGTTCGCGCGATGGACGACGCCGAGCGCACGGCGAACGAACTCGCGGAGCGCCTCTCGGAGTGGGCCGGGAGCGTGTACGGCGAGTCCGGCGGCGGCGTCGACTACGCCCGCGACGTCGCGGGCCGGGAGCCGTCCGATGGCGTCGAGGAGCGCATCGTCTCGCTCGCGGAACGGGTCGTCTCGCTCGCGGACGAGCGCGACGAACTCCGCGGGTTCGTCGAGAGCAACGCGCCCGCTGTCGCGCCGAACCTCGCCGCGATGGCCGGCCCCGTCCTCGCGGCGCGACTGATAGCCCTCGCCGGCGGCCTCGACTCGCTGGCGAAGATGCCCAGCGGCACCGTCCAGGTGTTGGGCGCGGAGGACGCCCTGTTCGCGCATCTCCGCGGGAACGCGCCGTCCCCGAAACACGGCGTCATCTTCACCCACGAGTACGTCCGGAACACCCGCCCCGACGAGCGGGGGTCCGCGGCCAGAGCGCTCGCGGGGAAACTCGTCATCGCCGCGCGCGTCGACCACTACGCGGGCGACCGGCGGCCGGAACTCGACGCCGAGTTGGACGAGCGCATCGAGCGCATCCGCACGCGGGGTGGACAATGAGCCTCCCCGACGGCGTCCAACGGCGCACCATCGCGGGCGAGACGGGCCTCGCAACCAGGGGAAAACCAGTGTACGGCGAACCGACGGACGGCGAGTGGCGGCGCTGGGACCCCTCCCGCTCGAAAGTGGGGTCGATGATAGAGTCCGGGCTCGACACCGGCCTGGAAGCCGGCGACGGCGTGCTGTATCTCGGCGCCGCGAACGGGACGACGGCGAGCCACGTCGCTGACTTCGCCGGACCGACGTACGCCGTCGAGTTCGCGCCCCGGCCGATGCGCGAGTTCCTCGGCGTCGCGGCGGACCGGGAGAACCTCTTCCCCCTCCTGAAGGACGCCCGCAAACCCGAAACGTATGCTCACGTCGTCGAGTCCGAACTCGACTGTATCGTCCAGGACGTGGCGACCACCGGACAGGCCCGCGTTGCGAATCTCAACCGCCGGTTTCTGGCCGACGACGGCCGCCTCCTGTTGGCGCTGAAGGCCAGAAGCGAGGACGTGACCCGCGACCCGGCGGCCGTCTTCGAGGAGGCGCTCGACACGCTCGAAGCGGAGTACGACGTGCTCGACACGGCCCGCCTCGACCCGTACCACGACGACCACTTCGCCGCCGTCGCGACGCCGAAGTAGACTCCCCTCTCATCCTCGCGTCGCGTGGCTGAGGTGGCAACGTCGGGTTCACCGGGAACCCCGCTCCCTGTCGTCGCCTGGCGTCGCCCCGTGGCGGTTCCTATTTACGTTCCCCGGGCGAACGGTGCGCCGATGACGGAGACGGGTCCGGCCGCCAACTTCGACCGCCTGGGGTCGCTCGGCATCGAGGAGGAGTTCTTCATCGTCGACGCGCACGGCCGACCCACGTCCGGCACCGACGAGTTGGTGTACGGCGACGACCCGCCGGCCCCCATCGAGGGGAAACTCGACCACGAACTGTTCAAGTGTACCATCGAGACGCAGACGCCGACGCTCGACGGTATCGACGAGGCCGAGGACGCCCTTCGGACTGTTCGCTCGGCGCTCGTCGAGCACGCGGCGTCCCAGGGCTACCGCATCGCGGCGGCGGGGCTCCACCCCTTCGCCCGCTGGCGGGAGCTCGAACACGCCGAGAAGGAGCGTTACCGGGCCCAACTCGACAGGATTCAGTACCCACAGCATCGCAACACGACGGCCGGACTGCACGTTCACGTCGGCGTCGACGACGCCGACAAGGCGGTGTGGGTCGCCAACGAACTCCGGTGGTATCTCCCGCCGCTGCTCGCGCTCTCGGCCAACTCGCCGTACTGGAACGGCTTCGACACCGGGCTTCAGTCCGCGCGCGCCAAGATTTTCGAGGCGCTCCCCAACACGGGGATGCCCTCGGCGTTCGAGGATTTCGCGGCGTGGCGCGAGATGGAGCACACGATGCTCGACACCCACGCCATCAGCGACCGGGGGGAGCTGTGGTGGGACGTGCGCCCACACACGGAGTACGGCACCGTCGAGGTCCGAACGCCCGACGGGCAGGCCGACCCGGACCGCGTGCTGGCGTTCGCGGCGTACGTCCACGCGCTGGTTCTCGACCTCGCAGCGAGATACGAGGACGGCGAGACGGGGTACCGTCACCGCCGCGAGATTCTGGACGAGAACAAGTGGCGCGCGCTCCGCTACGGCCACGACGCGACGTTCATCGACCGGGACGGCACGGGGACGATAGGGCTGGACGAACTCGTTGCCCGCCTCGATGAGCGCCTCGACCTCCCGGGTATCCGCGCCGTCTACGAGGCGGAGAGCGGCGCGCGCGCACAGCGCCGACTGCTGGAGTCGGAGGGCTCCGATGCGCTTGCGGAGTCCCTCGTGCTCTGAGTCCGGGAAAGTCTTTTAAGCGAAAATCGCGTTCCTCCCGTCAGTCACCACTCATGTCCAAGGATGTCACCGACACCTCGGGGAGCGCCAGTGAAAATGAGTCGAAGACGCCGCTCGGCGAGGGCACCGAACGCGCCGTCGAGGAGTTCGACGAGCGCGCCGTCGACATCCTTTCCTGGGTGCTCGACACGGAGACGCGCGCCCGCATCTACGTGTATCTGCGCCAGCAACCCGGAAGCACGAGCGAGGAAGTCGCGGAGGGAACCGGTCTCTACCCGAGCACCGTCCGGGAGGCGCTCGCGGCGCTCACGGAGGACGGGACCCTCGACCGGCGCAAACGCGAGAGCGAGGGCGCCGGCAACAACCCCTACGAGTACACTGCGGTGGCGCCCAGCGAGCTCGTCGGGGACGTCGTCTCGCAGGTCCAGCGCGAACTGAACGAACTGTGTAAGCTGGACTCGGTCGGTGAGGGGGGGTCGGAGCCGGTCACCATCGAAGTCGAGGAGTCCGAGGAGTAACGTTTTATCGCCCCGGCCGCTCCCGGCGTGTATGGATGTCGCCCTCGGGGGCACGTTTGACCCGATACACGACGGGCACCGCGCGCTGTTCCGGCGGGCGTTCGAGCTTGGTGACGTGACGGTCGGGCTCACGTCGGACAGTCTCGCGCCCGCGACCCGCGACGAGGACCGCGAGGTGCGACCGTTCGAGGAGCGACGCGAGGACTTGGCCGCGGAACTCGAATCGTTCGCCGCGGAGTACGACCGCAACTTCGAGATTCGGAAACTCGACTCCCCGACGGGCACGGCCACGGAGGCGCGCTTCGACGCGCTCGTCGTCTCCCCCGAGACGGAGGCCGGCGCGGAGCGCATCAACGAGATACGCGAGGCGGCGGGGAACGACCCCCTCGACGTCGTGGTGGTCGACCACGTGCTCGCGGCGGACGGGAAGCCCATCTCCTCGACCCGCATCGCCCGCGGCGACATCGACGAACACGGGAACCCAACCCCGGAGCGCGAGGGGCGCGCGAAGCGCTAATCACCAGACGGGCAGTCACCACGAAGGCGCTTCGAGGCCCGCGCCGCGGAGCAGTTCCTTCCAGCGCTGCTGAACCGCGACCCGCGAGACGCCGACGGCGTCCGCGACGGCCGACTGCGAGCGCTGTTCGCCCTCCACCAACGCGGCGGCGTACAGGCCGGCGGCGACGACGGGGGGCTTCGAGCGCTCGTTTTCGGGCACGGCCGAGAGGTAGAGGTCCCTGGCCGTCGTGCGGACGTCCTCGGAGACGCCCAACGTCGCTGCGGCGTCCTCGAGGACCGAGAGCCACTCCTCCTCGTCGACCCGGTCGCGCGCTCGGTACACGGACTCCCTTCTCCCGCCGCCGACAAGACGTTTGCTGTCGTCAGTTTCATACCGGCCAGCGTCGTAGCGGGAGGCGAGCGCGGGTAGCCAAGCCAGGCCAACGGCGCAGCGCTTAGGACGCTGTCCCGTAGGGGTCCGCCGGTTCGAATCCGGTCCCGCGCAGTTTTGCCGAACGGAGTGAGGCAAACGAGCAGGTACGGGTTCCTGAATCCTGAAAGACGAGCAGCGCGAGTCTTTCTCCGGTTCGAATCCGGTCCCGCGCAGTAGCGGCTTCGTTGCGATGATGTCTGTCTCGTCCAGAAAGTCGAGCAGCTAACTATCACACGCATTCAGTCAGGCAACTTGAGGGAAGAAATCAGGGCGATACGCTCCGACTGTTCAATTTCGGGTGATGACGGTAATTCGCCCATCCCCCACGACGCATCAGTCGAACTGCGGGTTGCCGGTGGAACCGTCGCGCAGCCTGTTCAGCGTATAGTAGAGGTCGGGATTGAGGACCGAATCCCCTTCGTCTGACTGTACGCCCCCGACCGACATGGCATGGACGTATCCCGGCTGTAGCTCCGACAGCGTCAGTGAGACGCCGCGTCCGTCATCGGACACCGTGGCGTCAGTCACCGACACGTCGGTCACGTCGTGCTTGTCCGAACCGTATTCTCTACTATAATTGTAGTAGTACCGCGTGACTGCGTAGGGGTCCGTCGAGCCAGCCGTGCCGGCGTCGACGGACTTCGTGAACCGGAGGTCGAACCCGTCTTCGGTGAGCGTCATCCCCTCTACCTCGAACGGCGTCTGGCCTGTCCAGGAGACGCGCTTGAGCCCGCGGCCGCCTTGCCAGTTGGTTTCGCGGCCAGTAAACCCGACCCAGAGGTCGCCGTCGGGGCCGAACACGACCCGGTGGCCGCCGCGGCCGCCGTGGACCGCACTCTTTACGCAGGCGCCCTGTAGCTCGCCCGCCACCTCGTCGAGCAGTACCCGGACGACGTGCGGGAACGCGAAGTCCGCGACGAACAGCTGGCCCGCGAACGGGCCGAACCCGCCCTCGGTCGTGTCCTGTGCCAGCCCCGTTGGGGCGATGCCGACCTCGCCGTGCGGGAACTGTACCGTCGGGCGGGTTCGCATCGCGTCGAGTTCGTTCGCGCTCATGTCCGGGACGTACCCGTCCACGGTATCATCCCAGATCAGTGCCGAAGGGAACCCGTAGAAGTTCCCCTCCTGAATGTGGTGGAGCGGGCTGGTCCCGACCCACTCGCCCTGTTGGTCGGTGACGAACACCCGCCCCTCGTCGTCGTTGGCGATGCCGTTTGGAGCGCGAAAACCCGACGCCCACGGCGTCGTCTCGCCATCCGGCCCGATTCGCATCACCCACCCGCGGTACGGCACTGCTGACTCGCGGACGAACCGAAGGCCGTCCTCGCGGAGTTCGCCCCGGACCTCGTTCTCGGGTCCACCGTAGGCCGTCGACAGGCTGACGTAGTAGTTGCCCTCGCCGTCGACTGCGACGCCGTTGCCGAACTCGTCGTAGTTGCCGGAGAGCCCGAAATCGTCGGAGATGGTGTCGTATCGGTCGACGAAGCCATCGTTGTTCGTGTCCCGCAGGCGGGTCAGCTCCGGCCGCTGCATCGCGACGAGTTCGCGGGATGTGTCCGCCGGCGCGTACATCCCCATCGGCTCGTGAAGTCCCTCGGCGAAGAGCTGCCACTCCCCGCTCTCGGGGTCGTAGAGCGTAACACGCCCCCCCTCCAGTGAACCGACCGCGAGCCGACCGTCCGGCATGAACGCTAGCGCGTCGACCTTCCCTTCGATACCCGCCGGAAGGGGCACGTTCTCGACTTCGTAGTACTCGCTCGCGCTCATGGCTGATCCGCCTGAGAGGGTCCGTGAGAGATCATCACGACTGGACCTCCAGTGTCACCGTGAACTCGGCCGCCGCGTCCGCGGGCACGCGCAGTCGCCCGTCCGACCACTTGCCAGCGGACGCGTCGGTCGAGAGCCCGTTCTCCTCGCTTGGGACGTACCAGACTGCCTGCTCCAAATCGGGTATTTCGAACGTCTGTTCGAACCCGCGGCCGTCCGCGAGCGGGCGCACAAGCTGGCGGATTTCGACGCTGTCAGCCTCGTACCGGAACTGCGGAAGCCGGTCCACGAGCGAGTAGCCCTGAAACTCGACCGCGTCGGGTTGGTGCTCGTCCCCGCCGAACCGGAGCGGGAACCCCTGCTGGGCACGGTAGTAGCGTTTGCCGCCCAGTTCCGCTGGCCCGTCGTCTTTGACGTACGGGATGGAGATAAAATCGCCCGCCCACGCGTACCGGAGCCGGCACGGCCCGGCGTCGAAGCAGTATCCCTGCGTCGTCGCCGTCCGCTCGCTGGGGAATCCCACCGCGATGCTCGCCGGACTCGCCTGCGGCAGGAACTCGCGGATGACGCGCGCGCGAGTCGGGTGATACGAGAGCGGATCTAGCGTGAGGTCGGTGCTAATCGGGTCTTCGGGCGGCGTGGCCGTCGGCGTCGACTCGTCCGTCGGCGTCGTCCCCAATCGGGGTGCCTGGCACCCGGCTGTTAGGCCGACTACAGCGGGTAGCGTCCGGAGGAACCGCCGCCGCGACGAAATATTGTCCGCCATTCGTGATACGCATTCTCATACTCTCGAACACATAAAGATTCCCAGTTGTGCTGACGTGGATTCGGTGTTCGAGACGCTCACGGGCCTTCGACGGTACGAGAGTGCCCACTTCGAACTCGAAACGAACGGACGCCCTTGCCCTTCAACGGGTGAGGTCGGCGCAGGTGCCGCTGTTCGTGGCCGGGGTGGCGATTGCTCAGAATGGGCGTTGAAGTAGGGGTCCGCCGGTTCGAATCCGGTCCCGCGCAGTTCTGTCCGAACGAGGCGACGACAGGAGTCGTGAGCATGTTCTCTCCGAGCGAAGCGACGGGGGAGCAGGCGCTGAATTCACCGCCATCGACGCGCCGCGTCAGAGCGCTCCCACCTTGACGCTTGACTGTCGGGGACGGTTCGAATATGTTATGTGGTATCGGACAATCCGGAGGGAGTATGAGCACCGAGATACGGACACCCGACAACCGTGAGTGCGTGCGCTGCGGGCGCGTTGAGCGATGGGACGAGGAGGAGGGGAACTGGGTCGTCGTCGACGACGAAGTCGGGGACGTCCGCTGTATTCACACCTGGGACATCACGGGCGAGTTCAAACCGCTTCAGAAGTAACGCGATACCAGTCGTCCTCGCACTCCACGAGCTCCCGGGAGCGGAGTGTTTTGAGGACGCTGAAAAGAGTGAGTTTCGGCACGTCGAGTTCGTCTCTGAGGTCGCTGAGTGTCGCACCGCCCGCCGTCTGTAGATACAGATACACGAGCTTCGCTCGCGGCGAGTCGACCTCGGCGGGAAGCGCGAGGGTTCGCGACTGGGACTGGGAGACTGTCATTACCCGTCCATTGCCTTCGACAATAATAAATCTCCGCCTCGACAGTTGTCGTAATCAACGGGCCCAAGTCCCCCCATTCGCTCTATGGTAACGTGACCCGCCACGACAGCACGGAACGGCACCCGACCCCCGGCGTCGCGAACTCCCTGTGGCGGTGGCCGGAGGCCCGTCACCCCCTCCGGGTCGCGCTCAACTACGCCGTCATCGTCATCGCTCGACACTCACCGAGCCTCACGGTGAAAAACTGGCTCTTCGTCCACCTTCTCGGGATGGAAATCGGTGATAGCGTCTCTTGGGCGCTCGAATCTACGCCGGACGTGTTCTTCCCCGAGAAAATCTCAGTCGGGGACGGCGCCATCATCGGCTACGACGCGACGATACTCTGCCACGAGTTCCTCCGCGACGAGTATCGTACGGGCGAGGTCCGCATCGGGGAGGGTGCGCTCGTCGGCGCGGGGGCCATCGTCCTCCCCGGCGTCGAGGTCGGCGCGGGCGCACAGGTGGCTGCGAACTCGCTGGTTGTCGAAGACGTGCCAGAGGATACCACGGTCGCTGGCGTGCCGGCCGAACCGGTCTGAGTCAGTCTCGGACGCGCGTGATACCGTCCTGTAACACGACGTGGTTGGGGACGACGTGCTCTCTGCCCTCCGCCTCGATGGCGGTGGTGAACACGCTCACCTCCTGTACGATGCCGGACTTCCCGTTTATCTCTACCCTGTCACCGATGCTGTACGGCTGGTTGAGGAGGAGATAGATGCCCGCGGCGCCCGCCGGCAGGAGCTGGCGGAGCGCGAGCGCGAGGAAGACGATGAGCGCGGCGGCGTACGCCGCGAGCAGTAACAATAGGGCCTCCGTCGCCAGCCCCACCTGCCCCAGCGCGACGAGCGCGGCGATATAAAGAACGGACCACTTGACGACCTTCGGGATGAGGCCGCTCTCCGGGAGCTTCACGCCGCGCAGGCGCTCGCTGGTCGCCAGTTCGGCTTTGTCCCCGAGCACCATCCCGACGAAGATGACGGCCATCGCGACGAACAACTGGGGCAGAAAGCCCACGAGGAGCATCCACAGCGGCGCGGCGTAGCTCACTTTCGCGATGTCCATCGCGGCGAAGAAGGCCACGACGACGATGAACACCACGGAGAACCACCCCAGAATCGAGACGGTAGACGTGCCGAAGTTCCGCGCGGTGCGCTCGAAGCCGGTGCCCTCGATAACCTCCGGTACGCCGGCCGAACGGAGCAGTCGCTTGTTTATCGCGCCCACGAGATAGCCGAGCACCACCCCACCTATCAGCACGGCGGCGGCCATCCAGAGGCGAGAGGGCACGTCGGCCGGAAGCGATTCCCATCCGATCATGCTCAGTAGTCCTCCGGGTCGAGTTCGAGGATTAGTTCACCGCCTTTGAACGCCCGGACCAACCCATCGGACTCGGAGAGCACGATGGTGATGGCGTTCGTGTCTCGGGTTATCGCGCCGGCGGCCATGTGGCGGGTGCCGAGGCCCTTCGGGATGTCGACGCCCTCCGCGGAGGGTTCGAGGTAGCGGTACGCGGACACTATCTTCCCGGCGTCGCTGATGACGAAGGCGCCGTCGAGACGGGAGAACTCCTTCAACATCACGCGCACGATGGGGTCGCCCACGTGGACGTGGGACTTCTCGAAGGGGTTGTAGGAGAGCGCTCGCGACTTGTTCATCACCTTCCCGGCGTCTCCGACGACGAACAGCGCGCCCACGTTCTTTCCCTTCTGCCCTTTCTTGCCCAACTCGACGGCGATGTCGAGCACGTCCCGGACGACGCTCGGGTCCGCCCGGGAGTTGACGAACATGTCGTACACGCCCGAGTGGTCCTCCTCGCTCGCGCGGACCCTGCTAATCGTCTCTATCTCCTCCCCTTCGAGGCTGTACGCGGCGGCGACCGTGTCGCCGTCGGCTATCGCGCCCTTCTCCAGGGCGCCCTCGATACCGAACTGGACGCGCTCACGCACGTCGTTGAACTCCAGGGGGAGTTCGACGAACGTGTCCGCGCCGACGCTGTTCTCCTTGGCGACGACGATGACGGGCACGTCGAGGTCCGTACACCCGTCGTAGTAGGCACCGCTCGGGGAGAAGAGGAGCAGCGATTCCACGTCCGTGGCGATGTCGGCCGCGAGGTCCCGAACGGTTCCCATATATGTTGAACCCGACTCGGCGGTACATAAAAAGGGTTGTGGGCCCGTTCGTGTGTGGGAAGACACGAGGACAAAACCAGTCGCTCGGGGATTTGAACGAACGGTAGAAAGCCGGTGGAGGGATTTGAACCCTCGGCCTATTCCTTACGAAGGAATCGCTCTGCCAGCTGAGCTACACCGGCGCGACCTATCTCCCGGTAGTCGGATTGAAATGAAAAGCCTTCCGAATCACGCTTGCGTCAGGCGAACGTCCAGCACGACGTTCACCTCGTGGGGCGCGTAGGAGCGCACGGTGTGTCGCGTTTCGACCGTCACGTCGTACGCCTCGCCCGCGGCGTCGCGTATCGCCCGCTCGCCCGGGCCGTACGGGTCGTCCTCGTGTTGGATGTCGTAGTAGTGGAGGACGCACTCCTCGCTCGCGAGCGCGACGGCCGTATCGAGGAACTCGTCCGCCGAGTGGGGGAGGTTCATCACGACGCGCTCGGCCCAGTCCTCGTACTCCGGTACGGTATCACGGACGTCGCCCTCGATGGCGGTCACCCTATCAGCGACGCCGTTTCGGCGCGCGTTCTCGCGGAGATACTCGACCGCGGCGGGGTTCACGTCGACGCCGACACACTCCGCGCCGCGCTTCGCGAACGGGACGACGAAGGGGCCGACGCCGGCGAACATATCGAAGGCGCGCTCGCCGGCCTCGACCTGTTCGGTCACGCGGTGGCGTTCGGTGGCGAGGCGCGGTGAGAAGTACGTCTCGGCCAGGTCGACGAGGAACTCACAGCCGTACTCGCGGTGAACCGTCTCCGTGGGCGGGCGGTCCCCGTCATCAGCGAGCACGGTCCAGTCCCGGACTCTGGTCTCGCCTTTCACCTTCGACGCCCGGTCGATGACGGCCCGCGCGGGCAGGTCGGCGTCCATCACGGCGTCCGCGATGCGCTCGGCGCGCTCCCGGTCGTCCTCGTCGAGGGCGACGACGTCACCGATGCGCTCGTAGGTCGGCTCGAAGCCCAGTATGTCCGCCGGCATCGTCTGCGTCTCCCGGTCGGGCATCTCGCGCTCGACGACGGTCAGCCCCTCGGGAACAGCCGCAGGGTCGGTGACCGGTATGTAGATATCGCCGTCCGCCACGACGATTTCGCGCTCGCCGTCCACGAGGTCGGCGTCAGCGAGCAGGCCGCGGGTCTCCTCGCCGCGCTCCCGGGAGACCCGCACGCAGGGCACGTCCATGCCCCGACTCGGCGCCCGCGAGCGGTAAGGCTGACGCTCCATCCGCGCGCTTAACCCGTCGCCCGCCGGAGCGTGGGTATGCTCACGTTCGTCGGACTCGGCCTCTGGGACGAGCGCTCCGTCACCGTCGCCGGCCGGGAAGCCATCGCCGCGGCCGACGCCGCGTTCGCGGAGTTCTACACGAGTCGGCTGATGGGAACTGATATAGAGACCGTCGAGGCGTTCCACGACCGGGACATCGAACTCCGGGACCGGGCCGGCGTCGAGAACGACCCGGGTCCGATTCTGGACGCCGCGGCCGAGGGCGACGCCGTCTTCCTCACCGCCGGCGACACGATGATATCGACGACGCACGTCGACTTGCGCCTCCGCGCGAACGAGCGCGGCATCGACACCCGAATCGTCCACGCGCCGACGGCCCAGTCCGCCGCTGCGGGGCTGACGGGCCTCCAGAACTACCGCTTCGGGAAGGCGACAACGCTCCCCTTCGAGTACGCGCACGGCGGCGACGGCGTCCCGGGTTCCGTCGTGGAGACCATCGATGCGAACCGTGAGCGGGGGCTCCACACGCTGTGCTATCTGGACATCAAAATCGACACCGGCCCGCGGGGTCCGGACCCCGGACGCGAGGAGTTCATGACCGCCGACCACGCCGCCACGCTCCTCGCGGAGGGGTACGACGACCCGCTCGCCGTCGCGGTGTGTCGCGCCGGGTCGCCCGACCCATTGGTCGTCGCGGACCGGTGTTCCGCGCTCGCTGACCGGTCATTTGGCGACCCGCTTCACCTGCTCGTCGTGCCCGGCGAACTACACCCGATGGAGGCCGACGCGCTCCGGGAGCTCGCGGGCGCGCCGGCGGAACTGGTCTAGACGCTCGGCGCACACTAAGACGCTCGACTCGTACTACTCACTTCCACGCCGCGCCCTCAGCCGCTCGCCGCCGAGCGGTTCGCCGGCGGCGCGCTTCGGTAGTCGCCCCAGCCGGCTTCGAGCGTCCCCGCAATCGTCTGCCAGCCCCGCTGTGGGCCGTCGTACTCCCCGATGACCGCGTCCCGGTACTCGTTGCCGCTCCAACCGTACACCCACCACTCGTTGCGGCCGTTCGTCTCCACCCACACCGAGGTGCGAACGTTCTCGGGGCCGTCGTAGGCGAGGAACACGCGACTGTCGTAGCGATAGCACGCCTGCGTGTCGAAAGAGGGGCTAGCGCACGGCGCCGCCTTCGCTCCGATTCGGGGCGCGAGCAGCGGCTCGTTCCCGGCGGGCGCGGCGGTGTCGATGCGCTCGCTCGCCTGTACCTCTACGGTCACCGACACCGCGCGCTCTCCGACGGCGACGGTCGAGGGGTCATCGGGGTCGTACTCGCTCGGGGGAATCTCGACGCGCTCGCCGGTTCCGTTGGTCTCGGCGTAGCGGTAGTAGCGCTTCTCGACCGCGAACGTCTCGGCGTCGAGCGCGAGCATCGTGCCGTACTGGGTGTCGACGAGTCGCGCCGACGGGACGCTCGCGTTCGCCGGCACGTCGATTGATTCGTCGCGAACCGAGAGGTTCGAGCCGAGCAGGCGCACGTCGCCGCCCGACTCGGGCACCGGCACGTACACGCTGAGGTTCGAGAGCGACTCGTTCGCGGCGAAGCGCGCGTCGTACTCGTAGGTGCTCCCGTAGGTGTCTCGATAGAGGTACTCGCCGTACAGCACCACTCCGCCCGCCGCTGAGAGGAGGAGAACGGCGATTCCGACGGCGACGAGCCCGGCTCTCCGGCGGTTCATACGGCATCCCACAGCACGCGGGGAGAAAAGCGTGGCCGCTATCGCTCGACAATTTCGATTTCGTGGCCGTCGGCGTCCTTCGTGAAGGCGTACTGGTTGCCACAGGATTCGGGGTCGCGGTAGTCCTCGGCCTCCTGTTCGATTAGCCGATTCCAGAACGCGTCCAAATCCAGCTCGCTCGCCCGCACGGCGATGTGCCCCCACGCGTCGCCCATCTCGTAGCTCCGGCCGTCGTAGTTGTACGTGAGTTCCACGTCCATCGCCTCCGCGGGCGCGTCCGCGGGACGGACGAAGAAGTTCGCGAACGTGTCCGCCTCCCAGCGCCCGGCGGGAACGTAGCCGAGTTTCCGGACGTACCAGCCGATGGCCGCGTCCGCATCCTCAACCCGCAGCATCGTGTGGTCGATGCTGTAGCGCGCGCCGTAGTCGCGCTCGACAATCTCAATCTCGTGCCCGTCAGGGTCTTTCACGAAGGCGTACTCGCCGCCACAGGACTCGGGGTCGCGGTAGTCCTCTACGCCTTGTTCCATCAGTTCGTCGTACGCCGCCTCGACGTCCTCGACGCGCACGGCGATATGCCCCCACGCGTCGCCCATCTCGTAGGTTCGGTCGTCGTGGTTGTACGTGAGTTCGAGCGTCGCGCCCGCCTCGTGCATATCCTCCGGGCCGAGGAAGACGAGCGTGTACGTGTCGTTGACGCTCCTGTGCTTTTCCTCCCAGCCGAGGTGGTCGGTGTACCACTCGATTGACGCCTCCAAATCCTCGACTCTGACCATCGTGTGGTCGACGCTCGCGTCCATATCTCGACTGTCCACCGCGCCGGCGAAAAACCTAGTGGAGGCGGAAGTAGTGATGGTAGAGAGACGGCGGGTGAAATCCCATCAGCGCCCGTACCAGTACACCGCCGCGCCGCCGAGGATAATGGTTCCAATGGGGAGCGCCAGCACGCCGCGTTGGGCGCTCACACTGATGGAAAACTGGAGCACGGAGAGCCCGGCGAGCGCGAGCAGCGCCGCCACGACTTCGTTTCTCGCCCGCGCGGCGACGGCGACGACGCCCGCCGCCCAGCACAGCGTCGCGACCGGCCACGCGAGGAACCAGTCGGGACGCGAGCCCTGTGCGGAGAACAGCGCCGCGAGCGTCGTGACGCTCCGCCCGTCGACCCACCCCAGCGAGAACACGGTGTAGAACCCGTCCGGGTAGGTGACCACGGCCCACGGACAGAGGCCCAGCACGATGACCGCGAGCAGGCGACGATTCACTTCCGGGCGAGGATGCGGAGCACGTCCTCGTCTTCGAGTTCGTGGCTGCGACCGACCTGCTGGTCGTCGTGTTTCGCGGACGGTCCGCTCACCCGGGCGAACCGGAAGCGGTCGTCGAGGCCCGCGCCGAGCTTGTGGATGGCGTCGTCGACGGTCGCCCCCCGTTCGAGCACGAGGGGTTCGTCGTAGTCCACGCCCCGGCCGGGCTTGTCCATGTACACCCGGATGAGGCCGAGCTCCTGCCAGATGCGCTCCTTGAGCGAATCGAGGCCTCGCTCCTCCTCAGCGGAGATGAACACGGCCTCCTCGGGGTCGATGTCCCGCTCGCGGAGCTCCGATTTTACCTTCTCGGCGTAGTCGGGTTCGATGAGGTCGACCTTGTTCACGGCGACCATCGAGGGGAGGTACACCCGGTTCTCCATGATACCGTCGATGAGTTCGTCGATGCCCACGTCGCCGCGGACGGCCACGTCGGCGTTGACGTAGCCGTGCTCGCGGAGCACCTCGCGGACGGTGTCCTCATCGAGAGACACGTCGGGGCCCTTGTTCACGTCGATACCGCCCTGCCCCTTTTCGGTGATGCGGACGGCGGGGGGTTCGGTGTCGAGACGAATCTGGTTGTTGTACAACTCCTCGGAGAGGCGGTCGTACTGGTCGATTTCGAACGCGGAGACGAGGAAGACGACGAGGTCCGCGGTGCGGACGACCGAAAGCACCTCCCGGCCGCCGCCCGCGCCGCCCGCCGCGCCCTCGATGAGGCCGGGCACGTCGAGCATCTGGATGTTCGCCCCGTTGTACTCCATCATCCCCGGGAACACGTCGAGCGTCGTGAACTCGTAGGAGCCGACTTCGCTCTCGGCGTTCGTGAGCGCGTTGAGGAGCGTCGACTTGCCGACGGAGGGAAAGCCCACTAATGCGACCGTGGCGTCGCCGTGCTGTTCGACGGCGTAGCCGCCACCGCCGCCGCTCCCCTCCTGGGCTTCGAGTTTCTCCTTTTTCTCCGCGAGTTTCGCCTTCAGCCGACCGATGTGGCTCTCGGTGGACTTGTTGTACGGCGTGTTGCGGATTTCCTCTTGGAGGGCGTCGATCTCCTCCTGCAGTCCCATTACCCGTGTCTGTGCGTCTCCGGGCGAAAACCCTTGTCCTTCGTCCGGGCGAAACACCGGTACCCTGATATTCGCGGGACGGACCCGATTTCGGACGGCGGGCGCCGCGACGGGACGGCACACGGGCCGTTCCCGCGGCCTCGGCTCGGTACGGTCTCGGAAAGTAATTCTTAAACGCGCGGCGCGGCCATCGGTGTGTATGGCCGAAACTATCGAAGTACTCGTTCCCGGTGGGCAGGCCGACCCCGGCCCGCCGCTGGGCCCGGAGCTCGGACCCACCCCCGTCGACGTACAGGCAGTCGTCAGCGAAATCAACGAGCAGACGGCCGCCTTCGACGGCACGGAGGTCCCCGTCACCGTCGAGTACGAGGAGGACGGCTCCTTCACCATCGAAGTCGGCGTCCCGCCGACGGCGGAGCTCATCAAGGACGAGGCCGGCTTCGAGACCGGCTCCGGAGAGCCCCAGAAGAACTTCGTCGCTGACCTCTCCATCGACCAGCTGAAGAGCATCGCGGAGCAGAAACACTCCGATTTGCTCTCCTACGACACGAAGAACGCCGCGAAGGAAGTCGCCGGCACGTGCGTGTCGCTCGGCGTCACCATCGAGGGCGACAACGCCCGCGAGTTCAAGCGGAAGGTCGACGCCGGCGAGTACGACGACGCGCTGGCCGAGGCGTAAGCCGAGGACAGCGTTCGGAACGTTTTCTCCGTTTCCCGCTCGTTTAGCGGCTGTGCTGTCCACGCTACGCCCACGACAGCCGTTCACAGAGGGGGCGGGGTTCGACGGGTTTAAGTTTCGCTTGGGAGAATCACGGGCAAGCAGGCGTCCCTGCCTGTGCTCCCGTAGTAGCCCTACGGCGGACTACGGAGGTGAAAGATGGCAGCTAACGAAATAGAAGACGCGGTCGCACGCGCGCTGGAGGAGGCCCCCGAGCGGAACTTCCGTGAGACAGTGGACCTCGCTATCAACCTGCGCGACGTCGACCTCAACGACCCGTCGAATCGCATTGACGAGGGCATCGTGCTTCCCTCTGGGACGGGCCAAGACACACAGATCGTAGTTTTCGCAACCGGCGAGACTGCCGTCCGCGCCGAGGAGGCGACGGACCACGTGTTGGGCCCCGATGACCTCGAAGAACTGGGCGACGACCAGGACGAAGCGAAGGACCTGGCCGCCGAGACTGACTTCTTCATCGCGGAAGCCGCGATGATGCAGGATATCGGTCGCTACCTCGGGACCGTGCTCGGTCCCCGTGGGAAGATGCCCGAACCGCTCCAGCCCGACGACGACGTCGTGGAGACGGTCAACCGGATGAAAAACTCCATCCAGCTTCGCTCCGGCGAGCGACGCACGTTCCACACGCGCGTCGGCGCCGAGGACATGACGCCGGACGAGATAGCGTCGAACGTCGACGTTATCATCCGCCGTCTGAACGCGAACCTGGAGAAGGGACCGCTCAACCTTGACGGCGTGTACGTGAAGACGACCATGGGCCCGGCCGTGGAGGTGCCCGCATGAGCGAAGCCGTCCGCAAGACCGAGACGATTCCCGAGTGGAAGCAGTCCGAGGTCGACGACCTGGTGGAGCTCATCGAGAGCTTCGACAGCGTCGGCGTCGTCGGCGTCGCCGGCATCCCGAGCCGACAGCTCCAGGACATGCGCCGCGACCTGTACGGGACGGCCACGCTCCGCGTGAGCCGCAACTCGCTGGTCCGCCGCGCGCTGGAGGAAGTCGACGAGGGCGTCGAGCAGCTCTCCGAGGAGGTCGCGGGCGAGGTCGGTCTGATTCTGACCGACGACAACCCGTTCGGTCTCTACAAGCAACTCGAAGCCTCGAAGACGCCCGCGCCCATCAACGCGGGCGAAATCGCGCCCAACGACATCGTCATCCCCGAGGGCGACACCGGCATCGACCCGGGTCCCTTCGTGGGCGAACTCCAGAGCGTCGGCGCCGACGCACGCATCCAGGAGGGCTCCATCCAGGTGCTCTCCGACTCCACGGTGCTCGAAGCCGGCGGTGAGGTCTCGGTTGATCTCTCCAACGTGCTCAACGAGCTGGGCATCGAGCCCAAGGAAGTGGGGCTGGACCTGCGCGCCGTCTACGCTGACGGCGTCCTGTTCGAACCCGAGGAGCTCGCCATCGACGTCGAGGAGTACCGCGCGGACATCCAGTCCGCCGCGGCCGGCGCACGGAACCTCTCCGTCAACGCCGCATACCCGACCGCCCGCACCGCCGGTACGCTGCTCGGCAAGGCGGCCGGCGAGGCCAAGGCCGTGGGTATCTCCGCGGCCGTCGAGAGCCCGGACCTCGCGGACGACCTTATCGGCAAGGCCGACGCACAGGTCCGCACGCTCGCGGCTGTCATCGACGACGACGAAGCCCTGCCCGAGGAACTGCGGGGCACTACCGCACAGGCGGAGGAAACGGACACCGAAGAAACCGACGCATCCGAGTCCGACGACGGCGACGACGCCGAATCCGAATCCGAGGCGGCCGACGAGGCCGACGACGAGGACGAGGGCGACGCCGGCGACGCGCTCGGAAACATGTTCTAACACCCGAGGTACACAACAATGGAATACGTTTACGCAGCACTCATCCTGCACGAATCCGGCGAAGAGCTCAACGAAGACAACATCACGTCCGTTCTCGAAGCCGCGGGCGTCGACGTCGAGGAGTCCCGCGTGAAGGCCCTCGTCGCCGCGCTCGAAGACGTGGACATCGAGGACGCCGTCGAGACGGCCGCCGCCGCGCCCGCCGCGGGCGCCGCCGGTGGCTCCGCGGGCGGTGCCGCCGAGGAAGGCGGCGACGACGAGGACGAGGAAGAGGAGGAGGCCGCCGAGGAAGCGGCCGAGGAAGAGGAAGGCGGCGACGACGAGGACGAGGAGGCCAGCGGCGAGGGTCTCGGCGACCTCTTCGGCTAATCCGGTCTTCCGACTCCGAACTTTCCCTTTTTATTACACCGACCAGCGGCCGCGCTACCGTGGCCGGACGTTGAAATGCGAGGGCGGGGCCACGCCGACCCGTGGCAGTCAGCGCCCTCGGCGTCCGCGTCGTCCTCGCGCCCACGAGTAGCGTCGCGCTCCTCGCGGCCATCGCCGGCGGCGTCCTGTTGGGCACGCTGAGCGGCCTCTGTCCCGGCCTCCACGTGAACAACCTGGCGCTGTTGCTCGCGGCGGGGGCGCCGGCGCTCCCCGGCCCGCCGCGCCTCGTCGGCGCCGCGATGCTCGCCGCCGCTGTCGTCCACTCCTTCCTCGATGTGATTCCCGCGCTCGCGCTCGGCGTGCCCGACGCCGCGATGGCCGCCTCCACGCTCCCCGGTCACCGACTCGTGCTCGCCGGACGCGGCCGGGAGGCGATTCGGCTCTCCGCGCTCGGTAGCGCCGGCGCCGTCTGCTGTGCGCTCGTGTTCGTGGTCCCCCTGACCGCCGCGATGGGTCACCTCCTCGGCCCGCTCGACGCCCATCTCCCCGTCCTCCTCACGGCGCTGGCGTGCTGGCTCGTCGCCACCGAACGGAGTAGGAAGGCGAGCGTCGGCGCGGCGCTCGCACTCGCGTTGAGCGGCGCGCTCGGCCTGCTCTTCCTCGACGCGACGCCGACGAGTCCGCTCCCCGGCGACACGCTCGCGCCGCTGTTCGCGGGCCTGTTCGGCGCGCCCGTGTTGCTCGCGGCGATGGACGGCGGCGGCGTACCGCCACAGGAGGACCCCGCTATCCAAACCACGAGGCGCCGGGTCGGTGAGACGGCGACGGCGGGCGCGTTCGCCGGCGCCGTCGTCGGCTACGTCCCCGGCGTGTCGAGCGCCGTCGCGGCCACCGCCGCGCTGGCCGCGCTCCCGGAAGGCGACGCCGACGGCGACAGGGGGTTCATCGTCGCCACGAGTGGCGTGAACACCTCGAACGCCATCTTCGCGCTCGTGGCGCTCGTCGCGTTTCGAACGCCCCGGACCGGCGTCACCGTCGCGCTGAACGACGCCGGCGTGCCGCTCAATCTTCCCCTTCTTGCGCTGGCGCTCGTCGGCGGTGCCGTCGCCGGCCTCGGCCTCCTGCTCGCGCTCGGGGACGCCTACTTCCGGGCCGTGCGCTCGCTCGACCAGCGCCGCCTCTCCGCCGCGGTACTCGGCGGGTTGGCGCTTCTCTCCGGACTGTTCGCCGGCGCGCTCGGCGTCGGAATCTTCGCGCTGGCGACGCTCGTCGGATTAGTCCCCCCACGCTTCAACGCCCGCCGAGTTCACCTGATGGGCGTGTTGTTCGTTCCGCTCGCGCTCGCTTAGAGCCACCCCTCGCGGCGGAAATGCCAGACGAGGACCATCGCGACGCCGACCATCCCCAACAGGGTAGCGGGATACGCGTACGCCCAGCCGAGTTCCGGCATGTTCCACGCCGAGGCGCCCGAATCGAAGTTCATCCCGAACAGCCCCGCGACCAGCGACAGCGGGAGGAAGATGACGGCGACGACGGTGAGCCGCTTCATCACTTCGTTCGTGGACACCGACAACGCGTTGAGGTAGATGTCCCGCGCGCCGCTCGCCAAATCGCGGTACGTCTCCACGAGGTCGACGAGCTGGACGAGGTGGTCGTACACGTCACGGAAGTACTTCTCCGTCGGCTGGCGTATCTGGTCGGGGTCCCCGCGGGCGAGCGTTCCCACCGTCTCGCGGGCGGGCCACAGCACCTTCCGCAGCCGGAGCAGCTCGCGGCGCGCGCTGTTTATCTCC
>Ga0207719_100147_pt1 | contig 57419 bp, 64 predicted proteins | sample A23P1SouthBayCA_2_FD_187279 | JGI IMG/M metagenome (GOLD analysis project Ga0207719, IMG submission 187279) | Aerobic enrichment media microbial communities from Eden Landing Ponds, California, USA - A23 P3 (3) (SPAdes) | ecosystem: Environmental > Aquatic > Marine > Unclassified | place...
CCCGCCGCTCATCGAGGACATCCGCGCGAGCGATGCCGAACTGGCCGACCCCTTCGCTGACGGCGCCTTCGACACCGACGCCCAGGAGGCCGTCTCGCGGGACATACTCGACGCGCTCGGCTACGACTGGGACCGCGGCCGCCTCGACACCGCACCCCACCCGTTCTCGACGGGGAACGTGTACGACGCACGGGTGACGACGCGCTTCGACGAGTCGGACCCGCTGGGCGCTATCACCTCGACCGTCCACGAGTTCGGACACGCGCTGTACACGCTCGGCCTCCCCGAGGAGGAGTACGCCGCGCCGCTCGGCGGGAGCCGGGACCTCACGGTCCACGAGTCACAGTCCCGGTTCTGGGAGAACCACGTCGCCCGAACCCGGTCGTTCTGGGCGACGTTCGCGCCGGCGCTGAACGAGCGCTTCGGCACCGACGCCACGCCCCGTGAGGTGTACGAGGCGGCGAACACGGTGGACACGTCGAACCTGATCCGCGTGGAGGCCGACGAACTCACCTACCACATGCACATCGTCCTCCGGTTCGAAATCGAGCGGGACCTGATTCGCGGCGACCTCGACGTGGCCGACGTGCCCGCGGCATGGAACGAGAAGTGCGAGGAGTATCTGGGCGTTCGCCCCGAGACGGACCGCGAGGGCTGTCTCCAGGACATCCACTGGTCGCACGGCTCCTTCGGCTACTTCCCGACGTACACGCTCGGCTCGGTGCTCGCCGCACAGCTAGACGCCGCCGTGCGGAGCGACCTCGACGTCGACGGCCTCGTCGCTGACGGCGAGTTCGGGCCCGTCCGGGAGTGGCTCCGCGAGCACGTCCACCGACACGGCTCCCGGTACACCACCGACGAACTCATCGAGAACGCCACCGGCGAGGCGTACACCGCCGACTACTTCCTCGATTACGTCCGCTCGAAGTACGGCTCGCTGTACGACCTGTAGGCGTTCGGTTAGGAGGGGCGAACAGGCGACAGCCGGCGGTCCGCGCGGCGGCCCGTCGCGCCCGTCTGCGCTCGCCGTCGCACTCGCGTGCCCCTCCCGCCGCGCGGCGCGTCTCAGAACACATCCCCCGTTCCTCGCCCCCTCCCGTTTGAACTACCGTGGCCGGTGGTTTTATGTCGAGGTGTGTCATAGCATACCATGTATGGCAACGAGCTCCGATTCCGACGCGCTGATGGACGAATTCCTGTCAGACCACGGCACGGAAGCGCCCGAAACGTGGAACCGGAGCTATAACAAGTTGCAGTGCCCGGAGTGTGCCGGACTCCACGACGAAGGCGCCGACGAGTGCGGCGTCTGCGGGTGGACGCCGACCGTCGGGGCCGGATAACGGCGCTTTGGACTCGAACGGGGCGCTTACCTACCTTATCGTCCGCGGCCGTTGGAACTAAGACGCCCAACGGGAGAGTGTACTGTATGCCCGAGTGTAGCAACTGTGGCTCGTTCGTCACTGAGGCCTACGTGCGCGTCTTCACCCCCGACGCCGTCGAAGAACCCCGCGTCTGTCCCAACTGTGAGGACAAAATCCGCGACGGTGCCGACGTGCGCGAGGCCCGCTCTACCCGCCGGACGTAACGCCCCCGAACCCACGCTGTTTATACGTCGCCGGGCCCTGTAACGTTCAAATGCCAGAACCGGAGTCGAACGTGACCCGTCTGTTCGGGGGGCCCGGAAGCGGGAAGACCACGGCGCTCCTCGACCGCGTCGAGGGTATCCTCGAGGATGACGGTGTCACCGTCGACGACGTGCTCGTCGTCTCCTACACCCGTGCTGCCGCCGCTGAGGTCCGCGAGCGTCTTGCCGAGCGCCTCGACGTGTCGCCCCGCTCCCTGAAGGGGAACGTCTGTACGATGCACGCGAAGGCGTACGAACTGCTTGACCTCTCCCGGGCGGACGTGGTGGGAGAAGACGAGAAGGAGGCGTTCTGCGAGGATTTCGGTGTCGAGTACGAGGACGAGTACGCCTCCGCCGGGCGGCGGACGGCGCGCTCGACGGCGCTCGGAAACAAGGTCATCGCCACCTCCCAGTGGCTTCAGCGCACCCGCCGCGACGTGGCCGACTGGTACGACGTGCCCTTCCAGTGGGACGAGGAGGACGTGCGCCTCCCGCCGGACATCGACGACAACGCACAGACCGGCAACAAGTACACGCCGACGTGGCCCAGCGACGACGACAGACTCGACGTGCCCGAGGCCATCCGCGCGTGGCGGAGTTACACCGGCGAGGAGGGGAAAGTCGGGTTCGCGGACATGCTCGAACGCGTCGCACAGCGCTCGCTGGTCCCCCACGTCGACTATCTGGTCATCGACGAGTTCCAGGACATCACCCAGTTGCAGTACGAAGTGTACCAGGAGTGGCGCCAACACATGACGCGGACGCTCATCGCGGGCGACGACGACCAGGTCGTGTACGCCTGGCAGGGCGCGGACCCCGACCTGCTCCTCGATACGCACGTCGACGAGGACGTGGTGTTGCCCAACTCCTATCGGCTCCCCTCCGAGATTCTTGACGCCGTCAACCAGGAAGTGCGACACATCGACAAGCGCCAGGAGAAGGACCTCAACCCCCGCAAGGAGGGCGGCGCCGTCGAGGCCATCGACTCGCCGTCGATGCTTGATTTGGTTCGGAACGTCCGCTACACCGTCGAGGACACCGAGGAGGAGACCCTGATGGTGCTGTTCCGCGCGCGCTACCAGATGTTCCAGTTCATCGACGAGTTCATCGGTGACGGGATGCCTTTCTCCGTGCTCACGGACCAGCGGATGTGGACCGACCGGCTCACCCAGTACGTCCGCGCCGTCGAGGCGTTAGACGAGGACGAACCGGTCGACGCGCTCCAGGCCCGACGGCTCGCTGACATGCTCCAGACCTCCGCGTTCGGCACCAACGAGCGCTCGGCGTTCCGCGACTACATCGAGGAGTTAGAGGAGGAGGCAGCCACCGAGGACATCCGCGACATCGACGTGACGCCGGAGACGATTCGGGAGTACGCCCCCTTCGTCCCGAGCGCGAACTCCGCGGCCGACATGCTCCGGAAGGTCACCCGCTTCCAGCGCAAGAGCGTGGACGCCTACTTCCGCGGCGACCACCAGGACATGGACCCGAGTCGCATCCGACTCGGCACCATCCACTCCGCGAAGGGCCGCGAGGCCGACCACGTGTTCCTCGCGACGGACCTCACGGAGAAGGTGGTCGAGCAGATGGCCGTCACCACCGACGACGAGGAGTTCGAGCGCGGCGACGACCCGGTGCCCCTGCTCACGGACAACGAGCGCCGCGTGTTCTACGTCGGCATGTCCCGCGCCCGGGAACGGCTCGTCCTGCTCGAAAACCTCGTCACCGGCGCGCCGACGCTCCCCGTTGACGTGCTCCTCAACGGCGAACCCACCGGCGAACCCCTCGACGTGCTCGAGGACGCCGTCCAACTCAACTGACGTGCCCGCGCCGGAGCCACGCTACGGGTTTCTCAGCGACGCGCTCGCCGCCGCCGACGCCGCGGCGTTCGTCACCGTCGGGAGCCGTGAGAACCCCACGCTTCGCTACCTCGCCCGCGTCGACCGTCCCGGCACGTTCGCGTTCGTGTACGTCGACGGCGACGCCTGCCTGCTCGCCCCCGCCGGAAGCCTCGCCGGCGCGCGCCGCGCCTTCCCCGGTGAACACGTGTACGGTCCCGACGAGGTAGACGGCGCCGCCGTCGGCCAGCGCGTCGCTTCCGTGCTCGACTCCTACGGCGTCTCGGGGCCCGTGCTCACGCCGCGAACCGTCCCCCACGACACCGCCGTCTACCTCGAACGCGCCGGTCATCCAGTCTCCTCGACGGACGCTGTCCACGAGGAGCGCCGGGAAAAGACCCGCGAGGAGGTGCGCTGTGTCGCCCGCGCCGGCGACGCCGCCGCCGCGGCGCTCGCGGAGGCGCGCTCGCTGCTCGCGGACGCCGACCCGATAGAAGGCGGGCGGAAACTCGCCGTCGACGGGCGCACGCTCACCACCGGCGTGCTCCGCCGGGAACTGAACGCGGCGCTCGCGGAGCGTGGCTGTGAGGGCGGCGAGACTACCGTTGTCGCCGGTCGCGGCGCGGCCGACCCGACGTTTTCCGGTGATGTGCCCCTCGAACCCGGCGCGCCGGTGGCGCTCGCGCTCGCGCCCCGCGGTCCGCGCGGCTATCACGCGGCGCTGACGCGAACCCTCTCGCCGGCTACCGAGGGCGGATGGGACCGCCGGGCCGGCCTCGCCGTCGAGTCGGCGCTCGACGTTGGGCTCGGAGAAATCGCCGCCGGCGTGTCCCTGCGCAGCGTCGACGCCGAGATGCGCGCGGAGCTCGCGTCCTTCGGCCTCGCGGACGACGCGATTCCGACGCTCGCGAGCGGCGGGGTCGGCCTCGCGGCCTGGGAGTCCCCCAGCACCGACTCGACTCTGCTCGCCGGCGACACCGTCGCTGTGCGAATCGGCATCGCGGACCCGGAGCGCGGGCCCGTCAGGTTTGCCGAGACGGTGCGCGTCACCGAGGAGGGCTATGATGTACTCACGGACGCCGAGCGCTCGCTCGTCCCATAAACGCCTACTCTTCCGGCTCCTCGACGGCGCCGCCGACGACACGCTCCGCTACCATCTCGGGCACGTCGCGCGGCGTGGTGAGATACTGTTCGACCAGCACGATGAGCGCCGCGACAGCGAGAAAGCCCCACCCGAGCGGGTCGCCGCCCTGGAGGCGCAACACGCCGAAATGCGCCAGCGGAATGGCGAACGCGAACGCCGTCGCCAGCCCGACCATGTCCAGCAGCCCCAGTTTCATACCCCCGGGTAGGACGCTCGCGGGTATAAGCGCCCGGACCGATAGCGACTTCCCGCGCCCGGCCCGCCCTCCGGTATGTTCACGGGCATCGTCGAGGCGACGGCGACCGTCGCCGCGGTCACGGAGAACGAGGGCGGGCGGCGGATTCGGTTCGCTGTCGAGGGCCTCGGCCCCTTCGAACACGGGCAGTCCATCTCCGTGAGCGGCGTCTGTCTCACCGTCGAGAACCACGGCGAGGGGTTCTTCGAGGCGTTCACCGCCGAGGAGACGCTGTCGAAGACGTACCTCGGTGACCTCTCCGAAGGGGACCGCGTCAACGTCGAGCGCGCCCTGCCCGCCGACGGCCGCCTCGACGGCCACGTTGTTCAGGGCCACGTCGACACGACGACGGAAGTACTGGAGATAGAGTCGCTCAGCGACGACTGGCGGTTCACGTTCGCGCTCCCCGAGGGCCACGAGCGCCACGTCGCGCCCCGCGGGTCGATAGCGCTCGACGGCATCAGCCTCACCGTCGCTGAGGTGGACGACGACGCCGGCACGTTCTCGGTGGCAATCATCCCGACGACGTACGAGGAGACCACGCTCTCGGAGAAGGCCGTCGGGGACCCGGTCCACGTGGAGACGGACGTGCTGGCGAGATACGTCGAGCGGATGCTCGATTAGCGCTCGGTTTCGTCTCCCCCCGTTTCGTCCCCTCTCCCCTTCGTTTCGTCCTCCCTCGTTTCGCCCTCGCTCTCCTTCATTTCGTCCGCGTGCCGTTCTCTCCGCTCCGGGTCCCCCGTCGGTGGGTCGTACTCCGTGCTCCCCACCGGAAACGCCGCCGGCGGCGGGTCCGACCCCGCGTCCGTCGCCTCGTAGGCCGTCCGGTAGGCGTTCAGTTTCCGCCAGAGCAGGTAGCCAAAGACGCCGTCGTACGTCACCACGAAGGCGATGAACAGCGCGCCCTCCCCGAACACCGCCACGCCGGGGACGAACAGCCCCACGAGGGGGAGAAAGGAGACGGCCACGTTGTACGACGCGTGGACGAGCGCGGCGACGAGCAGGCCTTTCGTGACGATGACGCCCCAGTGGTCGTCGTTGAACTTCGCGAGCCCGAGGTAGTAGCCCGCGAACGCGGAGTAGATGACGTGGCCCGGGCCGGCGAGGCTCCGCACGGCGGCGATTCGGAACGTGTCCACGACGAGGTCCCCGCCGGGATCGAGTTGGACGACGTTCCGCGTGATGTAGACGGCGTTCTCGATGGTGGCGAAGCCCAGTCCCGCCATCGCGCCGTACACCGCACCATCGATGACGGCGTCGAAGGCGTCGTTGCGGTACACCCCCACCCGAACCGCGAGTAGCTTCACCGTCTCCTCGACCGGTCCGACGACGAGATAGAAGTAGAGCACGAGTCCGACGGGCGTCGCCGTGAGCCCCGCCAGCCCGAACAGCGACCGGAAGAGGCTGTTGAGTTCGGCGGCGAAGCCGGCGAACAGCACGCCCAGAAGAAACGTCCCCAACAGGGCGAGAAACGGCTCCCCGCGGGTCACGTCCAGTCGCCACACGTACCACGCGAGGCCGAACGCCGGCAGGACGGACAACAGGATGTACGCCCCGACAACCGGCTCCTCCACCGCGACGACGGCCATCAGCGCGAACTGCCCCGCGAGGATGGCCGCCGCCGCCGCGACGAGGCCCACCCGACCGCCGAGCGCCGCCGTCCGGTGTGCCACCGCTGCCGCGCGGTCAGCGACCCCCTCCCCGGACCAGAACACCACGTCGTCGAGGCCGTCCTCGTCGTCGGCGGCCCGCTGGACCGGGTCGCGGCGCTCCGTCATACCTCCCGTTCCGACCACGGGAGTATGACGGTGGCGACTGGCGACGCGTCACGCTCAAACCCCCGCCGACCAAGGACTAACTATGCTCTTCGATTCACGAACGCGTGCCGCGCTCCGCGAGGCCGGCGTCGACGCCGAACTCCTCCGCGACGTCGAGGAACGCGTTTCCGTCGCGGCGAGCGAGGACGCCGCCGCCGTGAGCGCCTTCCTCGGCGGCGGTCCCGAGGAACCGTCCCGGACGTGCTACTCCGATATGGACCAGACCCACTCGAACGAGCGCTTCCCCGAGCACGACGTGCGCTACGTCGATTTGTTCACCCACAGCCAGGACGTCCGCGGCTTCGTCCGCTTCGAGACGTGGGGCGCGTACGTCGAGGGGGCCCGCGTGCTCTCCGAGGACGTGGTCGAACTCACGCTCGGGCCGACGGTGAACGAGCGGGTCCGCTTCGCCCACGAGCGGGCCGACCTGGAATGAACGTCCGGGTTCGGGGTATCTACGCGACGGCGCTCACCGCCGTTCTCGACGACGCCGGGTTCGACGTCGTCGCCGCCTCAGACCCCATCCGCGAGCGATTTGATGCGGAGTTCCCCCCCGCCGAACACGACGCTCGCGTCCGGACGACGGGCGACAGACAGGGCGTCGAACTCTCCGGGTCAAACCTCGACCCGCTCCGCGCGGAACTCGAAGGCACGGGCCGCGACACGCTCGCGTGGACGGACCCGATGGCGCGCAACGCGGTGTTCGACGCCCGCGTCGAGCGGACCGTCGGCGGCGGCGCCGTCGTCGACACCGGCGCCGGCGACGCCTACCTCCCCTTCTCCGCGACGGAGGAACACGTCGACACCGGCGACGAGTTCCGGGTTCAGGTCCGCGACCCCGCCCCGCCGTGGTCTTCCGAGCGCCCCGTCGTCGACACCGACATCCGAACGCGAGGCGGCGTGGCGACGCTCGTCCGGGGCGTGGACGCGACAGTCGTCGGCACGCCCGACGGAAGCCCCGAGGGCGAACTCGCGCGCCTCACCGAGTTGCTCCCCACGGACGTCCCCGATGCGTGGGGCGTGCGCTGGTCCGGCGCCGCCGACGGTGCCGGGATGGACACCCTCGACGCGGCGCTCTCGACGGCCCGCGAGCGCGCCGCCGCGCTCGACGACGTTGTCGAAGACGAGGTGGACGCGCCCCGACAGATACTGTCGCCCGCCGAGACGGTGTGGCTCTGGTTCGGCCGCGAGAGCCGCTTCGAACTCGACGAGCGGCGCCGCGGCGTCGTTCCCACGATGGCGGGCCATCACCGCACGAAGGCAGGGTCGGGGAGCGCGAGCGACGCCGTGGACTTCGTGGAGCAAATCGACCCGCCGGCCGAGTTCCCCACCGGCGCTGTCCTCTCGCAGTTCGGCCCCCATACGGGCGGGACGCTCGCCATCGAACACGGCAAGCCCGACGGGCGACGCATCACGCTCGGCCGCGGCGAAGTGACCGACTTCGACGCCGAATCCGGGCACGCGACCGTCCGCCGCGAGATGACCGGCGGGGGAACCTACGACGCCCTCGAAGTCCCCCGCGAGGAGGGCGACGTGGCCGTCACGAAGTTCAGGGAGGGCCGCGCGTGGTACCCAACCGTCTACCGGAGCGAGGACGGCGACGTGCGCGGCACGTACGTCAATGTCTGTACACCCGTCGAGCTGTTCCCGAGCGCCGCGCGCTACGTCGACCTCCACGTCGACGTGATAAAACACGCCGACGGAACCGTCGAAACCGTCGACGAAGACGAGTTACAGGCGTCGGTCGACGCCGGGCACACGCCAGAACCGCTCGCGGAGATGGCGCTCGACGTGGCCGAGCGGGTGGCGAACGGAATCCGGTGAGAACTCAGAACGAGCCCTCGAAGCGGTCGGCGGGCAGGCGGAGTTCGTCCAGCCCCGGGAGGTGTTTGACGTTGATGACGACCCGTAGCTCGTCGCTCCGCGGTTTGCCCGCACAGGAGAGTCGGATGCCCTCCTCGACCATCGCGTCGTCGAGCACGTGGTCGCCGGGCATCGACATCTCGCCCGCGATGACGGCGACGGCGCAGTTCGCGCAGGCGCTCCCACGGCAGGCGTAGGGCCACGAGAGGCCTTCTGACTCGGCGGATTCGAGTAGTGCCTCGTCTTTCGACACCGTGAGCTCCCCGTAATCCTCTTGCTCTAAGTCCGCCGCCGCGGCCTTCTCGAACAAGTCGTCGTCCCCGATGTCCCAGCCGTGGTCAACTACCGCCTCGTAGTCGAGATACTCCACGGTCGCCGTCGCGTTCGCCGTTGCTGTCCCCTCAGCGCTCCCGGCCGCGGCGTCGTTTCCCGCGCCCCGGGCTCGCGAGTCCGCGCCGGCGTTCGACTCCGCTCTCTGCCCCGCCTCCGCCCGCGCTCCTGCCCGCGCGCCACCCGAGGCGCCGGACGCGGCGGTGCCCGACGGCCCGCCGGTGTCGTACTCGTAGGCGCTGTCCGTCCGGCCCTGCGTGATGTCCTCGTAGGCGGCCCTGACGGCGCGGAACTCGTCGGCGGAACCGCCGTGGTCCGGGTGGGCCTCCTTCACCCGGCGGCGGTAGGCCCGGTCGATTTCGTCCTCGTCGGCGTCGGCGTCGACGCCCAGCACGTCGAAGGGGGAGTCCACGCCCGCGGTAGGGCGCGGCGACACTAAACCCTCTCCCCGGCGGTAGCGCCCGCCGCCGCGCTCGTCCGACGGTCAGCACAGTTAAGTCGCCGCGTCGCCGCGTTCCGACAGCATGGCACGCGTCGTCGGCGTGGACCTCGGCGCGACGAACGTCCGGGCCGCGGTAGCGGACGGGAAGGGCTCGGTGCTGAGCGTCTCCCGCCGTTCGACGCCGCAGGGCCCCACCGGCATCGACGTGACGGAGGCGGTGCTCGACTGCGTCCGCGCCGCCTGCCGGGACGCCGGCGTGAGTACTGATAGCATCGCCGCCGTCGGCGTCGGGAGCATCGGCCCCCTCGACTTGGCGGCCGGCACCGTCGAGGGCCCGGCGAACCTTCCTGATGTTGGCACGATTCCGCTCGTCGGCCCCCTCTCCGAACTCGTCGACTCCGAGCGGGTGTACCTCCACAACGACACCAGCGCCGGCGTCATCGGGGAGCGCTTCTACGCCGACCGGACGCCCGCGGACATGGTGTATCTCACCATCTCCTCGGGCATCGGCGCCGGCGTCTGCGTCGACGGCGAGGTGCTCACTGGCTGGGACGGCAACGCCGGCGAGGTGGGTCACTCGGTCGTCGACCCCCGCGGTGAGATGCGCTGTGGCTGTGGCCGTCCGGGCCACTGGGAGGCGTACTGCTCGGGCGAGAACATACCGCGATACGCCCGCCACATCGCGGAAACGGAGGACGTACCGACGGACCTCGAACTCGCGGACGTCGACGCCGCCGACGTGTTCGCGGCGGCCGACCGGGACGAACTCGCCGCCCGGACCGTCGACGCCGTCGCTGAGTGGAACGCCGTCGGCGTCACGAACCTCGTTCAGGCGTACGCGCCCATCGTGGTGTACGTCGGCGGCGCCGTCGCGCTCAACAACCCGGAGCGCGTCCTCGACCCCGTGCGCGAATCGCTCGCGGACAGCGTGCTCAACAACGTGCCGGACCTGGAGCTGACGACGCTGGGCGACGATGTGGTGCTCCGCGGCGCCGTCGCCTCCGCGCTCACCGACGGTACTGGCGACGCGGAGCGGGTGCGCTAATGCGCCGTCGCCGCTTCCTCGCGGCGCTCGGGTCGGCGGGGACCGCCGCGGGCGCGCTCTCGTTCGGTGCCACACCCGCCCGCGCCCACCCGGACGGCGCGACGCCGGCGCCCGGCGATTCGAGCGTCGGCTTCGACCCCCTCGACTCCGTGGCGATTCGGGGCGCCAAGGAGGCCGTCGTCGCGGGTGGGACGCTGTCCGTCGCCGCCACCGACGGGTTCGTCACCGTCGATGCGGGCGACCCGGAATCGCTCGCCGTCCTCGCGGAGCGCCGGAAGCCGCTCGCGGACAGGGAAGGCGGGCCGCTCTCGCACATCTACGACGTCGCCGTCGACGGGACTGAGCTCCTGGTCGTGGGGCCGGCGCACCACGCTTCCGGCCTCTCGGGCGCGGCCCGGTACGACGTGTCGGACCCCGCCGACCCGACGCTGCTCGACTTCTATTCAACTACCTATCCGATTCACAACGCCGACATCGAGAATGGAGTAGCGTATCTCACGGCCAACGACGGGGCGCGCGCGGAACTGGAAATCGTGGACGTGGCCGCCGGCGAGGTGCTCGCGGCGTGGAGCGCTATCGACGTCGACGCCGCGTGGGGCGATTTGGCGTCTCCGGTGCGCGCGGTCCACGACGTGACCGTCCGCGACGGCCGGGCGTACGTCGCCCACTGGGACGCCGGGACGTGGGTTCTCGACGTGTCCGACCCGAGCGACCCGACGCCGCTCCACTCGACGTACCCCCGCGAGCCGGGCGAAGCGCCGCGCTCCCCGCCCGTCGAGACGGTCGAACTCCCCGGGAACAGCCACTACGTCGATACGAATGGAACAGTAATCGCCGTCGGGCGCGAGGCGTGGGACTCGCCGGCCGATGAGGAGTCCGTCGGCGGCCCCGGCGGCATCGACCTCTACGATACGTCTCTCTCGCAGGTCGGCGCGATACCCGCGCCGCCGACGGTCGACCCGACCCGCTCGGGGACGTGGACGACGGCGCACAACTTCGCGTTCGACGGCGACGTGCTGTACTCCTCGTGGTACCAGGGCGGCGTGCGGATTCACGACGTGTCGGACCCCGAGACCCCCGTCGAACTGGCGTCGTGGCGCGACTCGGGATGGGCGTTCTGGACCGCCGTCCGCGGCCCCGAATCTATCCTCGCGCCGGCGTTCGAGCCCGGAAATCGCCTGAACGGGCGGGTGTTCGCGCTGTCGATTCCCGATTCGGTCTCCAGTGTATCGTCCACGACGACCGGGACGCCCGTCACCGACTCGGGCGGCACGGACGGCTTCGGCCTCCTCGCGGCGCTCGGGGGCGTCGGGGCGCTCGCCGCGCTCCGCCGCCGCTGACTATTCGCGCGCCGCTCCGATGGCCCGCCCGCCGCCGCTCCTCACTCGCTCTCCTCGCCGTCGCCCATCCAGCGCAGGCCGTCGGCGCGGTAGCCGTCGAACTCCCCGCGCTCGATTTCGGCGCGTATCTCCTCGTGTGTCGTCTCGTCGATGCGGGCGAGATGACACAGCGGGTGGCCCGGTAGCGCGAGGGGGTTCTCCAGCACGCCGAGCAGGAGGCCGTCGAACGGCGCCGTCACGGTGTGCTTCTCGCGGCCGAAGTGGTCGCTGATGGTACAGATGGTCTCGTCCTCGCGGACGACGGGGTGGGGACCCCACTCCATCTCCACGAGGCCGCCCTGGTTGGCCCGGAGCCACGTCTTCTCCCGTTCGGCGTCCACGACGCGTCGCCACCCCGGCCGGTCGGCGGTGGTTCCGGGGAGCGCGTCGAGCGCCGCCAGGACGCTCCTGACGCCCGCCGTCGCCCGGTCCACGAGACTGCGCTGGAAGCGGTGGGCCTTCCCCATCTCGACGGTGACGGTTGGCGTCCCGTTTGCGGTGGCTGTTCCCCGGAGCGACCCGGCCTCGCCCGCCCCCGCGAGGACGACGTTCGCGCCGAACGCGCGGGCGAGGCGGGCCACCTCGGGGTCCTCCACGTCCGCCCGGACGTGGTACATCGTCGTCCGGTTCCGGGTGGAGGTGTGGAAGTCGAGGCCGTAATCGCAGGGTTCGATGAACGTGTCGTACACCTCGCGCGCGATGCGCTCGGCGGTGTTTGAGCGCTCCTTCCCCGGGAACGCCCGGTTGAGGTCCTGGTCGTAGATGGGAATGTCGCGCGTCTGGGCCTGAAACCCGGGGACGTTGACGACGTGCAAACAGACCAGCGTCCCGTTGATTTCGGGGGGTTCGTACCCGCTCGCGACCTCCTGGAGGACCTTCACGCCGTTGAGTTCGTCCCCGTGGAGCGCCGCGGAGAGGAACACGGTCGGGCCGTCCTCGACGCCGTTGACGACCGTCACCGGTATCTCGACGGGGTCACCGAGATACGTCTCGCTCACCTCGTGGCGGAAGTGGCGCTTCTCCCCCGCTTCCACCGCCGCGTCGTGTCGGAACGCCCGTGTCATACCCCCCATTGCCTGGCCGATGACAAAACATCACTCACCCCGACCCGAAGCCCTTTCACTCACAGCGCGCTACGTTCGGGTATGAGTACCGAGGCCGACCGGCTGAAGGCCGAGGCCGACCGGCTACGCGCCGAGATAGAGGAGTGGCTCGTCGGACAGATGCCGATTATCAGAATGCACGGCGGCACGAGCGCCGTCCGCGAGGTGGACCCGCGCGAGGGGCGCGTCGTCGTCGAACTCGGCGGCGCGTGTTCCGGCTGTGGCGTCTCGGGGCGCACCACCCAGAACATCAAGTTGGACCTCGTCGAGGAGTTCGAGGAACTCGACGACGTGGTCGTCCGGACCGGCGACAGCTCCTCTGGCACGCCGTGGCCCGAGGACAATCACGGGGAGTCGTTCATGGGCATCGACAGAAACGAGGGCGGACGCGGCGGGCGCGGCGAGTCGAGCAGCCTGTAGGTAGGGAATTTTTTGAGTTTAGACGAGGCTTATGGCCCGTTCGGCCGTTCGTCCGACTGTAGCATGGACAGACGTGCCTTCCTCCGGGCATCCGGTCTGGGCGGCGCCGCGCTGCTCGCCGGCTGTATCTCCGACGGCGAAACCGGGTCCCCCGACACGACGGAACCGACGACCACGACGCCCGGTCCGACAGACGAACCGACGACAGACGAACCGACGACAACCGAGGAACCGGGCGACACGCCGGCGGCCGTGTTCTCCAACGCCAGCTTCGAGTCCGAACTCGACGGTTGGACCGTCGGCCGCGACCTCCCCGACGACCCCAATAATGACGGCGAACCCGTCGACAGCGACGCGGGCGTCACCGACGAGCGCGCCAGCGACGGCGAGCACGCCCTCGAACTGTACATCGACGGCAGTCAGGACGACGGCACGCTGTGGGTCGAACAGGCCGCCCCGCTCGACGACGTTGAGAAACTCACTTTCGACGTGTACAGCCCGACGGCCTCGTTCAACACGCGCATCAAGGTCGCGGCGTACGCCGGCCCCGACGCCGAACTCGACGAGCAGGATTTCGACACCTCGACGGCCGCCGACGGCCACGAGGGGTGGAAGACGTTCGAGTACGACGTCGACCACGACGGCGAGGGACTCGTCGCCGTCGGCATGAGCGTCGTCTGGGAAACCGGACTGACGGGGGTCATCGACAACGTCCGGCTGGCCCGTCCGTCGTCGTAGCTGTCGCGTCGATTCCAGCCTGTGGGCTGGACACATCTGCCCGAAAACACTTTATAATGATATATTGTGGCATGGGTACGTGCTGCTCGTCGGTGGCGACGCGGATGTCTCGCCAACGGCACGAGACGGCACACGAACCTACCCATGTCTGAAACTACACTTCGTGCGGTATCGCTCGTAGCGCTTCTGACTCTCGCCGTTGTCGTGGGGTCCGTCGCGTTCGCGGGGGGCGCAGCGGCGGCCGACGGTCTCGAATACGAGGGCGCGAGTCCGTCGACCGTCGACGCCGGCAGCACGCACGCCGGCGACGACGCACAGACGCTGAACTTCTCGGTGACTCGCAACTCCTCGGGCACCGCACAGGACTACATCTACATCGACCTGGAGATGTCCAACATCACCCCGGCCTCGGTGCGGGTGGTCGGCGTGAACACGAACCTCGAGGAGGACATACAGTACAGCAGCGAACTCGTCGAGGGGTACGACGGCGACGACGACGTCGACTCGATCGAACTGACCGTCCCCGACGGCAGTTCCCTGAAGGACGAGTTCTGGTTCGAACCGGTGTTCGAGGTGGCGTACCAGAACAGCTCCGAGGACCACGTGCTCGAAGCGGGCGTCATCGTCGGCGACAAGACCGGCGCCGGGAGCGGCGGCGACGCGACGGGCACCTTCGACACGGTGAAGATACGCGGAACCGGTAGCGACGACTCGACGACCACGACGGAGACGACGACCACAGCGTCGGCCGAGACGACCGTCAGCGAAGACACGACTGCGACGACCTCCGAGTCGGGCGGTACGCCCGGCTTCGGTGTGGGCATCGCGCTGCTCGCGCTCCTCGCCGCGGGCGCACTCGCAATCAGACGCGAGATGTCGTGAGGGGCCTGAGAACTGAGTAGCGAGCCGCCGGTCCCCCGTTTTCTTTGAACGCGCTAGCCGTACAGTAGTCGACGACGTTTTCCAGAATCCGCAGCCCCGTCTCACCAGACCACCTTTTTCGCCGTCGGGTCGCTCACACGTTCGCGACCACTCCTCGAACCATCTGGACCAAAAAGCGGGCGCTTCCCCCGCTCCGCTACTGTTCGACGCAGTAATCCACGAAGTTTTCCAGAATCCGCAGCCCTGTTTCACCGGATTTCTCGGGGTGGAACTGCGTCCCGAACACGTTGCCCTGCTCGTTCGCAACGACGGACGCGAAGTCTATCTCGTAGTCCGTGGTCGCGACGACGGCCGCCTCGTCGTCGGGCACGGCGTAGTAGGAGTGGACGAAGTAGGCGTACTCACCCTCGACTCCCTCGACGAGCGGGTGGTCGCGCTGTACGTCGAGTTCGTTCCAGCCCATGTGGGGCACTTTCTGGCCCTGGTCGAACCGGACGTTCCGTCCCGGAATCAGATCGAGGCCCGCGGCGTCGCCCTCGCCCGCACCCTGTGACTCCTCGCTCTCCGAGAGGAGCATCTGCATCCCCAGGCAGATGCCGAACAGCGGCGTTCCCGCGTCGGCGGCGTCCGCGAGGGCGTCCCGGAACGGCCCGGCGTTCTCCATCCCCTCAGCGAACGCGCCGACGCCCGGGAGGACGATGCCGTCCGCGTCGTCGATTGCGCCCGGGTCGTCGTTCACGTCGACGCTCGCGCCCGCCCGCTCCAGTCCCCGGGTGACAGAGCGGAGGTTGCCGAGGCCGTAGTCCACGACGACGACGTCGGCGGCGGTCTGTGTGCTCATACGTGTGGGTCCGTCCGCCCGGCCAAAGCGTTTGTCATCGCTCAGAAGTCGCCCAGGCTCGACTGGTCGCTCTCCGCGCCCGCGACGGTGGCGGCCTTCTCGATGGTCTCTCTGAACGTGGCGCGCTGACTCCGGTCGTACAGCGTCGCGGCCGGGTGGACGCATATCAACACGTCCCGCCGCACTCCCCCAAAGTCGACCGTCTCGATGTCGCCCGCCTCTTGGGTCACCGCGACGGACCGTTCAAGCAAGTGTTCGCTCGGCACCTTCCCCATCGCGACGAGGAGTTCGGGGTCCACCCGGTCGAGTTCGTGTACCAGATGGGGGCGGCAGTTCGCCAGTTCCTCCTCGGTCGGGTCGCGGTTCTCCGGCGGGCGACAGCGCGCGCAGTTGGTGATGCGTACGTCGCTTCTGGCGAGGCCCACCTCGCGGAGCGCCTCCTCCAGCACGTCGCCGCTGCGCCCGACGAACGGCTCCCCTTGCTCATCCTCGTTCGCCCCCGGCGCTTCCCCGACAAAGCAGAGCGTTGCGTCCTCGGGTCCGACACCGTTGACGATTCGGCTCCGGGAGCCGACGAGCGCGGGACAGCGCTCGCAGTTGAGAACGTCCGCCCCCTCGTACTCGCTCATACGCTACCCAGCGCGTTCGGCTCCCTTCACTCTCCCGCTCCCGCTTCTATCGCTCGCGCCGGTACTCCTCGCCCGCCCGGGCGGCGAGGCGCGCGACCCGAAGCGGTTCGGGCCGGCCGCCCTCGGGCGTGTACGCCCGGACGATTTCACTCACTCGCTCCCCGTTGACGCCGCTGGCGCGCACGAACACCCGCTCGCCGTTCACCGCCATTTCGGTGCGCGCCGGCTGTTCGCGATACGTGTCGAGGCGCTCGCGCAGGGCGTCCCCCGAGAACTGCTCGCGGAGCGCGTCTTCGAGGCCGGGGCTCGCCTCGAAGGAGACGGACAGTACAGGAACGCCCAGCGAGCGGTGGAGACGGGGGAGGTCGAAGAGGTTGAACCACGCCGGCGCAATGCCGGCGAGCAACACATACTGAACGTCCTCGCGGTCCAACGCTTCCCACATCCCCTCGACGCTCGCGGTGGCGTCGCTCCCGCCGACGGCACACTCCCCGAAAACGAGTCCATCGAACGCCCTGTCAGCGCGCACGACGGCGCCGGCGAGCGTGGAGCGCTCCCCCTGATAGGACTCCGCGACGCCGAGCGTCCGCGCGCCGGGCTTGGGCGTCACTCGTCTTTGATGTCCTTCAGGCGGTCGAGCAGTTCGTCGTTGCTGGCGTCGATTTCGTACTCCACCTCCCCCTCGTGGGCGTGGTCCTCGTTGTCCACGCCCGCGTCGATGTCCGTGTTCAGGTTCTGGTTCTCCTGCTCGGATTCATCGTAGCTACCGAAGCCCATACACCCACAACTACGCGACTGGGACACTAAAACCCCGTGCCGACGGACGGCGTCCGTCTCCGGGGCCGCCGGGATTAAGGCCGTCGCTGCCCCCATCTGTCGTATGGAAGTTCACAATCTCACAGCGGACGCGGAGACGTTCACGGCGAACGCCTATCTCGCGGTGGGCGAGGGCGCGACGCTCGTCGACCCGGGGGCGATGGACGGCGTCGTCGACGCCGTGCGCGAGCACACTGCCACGCTTGATTCGGTCGTTCTCACCCACCAACACCACGACCACGTCGAGCAACTCCCCGACGTCGTCGCGGCGTTCGACCCGGAGGTGTACGCCTACGCGCCCCACGACCTGCGCACGATGGCAGTAGAGGACGGCGACACCGTGGACGTCGCGGGCGAACCGTTCGAGGCGGTCCACACGCCCGGGCACGCCGACGACCACATCTCCCTGTTCTCCCCCGCGACGCTGTTCTCGGGCGACGCCGTCGTCCACGACGACGGTGCCTTCGACGACGGCAGTTTCGGACGTACTGATAAGCCCGGACAGTCGCGGGACGAACTCATCGAGGGTATCGAGCGTCTACTCTCCCTGCTCCCGGACTCCGTCGAGCACATGTACGCGGGCCACGGCGGGGCGTTCCACGGAGACGTGTCAGAAATCGTACAGCGGGCGCTCCGCCGGGCGAAGCGCCGAGAACCGAAATACCCCGAGGAGTAGTTACGTCGAACGCGACTCGCGGGCCTTCGGGCGCAGGTTGCCGTAGCCACACTTCCGGCACGTGTCCGCGCTGGCCGGGTTCCGGGCGTTACACCGCATACAGACGTACTTGTCGAGGAGGCGGTCTTCGACGGTTGGCATACGAACGGGTTCAGCGTCGCCGCGCTTAAGCGTTCGGCTTCGCGCTCACACCAGCCACCCTGACTGGAGGGCCACGATGAGCGCGGAGAGGAAGGGGACGCTCACTAGCGTCGTCACGAGCGTCGCCGCCGAGACGTACCCCGGCCCCTCGATGCCGTCGCCGCCGAACTCCGTTATCAGAAGGACGGGCGTGACGGCGACGGGCATCGCCGCCTCCAGCACGAACACCCGCGCGACGGCGGGGTCCCCGAAGTCGAGCAACACCGCGAGCGCCACCCCCAGCAAGGGCGCGACGCCGAAGCGAAACAGCGTCGGGAGCACCGCCGCCGAGCGGACCGACCCGAACTCCGTGCGCGCCAACTGCGCCCCGAGCACGATTTGGAGGAGCGGAATCGCCGCGTCGCCGGTGAGCGCCACCGTGTCCATGACGTTCCCCGTCGGTACCCACCCGCCGGCCCTGAGTACGAGGCCGGCGACGGCGGCGTACACCAGGGGCGTGTAGAACACCTGCCGCACGCCGGCCGTTCCCGCCCGCCCGCCGCTGCGCGCGGCCAGATACACCCCCAGCGTGTAGATGAGCACGGACTGGGCGGTCAAGAAGAGAACGGCCGTCTCGCGGCCGGCGACGCCGAACGCGAAGGCGGCGACGGGAAGCCCGTAGTTGCCGGTGTTCTGGAACGTCGCCGCGAGCACGAGTGCGGACAGCGTCGGTTCCTCCTCCCCGAGCGCGCGCCCCGCGGCGTCCGCGACGAGCGCCATCGTAAACGTGAGCACGACGACGCCGGCGGCGACTTTCGCGACGACGGCGCCGCTCATCTCCGTGGTGGCGAGCGTGTGGAACACGAGCGCCGGCGCCAGCACGTACACCGTCACCGCGTTGAGCGGGCCGACGGCGACGTTCCGGCGCACGGCGAGCAGATAGCCGATGCCCGCCAGCGCCAGCACGGGGAGGATGGCGCCGACGAACACCGAGAGAACCGACATCGCTACCGGCTATCAGTCGGTGGGACTTATCGCTTGCTTACCGCTCGACGTACTCGGACTGGATCTCGACGACCTCCGTCGAGTCCTCGCAGGCGGCGTAGCGTTCGAGCGGTTCGGCGTTCATCTCGAAGAACGTCTCGCCCCACGAGAACCCCTCTAACACTTCCTCGGCGTGTTCTCGCTCCCCCAAGATTGCGAGCGCCGCGGCGAACGCCTCCGCCGTCGTGAGTCGCATCGGCTTCCCGTAGTTCACGGGGTTCACCGCCACCAGGTAGGGGAGCGCGCGGTGTTCGCCGGCGAGTTCGAAGCGCGCCTCGCCCGCCGACTCCCAGGAGCAGTCGAGCGCGACCAGCGCCCGTGACACCTCGGCGTCGGCGGGCGAGAGCGCGCGCTCGGCGTGGGGGTTGAGCACGACGCCGTACGGCGTCTCGCGGTGCGTCTGGTGGAGTTCGGCCCGGTCGAAGCGCGCGAGTTTCCTCGCCGTGCATTTCGCCGGGTCGTCGTCCCCCTCGTATCGGACGTGGAGGTCCACAGGGAGTATAGAACGCCAGCGCCCAAAAGCGGCCCTACTCTCCGAGCGCGCTCTCACCGATTTTCTCGGAGCCCTCGATGACCTCCTGGCCGCCCATGTACGGTTGGAGCGCCTCGGGCACGTCGACGGTGCCGTCCTCGTTCTGGTAGTATTCGAGGAGCGCGACCATCACGCGGCCAACGGCGGTGCCGGAGGCGTTCAGCGTGTGGAGATACTCCGCGGACTCGTGGTGTTCGGGCCGGTAGCGGATGCCCGCCCGGCGCGCCTGGAACGCCTCGAAGTTCGACGCCGAGGAGACTTCGAGCCAGCGCCCCCCCTCATCGGGGCCGTCGGGCATGTCGTCGCCGGGGGCCCACACCTCCAGGTCGTAGGTCCGCGCGGAGGCGAAGGTCAAATCGCCGGTACAGAGATTCAAAATCCGATATGGAAGGCCGAGTCTGTCGAGCACTGCGGCCGCCTCGTCGACGAGTTCCTCCAGGCGCTCGTCGCTGTCCTCGGGTTCGACCCAGTTCACCAACTCCACCTTGTTGAACTGGTGGACGCGGACGATGCCTCTCGTCTCGGTGCCGTGTTCGCCCGCCTCGCGCCGGAAGTTCGGGCTGTACGCCTGGTGTTTGAGCGGGAGGTCCTCTTTGAGGAATATCTCGTCCCGGTACATGTTCGTCACCGGTACCTCCGCCGTCGGGCAGAGCCAGAGGTCGTCGTCGTCGTACTCCTCGCTCTCCGACCCGCCCACGCGGTAGGCGTCGTCCGCGAACTTCGGGAGTTGACCCGTCCCCTCCATCGACGTGGATTTCACGGGCACCGGCGGGAACACGTCCGTGTACTCCTGCTCGCGGTGGACGTCGAGCATGAACTGGATGAGCGCGTGCTCCAGGCGCGCGCCCTCGCCCTTGAGGAAGTAGAAGCCCGCGCCAGTCGTCTTGGCGCCACGCTCCTCGTCGATGATGTTCAGCTCCTCCCCGAGTTCGTAGTGGGGCGTTACCTCATCAGGGAAGCCGTGGTCGGCGTCGAAGCCGACCCGCTCTATCTCCACGTTGTCGCTCTCGTCCTCGCCCTCGGGGACCTCGTCCTGGGGAATCTGTGGGAGTTCGAGCAGGAGGGATTCAAGCTCGGATTCGAGCTCGTCCGTGCGCTCCTCGACCGTCTGTAACTCGTCTTTGAGGTCCTGGCTCCGCTCGATGGCCTCTTGCGCTTTCTCCTCTTTCCCCTCGGCTTTGAGGCCGCCTATCTTCTGGGAGACCTCGTTTCGTTCGTGGCGGAGCTCGTCGCCGCGCGCCTTCAGTTCGCGCCACTCCTCGTCTATCCCGAGTAACTCGTCTACGTCCACGTCGACGCCCTTCGATTCGACGGCGTCGCGCACCGTCTCCGGGTTCTCGCGGACGAACTGCCTGCTCAGCATTTGACCGGGTTTCTCGGGCACCGGGCAAAACCGTGTCGCTCCCCATAGCCTTTTGTCCGCGGCCCCGACCGGGAGGACATGGCAGTCGGAGACATCACTCCCGTCCCCGGCGTTCCGGACCTCCACTTCGTGGACACCGGTATGTACGGCACCCCGAACTACGGCGGCGTGTACGTGTACGACGGCCCGACGCCGGCGCTCGTGGAGTCCGGCATCGGCGCGGACCGCGACGCGGTGTTCGGCGCGCTCGCGGAACTCGGCATCGAACGTGACGCCCTCGAAGCCATCGTGCTCACCCACGTCCATCTCGACCACGCCGGCGGCGCGGGCTACCTCGTCGAGGCCTGTCCGAACGCCACGGTGTACGTCCACGAGTCGGGCGCGTCCCACCTCGCGGACCCGGGGCGCCTCGTCGCCGGCACCAAGGAGGCCGTCGGCGGGATGTGGGAGTTCTACGCCGACCCGAAACCCATCCCTGAAGAACGCATCGAGTCGCTCGGGGACGGCGACGCCGTGTCGCTCGGCCCGCGGACGCTTCGCGCGCACGCCTGCCCCGGGCACGCGCCCCACCAACTCGCCTTCCACGACGAGACTGCGGGCGCGCTGTTCGTCGGTGACGCCGCCGGCCTCTGGGTGCCCGACCGGACGCTCGTCGTGCCGACGACGCCGCCGCCCCAGTTCGATTTGGAGACCTGTCTGGCCGACACCGAGACGCTGCGCGCCCTCGGCGCCGAACGGCTCTGTTACACCCACTTCGGCCCCGGACCTGAGCACACAACCGCCGCGCTCGACGCCTACGACGCCGCGCTCGAACAGTGGGTCGAGCGGGTTCGCCTGGCGCTCGACGGGGCCGATAATGGTGATTCGGTCGCTGACGCGTTCGCGGACGAGTACGAGCGCCGCTTCGCCGGCGTGTGGGGCGCGCGGAAGGCCCGCGAGGAGGCCCGCCTGAACGTCCGGGGCGTCCGCGCGTATCTGGACGCATAGGCGTCGCGGTTCGTTCACCGGCCGCGACACCTTCTTTCACCGGCTGTGACACCTCCATCGGGAGTAGCGTTAAGCCCCGCCCCGCGGAAGGGTGTGTCATGTATTCACGCGACGACGAGCGGGCGTTCGACCACCCGCTTCTCGGGCGCGAGACGATTCCCGCGGCGTTCGAGGCGGCCGTCGAACGCCACCCGGACGCGGCGGCGCAGGCGTACAAGGGTGGGATTCACGACCGCTCGCTTACGCCCTCCGTCGTCGACGCCGCGCCGGACGGCGAGTTCGCGGAACTCACGTACGCGGAGGCGGCCGCCGTCGTCCGCCGCCTGACGGCCGGCCTGCGCGAACTCGGCGTCGGCCCGGACGACGCCGTCGGCCTGTACGCCGACACCAGAGTCGAGTGGGCGCTCACCGACTTCGCGGTGCTCGCGGCGGGCGGCGTCGTCACGACGCTGTACCCGAAAGCGTCCGTCCGGCAGGTGGGATATCTGCTCACGGACTCCGACGCCGTCGGCGTCGTCGTCGCGAACGCGGCCCTCCGCGAGCGCGTGCTGGACTCCGACGCCGACCCCGAGTTCGTCGTGACGATGGACGAGTCCGAACCGCTCGACTCCCCCGAGGCGCCGGACTGCTACACGCTCGCGGACGTGTACGAACTCGGCGCGGACGCCTACGAGGAGGAACGGTATCGGGAATGGCTCGACGAGCGCGACCCCTCGGACCTCGCGAGTCTCATCTACACGTCGGGCACCACGGGCAAACCGAAGGGCGTCGAACTCACCCACCACAACTTCAAGTCGAACGTCGACCAGGTGTACCGCCGGTTCGGCCCCCGACCGGACCGGGACGGCCCGGCCGTCGACGTCGACTCTCGGACGGTCTCCTTTCTCCCCCTCGCACACGTCTTCGAGCGCCTCGCGGGCCACTTCCTCATGTTGCTCGCGGGCGCACGGGTCGCCTACGCCGAGAGCCCCGATACGATACGCGAGGACTTCGCCGCCGTCGAACCCACCGTCGGCACGAGCGTCCCGCGGGTGTACGAGAAGATGTACGACGCCGTCGAGGAGAACGCGTCCGCGTCGCTCGTCTCCGAGCGCCTCTTCGGCTGGGCGACCCGCGTCGGGCGGGCCCACCAGCGCGCGGACGACCCCGGCGCCCTGCTCTCGCTTCGTCAGTCGGTCGCTGACCGCCTGGTGTTCAGCCGGGTCCGCGAGGCGCTCGGCGGGGAGTTGGAGTTCATGATAAGCGGCGGCGGGAGCCTCAACCCGGCTCTCTGTCGGCTCTACCACGCGATGGGCATCCCGGTGTTGGAGGGGTACGGCCTCACCGAGACTTCTCCCGTCGTCACCGCGAACCCGCCGGACGCCTTCGACATCGGCACCATCGGCCCGCCCGTCGTGGACTGTGAGGTGCGCATCGACGAGTCCGTCGACGCGGGTCACGACCCCGACGACCCCGACAGCCGGGTCGGTGAACTCCTCGTCCAGGGACCGAACGTCTTCGGGGGGTACCACGGCCTCCCGGCGGAGACCGAGGCCGCCTTCGAGGACGACTGGTTTCGCACCGGCGACGTGGTCGAGCGCCGACCCGACGGGTACATCACGTTCGTGGAGCGCAGCAAGCAACTGCTCAAACTCTCCACCGGGAAGATGGTCGCGCCCGGGCCACTTGAGGACGCGATGACGACCAGCCCGTTCATCGAGCAGGCGCTCGTCCTCGGTGACGAACGGAAGTTCGTGAGCGCGCTCGTCGTGCCGAACCTCGCGGTCGTCCGCAAGTGGGCGTCGGACGCCGGCGTCTCGCTCCCCGATGACGCGGCGTCCGTCTGCGAACACGAGGCCGTCCGGAGGCAGATTGCCGCCGAAATCGAGGACGCCAACGAGGCGTTCGAGGCCCACGAGAGCGTCAAGCGATTCTCGCTCGTCCCCGAGGAGTTCACCGAGGAGAACGGCCTGCTCACGCCCTCGCTGAAGAAGAAGCGCGACAAGATTCTCGCCGCATACGACGAGCGCGTCGCCGCGATGTACGAGTAGCGAGACCCGCTCGCGTCGCTCGCGGCGCTACTCCGGTCGCTCGAACTCGATTGCCATCCACCTGCGACCTTTTCGCACCTCGCTCACACCGTTCGCTCGGGCGAAAACCTCGACCAAAAGCCTCCTCGCTCCCGCTCGTCGCTCGTCGGCCCGCTCGCGTCGCTCGCGGCGCTACTCCGGTCGCTCGAACTCGATTGCCATCCCCTGTCCGAAGCCGACACACAGCGTCGCGAGCCCGCGCGTTCCGCCTCGCTTCTCCAACTCGTGGAGCAGAGTCACGGGGAGGCGCGCGCCCGACGCGCCCAGCGGGTGGCCGACGGCGATGGCGCCGCCGTTGACGTTGAACTTCGCCTCGTCGATGCCGAGTTCGCGCCGGCAGTAGACGGTCTGGGCGGCGAACGCCTCGTTCAACTCGACTAGGTCGTAGTCGTCGGTTTCCCGCCCGACTTCAGAGAGGAGCGCGCGCGTCGCCGGCACCGGACCGATGCCCATCACCGTCGGGTCGACGCCCGCGACGGCGTGGTGGCCGACGTAGGCCATAATCTCCAAGTCGTGTTCCGCCGCGAACGCCTCGCTCGTCACCATCGTGGCGGCCGCGCCGTCGCTTATCTGGGAGGCGTTTCCCGCCGTCACCGTGCCGTCGGAGCGGAACACCGGCGAGAGCCCGGCGAGCTTTTCGAGGCTCGTGTCGTATCGGATGCCCTCATCCGATTCGAGGTCACCAATAGGAACGAGTTCGTCGTCGAAGCGCCCCGACTCCGTGGCGTCGGCGGCGCGCCGATGCGAGCGGAGCGCGTACTCGTCCTGTGCCTCGCGGGAGACGCCGTGTTCCCGCGACACCTTCTCGGCGGTCATCCCCATCTGGAGGTCGGGCACGTTGTACAGGTTCCCGAGTTCCGGGTGGAGGTCGCCCATCGTCTCGCCCATCGACACGCGGGACATCGACTCGACGCCGCCCGCGAGCAGGCACTCCCGGCGCCCCGCCGAAATCGCATCGGCGGCGCGCGCGATGGCCTCCATCGAGGAGGCACACCACCGGTTTATCGTCGTCCCGGGCACCGACTCCCCGAGCGGCGACAGCAGGCTGATGACCCGCGCGAGGTTGTTGTCCTGCTCGCCGCGCTGCTGGGCACACCCCCACAGCAGGTCGTCGACGGAGTCGGGTTCGACGCCGGTCCGTTCGAGCAGTTCCTCGACGAGCGGCACCGAGAGGTCCTCGGAGCGCACGTCGGAGAGCGCGCCGTCCTCCCTTCCTTGGGGGGTGCGGACGGCGCTGACGACGACTGGCGTGGTTTCCTTGCTCATACCGCATGTGGGCCGCGCACGGTGATAAAGGTCCGCCGGGGCGCCGGCTGACTCCAGAAAGGGTTTATCACCCCTCGCGCAACGAATCCTGTATGTCGCGGTCGTCCGCGTCCGAGTCCGACCCCCTCCGCTCGCGCCTCTCGGTACTCACACGCCCCGGTCCCGCCCTCCTCATCGTGACGGCGGCGGCGCTCCTCGCCCGCTTCTGGGCGCTTGGCTGGCGGATATTCCACCAGGACGAGGGCCGTGTCGCCGGTTGGATTCTCCACTACATGCGAACGGGCTCCTGGGAGTACAACGCCATCATCCACGGGCCCTTCATCCCCCGCGTGAACGGCCTGCTGTTCTCGTGGTTCGGCCCGAGCGACTTCCTCGCGCGCTTCCCCGTCGCCGTCGTGGGCGGACTGCTCCCGCTCGTCGCGTGGCTGCTCCGGGACCGCCTCCGCGACTCGGAAGTCGTCGCGCTCGGCGTGGTGCTGGCCGCCAATCCGATCCTGCTGTACTACTCGCGGTTCATGCGCAACGACGTGTTGCTCGCCGGGTTCATGCTGTTCGCCGTCGCCTTCGCCGTGCGCGCCGTCGACGCCGACCGCCCCGAACTCGTCGTCGCCAGCCTGTTCTGCTTCGGTCTAGGGTTCACCACGAAGGAGAACGCGCTCGTCTACCCCATCGCGTGGGCCGGCGCGCTGGCGCTCACCCTCGACGCTCGGCTCGTCCTCTCAGTCGCCCGCGGGGGGGACTGGGTAGCGACGCTCGCGGACCTCCTGCCCGACCCCCGTGACCGGCGCACCCGGCGCTTCGGGGCGGCCGGTCTCGTCGGCGTCCTCGTCGCCGTCGCCATCTACTTCATCTTCTACGTCCCGCTCCCGCTCGAATCGCCGTCCGCGGCGCTGGAGAGCGCCACGACCGGCGTGTACGACGAGCTCCAGACGTGGCTCTCGGGCGACTTGCAAAGCCACGCCTACCCGCCCTACTTCGTCTACTTCGGGAAGCTGTTGGCGTACACGTCGCTCCCGCTCACGGCGTTCGCCGCTGTCGGGTTCGTCGTCGACCGCTACGCCGGCGTCACCGCCCGCGACGTGGTCTCCTTCCACTTCTTCTGGGGGCTGTTCAGCCTCTTTGGCTACCCGCTCATCGTGGACATCAGCGGCGCGGCGTGGAACGGCGTTCACATCGTCGCGCCCCTCGCGGTTCCGGCGGCCGTCGGCCTCGCGCTCGTCTGGCGGATGGGCCGGAACGCTTTCCACGCCGACGACAACGCCGGCGCCGTCGCGGCCGCCGTCCTCCTCCTGCTCGCCGCCGGCACGACCGGCGCCGTCGCCGCCGACACCTCCTACCTCCGCCCGCAGTCGCCCGACACCGGCCCGTACGGCGAGAAGGGGATAATGATACAGTACGCCCAACCCGCGGGCGAGATGCAGCCCGCGCTCCGGGGAATCAGCCGGAGCGCCCCCGAAAACGAGGGGACCGACGTGTTGTACTACGGCGAACTGTTCGACTCGAAGGGGTACGGCGAGACGTGGGCGGCCGGCGGGAACCCGCCGCCGGGATGGTTCGACCGACTGCCGCTCCCGTGGTACACCGGGCGCATGGACGCCGAGACGAACAGCACCCCCGAGGCCAGCGTGGCGTGTGAGACGAACGCCCCCGTTGTCATCGCCCTGGAGCGATACGCGCACGGTAGCCCCAATCACGCCGCCGAGGAGATAGACGACTGCCTGCGCGACGCGGGCTACCGCGAGGTCGTCTACCAGCAGTACCAGTCGAGTCGGCCGCTCCACTTCTTCCTCGCGCCGGGCGTCGCGCCCGACGTCGAGGGGATAAACGCGTCCGACGATTCGCCGCCGGCGTAGGTGACGCCGAGGCGTTCCCCGGTGGGAGTTAGCACCCTCCGACGGTCTTATACGCCGGGCTACACAACGTTAGTCGATGAGTGACGGTGCGCTCGCGGTCGTCGAAACGCTGCTGACGGCCCGCGTCTACGAGCGAACGCCCGCCCTCGACGAGGGCGACCTCCCCCCCGACGTTCGGGGCGCCCTCTGGGGCGACGACGGACTCGAACGGCCCGTCCCGGTCGACGCCGAAACCGCGACCGAGGCGACCGGCGTCGAGGAGCCCTGGGACGCCGTCTCGGGGCTGATGTTCACGGAACGGGACGCCTTCTCGGGCCGGCTGACGCTCGTGGACGAGGACCTCGCCGCCGAGTGGTATCTCGACAGGGTCGACGCCGAACGGATACGCTCGAACCCGGTGTTGGCGTACGAGTTCGGGGACGAGTTCGGGGTCGCCTACGAGGACGCCCGCGAGGCGAACACGTCGGTCCAGGCCGACCGGGCGTGGATAGACTCCCTGCTCGCGGAGTACTTCGACGAGGACGACGAGGAGATGCTCGACCTCGTGGAGATTCGCGCCCCCGAGGAGGTCGAACTCACGCTCGACGACGTGGTGCTCACGGAGGAACAGGAAGCGGAGATAGACAAGATACGGCAGGCAATCGCCCACCGGGACTACCTCGCGGACATCGGCCTCCGGGAGATAGGGAAACTCCTCTTCGTCGGCCCGCCGGGGACTGGCAAGACGACGACGGCACAGGGGCTTGCCAGCGAGATGGACCTCCCCTTCGTCGAGGTGAAACTGTCGATGATAACCAGCCAGTACCTCGGTGAGACGGCGAAGAACGTCGAGAAGGTGTTCGAGGTGGCCAAGCGGCTCTCGCCGTGTATCCTCTTCATCGACGAGTTCGACTTCGTCGCGAAGACGCGGAACTCCGACGAGCACGCCGCCATCAAGCGCGCGGTGAACACCTTGCTGAAGTCCATCGACGAGGTGTCGCTGATTCGCGACGAGGTGCTTCTCATCGGTGCGACGAACCACCCCGACCAGCTCGACGCCGCGGCGTGGCGGCGCTTCGACGAAATTTTGCACTTCCCGAAGCCCAACGAGGAGATGCGCGCGGCCATCCTCGAACTCATCACGAGCGAGATGGAGTTCGACGACTTCGACGCCGCCGCGCTCGCCGCCGAGACGGAGGGCCTCACCGGCTCTGACCTCCGATTGGTGTTGCGCGAGGCCGTGCTCGCCGCCCTCGTGGAGGGCCGCACGGCGCTCACGCAGGACGACCTCCAGGACGCCGTCGAGGCGTTCGAGGAGCGTGACAACCTGAAGAATCTGGATGCCATCGAGGACAGCGACGAACTCGTCGCGGGCGACAACGATGATTCGGGGTCCGAGGATGGGGAGGACCACGACCACGACCATCCCCACCCCCACAACGACTGAATGCGCGTCACGCTTCTGGGCACCGGCGACACGACGGGCACGCCGACGCCGAACTGCGACTGCGACACCTGTGCGCGCGCCCGCTCCGAGGGCATCGAACGCACCCGATTTTCGGTCCACGTGGAGAACGAGAAAACCGGCGAGAGCCTCCTCATCGACGCCTCGCCGGACCTCCGCCACCAGTTCGTCCGCGAGGACGTCCCCCTCCCGGACGCCTGCGTCATCTCCCACATTCACTTCGACCACCTCGATGGACTGGGCAACGCCTACCGCCTCGTCTCCGACCTCCCGACGTACGCCGCCGACGAGACGGACCCCAGAACAGGCGAGAGCGTCGCGGAAACAGTCGCGCAAAAGTACGACTACCTCGACCCGGTGTCCGTCCGGCCGCGGACGCCGTTCGAGCCGTTCTCGGTCTGTGGCTTCGAGGTGACGCTCCTCCCCGTCGAACACCCGCCGTTTCTCTGCTACGGCCTCACTGTCGAATCCGACGATGCGAAACTCGCGCTCACCGGGGACACGAACTTCGCGGTGCCCGAGGCGACACAGGAGCGCCTGTACGGCGCCGACCTGCTGCTCGCGGACGGCATCGTGCCCGCGCGCCTCTGTGCGGACCATCCGGCGGGCGGGAGCCACCACGACGAGTCGGGCACGCCGCGCACGTTCGGCACGAAACACATGACTCGCGAGGGGGCGATTCAGTTGGCCGAACGACTGGACCCCGAGACGTATCGTCTCGTCCACGTCTCCCACTTCTACGACGCCGACGAGGCGTTCGCGGACCCGCTGGCCGTCGACGGCGAGACGTACACGCTCTAATCAGTTCCGGGCGCGCGCATCCGTGTTCCGCGTCCCTCGTCGAGCACCATCAACGCGCCACAGCACATCGCGAACACCGCGATGCCGAAGCCGAGGACGGCGACGCCGAGGTTCGGCCTCGACCCGGTCCCCTGGAGGAGCATCAACACGCCCCACGTCGTCACGCCCGAGAAGAGGCCGCTCCAGACGGAGCCCTCGACGCGCCACACCTCGCTGCGGTGGGCGGCGACGGTGCCGAGCGCGAGGTACACCGGTCCGATGCCGAAGAGGAGTACGACCCCGGCGTCAGCGAGTGCGTGCGTGCCGCCAGTCACGACGGCTCCGAGGAGGGCGCCGACGGCGAGCGAGCGGACGAGGTCCATAGTCAGAATTCGACGAACGCTCACTTATTCGTTGTCCACCCGCCGAGCCGGCTCTGCTCGGTGCGCCCGCCCGCGGGCGTCGCCACCCAGTCCGTCCGGGCGGCCCGCTCCGTTTCGAGGTCCGCCTCGGGCGGCGCTCCCTCCCGGTGGCCCGCGCAGTCGGCTCCACAATCGGCGTTCGGGTTCACGACCCGGCCCTTCCACGGGCAGTGGGGAAGCGTCGCGCCCACTTCCTTCTCGGCCTCGACGCGGGCGCACGCCGGGAACGCGGGCCGCCACCCCTTCCCGTAGGCGCGTTCGGCCGTCCGGCGGCGCTGGCGGGCCTTCTCGCGCTCGCTCACGGGTCTCACGTCCGTGCGACCGGCGCGGCGCTCGACTACTTGGAGCCCCGGACCGTCCACGTCGAGCGGCGTCGGCTCCCGGACGACCTCAATCCCTGAATTTTCCATGTTGACGCGCCAGACACCGATTTCAGACGGAATGCGGTTCAGATGCGCGCCGGTGACGTAGGACTCGGTGGTCAGAATCACCTCGTCGAACAGCGCGAGGCTCGCGTCCTTCCGGAGCTGGGTGTAGAGGTCGCCCGGCCGGTCGAGGTCGGGCTTGTGCTCGAACCCGAGTATCTCTCCCACCCAGTCGGGGTAGCGAGCGACGGCCCGGACGCAGTCGGTTCCCTCCTTGACCGTGGATTCGAGATACCCCGACTCGACGCCGCGCTCCGCGAGCGTCCGCGCTCGGGCCGGGGGACCGTCGAACGCGTCGGTGACCGGCGTCCAGCGAACGCCCACGTCAGCTTCGATGACGACGGGCGGAATTGTCTGTGGCGTAAGTCGCGTCCGCGCCTCGAACTCGGGCCCGGGCGTCACGACGACGCTGTCCATCACGCGCTCGCCGCCGACGGCCGCCCCCAGCTGTCGGGCGACGACGCCCGGGTAGCGTCGCTCCAGGCGGGCGCACAGGCGCAACTCGAAGCCGTACTCGCGCACGCCCCCCGTTCGTGGCTCCGGGACAAAAGCTCCCCGCCGACGGCGCGTCCGTAACAGTAGGTTTATCACTCGTTCGCGGCGAATTCCTCACAAGATTACTCTCACGATGGCAGGACAAACCCGACAACCGGAGGTGAACATCGGACTCGTTGGCCACGTCGACCACGGGAAGACGACGCTGGTCCGAGCCCTCTCCGGCGAATGGACGGATCAACACTCCGAGGAGATGAAGCGCGGAATCTCGATTCGGCTCGGCTACGCCGACGCGACGTTCCGCCGCTGTCCGGAGTGCGACGAACCGGCGTGTTACACGGTGGCCGAGGAGTGCCCCGAACACGGCGTCGAGACGGAGGTTCTCAGAACTGTGTCCTTCGTCGACGCGCCGGGCCACGAGACGCTGATGGCGACGATGCTGTCGGGCGCCGCGCTGATGGACGGCGCCGTGCTCGTCGTCAGCGCCGACGAGCCGGTTCCCCGGGCGCAGACCGAGGAACACCTGATGGCGCTCGACATCATCGGCATCGAGAACATCGTCATCGCGCAGAACAAAATCGACCTCGTGGACCGCGAGGAGGCCCGCGAGAACTACGAGCAGATACAGGAGTTCGTCGAGGGCACCGTCGCGGAGGACGCGCCTGTCGTCCCCGTCAGCGCCGAACAGGAACTCAACCTCGACGTGCTCATCGACGCCGTCGAGGAGCGGATTCCGACCCCGGAGCGCGACCCCGATGACGACGCGCTGATGTACGTCGCGCGCTCCTTCGACATCAACCGTCCGGGCACGGAGCCCCAGGACCTGCTCGGCGGCGTTTTGGGTGGCAGCCTCGTACAGGGCGAACTCGAAGTCGATGACGACCTCCAGGTCCGTCCGGGCCACGAGGTCGAGGAGGGCGGCTCCTCGGAGTGGCGCGACATCGAGACGGACGTGCGCTCCCTGCAGGCCGGCGGCGAGAACGTCGAGAAGGTGTCCCCCGGCGGTCTGTTGGGCGTGGGCACCGGTCTCGACCCCTCGCTCACGAAGGGCGACGCGCTCGCCGGGCAAGTTGCTGGGCCGCCCGGCGCGCTCCCGCCCACGCGGCGGCAGTTCACGATGGACGTCGAACTGCTCGACCGCCTCGTCGGTGAGATGGACGACGACGAAATCGAGGAGATATCCACCAACGAGCCGCTCATGCTCACCGTCGGCACCGCGACGACGGTCGGCTCCGTGACGAGCGCCCGCGACGGCGAGTGCGACGTGGCGCTCAAGCGCCCCGTCTGCGCGCCCGACGGCGCGAAAGTCGCCATCAACCGCCGCATCGGCGCGCGCTGGCGGCTCATCGGGGTGGGCACGCTCGTATGACCGTCGCGCTGGACGCCAACGCGCTGATGGCCCCCGTCGAGGCTGACCTTCGGCTCTTCGAGGAGTTGGAGCGGGTCGCTGACGACGAGGACCCCGTCGTGCCCCGCGCCGTGCGCGCGGAACTCGAACGCCTCGCTGACGGTTCCGGCGAGGCTGGCACCGCGGCGGCCGTCGGTCTCGACTTGGCGTCCGGCCTCCCGACTGTGGACCACGAGGAACAGTACGCGGACGACGCGCTCGTCGAACTCGCTCTCACCGGCGAGGCGGACGCCGTCGTCACGAACGACGGACCCCTCAAGGAACGCCTGCTCGACGCGGGCGTCCCGGTAATTCATTTACGGGGCCGGAATCAACTCCAACGCAGTACCCCCTAAGATGTACAAACGAGTCAGGCTCAAGGACACGGTCGAGGTTCCCCCGGAGCATCTTGCCGACGTGACCCCGAAGCGGGTCAAACGGCTGCTTCAGGACAAACTCGAAGGGCGCATGGACGAGGACATCGGCAGCATCGTGACGGTCACGGAGGTCCACGACATCGGTGAAGGCGCGGTCATCCCCAACCGTCCCGGCGTGTACTACAACGCCGAGTTCGACGTGGTCACCTTCGACCCGCAGATGCAGGAGGTCGTCGACGGCGAAGTCGTCGAAGTCGTCAACTTCGGTACCTTCGTCGGCATCGGTCCGGTCGACGGACTGCTCCACGTCTCCCAGATTTCCGACGAATATCTCGCGTACGACGAGGAGAACCAACAGCTCTCCTCGCGGGACTCCGATAAGATACTCTCCGTCGGGGACTCGGTGCGCGCGCGCATCGTCACGAAGTCCATCGACGAGCGCAACCCGCGCGACTCCAAAATCGGACTCACGGCGAAACAGCCCGGACTCGGCAAGCACGGCTGGCTCCGCGAGAACCGCGAGGCCGACAGCGCCGACGCCGAGGTGAGCGAGTAGATGGCGGACAACCGACTGGTCTGTCGGGAGTGTCACCGCATCACGGAGGCCGACGCCGACGTGTGTCCCGCCTGTGGGTCGACCAGTCTCACCGAGGACTGGGCCGGATACGTCATCATCGTCCACCCCGAGGAGTCCGAAATCGCGACGAAGATGGAGGCCACGGAGGCCGGAACGTACGCGCTGAAAGTCCGATAAGGGGCCGTGGACCAGCAGACCGTCGCGATCCTCCCGCCGTCGGCACGCGACGCGTTCAAGGAGCCGCTGGGCCCGGTTTTCGAAGACGTAGCGCCCCTCCTCGCGGACCACGACGGCCCGGTCATCGCCGTCGGGGACATGGTCACCTACCACCTCCTGTGTGCGGACCACCAACCGACGGTCGCGGTGCTGGACGGTCGCTCCGAGCGCGAGGCCGTCTCCCCGGACGTGTCCGCGGCGCTCGACGGTCTCGTGCCCGACAGCGTCGTCCCGAACGCGCCCGGCACCCTCTCCGCGGAGCTAGTGGCCGCGCTCGTCGGCGCCGCACGGGGGGACGGCGGCGTCATCGTCGTCGAGGGCGAGGAGGACCTGGCCGTGCTGCCGGCCGTGCTGGCGGCGCCGGAGGGCTCGCTCGTCGTGTACGGACAGCCCGGCGAGGGGATGGTTCGCGTGGAAGTGACGCCCGCGGCCCGCGAGCGCGCCCGGACGCTGTTCGAGAAGCTCGACACCGAGGCGCGACTCTGGTCGCTGCTCGACTGACTCACCCTTCGAAATCCTTTTGAGTCTTTCCGGGCGAAGTAACGGTAACTGACCATGGAAATCGAGATTCTGGAGCAGGACGAGAATCCCCTGCTTCACCGGACGGACGTTCAGTTCGAAGTCACACACGAGGAAGCCACCCCGTCGCGCCTGTCGGTCCGCGACTCGCTGGCCGCCCAGCTCGCCAAGAACAGCGACGAGGTTGTGGTCCACGAACTCGACACGAAGTTCGGGATGCGCAAGACGGTCGGCTACGCGAAGGTGTACGAGTCGCCCGACGCCGCCCGCGAGGTCGAACAGGAGCACATGCTCGACCGGAACAAAATCGGTGAGGACGTCGAGGAGGCGGAGGAGGCATAATGCCCCGCGCAGACTACTACGAGGACGGCGAAGCGGTGAAGGAGAGCTGCCCCCGATGTGGCGACACGTACCTCGCGGACCACGGCGACCGCCAGCACTGCGGGAAGTGCGGTTACACCGAGTGGGAGTAAGGTAGCTCACGGTGCGCGTTCTCGGCATCGAAGGGACGGCGTGGTGTGCGAGCGCCGCCGTTTTCGAACGGAACACGGGTAGTGAGGGGAGTGTCGACATCTTCTCGGAGGCGTACCAGCCCCCGACGGGCGGCATCAACCCTCGCGAGGCCGCCGAGCATATGCGCGAGGCGATACCCGCCGTCATCGCGGACGCCCTCGACGCGTGTGCGGGACCAATCGACGCCGTCGCCTTTTCGCGTGGCCCGGGTCTCGGGCCCTGTCTGCGCGTCGCCGGCACCGCCGCGCGGGCGCTCGCCGGCACCCTAGACGTGCCGCTGGTCGGCGTGAACCACATGGTCGCCCACCTCGAAATCGGGCGACAGCGCTCCGGGTTCGAGGCGCCGGTGTGTCTGAACGCCTCCGGCGCGAACGCCCACGTGCTCGCCTACCGGAACGGGCGATACCGAGTCCTCGGGGAGACGATGGACACGGGCGTCGGCAACGCCATCGACAAGTTCACCCGCCACCTCGACTGGTCCCACCCCGGCGGGCCGAAAGTCGAACGGAGAGCAAAGGAGGGCGAGTACCACCCGCTCCCCTACGTCGTGAAGGGGATGGACTTCTCGTTTTCGGGCATCATGAGCGCCGCGAAGCAGGCGGTCGACGACGACGTGCCCGTCGCGGACGTCTGCTGTGGCCTCCAAGAAACTGTTTTCGCGATGCTCACCGAGGTCGCGGAGCGCGCCCTCTCCCTGACGGGGCGGGACGAACTCGTCCTCGGCGGCGGCGTCGGGCAGAACGCCCGCCTCCGGGAGATGCTCGAATCGATGTGCGCGGAACGCGACGCCTCCTTCTTCGCGCCCGAACCCCGATTCCTCCGGGACAACGCCGGGATGATAGCCGTGCTCGGCGCGGAGATGTACGCCGCGGGCGACACGGTAGCTATCGAGGACTCGCACATCCGCCCCGACTTCCGGCCCGACGAGGTGGACGTGACGTGGCGCACGCCAGACCCCGACCCGGTTCGTGAGCGTGGCCCCGTGCGGGGCGCGGAGGCGACGGTCGACGTCGACGAGCGGGTGCGAAAGACCCGCCCGGTGAAGGGGTATCGCCACCCCGAACTCGACGACCGCATCCGCCGCGAGCGCACGGCGTCGGAGGCCCGTCTCATCAGCGGCGCGCGCCGACACGGCGTCCCCACGCCCGTCGTCTTCGACGTGGACACGACCGCACAGCGCCTCGAACTCGAACGCGTCGGACGGGCGGACTTACGCGACGAACTCGACGCCGAGCGGGTGCGCGAACTCGCCCGCCACCTCGCGGCGCTCCACAGCGCGGGCATCGTCCACGGCGACCCCACGGTCCGGAACGCCCGCGTCGCGGACGCACGGACGCACCTCATCGACTTCGGGTTGGGGTATCACTCCGAGGACGTGGAGGACTACGCGATGGACCTCCACGTGCTCCGGCAGTCGCTCACCGGCGTCGGCGCGGGCGAGACGTTGCTCTCGGCGGTCACGGAGGCGTACGCCGCGGCGGGCGACCCGGCGGTGCTCGACCGGTTGGACGCCATCGCGGGCCGTGGGCGATACCAATAAACGATTTACCTGCGGCGGTCCTACACCGGGTATGAGCGACAAATCGTCCACGAAGGCGTCCTCCGGTGAACTGTTCGGCATCCCGTACAACTTCGAGCGACCCTCCATCTCCCGTATGCTCTCCTCGTACTGGCAGCCAGGCGAGGGGATGCTCGTGGAGAAGCCCTTCGGCATCGGCTACACGCTCAACCTCGCGAACCCGCGCTCGTGGCTCGTCGTCGCCGTCGCCGCCGTCCTGTTGTTCCAGGAGCGCTCCGGCGACGCGGAGGCGTCCGAGGAGTCAGAACCCGTCGAAGTGCTCGTCGACGACTAACCTTTTTGCGCGCCGCGCGCCGAGCGCGGACATGCTCCGTTTCGTCACGACGAACCCAGGCAAACTCCGCGAGGCACGCGAGTATCTCGACGCCGACATCGAACGCTTCGACTACGACTACGCCGAGATCCAGAGCGACTCGCTCGCTGACATCGCGGCCCACGGCGCGCGCGAGGCCCACCGGGAGGCGGGGGGTCCGGTCATCGTCGACGACTCCGGGCTGTTCATCGAGGCGCTTGAGGGCTTCCCGGGGCCGTACTCCTCCTACGTCGAGGATACTGTGGGAATCGAGCGCACCGCCGACCTCGCGCTCGCGGAGCCGAATCAGCGCGCGGCGTTCCGAAGCGTCGTCGCCTACGCCGACGCGGACACCGTCGAAACGTTCCCGGGCAGCGTACAGGGGACCATCGTCGAACCCCGCGGTGATGGCGGGTTCGGATACGACCCCATCTTCGAACACGACGGCGAGACGTTCGCAGAGATGGACGTTGAAAAGAAGAACGCGCTCTCGCATCGCGGCCGGGCGCTGGCCCGCTTCGCGGAGTGGTACGGGAGTCGCTGACGGCGACAACGTTTATGGCACGGCGTACCATACCAAGGCGATATGCCGGCTATCGACGACGCCACCCGCGACGAACTCGTGAGCGCGTGTCGCACTGCGACGGGGGACAGTCTCCGTAGCGTGACGCATTTCACCCCCGACAGTTACGAGCAGGTGTATCTCCGCTCCGACCTGGAGCGAGACGCCGACCTCGAATCGTTCGTCTCGACCGAACAGACCGGCTTCGACGAACAGCGAACGTACAGAAACTCCGAACTCGGTGAGTACGGCTTCACGATTCGCGTCTTCGAGGAGGGGTACGTCACCCGAGTCGTGGACGGCGACAACGACGAGGGCGTGTTCGTCACGACGGACGCGCTCGGTCTCAACGGCTTCCGCGAGGTCGCGACCGCCATTCGCGGGGTGTTCGACGGCGCGCGCCCGGCGCCGTGACTACGCCCGCGGGTCCCGGTCGGGGCCCGGATACGCCCCGTCGAACAGTCCCTCGTACACGGTTTCGGCGTCGAACGTCGCTAGGTAGGCGTCCGGCGATTTGATGCTCACGTCAGCGAACTTCTTCACCGCCGCGCCCGTCCGCGCCGAGCGGAGTTCGGGGTCGAAGGTGAGTAGCTGTGCGGCCGACCCGAAATGCGCACTCGCCAGCCCCGGATGGTCGCCCGCCGAGTGCTCGACGCGCTCCGCCGTCGCCGCCGCCACCGTCCGCCAGTCGTCGGCCAGCGACTCGTCCGCGAGTTCGGTGATGATGGCCGCCGCGTCGTCGAGGAGGTGGTCGCTCGCGACGAGCGTCAGCCAACTGTGCCCGCGGACGACGTCGAGGGCCGCGCGCGCGTCCCCGCCGACGAGTGCGTCGGCCGCGAGCACGTCGGCGTCCGCCACAACGCGGGTGTACTCGGGTCCGCTCATTCTTCCCGTCGGGTTTCGAGGGCGTCCCGCACGTCCGAAACGGTGACGCCGTCCGGTGCGCGCTCGAAGACGCTCGCCCACGTGGGCTCGTCACCTGTCTCAGTCATTTGACGCCACCGATGAGGTTCCGCACTTCCTCCTGATACCCGTCGGGCGTGAGCCCGAGGTCGATGTCCATCGAGACGGAGATGGCGTCGGAGAGCTCCCGGTCGACGTTGTCCGCGACGTTCTCCGCGGGGTACGCCCCGCCGCCGACGAGCACGTAGTCGCCGTCGTTCCACACGGCCAGCTCTCCGGCGATGGCGACGTCGTCGAGGTCCACTGTCACCGTCTCGTCGCCGGGGACGCTCGCCGTCATCTCCGGAATCGGCTTTCGTCCCTCGTAGACGGTGTGGCTCGCGTCCCCGTTTTTCACCTCGATGGTCCCCGTCTCGGTCTGGGACACGTCCTCGATGCCCGCGTCGTTCATCCGCCCGACGAACTGCTCGCGCGCGGACTGCTCGGTCTGGTCCAGAATCTCCTTCCGACCGACGTTCGCCGGCAGGTTGTTCAGGTCCGGCCCGAAGTCGATGTGCGTCGCGGAGAACACCGCCATCTGGGTGTCGACCTCACCGAGGGTTTTCTCGCGGACGTCACCCCGGAGCGCCGTGTCGCTGTACGTCAGCGAGTGCGACTTCGCGGTGACGGTCACCGGGCCGTACTCCTTCTCGAACACCGTGCGCTGGTTCTCGTCGGTCTGCTCCCACCCCTCCTCTTCGAGTTGGTCCTCGGGTACGCTCGGCGGCGCGACTTCCCCCACGGCGGTCGAACAGCCCGCGAGCGCTGCGAGCCCCGTCCCCGCTGCCGTCGCCAAGTACTTCCGTCGATTCATGGATGAGTGGTAGGGCTAGACGGGGAAATCCCTTCTGGGACTGCGTGCGAAGTCAGCGGGTGAAAACCCACAGAAAGATGTCGCTCCGAAGTGGTGTCAAGAAGAGCCTAGGCCGGAATTTGAATCCGGGGTCTCGTCCTTACCAAGGACGCGCTTTACCGCTAAGCTACCCAGGCCCACCACGGAATACCGGTGTGTGCTGTTTAGGCGTTTCGATTCCTAATCCTGCGACGGCGAGGGGACTTGGCCGCTCGTCGTCCCCGCGACGCGCGCCATCACGTCCTCGACGCGCTCGGGTATCGGCGTCTCGGAGGCGGGGTCGGTCGCCGTCCGGGCGTCCGCGAGGCCGACGCAGTACTGGCGCAGCGCCGTCGGGGCGTCGCCGCCCGCTATCGTCGCGCCGGCGACGGCGGCGAGTTCGAACACGTCGGCTTCGAGCGAGCGCTCGGGGTCCCGGCCCGCGTTCCGGTCCGTCTCCGTGCGGCCGAACGAGCGCACCGTCTCGACGGCCACCTCGGAGGCAGCCGTGTCGGCCAGCAGCGCGAACCCGCGTGCGACCAGCACGTCCGCGGCGAGCACGTCGAGGTCCGCGGGCAGGTCCGGGTCCGGGTCCTCGCCCCACGGCTCCTCGTGAACGAGCGAGCGCGTGAGCCGGAGCCCCTCGTAGATGAGCTGGGTTCCGGCGGCGCGTCGCACCAGCGGGTCGTCCGCGCTCGGCGGGTCGTTCGGCGGCGTCGCGCCGACGGCCCGCGCGGCGAACAGGGTCAACACGCCCGGGGCCGTCGATGCCGCGCCGATTCGCTCCTCGATGTTCTCGCGGAGGCGCGCGGGCGTCACGTCCGAAACGGCCTCGCGCGCAGCGGCGCGGGTTCGCTCGGCCTCATCCATCAGTTCAAGATAGCGGCCTGGCGGCCAAAGACCTTTGCCTTACGGGCGAGGCTCGGGGGTTGGCGGCATCCGGCGCTTGTGCCCGCTTCGCTCGTACATCGAGCGGACCTTCTCGACGGTCCCTGCGTCCACGCCGGCGGCCCGCGCCGCCGCGCTCGTCGAGAGGCCGGCGTCGACGTGGAGCGCCAACACGACGTCGAGCGTCGGGTAGTCGATGCCCATCTCGCCCTCGTCGGTCTGGTCCGCCCACAGCCCCGCCGTCGGCGGCTTCTCGATTATCGCCTCGTCGACGCCGACGGCCGCCGAGAGCTGCCAGACCTGCGTCTTGTACAGGTTCCCGATGGGGTTACAGTCGACCGCCTGGTCGCCGTACTTCGTGAAGTAGCCGACCTCGGCCTCCGTGCGGTTGCCGGTGCCGAGCACGAGGCGGTTCTCGTGGTTCGCCGCGAGGTAGTTCAGCACGCCGCGGACCCGCGCACGGGCGTTCCCAACGGCCAGCTCGTCGCCCTCCGCCTCGGGGTAGGCGTCGAGCAGTCGGTCGACGACGGGGTCGATTTCGATGACGTCGTACCCGATGCCCAGCCGTTCTGCCACCTTCTCCGCGTCGGACATGTTCTCCTCGCTGCTCACCTCGCCGGGCATCACCAGCCCGTAGAGGTTCTCCGCGCCGAGCGCGTCCACCGCGAGGTGGGCAACCAGCGTGCTGTCGATGCCACCCGAGAGGCCGAGCACGGCCCCGTCCGCGCCGGCATCCGAAACGGTGTCAGCGATGAACTCGCTGATGTGTTCGCGGCGGTCTGTCAGTTCGTCCTCGGAGAGGCGTAAGTCGATTTTCGAGTCCGTTTGTTGCCGGGTCATACCCCCGGTTCGTACGAGGGCGGGTTAAAGCCATCCGCCGTCGCTCAGCGCTGGACGAACGTCGACCCGCCCGCTACCGATTAGTTGAAGTGTCGTCGTCGGAAAAACCGGGACGCGTGCCGGTGGTCTAGTGGTAGGACATGAGCTTCCCAAGCTCATAGCGCGGGTTCAATTCCCGCCCGGCACACTCGCTACGCTCGTGCGCCGGGCGTTGTCTGCCTCGCTACGCTCGGCAGACCCCCGCCCGGCACATTTCTTCGCTCGATGGAATTCCCTCAGTCCTCCGTTCCTACGCCTCAAACTGTTCGGGAGTGTCACCTGAGCGATGACCCTCGACAGCCTCGCGCAGTCGCTTCGCGCCCCCGTCCTCGAAGCGCAGCGGTCGTCGCCACCACGGCCCCTTCCCGGAGTCCTCGGAGCATTCGGTGACGAGTTCGTTCGCCTCGGTCCCGGACGACCCGCTCAGCGGGACGGCGCGCTCGTACAGTGCCGAGGAATCGTCCCCGAGCACGAGCGCCGCCGCGTCCATTCGCTCGCGTTTGACGTGGGCGTTCGAGTCGAACGCCGCGCGCTCCCCTGTCGCGAGCGCCTCGTACGCCGCGCCCGAAACGGGGTCGCGGGCGAGGCGGAACTCCCCGATGAGGAACGCTCCCCACTCCGGAGGCACCCAGTCGGGGTGGCCCTCGCCCGCGGCCGTGAGGGTCGCGTAGAAGTAGAGCCGGTCCCCGGTTTCCAGTTCGAGCAGCGGGCGGGCCTTCACGCCGTGCGGGTCGCCGTAGGTGTACCCTTCACAACAGGGGTACTCCTCAAACTCGGGGTCCAGATGGACGGGCGTGTCCCGGACCGATTCGGGTGTCTCGAATCGGAGTTCGGCGTCCAAATCGCCGTAGGCCGGTACGTCGTTCGCGGGCTCCGTCTCCGGAATCGGGAGGTACTCGAAGGACCCATCGGGATAGACGGGGCCGCGAAACCCCGGTTCGTTCGTGTTCGCGCCGACGTTGAGCGCGAGCGCCCGCTCCCCGTCGCTCATTCGGGCCGCCGGTGGGGGTGGTTGGGCCGCGAGCGCTCCGGCGGGCGCTGGAACTCGTCGAAGCGCTCCAGGTCCGCCGGGAGCTCGTAGGGAATCTCGCGTTCGTCCTGGTGTCGCTCGCCGGCCTCCTCGATTGATACCGTCTGGTCCTCGAAGCCGGGTTTCACCTTCACCGACTTCGCGGGCATCCCGACCACGATGTGATGCGGGGGAACGTCCGATTGGACGACCGCGCGCGCGCCGACGACGCTGTTCTCACCGACGACACACCCCGCCCGGACCATCGCGTCGTAGGTGACGCGGACGTCGTCCTCGATGACCGTTCTGTAATTTCGGATTTCCGTCTGGTCGACGACGTCGTGGTCGTGGCTGTACACGTGCGCGCCGTCGGAGATGGATACTCTGTCGCCAATCTCCAGTTCGCCCCGGTCGTCCAGATGGACGTCGTCGTGGATGACGACGTTGTCACCGACGGAGATGTTGTGGCCGTAGGAGAAGGAGACGCCCTTGAAGATGCGCAGGTTGTCGCCCGCCTCGTTGAACAGGTGTTTCGCGAGCATCTCCCGGAAGCGGAGCGCGAACGCGATGTTGTCGGCCATCGGCGTGGCGTCGAACTGCCGCCAGAGCCACTGGAGGTGCTTCGAGCGCTGGAACTTTTCCTCGTCCTTCTCGGCGTAGTACTCGGCCTCCAGCGTGGAGTTGCACGGGTCGTACCCCTGAAGTCGCACCCGCTCGGCGGCCGACACGTCCTCCCCGGCCTGCCACGCCTCGTAGGCCTCGCGGTCCCCGTGGAGGTCCACGAGCACGTCCTCGACGACGCTACAGGTGTCCTCCGTCGAGGAGAGGCGCTCGTCTACCTCCGAGATGAACTCCCGGACACCGTCCTCGGCGTCATCGGGAAGGGAGACACGTCGCTTCGTCATTGCTCAACTGTTGGCCGCTTGCCCCCATATGGGTTTCCGTCCCGACGAAACCCTCCGCCTTCGCGCGGCAACGCCGCAAATGTTCGTCTGCGCGCGTTTCACGCGTCGCCCCCGCGTTCGCTCACTGATTCCCGTGTCCAGTCGCGGATTTCCGCGTCTCCCCCGTTTCCGCATTCCCCCTGTTTCCGTTTTCGCTCGTCGGGAGCCATCCACACGCGCTAAGTGCCTCGCCGTCTAATTCGTACGCATGGACCAGCGCGAACTCGGTAGCTCGGGTGTCGAAGTCTCCACGGTCGGCTTCGGCGCGTGGGTCGTCGGCACGGACTGGTGGGGCGAACGCTCCCGCGAGGAGGCCGTCGAAATGCTGAACTACGCCATGGACGCCGGCGTCACCTACATCGACACCGGCGACGTGTACGGCCACGGCGACAGCGAGGAACTCGTCGGTGAGGCCATCGCGGGCCGTCGGGACGAGGTGACGCTCGCGACGAAAGTCGGCTACGATTTTTATAACAACCCGCAGGCCGGCCACGGCGAACTCCCGAAGGACCTCTCGCCCGAGTACATCGAGACGGCCGTCGAGCGCTCGCTCGAACGCCTCGATGTGGAGCATATCGACTTCCTCCAACTACACAACGCGAACGTCGACGAGGTCACGCCACAGGTCGTCGAGACGCTTGAGGACCTGCGCGAGCGCGGCGTCGTGGACGCGCTCGGCTGGGCGCTCGGCCCCTCTATCGGCTGGCTCGCGGAGGGCGAGCGCGCCGTCGAACTCGACGCCTTCGACGCCGTTCAGACCGTGTTCAACCTGTTCGAGCAGACGCCCGGCCGACACTTCCTCGACGCGGTCGAGCGCACCGGCTCGGACACGTCCGTGCTCGCCCGCGTCCCCCACTCCTCGGGGCTGTTGAACGAGCAGGTGACGCCCGACACGGCGCTCGGTGAGGGCGACCACCGCTCGCATCGCCCGACGGAGTGGTTCGAGACGGGGTGGGAGAAGATGGACGCAATTCAGTTCCTGGAGCGCGACGGCGAGCGCACGATGGGGCAGGCGGCCATCCAGTTCCTCCTGTACCACGACGCCGTCGCATCCGTCACGCCCACGTTCCGGACCCGCGCGGACATCGACGCGTGGGCCGGCGCACGCGACACGCCGCCGCTCTCCGAGTCGGAGTATCAACGCGTTCAGGAACTGTACGACGACAACTTCGGCATCGAGCGCGACGACGGGATGAACCCCGAGAACTTCCGGACCTCCGTGGACGGCGAGGACCTACAGCGGGCGGGCGTGTTGCCCGCGAGCGGCGATTAAGCGGTCGTCGACGGCCGCACGCGCAACTGTTTTTGCGAACTCAGTACCGCTCGTTTTCGTCCGAATTCAGCATCGCTCTTCTGACCTCAATACTGTTCTATAACGTTACCGCAAGTAATAGGTATGAACGAAAACACCTCGCTGACAGGGATGAATACGTCACGGAGAGAGATGTTGGCGCTGTTCGGCACCGCGAGCGCCGGGATGCTCGCCGGCTGCGGTTCGTCCGGCGGCGGTGACGACGGCGAACCGACGAGCGACGGCGAGGGGGACACACCGACCGAGGGCGTGGATAGCGCGGACGAGTCCACGACGGCGGGGACAGAGCAACCCGAAACGACTGAGTCCGCGCCCACGGAGGTCACGGTTTCCGCCGAGGGGTCGATACAGGCCGCCATCGACGAGGTGGCCGAGGGGGGGACTGTCACCGTTTCTGAGGCGACGTACGGCGAGTCGCTCACGGTGTCGAAGGCTCTCACGCTCACCACCGAGGGCGCGACGCTCGACGGGACCGACGCCGACGCCGACGCCGCAGTCTCGGTTTCGGCGGCGGGCGTCACCGTCGACGGGTTCGAAATCATTCGCCATCAGACGGGGGTCCGAACCACCACCGAAGTTGAGGACGTGTCCGTCTCCGGCGTGACCGCCACCGACAACGACGGCGCGCCGCTTCACGTCACGGCCGGGTCGGTGGACGTCTCAGGCACCGTCACGGAGAACAACGGCGACGCGCTGACCGTTGACGCGCCCCGTGACGGCGAGGTACACATCACCGACACGGAGGCCGTCCAGAACGGGGGCGGCGGCGTCTCGGTCACCGGCGGCAGTTCGGTGACGCTGAACGCGCTCAACGTGCTTCAGAACGACGGTACTGGCGTCGCGGTGAACGGCGGCAACGCCCGCGACCAGACCGTCGAAATAACCGACAGTAGCGTCATCGAATCCGGCGCTGTCGGCGTGTCCGTCTCCGGGACGGACGGCGAGGACTCGATTACCGTCTCGAACACGAACGTCGAGGACAACGCCGGGGCCGCGCTCCAAGCGACCGCCGAGACTGTCTCCCTGACCGACGTGACCGTCACCGGTCACGAGGGCGTGGAGACTGCCGTCGACGTGAACAGCACCCGGGAGGGAGAAGTCTCCCTCAGCGGGGTCACCGTCGAGGACACGACGGGCGGCGACAGCGGGTTCTTCTCCGACGGCGAACCGGGACACGCTGTCGACATCACCGGCGGCGAGACGGTCACCGTCCAGAACGGGTCGGTGGTGAACAACGACGGCGCGGGCGTCACCATCGACGCTGGCGACGCGCGCGCCCAAGCCGTCGAAATGACCGGCACGACCGTCGAGAACGCCGGCGATGCGGGCGTGTACGTCTCCGGCGCGAGCGATATTTCCCTCTCCGACGTCGAAACGACAGGCACCGGATACGGCGGCATCAACGTCGTGGAGGGCGGCACCGCGACTCTGGAGAGCGTCACCGCCCGCGCGACGGAGGACCTCGGCGGCCTGAACATCGACGCCGAGTCCGTCACCATCGACGGCGCGGAGGTCCACGAGAACTCGATGACGAACGCCGCCACCGTCGACATCACCGTTCTCAACGGCGGCGACGCCACAGTCAAAAATGCGAACATCGCGGACAGCGAGGCGGTGACGCTCGGCGGCGAGGGCGGCCTGTACGTCCGCGGCGGCGAGACGGTCACCATCAGCAACGTGTCGTGTCTCCGGACACCCTCGGACGGCATCAACGTCTCGCCCGAGGACGTCCTCGGACAGACCGTCGAAATCGCGGACAGCACCGCCGAGGGCAACGAGTACGACGGCGTCTCAGTCGAGGGGTCCGGCGGTCAGGGTCAGGTCACCGTCGAGTCCACCGCCTCGAATAACAATGGGAGCTACGGGTTCTCGCTGGGCGGCGAGAACGTCGTGCTTCGGAGCGCCGAGGCGTCCGGGAACGCGGAGGGTTCCCTCGACCTCCCCGACATCGAGCGCGCCGCGGCGACTATCGAGAACAGCGCGCTGTAACCGGTTCCGGGTTCTTTCGTCCGATTTCGTCGCTCGAATCGACCTTTTCGGCTACGCCAGGAACACGTGTCGTGGCCGGTCCGCCAGCACCTCACAACCCACCTTTTTCCGGCGTGGGCGCGCTCCGCGCACCCCACCGCAAAAATCTGGACAAAAAAGGCGCGGCCTCACGCTGTTCGGCCGCGTTCTATCCTCGCTACGCTAGGAACACGTGTCGTGGCCGGTCCGCCAGCACGTCGCGGCCCCACTGGACTGTCTCCCCGAACTCGTCGGAGCGGAAGAACGCCATCGCGTTCTCCTTTGCGTCCCACTGGCTCGCGATGAACATGTCGTTGCCGTCCTCGCGGTTGTGGAGTAACTCGGTTTCGCGGTGGCCCTCCATCTCCGCGAGCAACTCACCCACCTCCTCGAACGTCTCCTCGAACTCCTCCCGGTACTCGGGCTTGACGGTGTAGAACATCCCCATCGTCCCCCATCCGTCCTCCGCCTCGCCCGCCTTCCGGGTGACGCCCGGCAGGTCGGTGAGGAAGCCGGCGGCCGTGTCCGCCGCGGAGGCCGTCTCCCAGCGGCTCACGACGGCGTGTTCGGTGTCCCCCTCGTAGACGGCCGTCCCCTCGTGGCTGTCGTAGTGGTCGAAGCTCTCCGCGAGGTCCGTCGCCTCGCTCTCTAACGTTTCGACGTCGGCGTCGGAGTAGACGACGACGGCGTACGTGTCCTCGCCGTGGGGTTGGCCGGCGTACACGTCGAGTTCCGCGAGCTGTTCGCGGATGTCGTCGCCCTCGTCGTCCGCTTCGTCCCCGTGTCCGTGCTCGTGTTCGCTCTCGCCGTGGTGTCCCCCGGCGTGGTCGTGCGCGCTCGTTTCCTCTCCTTCCGCGTCGTTTGCCGGCACCGCCTCGCCGGCGAAGAACGCCCGCAGGTCGCTCGGCGGGAACCGCCGGCCGACCCGGAACGAGCCGAACTCGCCGTACTTCGAGGTGGCCTCGTCGAAGCGCATCTCGTACACGAGGTCCTTGATGGTGGTCAGTTCCTCGGAGAACAGCGTCACGCCCCACTCGTAGTCGTCGAGGCCGACCGAGGAGGAGATGACCTGTGTCACCTCGCCCGCGTACTCCCGGCCCACGTCGCCGTGGCCGCTCATCAGTTCGGCGCGCTCCTCGAAGTCGAGGTCGTACCAGTTGTGCTCCTCGCCGCGGCGCTTGCTCATCGGGTAGAAGGAGACGTACGTGTCCTCGGGGATGTCGGGCGTCAGCTTCCCCTCGATGTAGCGTTTGAGCCCCTCATCGACCGATTCGGGGTCCTCGAAGTAATCATCGGAGACGTACCCCGACACCTCCGTCACGGAGACGTAGGAGTCGACGGCGTCGGTGACCTCCGCGAGCGCGGTCGTCTCGAAGGAGCGCTCGATTCGGTCGAGCGCGTCCGCCGTCGGGCGGAAGTGGACGAAGAGGAGGTCCGCCTTGTGCCCGAGGACGGAGAACACGGCCGACGCGCCCGCGTCGGCGTCGGTCAGGGATTCGCGCGCCGCGAGGAACTCCTCGCCCTCGCGCAGCGCTGTCTTGCGCTTCCGCTGTGGCAGTTCGCGCCACGCGTCCCAGTCCACCCGTCGGAACTCGTGGAGCGCGTACCAGCCCTCGCTCGTCTCCGGTGGCGTCGCCATACGGGGTGGTCGGGCCCGCCGTACTCGCATCTTTCGGAACTGGCCTAGTTCAGCAGCGAGGGCCCGAACACCATCACGAGCAGGCTCGTGAACATCAGCAACTGGAGGCCGACGGTGACGACGCTCACGAGCTGTCGGCGGTCGTCGATGGGGAGCCGCGAGACGACGCCCTCGGTGACGGCCCGGAGGATGTGCCCGCCGTCGAGCATGAACGTCGGCACGCAGTTGAATATCCCGAGGTTGATGTTCATCCACGCGCCCCAGAACAGGACGTTCGCGAGCAGGAACACCCCGCCGCCGAGCGCCCCGAGCGCGCCCTCGACGACGTAGAAGTTCGTCACGGGGCCGAAGAAGCCCGCGAAGTTGAAGGGGAGCGCGGGCGAGAAGCCGGTGAGCCCCATCAGCGGCAAGAAGAGGACGTAGATTACCTGCGCCGAGAATGGGACGCCGCCCAGGCCGCTGCACTCCTCGTCGCCCCCGAGGACGTTCAGATAGCAGCCCGCGGGGTACGTCTCGACGCCGAAATCGGAGACGACAGCGCCGCTCGTTCCGGCGTAGATGCGGACGCCGAGGAAGCCGTTCCCGTCGCCCGTCCTGTCGGAGAGCGTCGTTTCATATGTGTCCCGCTCGCCGTTCACGTACGCGACGACGGTGGCGCTGTCACCGGGGTCGGTGTCGCTGAGCGCGTCCCGTAAGTCGGCGTCCGTCACGATTCGCTCCCCGTCGAAGGCGGTGACGACGAGCGTCTCCGTGGGTGCGCCCGACTCGTTCAGCGGCGCGCCGTCCACGACGCCCACGTACGCGCCCATCGCCGCCGTCGTGCTGTTGTTCGCGGTGTGAACCGTGGCGACGGAGCGGTTTTCGAGCGCACCGAGGAAGCCGGCCCGCGTCGTCACCGGCGTGTCGTTGATGCGCTCGACGGTCTCTCCCCGCGAGAGGTTCGTCGGCGTCCCCTCGATGACGCCGGTGACCAGCACCGAGCGCTCGACGCTGGTCGTACTCCCGTCCTTCAGTTCGACGTCGACAGTTTCGTCGGGGATGGCGGCGAGCACGTCGTCGAGTTCGGCGTTCGTCTCGACGGTCCGGTTCCCGACGCCGGTGATGACGTCGCCGCGGTCGATGCCCGCGTCCGCGGCCGGCGAGGGCGACACTGACCCGGCGACGGCGGCGCCGGAGGCGACGCCTATCGACCCGATGACGGGGCCGAACAATAGCAAGAGCGCGAGCGCCGCGACGGCGAAGTTGTTCGTGACGCCCGCGGCGAACATCCGCGCCCGGGCGCCCCTGTCGGCGTTCTCCTGGCTCTCCTCGTCGGGTTCGACGAACGCACCCATCGGAATTGCCGAGAGGAAGACGAGGCCCATCGACTCCACGTCGATGTCCTCGACGCGACAGAGGATGCCGTGTCCCCCCTCGTGGACCACGAGGCCCGCCAGGAGGCCGAACAGAATCTCGGGCGCGACTTCGAGCGGGAGGAACGGGTTCACGCCCGGGACGGCGAGGTAGTAGGACGGCTGGGCCAACCGCTCGATGCCCGGCGGGTTCTGGAGGACGACAACGGCGTTCAACACGAAGTAGGCAACGGTGCCGAACATCACGACGACGGCGACACCGAGACCGAAGTTACCCCACGCGCGCCACAGCCGTTTCGGCGCCGCGAGCCAGTCCAGCAGCGCCCGTCCGCGGCGCGTGTGTACCGTGAGGAAGGGACCTTGGAAGCGCACCGACTCCGGGAGTCGGCCCTGGAAGCGCAACGCGAGCAGGCCGAGCCAGAACGCGAGGAAGCCGGCGAGCACCCACGTCAGCGTACTCATTGAGAGAAGCGAGGACGAGGACGCGGAAAACCGTTCGGTTACTCGGGGACGATTTCGGTGCCGTCGTGTTCGCCCTCCAGGACGGCGTTCACTACTCGCCCGGGGTCGGAGCCGTCGACGACGACGGCGCGGATGCCCGAGCGCTGGAGTATCTTCGCCGCGAGCAGGTCAACGGGCGCGGAGCTCCCCGCGCGCATCTCGATGTCCGAGATGACGTCGACGAGTTCGTTCGCCGTGAGCTCCGCGTAGCGCTCGGCTCCCTCATCGGCGTTGGGGTCGGCGTCGAAGACGCCGGGCACGCTCGTCGCGTACACGAGCAGGTCGGCGTTCGCGTACTCCGCGAGCGCGGCGCTCACGGCGTCCGTCGTCTGTCCGGCGACGACGCCGCCCATCACGGCCACGTCGCCCCGGCGGAACGCCTCGCTTGCCCCCTCGTACGTCTCGGCGGGGCTGGGCGCGGCGGCGTCGCCCAGCGCGGCGCTGAGCAGGCGGGCGTTCAGACGGGTGACGCCGATGCCCAACTCGTCAAGTTCCATCTCGTTCGCGCCGAGTTTGCGCGCCGCGCCGATGTAGTCCCGCGCGGCGGTGCCGCCGCCGACGACGGCGCCAACCTCGCAGTCGGCGTCGAGCAGTTCCCCTATCGCGGCCGCGTACGCCTCCACCCGCTCGGGGTCGAGGTCCGGCGCGAGAACGCTCCCGCCGACTGACACCACAACTCGCATTGCCCCCGAGTAACCCCACGCTCGGCTTAAGGATTGTCAACCGGCCGACCCGCGCGGGCGTCGGACGAGCGTCGTCTCATCCCGATTTCGAGGGACGAACCCGGGGCGGTCGGCGCACGCTTCGACTGAGGAAGAGGAATCGGAGGAAAGGCCTCAGAAGCGTTTGTAAAATGTCTCGCGGCTTCTGCGCCGTCCGTGAACTATCGTTTCACGACGTTTTACTCCCGCCTTGCGTCCGAAACGGCGCGAAACCGACGCAACGTTCGCCCCTTTATATGACCCTCCCGTCACAAGCGAGGGATGTCGGTGACAATCATGAGCGCCACAACGCCCTCCCACGCTGAGAACGACGACGAGAGCAAGGCCGGCCGTCTGGAGGCGTTCCTCCGCGAGAAGGCCGCGGACGGCGAAGTGTACTTCAAGAGCAAGTTCATCGCTGAGGAGGTCGGCCTCTCCGCCAAGGAGATCGGCGCACTGATGGTCCAGTTGCGCGACTCCGCCACCAGCATCGAGATAGAGAAGTGGTCGTACACGAGCGCGACCACGTGGCGCGTCACGAAGCCCTGAACTCTCCCCTCCCCCCACATCCTGCGGTCCCCGTAACTCGTACTGCCCCGTTCGTCGACACGGTGTCGTATCGTTACCGCGTCGCAGCGCTCACCGAAAGCGGCACTCCCGTGTGCGGGGCGCGGAGCATTTAACCGCGGCCGCACAACACACGCCCGATGGCAGACACCGAGGCCGCCCCCTCCCCGGACGCCTTCAACTCGGTCTTCCGCGCCTACGAGGTCCGCCGGAGCGAGGAGCGGGTTCACTACTTCGGCACGCCGCTTCGCCCCCGTCGCGACGTCCTCGACGCCGTCGAACCGCTGTTCGAGCGGCGCGGATACGAGGTCAGTTTCGAGGAGCGCCCCGGGGAGTTGGTGCTCGTCGCTGAACCCGCGTCGACGTCTTCGGGTTCGTTCCCGTGGACGAATCTCCTTCTTTTCCTCGCGACGCTGCTCTCCACCCTTTATTTCGGCGCGACGTGGTACCACCAGGCCGTCGAGACGCCCGCGGACCTGCTCGCCGGCGCGCCCTTCTCCGCGGCGGTGCTCGCCGTGCTGGCCTGCCACGAGTTCGGCCACTACTTCGCCAGCCGGTATCACAACGTCGACGCGACGCTCCCCTACTTCATCCCCGCCCCCACGTTCATCGGCACGATGGGCGCCGTCATCCGCATCAAAAGCAGGATGCCCGACCGGAAGGCGCTGTTCGACATCGGCGTCGCGGGCCCCCTCGCGGGACTCGTCGCCACCGTCATCGTCAGCGCCATCGGCCTCTCGATGGACCCGATTCGGGTGCCCGCGGCGCTGCTCACCGCCGAGAACGCGGTCCAGATAGAGCTGGGCTGGCCCCCGATGCTCCGGGCCATCGCGTGGGTCCTCGGTGAACCGCTCGCCTACGCCGACCCGGCGCTCTCGGTGAACCCCGTCGTCATCGGCGGCTGGTTGGGGATGTTCCTCACCCTGCTCAACCTCATCCCCGTCGGCCAACTCGACGGCGGGCACATCGTCCGGGCGCTCGTCGGCCCCCAACAGGAGCGCATCGCCGTCCTCGTCCCCCCTGTCCTGTTCGGCCTCGCGGGGTATCTCCACTTCATTGCCGACGTTCCCACCGGCGCGGGCGTGTGGGGGTTCTGGGGCGTTCTCACCGCCGTGTTCGCGTACGTGGGCGCGGCGACGCCGGCGAGCGAGACGCCCCTCGACGCGAAGCGCAAGGCGCTCGGCGTACTGACGCTCGTGTTGGGCCTGCTCTGTTTCACGCCCGTCCCGATTCAGGTGTTCGCCTGAGCCGTCCCGGCGTTCTCGGATTCGGCGCTCCTTAGACTCGTGCGTGCCCTTACGAACCGTGCGTGAACCCCCGGTCCGGGAGCGGTTCGCCGTCCATCGTGACGCCCTCTTTCGTTACTTCACCGACCACTGACAGCGGGACGGGACAGTCCTCGCGCGCGGCCTCCACCTCGGGGCGGGGAACCGTACACACCAACTCGAAGTCCTCACCGAAGAAGAGCCCCAGTTCCCGGCGTTCTTCTCGACTCGCCGCGAGTTCGTCCACGACGGGGGCGATGGGAACGGTTTCGCCCCCGATTTCGACGCCACAGTCGCTGGCCTCGGACAGCTGGTGGAGCGAGCGCGCGAGGCCGTCGCTGGAGTCCATCATCGCCGTCGCGTGCGGCGCGAGCGCCTCGCCCGCCGCCGTCCGCGGCGTGAATCGGAACAGGTCGTTCGCGCGCTCGATGTCGGCGTCGTTTCCGGTCGCTTGCCCCCGCTCGAAGAGGCGGAGCGCGGCGCCGCTCCGACCGAGCGTACCGGTGACACAGACCGCCTCCCCCGGCGCCGCGTTGCTCCGGCGAATCGGGTTTTCCGTCTCCCCGAGCGCCGTCGTCGCGACGGTGAACTCCCCGTGGCTATCGAGGTCGCCGCCGACGTACTCGGCGCCCGCGCGCTCACAGACCGCGCTCGCGCCGTCGAGAAAGGCGTCGAGTTCTGCGGGGTCAAACTCCGGTGCGGCGTACACCGCGACGGCGGCCGTGGCGTCCGCGCCCATCGCGGCCACGTCGGAGAGCGAGGCGCCCACCGCCCGCCACCCCGCCGTGTAGCGCGTCGTCCCCGGCGGGAAGTCCGTCGTCTCGTGGAGCATATCCGTCGTGACGACGGTCCCGTCCACGACGGCGCAGTCGTCCCCGGCCGCGGGGAGCGCCGACGAAATCCGCGCGAGCGCCGCTCGTTCGTCCATACGGTTGGGTTAGACCGGACACAAAAATAATCGCCCGGTTGGGAACGAACACCAGGGCGCTCCGGACCGCTCAGCGGGGTTCGAACCCGATACGATGGCTTTAAACGCCGCGACGCTGATCTCTCAAGCATGGCAACCCTCTACGACGCGCCCGCCGAGGAACTCATCGAGGCGGTCGCCGAGGACCTCGCAGACCGCGAGGCCGTCGAAGAGCCCGAGTGGGTTCAGTTCGCGAAGACTGGCGCAGACCGAGAGCTCCCCCCCGAACAGGAGGACTTCTGGGCGCGCCGCGCCGCGAGCCTGCTCCGCAAAGTCGCTATCGACGGTCCCGTCGGCGTCGAACGTCTGAGCACCGACTACGGCGGCACCACGGGCGGTTCGACCCGCTACCGGGTCGCGCCCCCGCGGAAGTCCGACGGCTCGAAGAACATCATCCGCACCGCCCTCCAGCAGCTCGAGGAGGAAGGACTCGTCGAACAGCAGGGCAACGCGGGTCGCATCGTCTCCGACGACGGCCGCTCCCTGCTCGACACCACCGCCGGCGACGTGCTCCGCGACCTCGACCGTCCGGAGCTCGAACGCTACGCCTGAAGCGAGCGAAATCGTTTTGCCCCGCGATGCCCACTTTTCACCCATGAGTGACAACCCCGACGACGAGCGCATCGAGAAGCTCCGCGAAGAGCGCATGGAGGAACTCAAAGAGCAACAGTCAGAGGGTCAAGGCGAGGGCGCCGAGCAGGCCCGCGCCCAGCGGGACGCCCAGAAGAAGGCGGCGCTGCGCCAACACCTCACCGACGGCGCGCGCCAGCGGCTCAACTCCGTGAAGATGTCGAAACCCCAGTTCGGGGAGCAGGCCGAACAGCAGATTCTCCGCCTCGCCCAGTCCGGCCGTGTTCAGGGCAAAATCGACGAGGAGCAGATGAAGTCGCTGTTACAGGAGCTCAAACCAGACTCCAACAGCTACAACGTCACCCGTCGCTGAGGGATGACGCTCGCTCTCCTCTTCAGCGGCGGGAAGGACTCCTCGCTCGCCGCGCTTCTCCTCGAGGAGTTCTACGACGTCACGCTCGTCACGACCCACTTCGGCGTCACGGGCGACTGGACGCACGCCCGCGAGACGGCGGAGACGCTCGGGATGGCGTTCGAGGAACGCGAACTCGACCGTTCAGTGGCCACGTCGGCCGTCGAGTCGATACGCGAGGACGGTTTCCCGCGAAACGGCATCCAGCGGGTCCACGAACACGCGCTCGAAACGGTCGCCGCCGCCGAGTTCGACGCCGTCGCGGACGGCACCAGACGCGACGACAGGGTCCCCTCCGTCTCCCGCGCGCAGGCACAGAGCCTGGAGGACCGCCACGGCGTCGACTACATCGCCCCGCTCTCCGGGTTCGGGCGGGACGCCGTCGACGCCCTCGTCGAGCGCCACCTCGAAGTCACCGCCGGCCCGAGCGAGGAGATACCGAAGGGCGATTACGAGACGGAACTGCGCGCGCTCCTCGCTGAAGCGGCCGGTGAGGACACAGTAACGGACGCCTTCCCCGACCACACCCAGACCCGCGTCGTCGGCCGCCGCTGATGCGGGCCTTCCGGGTCGCGTACGACGGTACTTCGTATCGCGGCTTTCAGCGCCAACCCCACAAACAGACCGTCAGCGACCGGATTCTGCGCGCGCTGGACAATCACGGCGTCGACGCGAGCGAGTACACCGCGGCGGGGCGCACCGACGCGGGCGTCTCCGCGCTCGCCCAGACCGTCGCCGTCGAGGCGCCCGACTGGCTCACACCCCGCGCGCTCAACGGCGAACTCCCGGACGACGTGTTCGCGTGGGCGCACGCCGACGCACCCGAGGGGTTCCACGCGACCCACGACGCCGCCGCGCGGACGTACGTGTATCACCTCCACGCGCCCGCCGCCGATACTGAATTAGTTCGGGGCGCGCTCGACCGTCTCGCCGGGGAGCACGACTTTCATAACTTCACGCCGGACGACTCGAACACCGTCAGAACCGTCGCGACGGCGCTCGAACGCCGGGGCGACACGTTCCGACTCCGATTCACGGCCGGCGGGTTCGCCCGCCAGCTCGTCCGGCGCGCCGCCGAACTCGTCCGCCGGGTCGGCGTCGGTGAGGCGTCGCCCGAACTCGTCGAGCGCGCGCTCGCGCCCGAGACGCTCGCCGGCCCCCGCGGGTTCGCGCCCGCGCCGCCGGGGCCCCTCGTGCTCGCGGACGTGTCGTATCCGGACCTCTCCTTCACCCCCGACGAGCGGGCCGTCCGGGACGCACGGGAGGTGTTCGCCGCCGCGCGCGACGAGCGCGTCGGCGCGGGCCAAGCGCTCGGGACCATCGAGGCGGGCGTCGACGAGCGCTCATAACGGGGGACGACGCGGTTGCCCCGTTGGGAACGCTTAACGGGATTGCGCCCCCGCAATCCGGTATGAGCAGCGTTCCCGAGCGCAGCGAAATCGACGCGGCGTACAAGTGGGACTTGGAGAGCATCTACGCCGGTCCACAGGAGTGGGAGGCCGCCTACGAGGACGCCGCCGAGCGACTCGACGACTTGCGCGCCTACGAGGGCCGCGTCACCGAGGACGGCGACACCCTACTTGCGGCGCTCGAACGCCGCGACGCCATCCAGCGCGAGGTGTCGATGGTGTCGGCGTACGCCCGGATGCGCTCCGACGAGGACACCCGCGACCAGGAGGCCCAGGCGATGTCCTCGCGGGCGTCCGCGCTCGCCACCGAGGCGTCCAGCGCCGCCTCCTTCATCGAACCCGAGATTCAGTCGCTCACCCGCGAGGAGCTCGACGCGATGGTCGAATCGACCGATGGGCTGGCGGAGTACGACCACTACCTCGACGACGTGTTGCGGATGAAGCCCCACACCCGCTCCTCGGAAGTGGAGGAACTGCTCTCGGAGTTGGGCGAGGTGCTGTCGACGCCCAACGACGTGTACGGGATGCTCACGAACGCGGACCTGACGTTTCCGACCGTCGATGACCCGGACGGCGAACCCGTCGAAATCACGCAGTCGAACTTCACCGTCCTGTTGAAGGAGCGGGACCGCCAGTTCCGACAGACCGTCCACGAGTCCTTCTACGACCGGATAGACGAGTACCGCAACACCATCGGCTCGGCGCTCGAACACCAGGTGAAAAAGGACGTGAAACTGGCCGAGGCGCGGAACTACGACACGGCGCGCGAGGCGGCGCTCGACGGCCCGAACGTACCGACCGAAGTGTACGACACGCTCCTCGACACCGTCGACGACAACCTCGACGTGCTCCACCGCCACGCGGACCTCAAACGAGAGGCGCTCGGCGTCGACGAGTTGGAGATGTACGACCTCTACATGCCCCTCGTGGACGGCGAGAGCCCCGAAATCGAGTACGAGACGGCGAAGGAGCACATAATTGAGGCCGTCGCGCCGCTGGGCGAGGACTACCAGAACCGCGTCGAGTCGGGCCTCGAATCCCGCTGGGTCGACGTGTACGAGAACCGCGGGAAGCGCTCGGGCGCCTACTCCGGGGGCACTTACGACACCCAGCCGTACATCCTGATGAACTACCAGGACGACGTGTCCTCGATGTACACGCTCGCCCACGAACTCGGCCACTCGCTTCACTCCCAGCTCACCAGCGAGAACCAGCCGTACGTGTACGGCGACTACACCATCTTCGTCGCGGAGGTCGCCTCGACGGTGAACGAGACGCTGCTCACCCACCACCTGCTGGAGAACGCCGAGAGCGAGACGCTCCGGCGCTTCGCGCTCAACGAGTTCCTGGAGCGGTTCCGCTCGACGCTGTTCCGACAGACGCTGTTCGCGGACTTCGAACAGCACATTCACGAGCGCGTCGAGGCGGGCAAGGCGCTCACGCCGGACGCGCTGGACGAGGCGTACGGCGAGCGGAAATCGCGGTACTACGAGCCGGCGAACGTTGATGACCGAATCGAAAAAGAGTGGATGCGCATCCCCCACTTCTTCTACAACTACTACGTGTACCAGTACGCCACCGGCATCTCGGCGGCCGTGGCGCTCGTGGACGGCATCCGCGAGGAGGGCGCGGACGCCGCGGCCCGGTACGTCGACTTCCTTGAACAAGGCTCCACCGAGTATCCGCTGGAGCTCCTGCGGGGCGCCGGCGTCGACATGGCGACGGCCGACCCCGTCGAGCGTGCCATCGGCGTCTACGACGAGTACCTCGACGAGTTCGAGCGACTGGGCTAACTCGTTCGCCGTGACCCAAAGGGACTTTTCCCCGCGGGCCATACTCGGGGGTAATGTCGCGGAGCCCATCACTGCCGGACCGGCCAACGCTCGACATCGACCCGGAATCGCCGCCGGACGAGCAGCTTGAGGCGCTCCGGGAGCACTACGTCAACATCTCGCAGGTGCACGAACAGCTCGAAGAGCAGCTCGAAACCACCGAGCAGCGCCGCGAGGAGCTCCGCGAGGAGCTCGACCAGGTCGAACGGGAGAACGAGACGCTGAAGAACGCCTCTCTGTATATCGCGACGGTCGAGGACATCTTCGATGAGAGCGCCGTCGTCAAGCAACACGGCAACAACCAGGAGGTGCTCACGGACGTCTCCCCCCGGATGGCCGAGCGCCTCGACGTCGGGGATAGAGTCACCATCAACGACTCCTTCGCCATCCAGTCGGTGCTCGACGCCGAGACCGACGCCAGAGCGCAGGCGATGGAGGTCGACGAGTCACCGACGGTCACCTACGGGGACATCGGCGGACTGGACGAACAGCTCCGCGAGGTCCGAGAGACCGTCGAAGCGCCCATCACGAACGCCGGCCAGTTCGACGAGGTGGGCATCGAACCCCCGAGCGGCGTCCTCCTCCACGGGCCGCCCGGAACGGGGAAGACGATGATGGCGAAGGCCGTCGCGAACCAGACGGACGCGACGTTCATCAAGATGGCCGGCTCCGAGCTGGTCCGGAAGTTCATCGGTGAGGGCTCCCGACTCGTCCGCGACCTGTTCGAACTCGCCAACGAGCGCGAAC